>Ga0082212_10000766_pt1 | contig 46806 bp, 58 predicted proteins | sample TergutNt197P3_FD_71548 | JGI IMG/M metagenome (GOLD analysis project Ga0082212, IMG submission 71548) | Neocapritermes taracua P3 segment gut microbial communities from Petit-Saut dam, French Guiana - Nt197 P3 | ecosystem: Host-associated > Arthropoda: Insects > Digestive system > Gut ... | reverse complement strand
GGCATCGACGAGCTCTAAGGTGCTTTAGGCGGCTTCCAGCCGCAACACCTGAACCCACCGCCTTCCAGGCGGTGGTGGTTCAGTTTTTCCCTCATTCGCTCCAGCTCCCTATATTCGGTTGAAGCGGTGATCTTTTTGTAACCGTCAAGCGCCTTGTCCACAATATCCACCTCGTTTCTGATATTTTCCAGTTCCGCTAACTCCTGCTCATTCTCGATTCGCAATATCTTGAGCCAAACCTGCATACCATCTGCCAAGTCAATTGCCTCTGGCAACTTCCCCATTTCATAAAAGTGCATGGCCATTTTATCGGAAAGCAGCTCAAACCGCTTTTTCTCGAGCCATGCGAACTCAGAGTGTATTTCTTTTGCGGCGAACTGCTCGAAATCCAAGATGCATATCAAAATGCAGTGCGGAGCCCCAATATAGTCACTTCCAGATTTTAGTGCCTCGACAAGCATCTTCGAGATATAGAACATGGCGCGTTCTTTGAAATTGCCCTCATCTGCGACCTGCAGCTCAATGTCGATATGCTGGCCGTCAACAACCATGTTGATGTCCAGCCGGCAAAACTTGCTTTCGATAAGCCCAGGCAGGATTTCTGGATTGACTACCACAATTTCTTCAATGGAATCCTCTTGCAAGCCAAGGGAGCAAGCGACAAGGCTCTTAAGCAAGCCGGGGTTCCTGGTCAGCAGCATTTTGAACAATATGTCGCTCTTGAACTTGTATTTTAGTTTTGCCACAATATATAGTATTATCCTATTCACTAATTTGCCTTTATTATACCATAGTAAATGGGCTCTGCATCTTGAGGCATTTTTCAGTTTCAAGGTGTAGGCTAATCTTTACGTAATCTTTCAAAATGAACACTTATCCCGGTTATACGGGTGAGGCTAACAAGACGACGCATTCGAAAGCAAGCTCCGATCAAAGCCTGAGAACCGCTACTAAGAACTGTAAGGGGTAAAAAGGTGCCAGAGAGCCTGGAAAATAACGTTTTTAAGCCAAAAAAAGACGGAGAAGGAGGGACTTGAAGAAAGCATACACCTTAAAACAGGCTTAAAGGAGTACTTTTCAGCACAAAAAAATTGCTTAGAATAGCCATTTCTATTTAATTAGTTTCAATAGCGTGAAAGACAAATAAAAGCTGTATGGGGTAGAAGTGGGGTAGTAAATTGTCCAAGTATGAAACACTCTTCCAACTTTTATTTGATGCAACCAGCGCAAACAAATGCCTTCACCATTGCAAATAGCCTTGTTTCTGGAACGGAGCCTATTCTGACGGGCGTTGCAATTGTTCTATTTCATGCAAAGTCAACCCAGTCCCTTCACTTACTGTTTCAATTGGAATACCTAATCTTAATAGTTTTCGAGCTGCTTCCTTTAAAGCCTTTTTTTCAGTACTTCGAAGGGCGTTTGACTCGTCAAACCGTATCTTTTCCCTCATGCGCTCAAGCTCCCTGTATTCGGCTGAATCGGTAATCTTCTTGTAGCCATCAAGCGTCTTGCCCACTATGTCCACCTCGTTTTTGATTTTCTCCAATTCCGCCATCCCCTGCTCGCTCTCGACGCGCAATATCTTATGCCAAACCTGCATTCCGTCTGCCAGGTCAATCGCCGCCGGCAGCTTCCCCATTTCATAAAAGTGCATGGACATCTTATCGGAAAGCAGCTCATGACGCTTCCGCTCAAGCCATGCGAACTCAGAGTGCATTTCATTAAACATCTTCGAAAGATAGAACATAGCGCGCTCTTTGAAATTGCCCTCATTTGCGACTTGCAACTCGATGTCAACATGCTTGCCGCCAACAACCATGTTGATGTCCAGGCGGCAAAACTTGCTTTCGATAAGCTCAGGCAGGATTTCTGGATTTGCAACTACAATCTCATCAATGCTGACCTCCTGCAAGCCAAGGGAACAAGCGACAAGGTTCTTGAGCAAACTATGGTTCCTGGTCAGCAGCATTTTAAACTATATGTCGCTTTTGAACTTGTACTTCAGTTCTGCCATATATAGTATTATCCTGTTTACAGATTTGCTCTTAATTATACCATAGACATTGAGTCAAAGAGACGCTCCAAAAGAAAGCTTCAATCCACCGCGATAGCTTGAAAAACAGCGACAAAAAACTGTAAGGGGTAGGATGGTGTCAGATAGTCAGTCATGAAAAGGACGTTTTTAAGCCAAAAAAAAGGCGGAGAAGGAGGGATTTGAACCCTCGCGCCGCGTTAACGACCTATACCCTTAGCAGGGGCACCTCTTCGGCCAACTTGAGTACTTCTCCGAATTAATACAGTAGTATGAAATTAGTGGGCAGCTATCCAGATTATCAGTACAAGCAGATACAAAAACTGCCAGACACAAATATTGCCCCAGATGCTGAATTGATTATATCACGACTTGGAACTTTTGACGATACCCTTTTTTCAAAACTTCATTGAATGTTCCACTACTTTTGAACAGTTCGAACAGTTTCCATAAATCACTTGCTAGTGGCAGATGCTTGCTTGCTGAACTTGATAATTGCATTATATATTGCCTGTCTTGAACCTTTTTTCCTTGGCAACATCGTAAACTGCTTGTATGCTCCCACTTCAAGCAAGGACTCTGCTAACAGCCCACATTCTTCGATTGCCGGCATTTCTTGCTCAAGTGATGATAAATAACTCTCAATCAAGCCATCACTAATCTGTTGTGGAAAATCTCCCCGATGCATTACCTGCTTGTCTTTTATGTAGAAAACAGAGAACGCCAACTCTTGGTGGGGTCGGATTAGTACTAATGATTCCCCTTTGTCCGGCAAGTGGTAGCGAATTTGCCTTTTAGCTTTCAACCACTCCAAACCGTCAATCAATTCTTTAAAGTATGCTGCTTTTTCAAACTCAAGGCTGCCAGAAGCCTGGGCCATTTCTCGCCTTAATTCCCTACTTTTTGAAGTAGCCTTTCCCTTTAGAAAACCCACAGCATCCTTTACAGCAACTCCATAAGCCTCATTATCGCATATTTCGCTGCATGGGGCATGGCAGCCTTCGACAGCATTGTAAATACATGGCCTTTCTTTGCGTATAAAGCTGTTTTTCATGCATTTTGGTATGCCCCATATTTTGCATAGCAATGAAAGCGCCCGTTCAAGGTCGTACTCGTCAGTGAAAAAGCTAAAGTACTCAGCTCCGTCATCCAGCTTTTCTAAACATGAAGTAAATGTTGCCTCATTGCCATTGCCAATGGAAACCCGCAAGAATGGCCGTTGCCTATCAGGTTTCATCTTAGAGTTGTACCAAGGCTTATATTCCTTAATCAATTTGTACTCAAGGAGCAGTGCATCCAGTTCTGAATCCATTATGCGGTATTCCACATCCACAATGCGGTTGGAGAGCTCGCCTGTCCGTTTGTTCACGAAGGATGCTGCAGTGAAATAGCTGGGTACCCGGTTGTGCAAGTTTTTAGATTTTCCCACATAAATGACATAACCTAGCTTGTCCATGAACAAATAACATCCAGGCTTTTTAGGCGCATCCCTTACTTTTTCAATCAAATAGTTTCTTGTTATCGTTTCATGAGGTTTTTTCAAGGAATAACAACAGCTTTCTACTAGTCTCGTTATATATACCAATCATGATTTTACCACAAAATACCTCAATAGAGGAAATGCCATATAAGTAAAAATCCGTCAATAAAGCTTATTGTTTGCTCCTGCAAAGCTTCTCTCCAAAAACAGTTTTATGCTGCTTTATGCAGCCAACCAATGCAGACCGAGCCCTGGCTGGCTAATTTAATAGCATCAAAACTATATTCTGGCAATGCAAGGTCCCAGTTAACAGGAAGTGCAGTCTGGTTCAAAGCAAAATCCCATCTTTAGGCAAGAAGCAACCGGTTTTGACATGGAAGCATGTGAAAATAGCGAACTTGCGAGAAAATTACGCAACCGGATGAATGTGTATATTGATCTTGCGCTGAATTTGTGGCAACATATCTTTATGCTGAAGAATTGACAGCAAGCGACACATTGTTATTTTTGCCGAATGGAGGTATTTGAAATTATGGCTATAAAATTTTGTGTGAACTGCGGCTCCAAAATGCTGCCTGAACACAAATATTGCAACAACTGCGGAACACCGGCTTTTGTCGATGAGGATTTCGGCAAAATTTCGCCTGAAGCCGAAATCCTGGCAATAGAAGAGCCACAACCAGCAGCTCCAGAAGACATGTATCGGCAGCCAGAGCTTCAAGAGCAAGCCGATGAAAGCCAAGAAACTGAACTTGGAGGCGGGGAGCAAGTGGATAGCGATCTTCAGGTTGAAGCTGGAGAGGTAGCTGATCTACAAACCAATAATGAATATGTCGATGAGGAAGAAAAGAACCAAGAAACCCAGCCAGAGTATGGCCAAGGCATCGGGGAGGATGCCAACCAAGATATCCTAGAGCCGGAGGAGGATGCCATCCAGGAATCCTGGATCCATGAATCATTGGAATCGGAGCCAAAAGACGCTTGGGAGCTAGATACACAAAACAATCATGAACCTGCGAGCACTACTTTTTATGATGCGCATGGACATGGAAGCCAAGAACTTGAAGGCCAAGATGCCAAGATTGATAAAGCGCTGTTATTGCTTAATGGTCCGAGAACTGGAACAGAGGCAGACATCGTGCCAGAACTTAGTCAAAGCCTTCAAACACCGCATAGCCAAAACAAAGATGAAATTCAACTGCAAGAAAACACTCCAGAGCCTGCCGTGAAAAAGAAGATAGGCAAAAAGTTCCTTAAAACACTCGGCATAGCAGCAGCTGTGCTCGTCATTGCATTGGTTTTTATTATTAATTCACTTAAAAACACAGCCAACGCCGATTTTTACAAGCTTGGCAAAGACAGGATCCCTTCGATCAAACTCGTCTGCGGAGAGCGTGAGTCTGGAAAAATCGAAAAATCAGCTTCTGGCGGTATCACAACAATCACTATCGAGCACACATCTGGCAATCCAGTAGATGATTTGCTTAAATACACAAACAGGCTCACAAGCATAGAAGACTTTGTATTCACCACAGAATTCAACCCAACTGCCAGCCAAGGATCTATCCAGCTGGCGACAGACTCTGTGGACAACGGCAAGATTATACTTATTGATTTCGATTATGGCGATACTGGGTACACAATAACAATCCGCAAAGGAAAGGGAACACTTAGCAGATTCTAAAGCCTATCCAAAAAAAATGTTGAGGCTGTTCAGGCGAGCCATCTATAATGTGCGAAATATGCGAACAAAATTGCCAGCTTCGATAAAAATATTGGTTGTAAATTTCCCTGTTGCCTCCTTGATGCATTATTGGCTGACTTCAAGGCTGTTTTGATCAATAATCCCATGCCCGCCACAGGGCGTTGAGGGGCAAATGTGCTTTATGGAACGTTTTTTATTGTACCTTTGGAAAATATTGCAATTATTCTGCCGCTAGCCAAAAGGACCTCTAGCCACTCTTTCTCAAAGCTGCTATGCTATATGGTCCTTTGACCATGGCAACTATACAATTGCCCTCAAACAAAAGGGCTTGCCTTTTGGTGAAACTAGCTCTTTCTGCTTTGCAGTCAACTGCGCTTTTTTCTCGATTTAACCTGCATGGCTCCTACAGAAGCTTGGAGCGGACAGATACGCAATCTTGATTGTGCTGCTGCAAGAAGCTGCAAACCAGAAGTATTTAGATGTAAACAAGCTTAAGAACCAAATTTATTCCATACGCCATATAAACGTGTGGATTGAGATAACTCCATATTTGTGGCATTGTCAGAACAGAATCGCGGGGGGCGGCAATAATGAAAAGTGATCCACAACTTGAGTATAAAGACCTGTCAACTCCCAATAGTTTCCAGTTCAGCTTCCACTGTTCCATTTGTGGAGCCGGCGCTACAAGCGAGCGCTACAGCTTCAACTTTACCGGCTTTGGCGAAGAGCCTGCCCAAAGTGTAAGGACAATGGTATGGGCGCTGCAACATAAAGAGGCATATGAAAGGGCAGCTTATGAAGCGCGATGCGAATTCAATTATTGCCCTTCTTGCAACCGCTATGTTTGCGACAAATGCTTTTGCATGTCAGCCGATGGAAGCCATACAGCTGGCGCCTGCCGCGATTGTAAAGCACAAAAGAGCTGAAAGGAGCTAGTGGCGAATGTTAGCCCCAACAACAACCCGATTTGAAGACAACTCTACACAAGAAGGATACAGTTTTGTGTTCTACTGTGACAAGTGCGGTTGGCAATGGCAAAGCGGTTATATGCCGTTTCAACCACAAGGGTTCCAGCTGCCAATTGACGAAGCCATATTTGGCATGTTATGGTCCCTCCAGCACAGGGAGGCTTACGAAAGCGCAAACCGGGAAGCTGGCGTTATATTCAACAGATGCAAGGTATGCGGAGCCCGTTTTTGTGATGATTGCCTTCTGCATGCCCAGCTGTTGACATGTGGAGACTGTTTGGAAAATAAATGAGGATTTAATTTTGAGAGGAGAATTTATTTATTATGGGAAATGTGGCAACACAAACAAACAAAATGAAGAAAGCCAGCGGGATGGCTGCGATAGCGCTTTGTATAGTTTTCACCATTGCCAACGTTGGATGCGCTTCAAAAAGTAAAGAAGATTTAGCTCCGGCAAACGCGCTCCAGGAAAAAGGCTGGCTTGACTCCCGGGCCTCTGCCGCAAACACATTTGGAGGCAATATGCTGGACACCTTCCAGGTCGGGGGGCAGAAAATGGATCCTGCACAGGCTGCGGCCCAAGCCCCGGGCAACACACTCATGGGTTTTGGCGAGTATATGGCCAGCTTTAAGAAGCACAGCGAAGAATTCGCAACCAAAGTAGGCACTGAGATGGCAAAAGCGAACCAATTTGATATTATCCGCCTAGACACTTTGAGCACTACCGGCCTATTCTCAATCATGGCGGTTTGGGAAGAAAACCCGGACAACGCAATTCCTGCATGGGAGAGCATGTATGGCGAAGGGAACTGGGCATTGCAGACAGAAGAGGTGCAAGGTTTCAACCATCTCCTGTTTTCAAACAACAATGTCCCAACAGCTGAGTTTTTTGGCAATTGGAATGAGGCAAAACAATACTTTTATGGAGTCTTTAATACCTCCAGTTACACGCTGGAAATTGACATCGCCCGGACTGGATTCGGATTCGCCTGCCAGTTGTACGAGCCGAAAATACCGGCAGTATACCGTTTGGCGTTCTCTGATGACGGCAACCTGGATGGCAGCATAGGATATACCTTTGAAATTGGAACCCAGCCAGCATTGCTTACAGGAAACGAGACGCTGGATTTTGGGATGGAGTGGAGTGAAGTAGGCTTGTTTGACTATGCTTATGCCATATTCAAAGGCGACAAAATGACTGTCGCTTATGAAGGCGGGGCACAGGAATTCAATATAACAAGCCAAGGAACAAACACAAACCAAACACCTGGCCAGTATGGAAACATAAACCCGGTTACTGGGCAACCCATCCAGCCTTCGAACAACGGGCAAGCGAACCAGGCGCAGCAAAACCTTGCCACAGCCAATCTTTCTGCGCAAGCAGCGCCTTACGCCCGCCTTTGGCATGGAACCCAGGTAATGGGCGCTGATTGGAGCGAGAGGTTCTGCCTTTATGCGGATGGCTCTTTCATCTGGGGCGCAAATATGATGGACGGCAAAACACGCATCCGTTATCTCACAGGGACATGGGATGTAAAAAATAGCCAGCTTTTGTTAAACACCAAAGTAGCATTCTGCTGGGAAGGCGGGCAAATGGCTCCCAACACCGGCGGGTACACATTTGCCACCAGCGAAGTGGTGCTAAACCCGACAGTAGTCGCTTATCAAACTGATGAGCAGCTAGTGATTCCCCTTGGAGCTATTTCCTACGACGCGATGAGCGGGATGGACACCGCAGTTTTTAACGAGCTCCAATGCTGGGATTATTCAGGAAGGGAAGACGAGGCAATGGCTGATTTTTGGGAGACATTTATCCTCCTGCTTAACCGGTCTTCCTCCTTAATTGATGACAAGATTTCGCCAAAATCTGCCTTTTAGCTTTGACAAGGAGAACTATGATGGGCAAACAGATAAACGCAAGAAAAAAGCAGAAAATGCGCCTTTTGCCGCTCGCTTTGTCTGTGCTAGCGCTTTTGAATCTGGCAAGTTGCCAGGCGTCAGAGCTTGTTCCAGCAAACCAGCCAACAAGCAGCAGGCTTGGCGATGATTCTTGGGCTATTTATTGGTATTTGTGCGGCAGCAATCTTGAGAGCGGGGGCGGCGACCCCAACCGCGGCGGTGCTGCTACTGCTGACCTGAGGGAAATGTTTGAAGTTGAGCTGCCAGACAATGTCACAATTGTCATTGAGACAGGCGGCTCAACCAAGTGGCATAATACGATAGTCGACGCGCAGTTGCAACAGCGGTTTGTTTATAAAGGAAAAGAGCTTACCCTCGTTGACTCTGGGCCAAAGGCCAATATGGCGGATCCCAAGACTCTTGAGGATTTCCTTGGCTTTTGCAATGAGAACTACCCGGCACAAAACCAAGCGGTTGTCTTTTGGGATCATGGGGGTGGCAGCATGCTTGGAATAAACGCCGATGAATATTTTCCGGGCGACATGCTGACTTTGCCAGAAATAAAAGCAGCGTTGGAAGCGAAGCCTGCTTCATCTGGGATATACGAGCTAATAGGCTTTGATGCATGCCTAATGGCGACAATTGACGTGGTGAGGATTCTTGATGGCAACGCACGATACATGGTGGCTTCCCAAGAGTCAGAGCCTGGTTTCGGCTGGGATTATAAAGGGTTTCTTTCAGCCATAGCCCAAAACCCCAAGATGGATGGCGCAGAGCTGGGCAAGGCTATCTGCGACAGTTATTATGCGTTTTGCCAAAAATACGCAGGCATCGCGGAGACAGCCACTCTCTCGGTAGTTGATTTGTCAAAAGCCAGCCTGCTTCTTGAATTGTACGATGCAGCCGGCAAAGAGGCATTGCTTGCCGGTTGCAGGCAGCGTGTTCCTTTCTTTGCTGCTTTCGGGCGGGCGGCAAACCAGAGCCAGAATTATGGCGGTGGAAGTGAAGGCAGGGCCAGCCCCTATGACATGATCGACCTTGGGGATTTGCTCTCCAATTCATCGGATCTTTTGCCCCAAAACGCTGCAACGCTGATACAGGCTTTAGAGGATTGTGTCTTGTACCAGGTAAAAGGCGACTATAAAGCTCGTGCATCCGGCCTTAACTGCTACTACCACTATAGCTCCAAAGACTCCTACTTGCAGAGGTTCAAAAGCCTTGGCACCAGCGAAGCTTTCTACCATTTTTATGAGTACACGATGAAAGGCGCGCTGTCTACTGACGGGGAAGTGTATGTCGCAAAAATCAGAGGGCTCGCTCCAATAGAGCCGAATCTTCCTGAACCAAGCACTGGGGAGCTTCCTTCTCCATCAAGTATGGACCTGGACGGGGTAGAGCTTATCAAAGGGGAAAATGTCCTTTGGGAATTGGATTTGGGGCAAAACGCCAACGACTATATCTCAGCGATGTACACAATGAGGGCGTATATGTCCGAAGATGAAAAGAGCTTTATACCCTTGGGCTACGACATAAATTTCCAGGCCGATTGGCAGCGGGGGTATTTCAGGGACGGCTTTAATGGCATGTGGTACGCTATCGACGGCAACTTGATACATGTATACTGCAACAGCGTCCAAATATCCCCGGACTTGAGCTCTTTTTACCAAGTCTTTGAATCACCTGTTCTGCTTAATGGCGACCCATACCATCTTATCATGGGAATGACAGCCGATAGGGTAGCCATCGAAGGCGGCTATGGGCATAACGCAGAGAATCCGACATACGAAATTTTCTATGCCCGGCCATATTTAGAATTCGATGAAGAAGAGATGGTAACCTTAGCAGCCAAAGAAGCGCGGCCGCTTGTGCCGGGTGATGTAATCGAGCCCCTTTTCACGGTTTATCCAATTGCAAGCGGGCAAGTGGACACATCCCGTCCAGAGGAAAAGGCTTTTGGCAGGTTCACAATCTCGGACGAGACCCAGCTTGGCATGGAATTGCTGGGGGACGGCGCGTATCGAACGACATTTTTTATAATTGACTATACTGGGAAAGAGCACTACTCACAATCCGGATGGTACGGAATTGTCGATAATATGATCTATTCAGCAACATTTGAATAAAACTTGGAGGATCTAAATGGATAAAAAAAGAAAAATAACCATCACTCTCAGCTTTCTAATAACCTTCTTGCTCACCGCTGCATGCAGCGCCGGCAACACAATAACTCCCCGCAGCGTTGTGAACCAAGAGATTGCGACACCGGCAGAAACGATAACAGCCTTTGCTGGGTTGCTTAATGGCAAGGATTTGGAAGGGCTCAAAGAAATCGTATTTGGGGAAGAAGATTGGATATTCGATATCGGCGATCTGGTCTTTGAGTCGACTGCCATATCTATCCAAAATCCTGATGCCCAAATGGAGCCAGAAGAGATAGAGTTTTACGCAAGCGAGATAGAAAATCTTTCGGACACGGCAATAGTGTGCGTAATGCAAGAGGATGTATACCTAAATCCAGCAACTAGCCAGCAAGAAACACTGACTAGCTACTTGGACTACTATCTCATTTCTACAGAGGTCAACCCGCAGTGGCAGCTGGTATACGTGGCGGAGCAAGCTTGGGTGGACCAGGAATATGCCAACTCGCAAGTTTTATACCACCTGAGGGAAAACCTTGGGCTTGCCCGCTTGCTTACCCCTGCCCAGACTATGCTCAAGTATGCCAGCTTGTTAAGCGCCCGAGACATCCAAGGGCTAGGCCAAATCGTATATAGCGACCAAGACTGGATATTCGACAATGAAAGCTACACATTTGAGTCGACAACAATTACAGTCCAAAATCCTGATGCCCAAATGGAGCCAGAAGAGATAGCGTTTTATGAAAGCTATATCGATGATCTTACAGGCACAGCAATAGTGTGTGTGATGCAAGAGGACATATATTCGAACATAGAGACAAATGAGCAAGAGGAATTTGTCAGCTACTTGGATTACTACTTAGTCACGACACAGAGCAATCCTGAATGGCAGCTTATCTATGTCACGGAACAAGCCGGGGCTAGCCAAGACAAGTCAAACCTGCTGAACATAATGCACCAGCTTCGAAAAAACCTTAGCTTGTACTTGAAATAAACAACTTGCGAAATCGCAAAAAAACGCTCCAGGCAACATCAGGAAGTGTGGATTTAAGCTAGTGGGCAGAAGCTTGGATATAGGTGTTCCAAGCATAAGTCCTAAACTTGACTTTACAAAGGAGGTGGCGCTTTGTGCCCACCGCTTTGCACGCGGGGGCAACTCGCGCCAAGAATTTGATTAAAAAAATAATATCGGCCATATTGTCATTTGCATTGGTATGTTCGCTGGCAAGCTGCGGGCCATCACAAGGCAATTTGGGGAATGTGTCGCCCAACAAAGGCGATGGCGGCTCTGATGCGGAAAACTTGGCAAATATTGAACGGGTGGCAATAGATTTTTCAGCCGCGATCAACGCAATTGAAAGCGGTCAAACAATGAGGCTTGGATGGCCTGCGCCTGACTTCCCGCAAGGGCATCCCAAATACCCGGATGGAAATGTAGTGTATGCAGAGCGCCTTTTTGAGGGCAGAGACCTGCTGATTTTCATAGCAGACACCAGCAAAGAGTCTTATGATGAATATCTTAAAACCATTGAGGCTGACGGGTGGAGTTTTATCGACCCGGATGAGGAAAACGAGGATTATTACGTATTTGCCATAAAGGGCAATTGGTCAATCGGCTTGTCCTACTACGAAGGCTACGGCACAGGCATATATATCAGCAATTCTGATAACGACCTTGAGGCTTTGTACGCCAAATACGACTGGCCTGAAAACCTCCCTGTGGATATCCCGGTTTATCCCGATGGGGATCTTGAGCTAGTGGATGAAGATGAAGAATTTGATTTTTTCTCATTCCTGATCTCTGGCACTTCAATGGAAGCCGCCGAAAACTACAAACAGCAACTCGTTGCTGCCGGCTGGACACTGGACGCAGCCAGAGACCTGGAGCTTAAAGGCTCATACAAGGGCAAGGACGGAACTTGGTCTCTTATGTTTATGTTCAATGAAGAATCACAGGAAGAAGCCAGTACACTCTACCTGGGATTATTCTTCATGGAAGACTATGGGCTCTAATGCCAAGCGCATTGCAATTTGGGCAAGCGCTGCGGCTATCATCCTTGCATGCCTTCCTGGATGCTCGCAAAACGAAAGCATGTTGAAAACAGAAGAAGACAAAGCCAGTGCTTACTACTCGACTTACGAGCTGTTTGGCGACGGCAAGCTAATCGATACGCCAAAGCGCTTGCAAGCCAAGGCTTCTCCAAGTGACGGGATATCGACAACTGCCTTGGTAGGAAAATGGCAGGGAATCCGCTCAAGCATCAACACAGAATACGGGTTTTCTGACGACGGGTGGTTTTATAAAAACGTAATGGTTACCCATTCCCATCTGAACTCAACCTACCACAACGGCTATTGGTCGGGAGATTACTATTACTATGGGTATTGGACATACAACACAACTTACTCCTACACATATATGGACACATTAGTGGGAGAGTATAAAGTAAAAGGCGGCGTCATCGAGTTTTTCCATGTCGTCGCCATCAACCGGACCAATTTCGATGATGATTGGTACCATAAAGACACCCGTTCCGTGAGCATGGACCAGTTGCGCCAAAACACCACAAACGCTAGCATGAAAAGCGATTTTTATCCGGAATTTGAGTTTGTGGACAAGAACCGCATAAGGCTTAGGGATGAAAACGAGGATATGGATTTGTTCTGGAATCTCAGGGATGTCAGCCATAACGTGCCAATCCCGCAACACGAGATTCCGCCAGTATCATGGCCCTCAAGGGCGCTGTCAAAAGACATGCCGGAATACAAAGGAGCCGGAAGGCTGCGTGAAGCCAGTTTGAGCTATAGCGGGTATGATCCAAACATCAAACCCGAATTCAAAACTGTCACTGTGGTGGCAGACAAGTGCGAAGCGCTCCAAGAGGCCATCCAATATGCCCAGTTGCTTAAGGACAGCAGCTGGTGGGTTGAGGATTTCACTGTAGACGCTGACACAACCTACATTTCATATGAAGCAAGAAAAGGCATGTTCAAGCTAAAAGCCAGCAACGGAAGGGGCAGCGGGACTTCAGGGGATACTATTGTCTTTGAGTCAACCAAGCACCAAGAGGGCGCATGGCCAGCCTCTTGGGCAAATGCTGGCATTCCCGCGCCTGCCAATGCGGTTATTGTCGGAATTGTAGACAGCCAAACAGGGCAGGGCGAAGGCATTTACGAGACAGTCATTTTTGATGGCATGGGCGAAAGCGGCGTTGGAGCATATGCCACAAAGCTCATCCAAGCAGGATTTAAAAAACCCCAGTACTCCAGTGATGATTGGGACTATATAAAATACTGCCGGATTAGCGGCCAGCTTTACCTTTGCAGGATCAGGGCAAACAAACTTATGGGCGAGCTGGCATCATTCAACTATGACTTCTCATATGTGGAGGATGGCGTTTGGCCGGCGATATGGACCAACGCAGGGCTCGCCCCTCCAGAGGGCTACGAAGCCATAGCTGGAAAAATTGATATAGACAGCTGGACAGAGAACATGGCAGGGTATAGCTCCGAGCATGTATATGCCAAATTTTTAGGCATCACCATAGAGCAAGCTGGCAGATATATAGACAAGTTGTTGTCTTCCGGTTTTGAGAAAATCGAAGACAGCTGGGATGATGCTACAAAAGTTTATGCTTATCTAAACTTCGAAGGCGCTATGGCGCGTGTTGAAGTGAGAGTGATGGACAACGAAGATATTGCCGAGATCAGGTATATATTCAACTTCGAGAAACCTGGTGTGTGGCCTGTCTCATGGCAGAATGGCTCCGTTGCTCCCCCTGACGGCTACAAAGCTATTATCGGCGCGATCGATTTGGACGGGTGGGCAGAGGACTTGTCCGGCGGCTACAGCAGAAGCTCTTACCAAACAGTGAAATTCCTAGGGCTAAACGAAGCAGATATTGGCAAATACTATGAAAAACTTGGTGGTTTGGGTTACACAGAGATAGAGGATAGCTGGAGCTCGCATCCAAGCTATTACAAATATGCGCGTGTTGACAACAAGCTTTTGCGTGTGGAAATTAACAGGCAAGAAAACAGCGAGTTAGCCGAATTCAGATATATCTTCAACTACCATGAGGACGGGGTGTGGCCTGCTATTTGGAGATCAGGCGGCTTGCCGCCGCCAGATGGCAATATCACAATAGTGGGCGCGATAAACCTTGATGAATGGCGTGAAGAGATATCAAACGGCTATAGCAACTCCAGCTACCAGTACATCAAGTTTTTAGGCGTAGGCAAGCCGGGCTTGCAGCGTTATTCAGCCAAGTTGGTCTCCTTGGGCTTCAAATTGCCTGGTGACACTTGGGAGGAATCTGGCCTTGTTGCATATCTGCGCATTGAAAGGAAGCTTTTTAGAGTCCTGGTGGAGCCAAGGGAAAACAGCGAACTAGCTGAGATACTAATACGGTTCGAGTATTGCGAAGATGGAGAATGGCCGGCGATTTGGACAACCGCAGGGATTCCGGAGCCAAAAAATACTGCTATCGCTGGAAGCATCGACATCGATGAATTTGACTCAAACATTGCAAGCTGGGGCAGCTACTCGGCAAGGATAAAGCTTGTTGGTGCTGACCTTGAAGCTTATGCCACGGTATTAAAATCAGCAGGTTTTAAAGCTCCTGAATATTCATATTCAGATGCTTGGTCTTTGGAAAAGCGGGTTATAATAAACGGCAAGAGGTTCGATGTAACTATCGAAGACCGTAACAATAAAGAAACCAGCGAAATCTACATCAGCTTTAGACAATGATTGCATATGGCAAAAAAGAGATAAAGCTGTATGGGATAAGCCGGTAGAGCGAAAAACAACCATATTCACTGCTATCGCAACAGAAGGCATTTGCTAAAAAACGGCAAATGCCTTTTTGCATGCTGTATTATCTTCCAGCCCTGGTTTTAGCTTTGCTCGCACGCCTGCAATGCCAAACCGCAAAAGCTGGAGATTGAGGCTCTTTGGCAATAACTCTTGATTATGCAAGGGCTAAGACTCCCGTTTAGTATTGGATTGGCTGCCTCTCAAATCCCGTTCTGCGTGTGCAGGCAACCTTTTGCCCAAATGGTTGATTGTTTTGGTGAACTCTTCTTTTCTGTCTGGGGCCAATTCTGCATATGACTTGTTATAATCGTCAATCAACTTGTTTAGGGCTGCCACAGCAGTGCTTTGTATCCAGCAGCATTTGGCATCAAAAGCTTTAAGGATGAATGCCGCCGTTGCCATTTGCCTGCAGACAGCAGCACTGGGAAACACTTTATTTTTGTATTTCATTTGCGCTGGAGCGATAAATCCCTAGCACTCTCCCATAATCAACATATGGGCAGTTTTTAGCCAAATTCCTGGTAGTTTTGGCAATCCCGCTATTGCCATCACCAAGCATCATGGTTATTGTATCCACATAATTTTGCTGTCAAGGCGCATCAAGCTAACCATCGCTGCCCTCGCCAACTTGGGAGCCCCAGTCCATGAATATTTTTTGATGAGGGCAGCATCTTCTGTGGCGCCAGTTTCCCCCAGCCCTTAAACTGCTGGATAAGTGCGCTCCTTCATTTTTGATATATTGAAAGAGCGATAGCTAAAGTCGCTTTGGGTAGTTGTGCCAATATAAAAAAGGGCATTTTCCCTGGCTATGCTGCTGGTGTCCAAAGCCGAAACAAGCTCCCCAGCGGCAAGTTTGCATAAACGATAGCATGCGCACTCTAACGCGGCACCCCTTACTTCAAAAACCCAATCGTTTTGCCTCAAGACCGCAAAAGGCAATGTGTTGCGGCATTCTTTCATAAATTTGACGGCGCGCTCACGAATAAACCCGTTTGGGTTGAAAGACGCAAAAACAACAACAGCTCGAATCTCCTCAGTGCCCATTTGGGGGCCAGAAAGCTGTCGATTGGAAGCATGCGCCAATTAATGGAATGGGCCATTGCGTGGAAGCAGCAGTGCGCACTTGCCTGTCTGCCTGCGCAATATCATAAAAGGACATTTTGCCAAGAGCTTTGAGTAGTAGTTATGCAGCGGGTAGTTTTGCTTGGGTATATGGCTCTCTGCCAAAATGTAAAACACTTTTGGAAAGACGCTGAAATTATCTGATTCAAGCGCTCTTTATTTTCGTCCAATTTTGACCAAAGCAGGCCAATGCGTTTATTTTTGTTTTTGTCCCATAGCATTAATAGCCGATCCTCGAATTTTTTAAACAAGGCGCGAATCCATTTCGGATTTTAAGATTGTGGGAAAGACAATTTTTTTATGATTGCTGGTCGCGCCTTTCGGGATTATTATAGACTGGCAGCAGCGCCATATCCATTTAATAAATGCTGCGAACTGATTTTTTAAAAACGCTTGACAGGAATTATTAATTATGCAGTCGCTGGCTACAGCCTTCTTGTCTTTGCTATATAATTGCAATAGCGGCAAAAGCCGAAAGGAAGTGGATATGGACAACGCGCGCAACAATAGAAAAATTATGGCTGGCCAGACACTGCAAATAATCTCCAATGGAGAGTATACAGTTGAAGGAGTGGTTGTCCATATTGGAGATGATATTGCCAGATCAAGGGATAGCAGCGAGCTAATTGCCCAAGGGCTGGCAGACAGCCTTGAGCAATCATTTTCCCCAAGCCATGTAAAGATGGTTATCGAGCTCACAGATGAGAGCACACTATCTGCGCTGCTACAGCTCCAAGACCAGTTTCGCGGCGGAATCGGAGTGCTTAATTTTGCCAGCGCGAAAAATCCTGGAGGAGGGTTTCTCAATGGAGCACTTGCCCAGGAAGAGAGCCTTGCCATCGCCAGCAACCTGTACGATTCCCAGATTAAGCACGAAGAGTACTACACAACCAACCGGACGTTTAAAAGCATGGTATATACCGACACTGCAATATGGTCGCCGGATGTGGTTTTCTTCAGAAACGAGGCAGGAGATTTGCTTGCCAAGCCGGCAAAAGCGTCAGTATTGACACTTCCTGCTGTCAATATGGGGCAAGTCATCCAAAAAGGGGAAAATATAAGAATGGCGGATGAGGCAATGAGGCGGAGAATGAAGATCGCGCTTGCTATTTTTGCCAAAAAGAATGCAAAATGCATAGTTTTGGGCGCATATGGGTGCGGGGTCTTTCGCAACAACCCTTACAAAGTTGCTTTATGGTGGAAAGAGCTGCTAGCGGAGTATTCTGGCCATTTTGAAAAGGCAGTCTTTGCGGTGTTAGACCGCTCCAAGCAAAGAGGTGTGTTCAAAGCATTTGAAAACAATTTTCAAGTTTAAGACAAAGAACGCAAGGATCAGTTCCACAACTTATGTGTGTGATAGTAAGCAAATATTTTTATGCTTTTATGTGGCCTTTTTTAAGCAACGCGCCTGTTTGGTTGTCCAAAACAGTTTTTGTGGCGCTGTTTGCGTCATGAAAACTTGTTCTCAATTGGATAAAACAGCGTAGGCTTCTTCATATTTTTTTATTCGCTCTAGCCCTCGGCTATCAATGCCACCAAGGCGAGTCGCATCGCTGTTGTGGCGCAAGTCTGCAAGCTTGACTTTTGTCGCCAAGGAGTTGGATTTTATGTTTGCAATATAATCCATGTATTCGATTCCATCATCATGAGTCAAAAGAGCGAGAGCGCCAATAGTTTGTTTTGAAAAACCTTGGATTGAAAGCTCTTCCAGAGTGATAATAGTATCCTCAATAACATCATGCAGAAGCGCAACAATAATTTCATCCTCTGTATCAAATTGCTCTGCGAGATGGATAGGATGGTAGATATATGGCATCCCAGATTTGTCGATCTGCTCTTTATGGGCACTAAAGGCTATAATCATAGCCTTTTTGGTCAGCTCAGTGTAGATCATCTATAATCCCCCTAGCAATCATTTTAGCCAAGAAAACCTTAGCCTGCATGGCAGTTGGCATGGCATAGCAACAACCTAGCCGATGAAGGGAAAAAATCCGAATGGCACTGGTTTAGCTGTTAGCGTATTCTAGCGTATGGGGGCAAGAAAACATGCATCTTAGCGGACACGAGCATTTTGATACATCAACAATGCTGTCCCGCCCGCTTTCCATAGACCATTCATTGCCTAACAGCGCATTTGCAGGGCAGGCTAAAACGCATTCTTCACAAGACCCGCATTTGGAATCAATGATAGCAAACAAACCAGGGCGCACTGGAGCGTTAGTCAGCACAGAGCACATGGTAATCGCGCAGCCATAGCTTTCTGTGACTAGCAGGTTGTTTTTTCCGATAAAGCCCAGCCCTGCAATGCGGGCAATGGTTTTTTGCGGCAAAATGCTGATTCCTTCCTGCAAGCTAGGATTCTTATATCCGCTTTCGAGATACCCGCTCTTTTTGTTGCTCTTTTCTGATTGGGAATGGGCGCTGTACCCTTTTTGCACCAAATAGGATGCAAGCCAGTCAGCCAGCTCCTCTACCTGCGCCTCTTTTGCTAGATACTCGTCATTTTTGTAATCGAGTTGGAAGCCTTTGCTGATTGTATTGTTTATGTACTCTTTGGATAATGGCATGCAAAAAAGGACTGCATTTGGAAATCCTAAAGTTTGTTCTTTTGGCAATCCCTCAAGGCTTGCAAAGCGGATAATGCCAGCGCCACGATCCTCGAGCGCTTTTGTTATTTCGTTATTCATCGTTCGTACCTCTAATGATGCACAAATCACATTACCATAAAATTTACGTTTAATTCTTGCTCAGGCCCGCGCTGGGCTTGCCCGCTGCGGCAAAAGCGGCAGGTTTTCGAGATACTGATTTTTTATCAAAACAGGATTAGGCATGTTTTTTAGAAAAAAATGATGCATTAATTATGTATTCTTTTCCAAGCAAAAGCCGTTCTATTTCGCACTAGGCAAATGGCAATAACTATGCAATAAAATGGCTTTAGAAGCCATTTTATTGCATTAGCATGTTTTAAAACTTGCAATATAATCCACATTTAATATTGATGATTGACATGTGATTTTAAACAACGGCTTGCAGTTCAAGCCAACAGCTTTCATAAATGCCCGAAGCCGGTTGTTCTTTTGAACCTTTGGTTTGTGCCTCTAAAACTAAATAGCGCCTGCTGCTTCATTATAGCCGACAAAAAGGTTGTAGCGTTCGGTTGTAAAACGCAAAACGCAAAATGAGGGGTCATCATAGCTGCTCCAATGCATGCCTTCAGCTTCCATAGCCGGAAGCCAGTTGTCTTTTCTGGATGCCTCGTCAACCAGGACTTCAATAGTCCCAACAAGAGTTATATTGTACTCATTGGAGTTGACACAAACACTGGCTCGGTTGCAACTGCTGATTCGCTTTGCCTTATTCGAATCAGGCGAAGTGCAGAAAGTAAGCCACTTGATTCCGTCGGCTTTTGCAATAGTTAGCGTTGATGCTGTGGGATAACCATTTTCGTCAATAAGGGCAAGAGTAGCATACCCGTCCATGCCGCCGCCGATGTAGCCTGTTTTAGCGTTTATAATCTCATTTGCTTTTTCGATAACTTCTTGATTCATATGAACCATCCTTTTTATGGGAAATAATATCATAGCAAACACGACAATAGCATGTCTTGTTGTAAATAATTGGACAAATTTTTTTCGGTCGAGCGAATCCCTGCAGCAAGTCCAGAAGGGCAAGGACTACAGTTATTTCGCCAAAATCAGAAAGCCCGACAAATTTGTTTTTGTTGGGATGACAGGCTTCATACTACATCCCAACATCAATATTGTAGTAGCAATAAATGCCATAAAGTACGACAATTAACCAATTAACACTCATTTGCAGCCATCCATACTTGCGGCAATAACCAGTATTACCCTTATTCTCCCTATTGTATTGTAACACGACAACATCCTGCATGTTATTAAGCAGCTGATCCAACCAGCAAGAGGGAGATTATTGATGATGACAGGTGTAAAACATGTTAGACATATTTGAATTTGAGAAAGCTTTGAATTTGAGAAAGCATGCCCACATCAGGTTTTGGGTAGAGGCAAAACACAAGTGCCAAGAGGATTGCCTGCCCACTCAATTGCATTTAGTTTTTGGAATGTGTGAAATATGTGATGGCTTTGATATATGGAAAACCAAAACGACGCAAGTTTCTATATGCGATGCGTATTTGAAAATAAAACAAGACACATTTTTTCGGGGCTTTCGCCCAAACGGCGGACTTATTCAGACCATTCCGTTCCTAAACTTGTTTGGCTGCTGCATGTGTCTTTATATGGATTATACTTTGTTAGATACAAACAATCAAGTATAAAGTTGCGTGCCTATGTAAACGTTTGGGATGGCTGGCTGCGGCAAGCGCAGAGGACAAATCTTGTAGATGGCGCTGGCCTTGCCAAACAGTACGGTCAAAAGTACGCATCTGCATTGCACAACCAAAACGGAAAGAATGGAGCATTCACTTCCACCAGAAAACGAAATGCGACAAAGTGGTCAAAGTGCGTTCGCCCTTCCGTGTGATAGAACCAAACCTATGCGCTGAGGATACTAGGTGAATTTCATTATTTATCGGCAATTTTGATATCTGTACAGCCTTTGAATGTGCCTTTGTAATTTGCAGGTTGCGTTAGGAACATGGGATATTTCAATGAACTATGATTGCCAATGAAAATAAAAAGCCCATTATACAGGCTTCAGTTCCAAAACAGTCAATATGGCCGAGAGGGTGGGATTCGAACCCACGTGGGCTTGCACCCAAACGGTTTTCAAGACCGCCGCGTTATGACCACTTCGCTACCTCTCGATTTAGCCTACACAGGATATCACATCGAACAAATAATGTCAATATGATCAAAAAGCGCATTTTTCTTATTCTAATGAGTAAATTGCCAAAGCAAGCTCCACATTGGATGAGGCTGTGGCGTTAAGCCTGGAGGCCAAATGCTGTCGAATTTAGTCTGGAAGTTGGGAAATTTTCTTTTTGAAAGTAAACACAAACATGCCAGACAAAAAACAAACCAAACATAGGCGCATGAGCGGAGCCTGGGGATTCACCCCGCCATAAAAACGCCAGCCAATGAATAATAAAACAAAAAAAAAAAACAGGCTGGCGCCCTCCATGATTGATGCGGCAGCCCGAATTTGGAGGAAAAAATGCAATAGCCTATCCAATCTTGATAACTGCCACGCTGGCTGATAGAACCCCCAGGCTTAATGTCCCTGCCTCGCTCCTGATTGCCATGTTGATAATATCGTCCCTTTCAAGTATGGCTATAAAACTCAAAGACAGGTTTTCATCCCCGTTGGCCGTTGAGTGCCTTGATTCAGGGAATTCCACCCCATTGCGGCAAAGCATGACAAACACCGCTTGGTTTGCCGCATTAGAGCAAATGATATTTCTTGTTACAAAGTAGGTGCCTGGTACCATGATCGATAAACTGTTTGGCCTGAAATAACCGACAGATTGGCTGGGCATAGTGCCTGACAGATGTACCTGCACAGGCAGCACTGAACCGTCCAACCGGTATCGGTGGAAATTTGTCGAAAATATCCCCCCGAAAGCCTTGATTTGGCTATAGGCGGCTGTGTTCGGCTTCATTAGCGATTTGTTTGACAAATCTACCGGGGGCATAGGCAATCCCCAGCTTGGGGCAGCATCCCGCGGCCCCAAGGGGGCCATTGGCCCGATATTGTGCCATGAGAGCCGGTTCTCATCCCAGATGTGCCAAGAGCCATTGACATAATACGCATTGCTTGGCAGCCCGTATTGTTCTGGAAGCATTCTGTTTGGCTGCTCTAAAGAAACTGGCGCAGGTGTCGGCTCCTGCCCTCCATCATCCGGCAGTGGACCAGCTGGGCTTGCCACTTCTTCGGCTTCTATATTTTCCATCCCAGCCATATTTGAATGCATATCCATAGAAATCTCCTGTAGTATCCCTCTTATGGAGTATATTCACCGAAAAGATCGTAAATTCATGTTGGAGCCAAATTCGCAGCAATGAATGAACAAGATGTAATGCGCACCCCTCGTGGTAAAATGTAAATATGTTAAAAATTATAGCTTGTGTGTTAATGCTCATTGACCATGTAGGTTTCGGCTTTTTTCCTCAAATCATAGCGTTAAGGTTTATTGGCAGGGTTTCTATGCCAATTTTCGCCTTTTGCATCGCCCGGGGTTATGACAGCGCCCGCCGCCATGGGACTGTCAATAATTACATAACCCGCATGGTGGTGTTTGCAGCTGTATCCCAAATCCCGTATGCCATATACTTCAGAGCGCCAACCGATGGCAATATCGGCGTGACTTGGCTCTTTTCCTTGCTGATTTTAAACAACTTGGAGAAAGAAGGGAAAAGCGCGCTTAACTATGCGGCTGCAGCGCTCCTTGCCATTGGCATGCAAGTAATACATATGGATTATGGCTTGTACGCGTTCTTGTGGGTCTTGGTATTCTACTACACGCTGATAAAAGATAAAAAAGAGCAAGTGCCCTTGCTCCTGGCCGGATGCCTGGCTATTTTGGCTGCTTCCCGTGCTTATGGCAGCTTCTTCTTCGAAGTCCAGCTGTATGCGTTTATATCAGTCCCGGTGATTCTCATCGTGCGCAAGTTTGACACGCTTCGGTCAACGAGCCTGTTTGGGAAGTATTTTTTCTATGTGTTTTATCCGGCGCACTTGGCGGTGCTGGCTTTTATAGGGGACGTAATTATTGCTTAACAGGGATCTATTCTTTGCATGGTTTGTTTAGCATGGCGCCTTCTCCAAGAAGCCCATGCATTTAGTGCCAGTTAGGCAGCGTTGTTGCCATAGCCGAATGGGATATCTACAATCTTTTTTGCATCAACCTAACAATACTCCGCAACAAATACGCTATAAGGCAATGTTAGCGCTTGCCCTAGGCAAGCGCTAACATTGCCTTTGCCAGTCAACTTTGTTAATATAAACAAGGCCTTGAAGGCTAACAAAATGATAACAACACAGGTATTGATCTAAATGGCTAACACTAAACTTGGGCGCCTTGCCCCTAGCGCCATCCTAGCAATGGAGACATTGGCTGCAGCCGGCTTTGAAGCTTACTTGGTAGGCGGGGCTGTCAGGGACATGGTGATGGGCAGGCAGCCAAACGACATCGATATCGCCACCAACGCGCTGCCTGGCCAAGTTGAAAACTTGCTTAAAGGCAATGGGAGGCATAGCGCAGGCATCAAATATGGCACTGTCCTTGGAATATTTAACGGTGAAGAAGTGCAAATCACAACTTTCCGGTCAGAGGAAGGATACGAGGCCTACCGCCGCCCTTTATCGGTGGCATTTGGCGTAAGCTTGGAAGACGACTTGTCTAGGCGGGATTTTACTATGAACGCCATGGCTGCCGATACCAAAGGTGCGCTTATCGACCCCTTTGGCGGCTTAAAAGACATCGAAGCCAGGTTGGTGCGGTGTGTAGGCGATCCATCAAAGCGCTTTTCGGAAGACGCGCTAAGAATCCTCAGGGCAGTGCGTTTCGCTTCCCAACTGGGTTTCTCAATTGAGCCGGAAACCTTGGAAGCCGCCAATTGCAATAAAGGTTTATTGGCGCATATATCCTCGGAGCGCATCAAAGCCGAGATAGAAAAGATGCTGTTGGCAGACCCGGTCAAAGCCTTGATTAACCACAACCAAATAATAATGTCCGTCTTGCCAGAGCTTTTGCCCATCGTAGACGCTCCCCAAAACAACCCCCACCATTTATATGGGGTGTTTGAGCATACAGCTGTCGCCATTTCCCACTGCAGGGCATGCCCAATCGAGCGCTGGGCTGCGCTGTTCCATGACGCCGGCAAGCCAGGGGCTGCCACAGTTGATGAGGAGGGCATCCAGCATTTCGAAGGCCATGAGGCAATAAGCGTCGAAATCGCCCAAACCATCCTTTCCCGGCTGAAATTCTCAAACAAGGAAGCCAGCCGCATCTTGCTGCTAGTCAAGCACCATGACGACACTATCCCTCCAAACTTGCCGGGGGTGAAGCGGTGGCTTTCAAAAATCGGCCAGGAAGCCTTTTGGCAATTAATGAGTTTAAAGCGTGCCGACAATCTTGCCCAAAACTATTCTTGTTTCCCGAGGGACGATGAATACTCGGCGATCGAGCAGATCGCATCGCAAGTGATAAGCGGCTCAGAATGCACTACCCTTTCCCAGTTGTCTGTGTCAGGCAATGACCTTATAAACATTGGAATAAACCAAGGGCCTGGGCTAGGCAAAGTATTGGGCGAGCTGTTGTCAATGGTGATTGACGGCGATGCCCAAAACGAGAAAGAAGATCTGCTGCGCCATGCGTCCCGCTTGGCAAACAGCAACTAAACAACTAATTCCCAAAGCGAGGTGGCTAAAAAATGTTGTTGCTCGTCACTCCCCAAGAAATGCTCGCAATCGACAGGGCTGCCCAAGAACAATTCGGCATCCCCTCAATAGTGCTTATGGAAAACGCTGCTGCCGCAATAACCCAAAAATTGTTAAATGACGAACCATTTGCCCAACTCGAAAATGTCTTGGTTGTTTGTGGCAAAGGCGACAACGGAGGTGACGGGCTGGCTATAGCCCGCCGGCTGTACCTTGCAGGCAAAAGCGTCAAAGTGCGCCTGCTCTCAGACATTTCTTCCCTTTCTGCAAATTCGGTTGTCAACTTGGGCATCTGCGCCAAACTAGGCATTGACCTTTCTTTTGGGGAAAGCTTCTCTTTGGAAGGGATGGGCAATGATTTATCTTGGGCTGGATATGTAGTTGACGCCATCTTTGGAGCCGGGTTTTCCGGCAAAGCGGAAGGCGGCCATGGAAAGGCAATAAACAAGATCAATGAGTCGGGCAAGCCTGTGGCGGCAGTGGATGTCCCAAGCGGTTTGGACCCGCTAACGGGCTGCGCCCCCGGTCCGGCGATCAATGCCCACACAACATACGCTTTGGGCTACATCAAGATAGGCCTGGTTTGCGGACCTGCTACAGGGTCTACTGGGCATCTGGAATTGCTGGACTTTGGCTTGCCTTCCCAGCTGGCTTCCCTGGCCAGCGGCGAATTGTTTATGATGGACAGCGCCTATGTCAACGCCCTTATACCCGCAAGGCAGGCAGTGTCTCATAAGGGGGATTACGGCAAAGTCCTAATATATGCAGGCTCAGAAGGAATGTGCGGCGCTGCCGCCCTGTCCTCGGCTGCAGCCATGAAATCGGGTACTGGCTTGTCCTATATTGCATGCCCCGCAGGCCTTGCCCAAACGATTGACCAAATGGCTGTAGAGTCTGTGGTCGTCCCTTGCGGGCTAGAAGGCAGAAAAACCCATACAATCCAAGGCGCAGAGCAGGTTTTGGACCGCGCCCAAACTATGGATGCCCTCGCCATTGGCCCAGGGCTCTCCCTTGACACTGAAGCTTTGGAGTCGGCGAGAAGCCTCATTCTAAATGTAAAAGGCCCCAAAATCATAGACGCGGACGGCTTAAATGCCATAGCGAAAGACCGCGCATGCCTTGCCGACGTTTCAAACGCTGTCTTGACCCCCCATGAAGCTGAAATGGCAAGGCTTGCAGAGGCCAGCCTTATAGAGGTTGTAGAAAACAGACTTTATGCAGCCACCGAGTTTGCCAGGGAGTTTGGCGTGGTGGTGCTGCTCAAAGGGCGCCACACGATAATCGCCGACCCAAATGGCAGGGTGGCGATCAATCCCACAGGCAACGCAGGCATGGCCACTGCTGGCAGCGGTGATGTGCTCACTGGCATTATCGCTTCCATGCTTGGCCAAGGGCTGGGCTTGTTTGACGCCGCTTGCGTTGGAGCGTATGCCCACGGCCTTGCAGGGGACCTGGCGGCTGCCAAACTAGGCCAAGCCGGGATGACAGCGGTGGACATACTGTCTGCAGTGCCCTTGTCGTTTAAGGAGCTCGCCTAGGCATAAGAGCCATGCCAGGCATGCGGTATTGCTTTTGCCATTAAGAAGTCTGCCCTTAAGAAGTCAAAAACGCAAAAAACACAGAAATGCCCCGAAAGATAATTATTAAAAAAAACTTGCAATTAGAGCCATATTACGATATTATTAGCAAGTTGAGGTTTTAGGGCTTGTAAAAAGCCCTATTTCTGAGCATTAGCAGCTAAGATGCGGGAGGTTGCTGTTTAAAACAGGTAATTTCCGTTGAGCTAGCCGCCATCATCGAATGGCTGGCGATTTGTTTCATGGGCGCTTTTTTGAAAAGAACCTAAGGAACACACGGATTGTTGCTCGTGTAAAGTCCCGCCCAAAGGAGAAATTCAAAATGGCAAACCAAAAAATGCGTATTAAATTAAAAGCATTTGACCACCAAGTCATGGACCAATCGGCAGAGAAAATTGTTGCCACTGCCAAGAGGAGCGGAGCCCAAGTTTCAGGTCCGATCCCGCTGCCCACAAAAAAAGAAATCATCACAATTCTAAGGGCAGTGCACAAATACAAGGACTCTAGGGAGCAGTTCGAAATGCGCACCCATAAAAGGCTTATAGAAATCGTGAATCCAACGCCGGAGACAATTACAGCTCTTATGCACTTGGATTTGCCGGCGGGCGTAGATATCGAGATCAAATAACGCCCGCATTATGACTGCCTGGAGTCGGCAGTCCACTAATGGAGGAAGAAAAATAGTGAAGAAAGCGATTCTTGCAAAAAAAGTGGGGATGACACAAGTCTTCAATGAGGCGGGCGAGCTGGTTCCAGTCACCGTCCTTGAGGCAGGACCCTGCAATGTAGTACAAGTCAAGACCGAGGAGAAAGACAAATACACCGCCGTCCAGCTGTCATTTGGACAGGTCAAAGAGCGCAATGTAAACAAGCCTTTAGCTGGCCACTACAAAAAATCCGGGACTATCCCAAGGCGCAGGCTAAAAGAGTTCAAGTTTGACGACTGTTCGGCTTATGAAGTCGGATCAGTGGTAACTGCCGACATATTTGAAGCCGGGGACATAGTAGACGTGTCCGGAACCAGCAAAGGAAAAGGTTTCCAAGGCGCCATCAAAAGATGGAACCAGTCCAGGGGGCCGATGTCCCACGGCTCCAAATACCATAGGCGCGTTGGGTCGATGGGCGCATCATCCTTCCCAAGCAGGGTTTTTAAAGGGAAACACATGCCGGGGCGGATGGGGCATGTGAAGTGCACAGTCCAAAACCTCACTGTCGTCAAGGTCGACCCAGAGAAAAATTTAATGTTGATTAAAGGCGCAGTGCCAGGAGCCAACGGCTCATATGTATCGATCGTCGACGCGGTGAAGAAAAGGCCCGTGGCGAGCTAGGAGGACTAATTAAGAATGAAAGCGAATGTTGTCAATATACAAGGAGAGGTTGTCGGCGAAGTAGAGCTAAACGAGGCAATCTTTGGCATAGAGCCCAATGAGCCAGTCGTGCACCAAGTGGTAGTCGCCTATTTGGCAAACCAAAGGCAAGGCACCCAATCGGCAAAAACTAGGGGGGAAGTTAGCGGGGGCGGCAAGAAGCCATGGAGGCAGAAAGGCACCGGCCGCGCCAGGGCAGGATCCAACAGAAGCCCATTGTGGAGGCACGGCGGCGTCATATTTGCCCCCAAACCACGTGACTATTCAAAATCTGTCAACAAAAAAGTCAAGCGGCTGGCGGTAAAATCAGTCCTCTCTGCAAAATATGCGGATAACGAGCTCATCATCCTCGATTCAATCAGGTTTGACGAGCCAAAAACAAAGAAAATGATCGAGGTTTTTGGGAACTTGGGCGCAAATAAGCCCTTGCTTGTCATCAAAGGAAATGACCGCAACGTATACAAGTCGGTTTCCAACATCCCGAAGTCAAAATGCATGCCGGTAAGCAACGTAAATGTATACGAGATGCTAAAGTATGACCAACTTGTTTTGACTAAGGAATCCCTCGAAACGCTCCAGGAGGTCTACTCATAATGGATAAATATGACATCATTGTGCGTCCGATTATCACAGAGCGCTCGATGGCGGAGGCGAGGAAAAAGAGGTACACATTTGAAGTCGCGAAGACTGCAAACAAGTACCAGATTAAAGACGCTGTGCAAGACATTTTTAAAGTGCAGGTAGTCAAAGTCAATACAATGAACATGAAGGGCAAGCTTAAAAGGCAAGGAGCCACCAAGGGCTACCGCCCGAACTGGAAAAAGGCGATCGTCACGTTGACTGCCGACTCCAATGAAATCAAGTTTTTTGACAGTTAGAGCAAAAAGCACACTAGCCAGGAGGAATACCTAATGGGCATTAAAAAGTATAAACCAACAAGCCCCGGCAGACGTGGCATGACGGTCTTGACTTTTGAGGAAATAGACAAAAAAACCCCTGAAAAGTCCCTGCTTGAAAAGAAGCATAACAAAGGCGGCAGGAACAATACCGGAAGGATCACCGTGCGCCACCAAGGCGGAGGCAACAAGCAGAAATACAGGATAATCGACTTCAAAAGAGCCAAGGACGGTGTGCCTGCGAAAGTTGTAGGCATTGAATACGACCCAAACCGGTCTTCGAACATCGCCCTTCTCCAGTATGAAGACGGGCAAAAAACATATATCATTGCGCCTTTGGGCCTAAAAACCGGCGACACCGTGATGAACGGGCCCGGTTCCGATATCAGGCCAGGCAACTGCCTTCCCCTAGAGAATATCCCTGTTGGGGCTATCATCCACAACGTGGAGCTCAAGATTGGCAAAGGAGCGCAGATGGCTCGCTCTGCAGGCGCTTATGTGCAGCTCATGGCAAAAGAAGGGGAGTATGTGACACTCAGGCTGCCTTCCGGCGAGATGAGGCTTGTCCATAAGAGATGCAGGGCTACAATCGGCCAAGTGGGCAATATCGACCACCAAAACGTCAACATTGGGAAAGCCGGCAGAAGGCGCCATATGGGCATCCGCCCCACAGTCCGCGGATCAGCAATGAACCCAGTAGACCACCCACATGGCGGAGGCGAAGGCAAAGCCCCCATCGGCAAGCCTGGCCCGGTCACGCCTTGGGGCAAGCCGACCCTTGGATATAAAACAAGGAAAAAGAAAAATCGTACTGACAAATATATAGTCAGAAGAAGGACAAAGTAAGCGTCTTTCTAAAGGAGTAGCTATATGAGCAGATCTACAAAGAAAGGTCCATACGTCGATGAGCGGCTATTGAAACGCATCGAGGACATGAACCTGGCAAACGAGAAGCGGGTTTTGAAGACTTGGTCCAGAGACTGCACAATTTTCCCCCAGATGGTAAGCCACACAATTGCGGTGCATGACGGAAGAAAACATGTTCCGGTTTTTATCACAGAAGACATGGTCGGCCACAAACTGGGAGAGTTCGCGCCTACAAGGACTTTTAGGGGCCATGCCGGCGAAAAACGCACCGGCGGAAGATAACGAGTTGGAGGAAATATGGAAGCGAGAGCAATCGCAAAGTATATACGCGTCTCCCCATTGAAGGCAAAGCGGGTCGCCGACTTGATCAGGGGCAAAGACTACCAAAGAGCTTTAGATATTTGCAATCTTACAACCACTAAGCCCTCGAAGGAATTCAGCAAAGTGCTAAGGTCTGCCGCAGCCAACGCTGAGAACAACCATGACATGGATGTTTCTAGGCTATATGTGCACAGTGTGAGCGCAAACCAAGGTCCAACCCTCAAAAGGATGAGGGCGAGGTCTCACGGAAGGGGAACAATCATCCTCAAGAGGAGCTCGCACCTGGAAGTCATTTTGAAAGAAAGGGAATAGGAGGACATTCGATGGGACAGAAAGTTAACCCCCACGGCCTTAGGGTTGGAGTTATCAAAGATTGGTCGTCAAGATGGTACGTGAAAGACAAGGAATTCGCTGATCTGTTGATAGAAGATTACAGAATCAGGGAACACATTAAAAAAACTCAGTACTCGACAGGCATTTCTAGAGTTGAGATAGAGCGCAACGCCAACAGGGTAACCTTGTACATCTTCACAGGCAAACCAGGCAGGATTATCGGAAAAGGCGGCAGCGGAATTGACGTATTGCGCAAACAAATCCAAAAAATGACCGGCAAAATAGTCAACATCAATGTGATGGAAGTGAAAAATGTTGACTGTGACGCGCAGTTGGTGGCAGAAAACATCGCAAGCCAGCTTGAGAAGAGGATTTCATTTAGGCGCGCGATGAAGCAAGCCATTACAAGGGCAATGAGAGGCGGGGCAGAGGGAGTCAAGACCATGGTTGGCGGAAGGCTCAACGGGGCAGAGATTGCCCGCTCGGAGTCTTACTCTGAGGGAAATGTGCCGCTTCAAACCTTGCGCGCGAACATCGATTACGGAACAGCCGAAGCTGACACAACATATGGCAAAATCGGCGTTAAGGTTTGGATCAACAAGGGCGAAGTTTTGCCAACAAAACAGCAACAACCACCACAGCAGCAATAAAGAGCCCTTTTCAGCTAGCTAAAGGAGATATAAAAATATGTTAATGCCAAAGAGGGTCAAATATAGAAAAGTCCACCGCGGTAGGATGAAAGGCAAGGCTTCAAGAGGCACGACTTTGACATACGGCGATTACGGCATAGTGGCGCTTGAGCCCGGTTGGATCAAGTCAAACCAGATCGAAGCAGCCAGGGTCGCCATGACAAGGTACATCCGAAGGGGTGGAAAAGTCTGGATCAAAATTTTCCCAGACAAAAGTGTGACGAAAAAACCGGCAGAGACACGCATGGGCTCGGGCAAAGGCTCCCCTGAGTATTGGGTAGCTGTTGTAAAACCTGGCAGGGTGATGTTTGAGCTTTCAGGCGTCGATGTTGATACTGCCAGGGAAGCCATGAGGCTTGCCCAGCACAAGCTGCCAATAAAGACAAAATTTATTGTCAGGGAAAAACCGCAGCAAGGAAGTGATAATGCAAATGAAGGCTAATGAATTGTCGCAGCGCACTACTGACGATTTAAACTACGAGCTTGCAAACCTGAAAGAAGAGCTGTTTAACCTTCGGTTCCAACATGCCACTGGACAATTAGAGAACCCAATGCGCATCAGGCAGGTCAAAAAAGACTATGCAAGGATAAAAACAGTATTGAGGCTGCGCGAGCTCAATGCTGCAAACATTTGAGAGGCAGGCTAAATGGATAGGGGAAATCGCAAAGTAAGAATCGGCAAAGTAGTCTCCGACAAGAACGACAAGACGATTATCGTCGCTGTCGAAACCATAAAGAACCACCCGCTATATAAAAAGAGGGTGAAGAAAACAACAAGGTTTTACGCACACGATGAAAACAACGAATGTGGCATGGGCGACACCGTAAGAATAATGGAGACCAGGCCCCTCAGCAAGACCAAACGTTGGAGATTGGTTGAAATCGTAGAGAAAGCAAAAAACGGCTAAGGCCCTTCGAAGGGAGTTTCCGGCGAGTCAAGAATTATCATAGCCGGAAGATAGAAAAATGATACAACAGGAGACCCGTTTAAAGGTCGCAGACAATACAGGTGCCAAGGAGATTCTTTGTATAAGGGTTCTCGGCGGTTCAAAACGCAGATACGGATCTGTCGGCGATGTGATTGTCGCCACAGTAAAGAGCGCCGCTCCCGGCGGCGCAGTCAAGAAAGGCGACGTTGTCAGGGCTGTCATAGTCAGGACCGTGTACAGCATCAGGCGCAAAGACGGCACTAACTTGAGGTTCGACCAAAACGCCGCAGTTTTGATAAGGGAAGATGGGCAGCCAAGAGGCACACGCATTTTTGGGCCTGTAGCCCGCGAGTTGAGGGAAAAGCAATACACAAAAATTGTCTCCCTTGCTCCGGAAGTCATTTAGGAGGATTCTATGCACGTTAGAAGAGACGACACAGTTGTTGTGATAGCCGGGGTGAAGGATAAAGACAAAGGCAAGCGCGGAAAAATAATAAAAGTCTTTCCAAAAACCCAACGTGTCATTGTAGAGGGCGTCAACATGCGCAAAAAGCATTTGAAGCCCACGAATGAGATGAGGCAAGCTGGAATTATTGATATTGAGGGCTCTTTGCACATTTCGAATGTGCAGCTGTACTGCCCCAAATGCAGGCGCGGTGTCAGGACTGGGCATAAAATCGGTTCTGATGGCAAAAAAGTGCGCTTCTGCCGCAAATGCGGAGAAACGTTCGGTGGTGAGTAATTATGAGCAGGCTTAAAGAAGAATATAAACAGACGATAGTGCCGGCGATGAAAGAAAAATTCGGATATAAAAATGACATGGAAATCCCGAAGATCGATAAAATCGTGCTTAATGTGCGCTTTGGAGACATCAAAGACAATGCCAAGGCCATGGAGACTTCTGTGCGAGAGCTGGCTGCCGTATCCGGGCAAAAGCCCATAGTCATAAAAGCCAAAAGGTCGGTTTCCAACTTCAAGCTGAGAAAAGGCATGGACATCGGAGCCAAGGTCACCCTTCGAGCAAACCGCATGTATGATTTTGCCGACAAGTTGATAAATATAGCTATCCCGAGGATTAGAGACTTCCGCGGAGTATCCCCCTCCTCATTTGATGGCAGAGGCAATTACTCTTTGGGGGTGCGCGAACAGCTGATTTTCCCGGAGATAACCTATGACCAAGTGGAGCATATAAAGGGGATGGACATCACTTTTGTGACAACAGCAAAGACCGATGAAGAATGCATGGAATTGCTAAAGCAGCTGGGCATGCCTTTTGCCCAAGAGTAGGGAGGCGATGACATATGGCGAAAAAAGCAATGATCGAGAAACAAAAGCGTGAGCCACGCTTTTCAACAAGGGCCTATAACAGATGCAGAATTTGCGGAAGGCCGCATGCCTACTTGCGCAAGTTTGGCATTTGCAGGATTTGTTTCAGAGAGCTTGCCTACCGTGGTGAAATCCCAGGTGTCAAAAAAGCAAGCTGGTGAGAATAAAAAAATAAGGAGGATGCATTGATGGGTGGTACCGTCACAGATCCAATTGCAGACATGCTCACAAGAATCAGGAATGCAAACAACGCAAAGCTTCCGTCTGTAATTATCCCAGCGTCCAACATAAAGAAAAATATAGCCCAAATTATGCTTGATGAAGGCTACATCCAAGGCGTCAAGCATATCGCCGACAACAAGCAGGGACTAATTGAGATTACACTCAAATATGGCGTAAAAGAATCCAAGGTCATCTCTGGACTCAAGAGGATTTCAAAGCCTGGGCTTCGCATATATGCGTCAAAAGACGAAGTGCCCAAAGTCCTCAATGGTTTGGGTGTTGCAATAATCTCGACCTCAAACGGCATTATGACTGACCGCAATGCCCGCAAGTCGAAAATAGGAGGTGAAGTCCTCTGCTATATCTGGTAGCGCAGGGCACACAGATATGTCAAGAATAGGCAAAATGCCGGTAGTAATTCCGCCGGGAGTTGATGTTGAAACCTCCTTTGGATATATAAAAGCCAAGGGTCCCATGGGCGAAGCTGATCTTTACTACAATCAAGGAATGACTGTTAAAATTGAAGATGGCGTTCTAACAGTTCAGAGGCCTGACAACAAGAAGCAAAACAAGGCTTTGCACGGTTTGACGCGAAAACTGATATTCAACCTTGTTACAGGAGTCCATGAAGGCTTTGTCAAAGAGCTGCAAATCGTTGGTGTGGGATACAGGGCAACCAAGCAAGACAACACACTGGTTTTAAACCTTGGCTACTCCCACCTAGTCGAAATGGATGACCCGGAAGGTGTTACAACGACAGTGGAAGGCAACAACAGGATTCTTGTCAGAGGCATCAACAAGCAGAAAGTTGGCCAGCACGCTGCCAACATACGCAAGAAAAGGCCGCCTGAGCCATACAAAGGCAAAGGGATTAGGTATGCAAATGAGACAATCAAGCTTAAGGTCGGTAAAGCCGGTTAAAGGAGATCGATAATAAAGTGATTAAGAAAACTTCAAGGAATAAAAATCGGCTTAAAAGGCACTTGAGGATCCGGGGGAAAATCTCTGGCACCCCAGAGCGCCCAAGGCTGTGCGTGTTCAGAAGCAACAAGTATATTTATGCCCAACTCATTGACGACATAAACGGCACAACCCTTGCCGCTGCTACTACCCAAAATCTAAAAGAGATATTGGAGAAAACAAACGATACGGAAGCTGCCAAACAGGTCGGAAAAGCCATAGCCGCTTCAGCGCTTGAGAAAGGTTATGAGAGCGTAGTCTTTGACCGCAACGGCTATCTTTACCACGGCAGGGTAAAAGAGTTTGCTGAAGCTGCCAGGGAAGGCGGCCTGAAATTTTAAGGAGGCACAATGAATGGCACAATTGTTTAACCCGGCGGAGCTGGACATCAGAGAAAAAGTAGTGTCCATCAACCGTGTAACGAAAGTTGTCAAAGGCGGAAAAAATCCGCGTTTTAGCTGCCTCGTAGTAGTGGGTGACGAAGCAGGTCACGTAGGCTGCGGAATTGGAAAAGCTATCGAGATTCCTGAGGCTATACGCAAAGGCATTGAGGACGCGAAGAAAAACATGGTGAAAATCAACCTGCGCGGCTCAAGCATTCCACATAGAGTCATCGGAAAGTACGGGGCAGGCAAAATGCTAATAATCCCAGCACCCGAGGGAACCGGCATCATAGCTGGGGGTCCGGCTCGGGCAGTGTTTGAGCTTGCGGGGATAAAGGATGTCAGGACTAAGTCAATCGGCTCCAACAACCCCCACAACATGGTCAAAGCCACGATCACGGGGTTGCTTTCCATGATGGACATCAACGAAGTTGCCGCAAAACGGGGCAAGACCGTTGAGGAAATTCTTAGATAGGAGCGTTGCACATTTTGGGCAAACAATATAAAATAACTCTTTGCAGGAGTTTGATTGGCAGAAGTGAGCACCAACGCAGAATGGTCAAATCCCTTGGGCTTCGCAAAATCAACCAAAGCATAATCCGCGACGAAGAGCCCGGGCTTATGGGATTAATTCAAAAAATCGGCTTTATGCTCAAAGTTGAAGAGCTATAGGAGGCGGCCAAATTGAAACTTCATAATCTGAGACCCGCAGAGGGTTCAAGAAAAGAAAGGAAGCGCAAAGGTCGCGGGACAGCAACAGGCCAAGGCAAAACCGCAGGGCGCGGCCAAGGCGGCCAGAACTCCCGCTCAGGCGGCGGTGTGCGGCCCGGTTTTGAGGGAGGCCAAATGCCCCTGACCAGGAGGGTTCCCAAAAGGGGATTTTCCAACAAGCCTTTCAAAAAAGTATATGGGATTGTCAAGATTGAGGACCTCGAAAACAAGTTTGAGGACGGGGAGACTGTGACAATCGAAAACCTGAAAGAAAGAAAAGTAATAAAAAATAAGTATAAACTAGTTAAAATTCTAAGCAACGGGGAGCTAACCAAAGCGCTTACCGTTAAGGTGACAAAAGCCACAAAAAACGCGGCAGAAAAGATCCTTGCGGCAGGCGGAAAACTTGAGGAAATCTAAATGGTCGATACGATAAAAAGAGCATGGAACTTGCCGGATCTGCGCAGCAGGCTGTTATACACCTTCATGCTGCTTATCATCTATCGTTTCGGATCCGCAATAGTAGTGCCATATATCAATCTGGACGTATTAGCGGCGTATATTGAGGCGAATAGTGTGTTGGGTTTGTTGAACGTGATCACAGGCAACAATTTCAAGAATTTTTCTGTTTTTGCAATGGGGATCCAGCCTTACATCAACGCCTCAATCATCATGAATTTGCTGTCCATGGCTATTCCCGCACTTGAGCGTTTGAACAAGGAAGGGGATGCCGGCCAGAAAAAAATTGCCAAGTATACTAAATACGTGGCTGCAGTCCTTGCTATCATCCAAGCGCTAGGCATGACACTTGGTTTTGACTCGTTTTTAACAGTAGACCGCTGGTATGTAGTCGTGCTTATCACAACCATTATCTGCGCCGGAACCTCATTTCTCATGTGGCTAGGCGAGCAGATAACAGACAAAGGCATCGGAAACGGCATTTCGATGATAATCTTCATCAGCATCATTTCAGGTTTGCCTGCCGGAATTGCAAATATATATAATGGGATACTCGTTGGAAGCTATCCATTCTACATCGTGATTGTAATGCTGCTCTTTGGGCTTATTTCAATCATCGGTGTCGTGGCCGTCCAAGAAGGCACCCGCAAAATACCTGTCAGTTACGCCAAAAGGGTAGTCGGCAGGAAAATGTATGGCGGCAGGAATACCCATCTGCCGATGAAAGTGAACCAATCCGGTGTCATCCCGATCATATTCGCCCAAACGCTAGTCTTGTTCCCGAGCCAGATTGCAGCGTTTTTCCCGAACAACAGGGTGCTTGCCTCCATATCTGACGCCCTGGTGATGACCAAACCATGGACAATGGTGATGTATGTGGTCTTGATTGTCGCTTTTACCTTCTTTTATACTATGGTGACATTCAATCCGGAAGAAGTGGCAGAGAATCTGCAGCAATACGGTGGATTTGTCCCAGGCATCAGGTCTGGCAAACCCACAGTCACTTATCTAACCAGGATTCTAAACCGCTTGACCTTATCGGGCTCCCTGTTCCTTGCGATGATTGCAATTTTGCCGACTATCGCAAGCATGATCATTGGCACGGAGGACTTGCAGTTTACTGGCACCAGCTTATTGATCGTAGTAGGTGTTGCCTTGGAAACAGTGGAGGCATTGGAGCAGCACATGATAATGCGCAACTATAAAGGTTTCTTGAAATAAGGATGGGAAGCTTGAAAATAATAATACTCGGACCGCCGGGAGCCGGAAAAGGCACCCAAGCCACCCAAATTGCAGCCAGGTACGATGTGCCCCATATTTCAACTGGCGATATTTTTAGGAAAAACTTAAGAGAAGAGACCCCCCTAGGCCTTGAGGCAAAAACCTATATGGACAATGGGCTTCTTGTGCCTGACAGCTTGACTGTGGGGATGCTCAAAGACAGGATCAGCGAAGAGGATTGCCGACACGGATACCTGTTAGACGGCTTTCCAAGGACTTTAGCCCAAGCAGACGCTTTAGTCGGGCTTGGGGAACAAATCGACGCGGCAATCAACCTCCAAGTTGATTATGCGCCATTAATCGAACGCATTGCCGGACGGCGCGTCTGCGGCAATTGCGGTTCAGCATACCACATTATAACAGCCCCGCCAAAGGTTGAGAACGTCTGTGACAATTGCGGAACCGAGCTCTACCAAAGGGATGACGACAAGGCAGAAACTGTCGAGAAGAGGCTAGTGGAGTATGATGAAAAAAGCAAGCCGTTAGTAGCCTACTACGAGAACAACGGACTTGCCAAACATGTTGATGCTAGCGCGCCAATTGAGGATGTGACAAACCAGATCTTTAGTATCCTTGACAAGCTCGCTTAAGACTAATGATAAATATAAAAACGGATCATGAGATTGAAATAATGCTAATGGCTGGGCGCATCACAAAAAAAGCCTTGGCCAAAACCCTGGAAGCAGTAAAACCCGGTGTTAGCACGTTGGAGCTTGATCAAATTGCCTTGGACGTAATCTTGAGCGAGAATGCAGTCCCGGCGTTTCTGAACTACAACGGCTTCCCCAAATCCATATGCGCTTCGGTCAATGACGAGATCGTCCACGGAATCCCTTCCCTAGAGCGGATTTTGGTTGAAGGCGATATCGTGAGCATAGATGTGGGCGCAATATTCAACGGGTATGTGGGTGACTGTGCTGACACAATCGGTGTGGGTAGTATTGGCAAGGAAGCCCAGCGCTTAATAGATGTCACTAGGCAGTCCTTTTATGAAGGGTTTGCATACTGCAAACCCGGATGCAGGCTCCAAGATATCTCGGCAGCAATCCAAGCCCATGTTGAAGCCAATGGTTTTTCCATAGTACGCGATTATGTTGGCCACGGCATTGGATCTAAGATGCATGAGGATCCAAGCGTCCCCAACTTCGGGAAAGCGGGCAGGGGAGTGCGGTTAGAAAAAGGCATGACTCTTGCCATCGAGCCGATGGTGAACCAAGGGACGCACAAGACAAAACTCATGGCCGACGGATGGACCGCTAAAACCGCTGATGAAAGTTTGTCCGCCCATTATGAGAATACAATCGCCATTACAAGTGGAACACCGGTGATACTCACGGAGTTGTAGTATGGAAAAAGCGTTGGAAGGCGAATTGGAAAAAGGCCAGATAGTTATAAGCAAGGCTGGGAGGGACAAAGGCAAGCACATGGTTGTCGCAAAAGTCGAGAGCGAGACATATGTGTTATTGGTTGATGGCAGTTCACGCAAGGTAGCAAGCCCAAAGCGCAAAAAAGTCAAACATATAGCCAAGACATTAACCGTCATCGAAGGATTTGGCGCTATGATTGAAAGGGATGACGCAGACGCTTGCATAAGAAAGATTTTGTATAGCTATAAACAACCAGGCAAAGAAAGGGAATAATTTGAGCAAAAGTGATTACATCGAAGTAGAAGGAATTGTAATAGAGGCTCTTCCTAACACAAATTTCAAAGTCAGGCTTGATAACAGCTATGAAGTTCTCGCGCATATTTCAGGGAAACTGCGGATGAATTATATCAAAATCCTGCCAGGTGACAAAGTCACTATGGAACTCTCAGCATACGACCCTACAAAAGCGAGAATTATCTGGCGTGAAAAAGGAAAGTAACCTCTTGTGTGTGTGGGGCTGCCTAGGCTGTGGCAACCAAGCTGCCTATGCCCAATGCAGGGCACAAGCAAAATAGTTGTGGTTGATTTTGCCCAGCCCAGGTGGCAAAAAAACTTTCTGGCAACAAGCAATGGGAACAACAAGGCTTGCCATAGCCGGCATGGCTTACGAATAGGCTGCTGAATTGAATTGCTTAAACCAATAAATAGGTGCTAGCAACTTGGCGCCCATAAAGGCTGGGCTAATCTGCAATCGCTTGTTGCCCTAGCAAGTATTGATGATAGTCAGATGTATTTTATGGCCTCTTGCGTTTCAAGCTCGCGCTTTTGCCTTAGTTTGGCATGAGAGTGCTGAAGGGCAGAAGCCATAGTACAGCATTGGCGAAGGGCAAAAAAAACCTTAGCTGGTGGGGGCTGAAGCATTTAGCCCGCATTTTAATTAACAAGGAGAAGGCGCATTTCTCACGCTGCCTAATAAGGCGGGGTTATCTAAGCGCCAAAAAAGATAATGAAAGTAAGGCCAAGCGTTAAACGTATATGCGAAAAATGCAAAATAATAAAACGCAAAGGCAGAGTAATGGTCATTTGCGAGAATCCTAAGCACAAACAGAGGCAAGGATAGAGTGGCTAACATTTATATCGGAGGAATAAGCTAAATGGCAAGAATAGCTGGCGTCGATTTGCCAAATGACAAACGCGTTGAGATAGGCTTGACCTACATTTTCGGCATTGGTCGAGTTTTGTCAAACAGGATTCTGAACGAAGCCGGCATTAGCGGCGATATCCGTATCAAGGATTTGTCAGAAGCTGAAGTCAACAGCTTGCGAAACATAATCGACTCGTCATACACAGTAGAGGGCGATTTAAGGAGGGAAATATCCCTTGACATTAAGAGGCTAATGGAAATTGGCTGCTATAGGGGATTGCGCCATAGGAGGAACCTCCCGGTCAGGGGCCAGAGGTCCAAGACGAACGCGAGAACCAGAAAAGGCCCGAAAAGAACTGTGGGCAAAAAGTCAAAGAAATAGCGGAGGTCCAATTTGGCTACAAAGAAAACATTACGTGGACGAAAAAAGAGAGTCAAGAAGAATATAGAAAAAGGCCAAGCGCATATCCATTCTTCTTTCAACAATACAATAGTGACCCTCTCCGATGTTGGAGGCAATGTGCTAGGATGGTCGAGCGCTGGTGAACTCGGATTTCGTGGTTCAAGGAAGTCAACACCTTTCGCTGCCCAGAATGCTGCCAACGAGGCTGCAAAACGCGCTATGGAACACGGTTTGAAGATCGTTGATGTCTTTGTGAAAGGACCTGGGTCAGGCAGGGAAGCTGCAATCCGCGCCCTTCAAGGCGCAGGCCTAGAAATCATCTCCATCAAAGACGTCACCCCGATTCCACACAACGGTTGCAGGCCGCCGAAACGCAGAAGGGTCTAGCTTAAGCTTAACTAGCGAAAGGAAAGAATAAATAAAATGGCTAAATATACCGATGCCAGTTGCAGGCTTTGCCGCCGTGAAAAGGAAAAGCTCTATTTGAAGGGATCCAGATGCTATACAGAAAAGTGTGCTTTGACAAAGAGGCAATCTGCCCCTGGCCAACACGGCAAGAGGAATTCAAAGCTAAGCGAATATGGCACTCAGCTTCGCGAGAAGCAAAAAGTCAAACGGATTTATGGAGTGCTTGAAAAGCAGTTCAAGCATTATTTCGAAGAAGCTGATAGAAAACAAGGCAGGACAGGCGACAACTTGCTTACTATCTTAGAGTCCCGCTTGGATAATGTGGTCTACAGGCTTGGATTTGCCAACTCCAGAAAAGAAGCAAGGCAGTTGGTGAGGCACAACCACTTTACAGTAGATGGCAAAAAAATGAATATTCCGTCATATCTTGTCAAGCCAGGCCAGACAATTTTAGTTAAAGACAAGTCAAAAAAATCTCAAAAGTTTGTTGAGATCGTTGAAAACAACTCTGGAAAAAGAGTTCCTGACTTTTTGAGTGTAGATTTTGACGAGCTGAAAGGGAGCGTGCTCTTCATGCCAACAAAAGAGCATGTAGAAATTCCAGTCGAGGAACATCTAATCGTTGAGCTTTATTCCAAGTAGCATTATTCCTTACCTCGATGATCCAATTATGAGTTATTTGGGGGTTATTAGTTGTGTTAGAGTTTCAGAAACCGAATATTGAGATTGCAGATCCAATGCACAACCGCACGTATGGGAAATTTATCATCGAGCCGCTAGAGCGTGGATACGCCACAACTCTTGGAAATTCGCTTCGCAGGATAATGCTTTCTTCTTTGCCGGGATATGCGATAACCAGCGTCAAGATTGACGGTGTGCTCCACGAGTTCACAACAATCGAGGGAATTGCCGAAGACGTTTTGGAGATTATTTTAAACTTGAAAAAAGTCGTGTTTAAAATGCACGACGAAGGTCCCAAAACTGTCTATCTAAACGTGACTGGCGAGGGAAACATACTTGCTTCAGACATCTCTGTTGACGCAGACGTGGAAGTCCTCAATCCAGAGGCGCATATTGCCCTGCTCATGAAAGGGGCTGAATTAAACATGTCTATGACAGTAGAGTCTGGGCGCGGCTACGTCCCAAGCGAGAAAAACAAGAAGGAAGACACGCCGATTGGCACAATTCCGGTGGATTCAGTATTCACACCGGTGACTAAGGTGAATTTTGTTGTCGAGAATACTAGGGTAGGCAATGTCACAGACTATGACAAACTTACACTTGAAGTTTGGACAAATGGGACAATAACGCCTGAGGAATCCATATCCTTAGCATCAAAAGTCTTAAATGACCATTTCCAGCTTTTTATCGACCTAAACGACAATCTTCAAAACATGAATTTGATGGTTGAGCGTGAAGAGGACGAGAAAGAAAAAGCCCTGGAAATGTCAATAGAGGAGCTTGAGCTTTCAGTGCGTTCAACCAACTGTTTGAGGCGTGCTGATATCCACACAGTTGAGCAGCTTATCAGCAAGTCTGAGGAGGATATGTCTAAGGTTCGCAACTTGGGCAAGAAATCCCTTAACGAGATCAAGAAGAGGCTAAGTGAAATGAACTTGTCTCTTAGACAGAACGACGAATAGCAGGAGGACTTGACTATGGGCAAGAATCGCAAACTGGGCAGGCCCACTGACCAGCGCAAAGCCATGCTCAGGGGATTGACTACCCAAACCTTGAAACATGGAAGGATCGTAACGACTGTTGAGCGCGCCAAAGAGACAAAGCGCTTAGTTGACAAAATGATAACCCTTGGCAAAAGGGGAGACCTCCATGCCCGCAGGATGGCTGCGGCTTGGATATATGAAAAAGATGTGGTTTATATTTTGTTTGAGGAAATCGCCGAGAAATACAAGGATAGGCCAGGCGGGTACACCCGTATCTACAGGCTGGGCAACAGGCGTGGAGACGGCGCCGCGACAGCGATACTAGAACTTGTTTAACAGAATAATCTAAATTCCACATAAGCGTACCGGGCGGTTGAATAATATAAACGTCCGGGTTTGCTATTTGCTGGATAATTGTGCTAAAATATGGAAATTATCAACAACCCGCTATCATTGCAGCCCCTAGGGTTGTTGAGAAGAAGCCATAGGGAAAGAATATAGGTATATCAAGAATACACTGTTAGTGTCCTGCTTGACGGGCTAACCATGATTGATGCTGGCAAAGTGGAGTTTTGGCTCCATGGCGTTAAAAGTACAGAAGGCTAGACTTAGAAAAACATTCACAAACAGAAGGGAGCGGCGCACTTTTCCACCACATTGTATTTGTGGGGAATCCTGCGTCGGGGCATGATGATTCAAGTAAGGGGTGTGCGCTATAAATATGACTCCGACAGTGATTCTTATGCAGTAGACGGGATTGACCTGGATTTAGCGCAGGGAGAGTTTGTTGGAATCGTAGGCCATAACGGATCTGGCAAGTCGACATTCGCAAAAATGCTGAATGGATTGATACTGCCAACTGAGGGTAGCGTAAATGTCTTGGGGATGGATACCAAAGATGAGAAATCCCTGATCCAAATCCGCCGAAACATAGGCATGGTCTTCCAAAACCCCGACAACCAGATTGTCGCGACCATTGTAGAGGAAGATGTCGCCTTTGGAGTAGAAAACCTCGGAATTGAACAAACTAAGATCCGTGGTATCGTAGATTCAGCTCTAACATCCGTAGGAATGTACTCTTCCCGCTTGAAAAAGCCGCACCAGCTTTCAGGCGGCCAAAAACAAAGGGTTGCCATAGCAGGTGTCTTGGCTATGAATCCCCGCTGTATCATTTTGGATGAGTCTACCGCCATGCTAGACCCAAATGGCAGAGCAGAAGTCATCACCACAGCACTCCGCCTCAATAAAGAGGAGGGGGTGACTGTCGTGCTGATTACCCACTATATGGAGGAATTAGTCAACGCAGACAGGATCATCGCAATGGAAAACGGAAAAATCGCTTTCGACTTGCCTCCGGCGAAAGCTTTCTCGGATTCGGGCAGGCTGCGCTCATTAAGGCTCGGAGTGCCTGAAATAGTCCAAATCGCTTCTATACTCAGGGAAAACGGCATTCCAATCAGGGAAAACACCTTGGATGTCGAAGGTCTTGTAGAGGATATATGTCAATTGAAGTAAGGGATCTAACCCATATATACGCCCAAGGAACCGTCTTCGAGCAAATGGCTATAGAGGACGTATCTTTTGATGTTGGCGCCATAGACTTTATCGGAGTCATTGGGCCTACAGGATCAGGCAAGTCCACTTTGATCCAACACCTAAATAGGTTGCTTGCGCCAACAAAAGGCACAGTAATCGTCAATGGCATAGATGTCAACTCGAAGTCTGTGCCTATGAGAGAGATATGCAAAAGGGTGGGAATAGTCTTCCAATATCCCGAGTACCAGCTTTTTGAGGAAACTGTCTACAAGGATGTCTGCTTTGGCCCGAAAAACTTGGGGTTTGACAAAGAAAAAATAGATTTTCTCGCTAAAGAGTCAATCGAGCTTGTAGGCTTGGATTTCGAGACGGTCAAAGACCTTTCGCCTTTTGAGCTGTCAGGGGGCCAAAAACGCAGGGTCGCAATTGCTGGAGTCTTGGCTATGAAGCCTCAGATCCTGGTGCTGGACGAGCCTGCCAGCGGGCTGGATCCCGCAGGCAGGGCAGACCTGCTTGACAGTATCCAAAAAATGAACAAGGAACTAGGCATCTGCATTATCCTTGTGAGCCACAACATGGATGATGTGGCCCATTACTGTGATAAGGTTATGGTCTTTTCCAAAGGCCGCCTATTAAGATACGGGCGAACAGCCGAAGTATTTGCTGACAGCGATTTTCTGTTGTCTTCGGGGCTTGCGCCTCCACAATCAAAACAGCTCTTGATTGAGCTGAAAAAAAGAGGCATCCCGGTAGACGACTCTGTCTTCTCGATTGAAGGCGCTATAGATGAAATACTAAAATGGCACAGCAGTTTGGCGGGTAAATAATGTTACAAGATATTACAATAGGCCAATACTATCCAGCCGACTCTCCAATACACGCCCTTGACCCAAGAACCAAACTCAAGGCAGTGTTTTTCTTTATTTTCTGCCTGTTCTGGGTTAACAACATTTATGGGTTTATTTTCGCAGGAGTTTTCCTTTCAAGTGTAGTTCTTTCATCCAAAGTCCCAGTGGGGTATGTTGTCAAGGGGCTAAAACCGGTTCTTTTTGTCGTATCCCTTACAATGCTGATGAGCATTTTGACTATTCCCGGAGATGAGGCCTTCAGGATATTCGTCTTTAAAGGCACTTGGCAAGGGCTTAGGCAAGCAGGGATCATGGCTGCGCGTATTTTCATGTTGATCAGCAGCGCGTCGATGCTGACGCTGGCCACATCCACCATTGATTTGACTGACGGGCTGGAAGCGTTGTTTTTAAAGATCCCTTTGCTGAAAAGGTTCGCACACGACATGAGCATGATGATGTGCATCGCCTTGCGCTTTATTCCGACTTTGGTCGACGAGACAGACCGGATTATGAAAGCGCAGATGTCCCGGGGGGCAGATTTCCAAAGCGGCAGTTTTGCCCAAAGGGCAAAGAGCTTCATCCCAATTCTAGTGCCGCTTTTTGTAAGCGCATTCCAGAGGGCATATGAGCTCGCAATGGCGATGGAATCACGCTGCTATACAGGAGGCGAGGGCAGGACACGCATGAAGCTGCTTGAATACACAAAACTTGACTATACTGCCAATGTTGTGATGGTTATTGTGTTTTGCTCTATGGTCGCAAGCGGGGTCCTCGTTAATAGATGACACGCAACATCTTGCTAAAAGTCGCTTACGACGGAACAAATTATGCAGGCTGGCAAGTGCAGGCAAACCAGCGCACAGTGCAAGGCGAGATACAAAGGGCTGCCAAATTGATATACGGCCAAGATTGCCCGTTGACAGGCTCCGGCAGAACCGACGCTGGAGTCCATGCAATCGCCCAAATGGCAAACATCAAGATAAACACAAAAATGACTTTAGAGAAAATCCCCAAAGCTTTGAATTCCCAACTTGATTTTGATATATCAATTATCGGCGCTATTGAAGTAGCGCCTTCTTTTAATGCCCGCAAAGACGCTGCAAAGAAACAATACACGTACTTAGTGTCATGCGATTACCGGTCCAACCCGCTCCTGGCTGGAAAGGTTTGGGCATATGGCTACCATATAGACATTCTCAAAATGGCAAAGGCCGTCGAACCCCTCGTAGGCTGCCGCGATTTTTGCGCATTTATGTCTACTGGAAGCTCGATAAAAACTACAATAAGGACTATCTATTCCATTGACATAAGCGAATGGATGGGAATGGTCCGTATCGATGTGTGCGCTGACGGGTTTTTATATAATATGGTGCGTATTATCACAGGAACCATTGTCCATTCTGCTTCTGGCAGGCTAGCCCCAGATGCGGCTAGCCAAATGCTTGACACAGGCATCCGCGATGCTGGTGGGCCAACAGCCCCTGCCCATGGCCTTTATCTTGCCCATGTATATTATGACAATAAAAAGCACAACATCCCGGCTGACTTCTGCTGATGCAAAAGGTTTTTTATTGTGCAAATTATTCTCTTCACGCATTAAAGCTTTAAAATATAGAATGCCTATAAAGATAACTAAATAGACAGAAAAGTCTGATATGGTCGTAAATGTGAATGACAGCAGCTATCCAGGCCAAGCTGGAGCAATAAAGCACGACCTCGCCAGAGCCCTCGTAATGAGCGATCCAACAATGCGCCCAAGAATTCTCCACTTGCCATCTTTTAAAGTATGCTTCCTTCATTTCTTCTTCCGTAAATATCTCTTCGCTTCCACTAGAACCGGAACTCTTCCGGGATGGTGGTCAAGGCGGACTTCGACTTCACAATGACAATTTTGGCACACAACCTTTACAGGCTGCTTGCCATGTCTTTGCCTGGAAATGAGCATCGCGAGGCTGAAACCATATACAACAGGTTTGTCAAAAACTCTGGCGAGGCAATGGTGGGCACGGAGGAAATCACAATTAAGCTGAAGAAAAAAAGGCACCTGCCGCAAATGCTGGAATTCTTCGGCCAGAGGCCATGCTCGTGCTAGTGGGTTGGAGGGAAGCCGGTCAAGTTCGAGGCGTTGTCAACAACTTGACACTATCCTAAAAAAGGGCTAGAAAAATAGGGCACCTTTTAGTCATGAAGATCTATGTTCATTGTTTGCATTTTTTGCATGTTGCTTCTAATCCTGCATTTATTCTTTCGTGACCCTCATGACAACCTGCCCATGCTCAAGGTTAGTTTTGTTTCATCTATTTACATTTTTCCTGCTTTTTCTTAAATTGAGCCCATGCCGACTGGTGCTGGCACAAACCAGATATGAAAACGGGCAGATGCGCCATCTTGGCGCATTTTTTTGTTTTTCTGCCCTAGGCTTTAGCCTGTTGATGGCATGGGGCACTTTGCATCGAATCGATGCGAAGTGTCAAATGCCATCAACAAAAAACCACCCGCTATGCGGGTGGGAGTCAAAAAGTTATACAATTGGGCCGCCTTTCATGTAATATTGGAATTGTCTAGACTCCAAAAAAAACGAAAGGCGG
>Ga0082212_10000765_pt1 | contig 46958 bp, 45 predicted proteins | sample TergutNt197P3_FD_71548 | JGI IMG/M metagenome (GOLD analysis project Ga0082212, IMG submission 71548) | Neocapritermes taracua P3 segment gut microbial communities from Petit-Saut dam, French Guiana - Nt197 P3 | ecosystem: Host-associated > Arthropoda: Insects > Digestive system > Gut ... | reverse complement strand
TATATAATTTATATATAAGAATATTATATTTTATTATTTATTATAAAAATATATTATAACTATTTATTTAATATATAATATTATTATAATTATTTTAAATTTATATATATATATAATATAATAAAAAAATATATAATTACTATATAATAATTATAAAATATATTTAATTATCAATAAAAAAATTATAAGTATATAATAAAAGATAGTGATTATTATAAAAGTGATTCAAATGGAAACAGTTAATATTTTAATAGAAGCTTTGCCTTATATAAAGCAATTTCATCATAAAAAAATCATGATAAAGTATGGTGGGCATGCAATGATTGATGATGAAGCTATGGCCTCAACAGCAAGAGATACAGTTTTACTTAAATATGTAGGAATGGAACCTATGGTAGTCCATGGTGGAGGTCCTGAAATTACAAGATCTATGAAGAAGATGGGAAAGGAACCTAAGTTCATTAAAGGACTCCGTGTTACTGATGAAGAGACAATGGAAATTGTAACCATGGTTTTAGTTGGTAAAATCAACACAGGTATTGTTTCTAAAATAGGATTTCATGGTGGAAAAGCTACTGGAATTTCTGGTAAGGATGACAGTTTAATATTAGCTTCAAAAAGAGCCCCTCACAAAGTCACAGACGAAGAAACAGGAAAAGAACATGAAATTGATTTAGGTCTTGTTGGACAAGTTGATTCTTTAAATACAGATATTCTAGAACTATTTACTGAAAATGATTATATTCCAGTTATTTCTCCTATTGGTGTTGATGATAATGGGGAAACTTTAAACCTTAATGCAGATACTGTTGCAGGAGAAGTAGCTGCAGAAATGGATGCTGAAAAATTAATTATTCTAACCGATGTTCCAGGAGTACTCAAAGATCCAAACAATCCAGATAGCTTAATTAAAAAAATAACAATAGCTGAAGTTGATAACCTCATTAAAGAAGGAGTTATTAGTGGTGGAATGATTCCTAAAATTGAAACTTGTGTTAAAGCTATTGAAGGTGGAGTAAAATCAGCCCATATAATTGATGGAAGAATCAAACATTCCTTACTTTTGGAAATATTTACCACTGAAGGTATAGGGACAATGATTAGTAAATAATGATGTATTTGTTAGTAGATAATTGATAAATTAATTAGTAAACATAAAATAAAAAAATTTTCATTAACTTTTTTGTAAAAGAACTCTCCGACTTCGGTAAGTTGGAGATGAATTTTACAGAAATTTTATGATTTTTTGAAAAAGTATTTAAAGGAGTTTTTACAGATAATAAAGTGTATTTAATGATTAAAATTAAGTTAAATAGATAATATACTTTTTGTTTATCATTATAGTGTTGAATTGATATGAAATATAATTTGTAGAATAATATAGGAAAATATTTTATCTTTTATAGTAATCTTATGATAGCTGTTGAAAAAGGAAGTAAAGTTCGATTATATCCTAATAAAAAACAAATGGAATATTTTGAACATTGTTTTGAAGTAAAAAGACAAGGATTTAACTATCTACTCCAAATGAAAAAGAATGACTATTACAAGTTGAGAGCAAATCAAGGTGTTCGGTATTGTAACTATCAGACAAGATCTAATCTTGGACGAGAATATACAAAATGGAAAATTGAAAAACATGGTTATGTTTCAGATTCCAGAATCAAAAACTACATAGTCCAAGACATTGAAAACGCATACACTAAAGTTTTCCAAGAAGGAGCAGGGTGGCCTAAATTCAAATCATACCATAAAGCTAAACCATCTTACACTACAGGTCAAAATGTAAAAATAGAAGATGGTAAACTTATTATTCCCAAATGCAAACCATTAAAATTCCGTGGAAGAATAATAGATGGTGATATCAAAAGAGTAACCATAAGTAGAAAAAATGAACGATACTACGCTTCCATTTTATTTGTAAATGTTAGAGTAACTCCTAAACCAAAGACAAGAAGACTCTTAGCCATAGACTGGGGAGAAGAAACATTCATAACAACTAACTACGGAATAAAAACCAACCCACCACTATATAAAAAATACCATAAAAAAGTAGCACGACTACTTCATAAATTAAGTAAAAAAAAGCTATATAGTAAAAACTGGTATAAACTAAAAGAAAAAATTGATAGACTTAAAGAAAAAATAAATAATAAAACCACAGACTGGTATCACAAACACACATACCAAATAGCCCGTGATTTTGATGAAATAGCTGTAGAAAATCTCAAATATAAAAGATTACATCAACAAGGACCAAAAAGAAGCGTATCTAAAATAAAAAAAGTCCAATGGACCTTTGGCAAATGGAAAATATTCCTAAAATACAAACTACATTGGTATAAAAATGAAAAAATAAAAAAAGTAAACCCACAATATACCACCAAAAGATGTAGCAACTGCCAAACAATCAACAAAAAAGTTTTGATAAAAAAAAATAATACATGGTTATTCAAATTGTGGGACAGAAGTATAAGAATCTGGAAATGTCCAGACTGTAAAACAATTCATGATAGAGACATAAACGCTGCAAAAAATATTTATAATCTAGCATTCTGTACTGTCGGTGCGACAGGAATTCAAGCTTGTGATACTACAACTCACTAGAGTTGCCTAAACAAGAATCTCCAACCTCTATAGGTTGGAGAGGTTCAATCTAACTCTTTAATAACTGCTTTTGCTATGTCCATAGTTTTTGAATTTCCACCTAAATCAGGTGTAGCTACCCTTTTTGTAGCTAAAACTTTTTCTATAGCTAATCTAATTTGATTCCCATAATATTTTTCATTTAAAAAATCTAACATCATAGCTATTGATAATATCATAGCTACAGGATTTGATATATTTTTACCAGCTATATCTGGTGCAGAACCATGAACTGGTTCAAATAATCCATTATTTTCACCAATGTTAGCTGAAGGTGAAAGTCCAAGTCCACCAACTAAACCAGCTCCTTCATCAGATAAGATGTCTCCAAAGAGGTTTGTAGTAACAATAACATCAAATTCGTGGGGTTTAGTTATTAAGTACATTGCCATAGCATCTACATAATAATCATTAGCTAATATCTCTGGATTTGTAACACTATATTTTTTAGATATATCATAAAATGAGTTTTTAAAGATTCCATCTGTTTTTTTAAGAACATTTGCTTTATGAACACAAGTAACTTTTTTTCGATTATCTTCAATAGCTTTTTTATATGCAAAATCACATATTCTTTCACTAGCTTTTTTAGTTATCACTCGTGTAGCAGTAGCTTTAATATCTAAATTATTTTTAGTTTCTATATTTTCTATAGTTTCTATTTGAGAATATAACCCTTCAGTATTTTCTCTTATAATTAAAAAATCAAGATCTTTATAAATGCAGTCAACACCTTTAAAAGATTTTACAGGGCGTAAATTAGCAAAAACATCAAGTTCTTTTCGTAAAGTAATTATAGGGCTTTTTTCTCCAGGAGTTGAAGTACTAGCTCCAAATAAAGTTGAAACACTTTTTTTAGCATTTTTTATAGTTTTTTCAGGGATTGTTGTTCCATTTTTCTGAAAACATTCATATCCTGCTTCAGATTCTAAAAAATCAAAGTTAAGGTTTAAAGATTCTAAAACAGTTAATCCAGCTTCCATAACTTCTTTTCCAATTCCATCTCCAGGGATTACGGTTATTTTTTTCATGATTTATATTCTCTATTTTTGGATTTTTTATTATCAATTATGATATTTATTAAAATTTTTTATTAGTAATTATGATATTTATTAAAATTTTTTATTATTATTAATTAGTTTTTTAAATAAATATTTTTAATTTAGTTAATTATTTATCATATAAAATAAATACTATAATTAATTATAAATATATTTTTATTATAAATAGATAAAATTTTTATATTTTTAGATGAATAATAATATTAATAAAAAATAATATTATTATAAAATAAATATATAATATAATAATTTATTTAATTACTTAAGATTATGTTAAAATAAAAATAAATTAAATTTAAGGAGTTATTATCATGGAAAAAACAATACAAGAACTTATCCAAGATTTAAATGATGACGATGAATTTGTTCAAGAAGAAGCTTTTGGACTTCTTGAAATCAGAGCTGAAGAATCTTTCGAACCTTTACTTGATCTCTTAACGGCTAGAGGAGTTAGTAAAGATTTAAAAAAGACTTCCATAAAAATCTTAGGATTTATTGGAAATGATAAAGCTATTGAGTCATTGATAGCTTCCCTAAGAGATAATAATAAACTTGTAAGAAGAGAAGCTTCAACTGCATTATCTCGTATGGGAGAAAAAGCTGTAGATCCTTTAATAGACATTCTCAAAGATGATGATTGGAGAGTTAGAGGAGCAGCTGCATGGGCTCTTGGAAAAATTGGGGACAAATGTGCAATTGAACCTTTAAATGCTCTTTTAGATGATGAAAGTGGTTTTGTCCGTAGTGGAGCTAAATTTGCTATTGAAGGCTTAAATAAAAGTTAAAGCTATTAAAAGCTGATTCTTTTTATATATTCTTTTTTACTTTAATTTTATTTTTTATTTAATTTTTTTACTACTTTTTCTTTTTATTAATATTTTATTTCTATATTTTTTAATTTTATAATTTATTTTTCAATTTTATTTTTATATTTTTCAATTTTATTTTTATATTTTTTAATTTTATAATTTATTTTTTAATTTTATTTTTATTTTTTTAATTTTATTTTTATATTTTTCAATTTTATATATTAACTTTCATAAAATTTTATTTTATAAAAAATTTTTATATTATAATATTATACTTTTATATGATATTATTCTATAAAATATTATAATATATAATAAAATAAATAATATATAATAATATAATAATGATTTAACATAATAATATATGATTAAAAAAAACTTATAAACGATATCATGATTACTATAGGAATACTAAACTTACAGGGAGCAGTTAGTGAACATTTAGATATTACTAAAAAAGCTATTGAAAATTTAAATATGGAAGACATGATTAAAGTGGAATCTGTTCGTTACAGTGATGAAGTAGCTAAATGTGATGCTATTATTATCTCTGGTGGCGAAAGTACTGTTATAGGTAAACTAATTGGGGAACGAAAAATAGATGAAGTTATTAAAGAAAATAATATTCCCGTATTTGGAACTTGTGCAGGTATGGTTCTTTTAGCTAAAGAAACTGACTATGAACAAGATATATTAAAAATAATGGATATTAAAGTTAAAAGAAATGCTTTTGGTAGACAAAAAGATTCTTTTGAAAGAGAAATTTCTATACTTGGTAAAGATTTTCAAGGTGTTTTCATAAGAGCTCCTGCAGTAGAAGAAGTTTTTAACTTAGAAGATAGTAAACATTTAGAAAATAGTAAAATTGGCGGTGTTGAAATTTTATCTGAGATTGATTCAGAAATCATTGCAGTTCAACAAGGAAAGAATTTAGCTATTGCATTTCACCCAGAATTAACAGAAGACACTCGTTTACATGAATATTTTTTAAAAATAGTTTTAGATTCAAAATAGATTCTTATTAAATTCTTAATATACTTTTATAATTATTAAATACTTGAATATATTTTTATAATTATTAAATACTTGAATATATTTTTATAATTATTAAATACTTAATATATTTTTATAATTATTAAATACTTAATATATTCTTATAATTATTAAATTCTTAATATATTTTTATAATTATTAAATTCTTAAATATATTTTTATAATTATTAAATTGGTAAAATAATGGAAGAAGATACTAAAAATACCCCTGAAAATAAGGAATATGAAGAAACAGAAGGTGTAGCTACAATATTAGGAGATCCTAAAAAAGCTGTATTAAAATTATCTGGACCGATGATAGTAGCTATGTTAGTTTCTGCTTTATACAATCTTGTAGATGGTGTTTGGGTAGCTGGACTTGGTCAAAATGCTCTTGCAGCTATTGGTTTTATTACCCCTATATTTTTAATAGTTATGGGATTTTCAAATGGACTTGGAGCGGGGGCTACTGCTGTAATTTCAAGATTTATTGGAGAGAGAAATAAGAAAAAAGCTGACAATGCTGCAATGCATATTCTACTTTTAGTGGTAATTTTTACAATAATAGTTATGCTATCTCTTGGTTTGTTTTTAGAACCTATTTTAAGTATCCTTGGAGCTACTAAAGAAGCTATGGTTTATGGAATTAGTTATGGCGAAATTGTTTTTGGAGGAACAATATTCATTGTTTTTACTGCTGCAGCTTATGGAATCCTTCGTGGTGAAGGAAATGTTAAAAAAACCACATATGCTATGGTATTTGGAGCTGTTTTAAATATGATTATTGATCCGATTTTCATATACACTTTGGGATGGGGAATAGCTGGTGCAGCAATAGCTACTATTTTATCTTTGGGAGTTGTAAGTTTATTGCTTTTATATTGGTTTAGAGGAAATACATATATAGACTTTTCATTGAAATTCTTTAAATTCAGTTACTCTATTTTAAAGAAAATTCTACTGGTGGGAATACCTGCCGGTGCAGAATTTCTTATAATAGCTATTTTAGCAGGTTCTTTAAATATGATATTAGTAACAGTTTCAGGCCCTGATGGTGTAGCTGTATATTCTTCTGCATGGAGAGTGGTTATGATAGCTATAATCCCTGTAATTTCTGTAGCTGTTTCTGTTGTAGCTATAGTTGGTGCTTCTTTTGGTGCAAAACGTTATGAAAACTTTGAAATTATTCAAAATTATGCTATTAAAATTGGAATTTTAATTGCAGTTATTACTGCAGTTACTACCTTTATTTTAGCTCCGTATATTGCAGATTTATTTACATATTCTCATGATACAGCTCAGCTTCATGATTTTATTGCAGACTTTTTAAGGTTGATGAGTCTTTTTTATATATTTGTTCCTGTAGGAGCTATATCTTCTTCAATATTCCAGGGAGTAGGAAGAGGTATAGATTCCTTTATGCTAACTGCAATAAGGGAACTTCCACTTATTGTGGTCTTTTCTTATGTTTTAGCTATCCCTATGGGTATGGGGCAATATGGAGTATGGTGGGGAATAGTTATTGGTAATGTTGTTGGTTGTATAATTGCATATATATGGTCAAAAATTTATATAAGGAAATTAATAGCTATTAAAGATAGGGCAATGGAAGTTGTGGATTGATTGGTTAGGTTTTTTTTAGCTTTTTTTTGTTTTCTTTAATTTTTTATTTTTTTAATTTTTATTCTATTTTTTCTATTTTTTCTATTTTTATTCTATTTTTATTCTATTTTTATTCTATTTTTATTCTATTTTTATTCTATTTTTTTTCTATTTTTTTTCTATTTTTTTCTATTTTTTTTCTATTTTTATTCATTTTATTAAATAATAATAATATAAAAATTATATAATAATAAATATAAAATATAAAAAAGAATTAATTAATATATAAAATATAAAAAAGAATTATATTAATATATAAAATATAATATAAAATGATAATAATGGATATTTTTATAAATAACATTAAATTTTATTTATATAATTTATTATAAAGATTAAAATTTATATTGGAAAGTTTTTATGAATAATAATGATAAAGATATTGAAAATTATAAAGATAATAAGGATATAATTGATAATAAGGAAATTAATAATAGTATAGAAGATACTGCTAAAGAAACTGAAGGAGTAGCTACTATACTTGGAGATCCAAAGAAAGCTTTATTAAAGCTGTCTGGACCTATGATTATAGCTTTGTTAATAAGTTCTCTTTACAGTCTTATTGATGGTGTTTGGGTAGCTGGACTTGGGGATAATGCTCTTGCAGCTATTGGATTCATATCTCCTATTTTTTTATCTTTGATGGGATTTTCAGAAGGTCTTGGAATAGGAGCTACTTCAGTTATTTCAAGGTTTATAGCTGAGGGAGATAAAGCTAAAGCAGATAATGCTGCGCTTCATATAATGCTTCTTACAGTAGTCTTTACTATTATTGCAGTAGTTGTATTGGGGTTATTTTTAGAACCCCTCTTAGAAATCCTTGGAGCTGGAGCTACTATTAACTTAGGACTTAGCTATGGAAATATTCTATTTGCAGGTTCAATATTCATGGTATTTACTGGAGCTAGCTATGGAATCTTTATGGGTGAAGGTAATGTTAAAAAAGTTACTTATGCTATGTCTTTTGGAGCGATTTTAAATATAATTCTTGATCCTATTTTTATATACCTATTTGACTTTGGAATAGTAGGTGCAGGAATAGCTACTGTTTCGTCTTTAGCTATTGTAAGTGTCATGATTCTTTATTGGTTTAAAAAAGATACATACATAAATTTTTCATTGAAGTTTTTCAATTTTAGTTCCTCTATTTTAAAGAAGATTTTAGCGGTAGGTATGCCTGCAGGTGCAGAATCTCTCATAATAGCTTTTTTAGAAGGATTTTTAATTATGATATTAGTTTTTGTCTCTGGAACTGACGCTGTAGCTGTTTATTCATTAGGTTGGGTAGTTATAATGATAGCTATTGTACCAATTATATCGGTTGCAGATTCTACAGTTCCAATAGTTGCAGCATCATTTGGTGCAGGAAAATATGAAAACTTAAAGGTAATTCAAAATTATTCAATAAAAGTTGGAATTTTAATAGCAATTATTACTGCTATAGCTACTTTCTTCCTTGCACCGTATATTGCAGGAATATTTACTTACACTCCTGAAACATTAGGGCTACATGGTCTTATTACTGACTTTTTAAGAGTTATGGCATTGTTTTGTATAGTTGCTCCAGTAGGATATATATCTACATCCATATTTCAAGGACTTGGAAAAGGATTGTATTCTTTTATATTAAGTATAATAAGTCAGTTAATTCTTATTGTTATTTTTGCTTATGTTTTAGCTATTTCCTTTGGTTGGGGCCAATATGGAGTATGGTGGGGGATTATACTTGGAGATTTAAGTGGAAGTATAATTGGATTTGTATGGACAAAACTGTATATAATGAGGATGGAACTGTTAAAAATGAGCATAATAATTAATTATATTATTTAATGTTGAGTTTTTTCCATAAAATATTCGCAAGAATCGTAATCACCCTTAGGTTCATCTGTTAATATACATCCTGAAGTCATAAAGTAAGTTCCAGGATAGTAATCATCTACATCTCCGTAATATTTACAATCTTTACAAAAACCCATTGGAATCACTTATATTTTATTTTTTAATTATTTATTTTTTAATTATTTATTTTTTAATTATTTATTTTTTAATTATTTATTTTTTAATTATTTATTTTTTAATTATTAATTTTTTAATTATTTATTTATTCATTTTAAGTTATTTATTTTTTAATTATTTATTTTTTAATTATTTATTTTTTAATTATTTATTTTTTAATTATTTATTTATTCATTTTAAGTTATTTATTTTTTAATTATTTATTTTCCTATAGATAAAACAACTGAAATTTATATTTAATTTTTTTTTATCAAAGTGTTCAATTCATATATTTTTCGTGATATGTGATTATGAATGACCAAAACATTTATATATTTCTCCTTACTATTAGTAATTTTACAAATAAATTTTATATGTTTTGTATTGTTGATTATATATTATAATTTTGATGTTATTGTTAATAGGGCATTCGTATATATGATTTAAGTATTGGTTAGTAAAGACCATAACCTTTATATACTTGTTTCTACTATTAGTAATTATACTAACATAATTTTAATGTGGTATGTCTTTTTCTAATTATATTTTTTGATACTTACTATTGAGCAGTAGTAATTATATATAATTATGAGTATGAGAGCAGCATCTCTCGTTAATAAACTGATGTACTTTTTTAGTAGAACGATGGGTGAAAATAAATTGTATGGTTGAAGTTGCGTTACTTTATACACAATTTATCTTTTTAAAAAATCAAACAAAGAATTTTTGATTATTGTTGCCATTATACCGAATATATTAAGGTATTATCTTGTATTATTGTAAGATAGGTAACTCTATGGAAATTTTAGTCTTTGGGAAATTCAGTATCGAAAATTTTAGTCTATAGAAAATTAGTATGTAGTATTCAAGTAATTAAGATATAAAAATCTTAATAAAAAAATCTTGGATAAAAGAATCTTGTAATTTAGAATTTAAGGAGGAAATGAATAAGATGAATAATATGTTGTTGATTGGGGTTATTTTATTAGTTATTGGAGGTGCAACTGCTGCTGCAGTAGCTAATGATTTCTTATCGAATCAAGATGATGGCGGAGTAAATTTTAAACCAAATAGTGGATTTGGAAAAAAGGATTTTAACACTAATGTTAATGGTGGTGTTAAAACTCAAAATAACAATTTAAATATTAATAACAATGTTACTAATAACATTTATGTGGTTAATGTAGCTATAATTGGAATTTGGAACCAATATATTGATGAAGTTAACCTGAACAATGATATTAATTTTGATAGTTCTGCAGGAGAATCTCTACAAATAGGAGGTTATGCTTTTGACATACCTAATGGTACTATGATGTCAAATGGTTATGCAAGAAGTGGTAATGATTTTTACTCTTCTGAAATATATCAAACTTCAGATGGAACTGCTTTTGGAATTATGGTCATAACCAATCCTAATGGTACTGCTGAAGAACTAGCAAATGAACTAGCAAACGAAAAAGATCTTTCTGTAACTAAAGTTTCACTTCAAAAGATTGGCTCTTCAGGAAGCTTGGACATTTATGTATTTAACTACGATGGAATAACCCATTATATCTATAATGATGGAAATGCTATTGTGATTATTGTAATGAATCAAGAAAACAATTACTTATTTATGTACTTGACAAATTCATCAACAGATGGAAAAATAGACGAATCTAACCCATATTACAGTATTGCTGAAGAAGATACTTCAGATGAAGAACCATTAGAAAATGAAGAAGATGGTTCTCAAAATACAGCATATGATGATAACTCTTATGATGACAGTTCATATGGTAATTCTTATGATAATTATTCTTATGGCGATAATTATGAAGATTCATATTATTATTAAAAATATAAAATGAAAAATATTTTGTAAAATTTAAAATGAAAAATATTTTGTTAAAATATAAAATGAAAAAAAATGAAAACGAACAATTTTTAAAAAAATGGTGAATTAATGAGGAATATTAGTAAAAAAATGTTAATAGGAATTATACTCCTTTTTACAATAGTTATATGTATTAGTAGTGGAAATTACGCAGCTACAGCTAAAATTACTGGGTCTGATTTAACAATGGTTGTTGATGAAACTAAGACAATTACGCTTTATGTTAAAGATTCAAATAATAATCCTTTAAAAGGTAAATTAGTTGTTTTAAAAGTATCAAATAGTGTCAAAACATTTGATTTAATAAGAGACTATACTGATAGCTCTGGAGCTGTGAATTTTAAAATAACTGCACCATCTACTGCGGGAGTATATACTTTATCTTATGAATTAATCAGTTCGGATAATGATGGAGATTCTAATCAATATGGAACACTAGGATCAAATACATTAATTGTAAAAGAAATTTCAACAGGAACTGCAATTAAACCATCCAGTAGTTCAAGTTCTAACAATAATGGTAACTCCGTATCTAAAACTTCTACACAATCTAGTAATAATCGAGTAGGAGATAAAGAAGTTTTCTATAAGAAAATTTCGAAATTTACTCATAAAGGTAAAGAATTTTACAAGAAAAAAAATATTTCCACCTCTAAAACCAAAAAAATAGGCAATTATAAGTATAGAGTTTTTAAAGTTTACTCTCACTATAAAAATTACAAATATTATACAAATTATAACCAATACAAAGTTTACATGCTTACTTCTGATGGCAATTATCATTATGTTGGACTGAATAATAAAAAGATGGCAAAAACATCTTCTTCATCTCCAATAACTAAAAAATTCATTGGCACTACTAAAAAGTATATTGGTACAAAACTTGTTAGAGTAAAAAGAATATAATTTGTTTTGAAAAATATAAAATTATTTGTGAAAAAATATTATAAGAAAAGTTATAAAAGGTTATAACCCTTATAATTTTTCCATAGAAGATTTCTTCGGGAGTTTTAATCCTAGAAATCTTTTATATTTATTTTTATTTATTTTTATTTATTTTTATTTATTTTTATTTATTTTAACGTATATAATTTAATTAACATTAATTTAAATAAATGCATATTTAATTTTAAGATCGATATTGATTTACAGTAAAGGTATTAGATTTTTAAACCATTAATAAAACTTTCACACCTAAAGCTATTAAAACTAATCCTGCAACAATTGCTAGTTCTCCTTCAAATAATGGCCCTACTTTCTTACCAATATAAATACCTATTTGTGAAAATAGGAATACTGCCACACCTATTGATATTAGGGGGATAAGAATATGGGTTCTGGTAATTGCAAAAGTGATTCCTATTGCAAAAGCATCTAAACTACAACCAAATGCAATGATAGCTGTTTCTTTTAATGAAAATTTATCTCTATTTCTTTCTTTTTCATTATCACTTTTTAAACTATCATAGATCATTTTAAATCCAATAATTGATAGAATTGTAAATGCTAAAAAAGGTGCAATTTCCCGTATTAAATATTCAAACTGAGAACCAGATATATATCCTAAAACAGGCATAAGTACATGAAATCCCGCAAAGAATATTCCAAACCATATGGATTGCATTTTTTTTATATTTTTTATACTAAATCCATCTGCAATACCTATACTGAATGCATCCATAGATAAAGCTATTGAAATCAATAATATTGAAATTAAATCCATATATAACCCTTTTTGTTATTTTTTTAAAAATCATTTTTTAAAAATATTTATAATTAAAAAAATTTCTATTAAACTATGTATAATTTGTTTTAATGTTTATAAATTTATTTTTATTTTTATTTTTAATATATAAATAGTATAAATAAATAGCTCAGATTATTTAGTATACAAAATTTTTAGTTTATTTGTTTGTATTGTTATTGTTTTTCGAATTTGTTTTTTTCATTTTTTATATTTTTTATATATATATATATATATATATACAGTTTATTTAGGAGTATTTTATTTTATAAAAGCTAATATCTACCGTATTTTATAATTAATTGAAGTTTTATTATTAAATATAAAAACCTTTGTTTTGATAGCTTTTTGACTTTTTTAGGGTAAGTATTTTGATTATTATTTTTGTTATAATTAGTTCGCAATGACCAAAACATTTATATACTCTTAATTACTATTAGTAACTATACAAACTATATTTGATATATGTTTGTAGTGGGTAAATATTATAGTTTAATATATTATTGTCATATATGGTCAAAGAGTATTTATTCATAATATAATAATTAGTTTGTAAAGACCAAAACATTTATATACTCGTTAGTACTATTACTAATTATACTAACATAATTGTTAACGTATATGTCTTTATTAAATTTATATTATGTATAATCGTTTACTGTTATGTGCAAGTTGTATGAATATAATTATGAGCTTGAGAGTTGCATCTCTCGTTAATAAACTGCTGTACTTTTTAGTTGAACAATGAGACTAAAATAAATTATATGGTTGAAGTTAATATTGCTTTCACATGATTTATTTTGTATAATTGTTCAACTGAAAAGTCAAAAAGAATTTTTGGGTATTGGTTGTCATTCTACAATTTTTATAAGATATATATCTTATATTGGGTAGGAATGGGTAGCTTTATGGAAAATTCACTATTATTGTATTGATTCGAAAGAATTAATATTAAAAAATTGAATAATAAAAATTTTTTAAAAATGGTGAATTTATGAGTAATATTAATCAAAAAGTATTAATAGGAGTTATATTGCTGTTTACAACAGTTATATGTATTAGTAGTGGAATTTATGCAGCTACAGCTGAGATTAGTGGATCTGATTTAACATTGGTTTCTGGTGAAAGTAAAACTTTTACTGTTAGTGTTAAGGATTCTAATAATAATCCATTGGATGGTCAGTTAGTTGTTTTGAAAATGTCAAATAGTATCAAAACTTTAGATATTAAATTAGCTCATACTGATAGTTATGGGCTTGCGAATTTTAAAGTTACTGCACCCTCTTCTTCTGGAATATATACTTTGTCTTATGAATTAGATACTTTTGATTCTAAAGGTAGTCTTAATCAATATTATGGATCAGGGTCAAATACTTTAATTGTTAAAGAAGTTTTAACAGGTACTGCTATTAAACCTTCTAGTGCACCAAACTCTAATAATGCTGATTCAGCATCTAAAGTTGCTACACAATCTAATAATTATCGAGTAGGAGATAAAGAAGTTTTCCATAAAAAAGTTTCTAAATACACTCATAATACTAAAGAACTTTTCAAGAAGAAAAATGTTGCTACTGGCAAAACTAAAAAAATAGGTAATTATAAATATAGAGTTTTTAAAGTTTATTCTTTTTATAAGAATTATAAGCATTTTGCAAATTATAATCAGTATAAAGTATATATGCTTACTGGTGATGGTAATTTTCATTATGTGGGATTGAATAATAAAAAAATGCCAAAGACTATTTCTTCATCCCCCGTAACTAAAAAATTCGTTGGTACTACTAAAAAATGTATTGGTACAAAACTTGTTAGGGAAAAGTAAATACTATTTGTTTCTAAATGAATATTATCGTTATAAAGGAATATTTGTAAGAAAAGGGTTTTAAGAGAATTTTATAACTGTTATTGTTCTTTTCTTTTGGAAATTCTCCTCAGTATTTTATAAAAATTCTGGGGATTTTTTGTTATTTTTTATAGATCATTGTTAATGATATCAATATACAGCTTTTTTTTACTTAAAAAATTATTTTTAAAGTTAAATTAATATTAATAAAATTATTTTTGAATATATACTACTATTAATAAAATTATTTTTGAATATATATTACTATTTATAAAATTATTTTTAAAGTTATATTAATATTAATAAAATTATTTTTGAATATATATTATTATTTATAAAATTATTTTATAATATAAGTTTTTTTTAGTTTATATCACTTAAATAGTTTTTTTTATTTAAGATAATCCTCTAAAAAGTTGATTAAGAATTAAAAATCATAATATTTTAATTATATTTCAGATTGTTTAGCTATACAAAATTTACACACTGCTTGAGGTGTTTCACTTTGTTTATCTTTTACAGGGCAGAAGTAAGTTCCATTTTTATAAGTTACTTTTAAACTCCCGGGAAATGGAGTCCCAATTGGATGTATCGGTTCATTTAATATAAACGTAGTATACAATCCTATTATTGTATATATAACTGCAAATTTTTCACTTCCCGGAGGATAAAAATTTTTATCATAAAATTGAGTATTTAATAATATTATAGCTTCTGAAAAATCTTTTTTATTATCTATTTCTTTATTATAATCAGTTTTATCTTCTTTAACATCTTTGATTCTCATAATGAAGTATTTGATGTATATTTCAAGGTAATCTTCCCTATACTTAGCTTGAACATATTTGCCTTCTTCTCTTAGTAATACTGAAGCTAACATCATATCTTGGATAGATATTGTTTTAGCTAAATTATGAAGGATATTCATTAAATCTTTTTTTAAGATAATATTTTTTGATTTTAAATTATTTAGTTCTTTAAACATTAATAGGGTCCTGAATTTTTTATAGTTTTATTTTTATTCTTTTTATTATTTTATCTTTATTCTTTTTGTTATTTTATTTTTTATTCTTTTTATTATTTTATTTTTATTCTTTTTATTATTTTATTTTAGTTTTTTTGATTTTTAATAGTAAGTATTATACTTTATATGTTTTTTATTATTTTAGTTAGTAATAACCAAAACATTTATATACTCTTAATTACTATTAGTAATTATACGAACAATATTTAACATATCTTTGTTTGTGTAAATATCATATTCATAATTATATAATGTATAAATATTTACTGTTATGTAAGTTGTATGAATATGATTATGGGTCTGAGAGTAGCATCTCTCGTTAATAACTGCTGGACTTTTTAGTTGAACAATGAGACTAAAATAAATTATATATTGAAGTTAATATAGCTTCTTGTGATTTGTTTTTGTATAATTGTTCAACTGAAAAGTCAAAATGAATTTTTGGGTATTGGTTGTCATTCTGCAATTTTATAAGATATATATCTTATATTGGGTAGGGATGGGTAGCTTTATGGAAAATTCACTATTATTGTATTGGTTTAAAAGAATTAATAACAAAAAATTGAAAATAAAAAATTTTTAAAAATGGTGAATTTATGATAAATATTAATAAAAAAGTGTTAATAGGAGTTATTCTTCTGTTTACAACAGTTATATGTATTAGTAGTGGAATTTATGCAGCTACAGCTGAAATTAGTGGCTCTGATATAACATTGGTTTCTGGTGAAAGTAAAACTTTTACTGTTAATGTTAAAGATTCTAATAATAATCCTTTGAATGGTCAGTTAGTTGTTATGAAAATGTCAAATAGTATTGGAATATTTGATATTAAATCAGCGCATACTGATAGTTCTGGAGTTGCAAATTTTAAAGTTACTGCACCATCTTCTTCAGGAATATATACCTTATCTTATGAATTAAACATTTTTGATTCTGAAGGTAGTCTAAATCAACATTATGGAACACTAGGATCAAATACATTAATTGTAAAAGAAGTTTTAACAGGAACTACTATTAAATCTTCTAATACTCCTAACTCTAATAGTGCTGATTCAGAATCTAAAGTTGCTATAGAATCTAATCATTATCGTGTTGGAGATAAAGAAGTTTTCCATAAAAAAGTTTCTAAATACACCCATAATACTAAAGAACTTTTCAAGAAGAAAAATGTTGCTACTGGCAAAACTAAAAAAATAGGTAATAATAAGTATAGAGTTTTTAAAGTTTATTCTTTTTATAAAAATTACAAACTTTATAATAATTATAACCAATATAAAGTATATATGCTTACTGATGATGGTAATTTTCATTATGTTGGATTGAATAATAAAAAAATGGTAAGAACTATTTCTTCATCCCCAGTAACTAAAGAATTCATGGGTATTACTAAAAAATGTATTGGTACAAAACTTGTTAGGGAAAATTAGATATAATTGGCTATTAAATATATTATATAATATTTATTGAAAGAACATGTTAAGAGAAGGATTTTAACAGAATAATAACTGTTAGTGTTCTTTTCTTTGGAAATTCTCCTCAGTATTTTATAAAAATTCTGGGGATTTTTTGTTATTTTTTTAAGAATTTTTTAATTACCCTCTTACTTTTTAGAACACGATATATTATAATTAGATAAATACTACATTTTTTTATTTTAATATTTACAATAGTTTTAGAGGGACGCTTTATAGATTATTGTGTTCTTTAAACACTAAAAGTTTCTGTATTTTCTATAATTTTTATTTTTATAATGTTTTTTATTATATTTTTATTTTAATTAATTTATATCATAGCTATTCTTATTTATTATTTTAATAATTGTTTATTTTAAGTTTTTTTTAAATAACTTTCTTTTTATTAAGTATAATTATCAAATATTATTTATAATATAATAATAAATAGTATTATAAATATTAATATTGTAAAATAATATATAAATTATTATAAATCATTGTATTATAAATTATTATAATATATTAAATTATATTATAAAAATTTTTTAAATAAATATTATTTATCAAAAACTAATTCTTTAATAAGAGTTAATTATTAAAAAATATAAACAGAAATATGAATTATAAGGGGTATTAAATGCGTGGAAATTTATCTGAGGAAATTGTTACCATAACAATTGAAGAAAATGTTAATCAAAAAGCTATTTCACTTAATCAGAAAAGTGGGTTTGGAAATTTAAAAGATAACATTCTTGAACTTTCTATCATTGAAGCTTTTTATTTAATGGAAAAAGGAAGATTAAATATTCATAATCTTGGAAGTGATGAAAAGCTTGAAGTAAATTATATTCGAGATATAATTAAAGTTAATAATGGCTATGGCAAATATCTTGTTTATAAAGATTTAAAGGATAGGGGATATATTATAAAAGCTGGTTTTAAATATGGTTCTGAGTTTCGTCTTTATGAAAGAGGAAAATCTCCTGGGGCAGGTCATTCACATTACCTTGTAAAAGTTATTCATGAAAATCATGAGATTCATGCTTTAGATTTTGCTAGCTATGTTCGTGTAGCCCATGGAGTTAAAAAAAGTCTTCTTTTAGCTGTTGTAGATGATGAAGAGGATATTACTTATTATCAAATTGAATGGACCAAACCATAGCTTTTAACTAATTGTTTTCGTATTTTTTTCTATATTTTTATTATTTTATCATTTTTAATCAATTATTTTAATTAACTCTTTCATTTTCATTAAATTTAAATATAAATTGAATCAATTATTTTAATATATAATAAAACTTATTAAATTAATTAAAGAATTTTTATAATAAATATTTTAAAAATTTTAGGTGATATATTGATAGATCCATGGGCATCATCTTCTGTTGATTATGAAAAGCTTGTAAACCAATTTGGAATAAAAAAGTTTTCTGATATATTAGAAAATATCAAAAATCCTTTATCTTTAATGACAAGAGGAGTTATATTTGGACATAGAGACTTTAATAAAATAATTCCACTAATTAATGAAGGTAAAGACTTTGCAGTAGTTACTGGAATGATGCCAAGTGGAAAAATGCATATTGGTCATAAAATGGTTGTAGACCAATTAAAATGGTATCTTGATAAGGGTGCGAAACTTTCTCTTCCAATAGCTGATATGGAATCCTATGGTGCAAGAGGAATGGGCTTTAATCAAGCTAAAGATTTAGCTATAACTGAATATTTATCTAATTATATTGCATTGGGACTCGATTTAACTGATAAAGATGTCCTCATATATCTTCAATCTCAACACAATCCTGTTAAAAATTTAGCTTTTGAATTATCTAAGAAAACTAATTTCAATGAATTAAAAGCTATTTATGGTTTTACTCCTTCTACAAGCATATCTCATGTTTATGTTCCTCTTGTTCAGGTAGCTGATATTTTGCTTCCACAGATTGAAGAATATGGTGGTCCAAAACATGTGGTTGTTCCAGTAGGTGTTGATCAAGATCCTCACATTAGATTAACTCGTGACCTTGCTGATAGATTCCGTTCAGATTTCTCGTTTATTCCTCCAGCGTCTACTTATCATAGATTTCTTACAGGTCTCAGTGGTGGTAAAATGTCAAGTAGCCAACCAAAAACAGCTATTTTCTTAAATGATAATCCAAAAGAAGCTGAAAAGAAAGTAAGTTCAGCAAAAACTGGAGGTCGGGAAAGTCTTCAAGAACAGAAAGAACTTGGTGGTTGCCCAGATAAGTGTGTTGTTTATGAAATGTATGTTTATCATTTAATTGATGATGATGAGGAACTTAAAAAAATAAATAATCAGTGTAGAGAAGGATCTTTACTTTGTGGTGAATGTAAAAAGATAGCTGGACGTATGATGAAAGAATTCCTTGAAAACTTAGCTGAAAAAAGAGAAGAGTCTCTGGAAATAGCTAAAACTCTTTTATAATATAAAATATATTTATTAAAATAAATAATATTAATTATTATATAATAAAATTGATTATCAATATATAAAATATTTTTATTAAATAAATAATATTAATTATTATATAATAAAATTGATTATCAATATATAAAATATAATTCTTAAACGATAAAAATTAATTATCAATATATAAAATATATATTAAATAAAATTTAATCAATAATATACAAAAATGGTGATATTTCTGCAAAAAAATAATAATTATCTATCTTTAATTAAAAAGGAAATAAAAGTAGCTTTTGTTGAAAATAAGTATTTGCTTTTAATTTCTGCATTATTATTTATAATTCCAATGTTTGCAGGATATTTTTTCGCTCCATTTTTCAAATCTATGCTTAATCCAATGGTTGATTCGTTTCGTGATAGAGTAAGTAAAGGAGAAATTCAATTAACTCAAAATTCTCTATTTTTTAACAATGTTTATGTAGCTATTGTAATATATTTTGGAGGGATTATCTTTGGACTTTTAGCTGCGGCATTATTAATATCAAATGGTTTGTTCATAGGGTTTTTTGCTACACAGTATGATTTATATACATTTATACTATTAACTCTTCCTCATGGGATTTTTGAAATCCCGGGTATTATTATAGCTGGAGCTGGTGGATTTACCATGTTTATTTTTATATTTAATTTCTTTAAAGAAATAATATTTCCAAAATCAGCTGATTTTAAGAATTTAGAAAACTTTGAAAATGCTATTAGCTCTTTTGAGAAAGGTGTTGATTCTTTTGCAGAGGACATTGATTCCTCTGATAAAAACAATACAGACAGGCTATACAATTCATTTAATAATAATGTGGATAAATTGATTCAATCAATTGTTTTATTAGTAGTAGCTGTTATTCTAATTGTAATAGCTTCATTTGTTGAAGCTTATTTAACTATTCCAATAGCTATATTTCTTCTAAACTTTTTATAAATAACTATATATTTTTATTTGTTTTATAATATCTATAAATTTCATATAATTTATAAATTATTAAATGATATTTTGGAAAATATATCTTAATTTTTTATAATTTTATATAATAAAAATAATCATAAATAAGTTTTATATATAATATTAATAATAATATTTAATGTTAAATCATGGTAGGATATTAGTGATGTTATGATAAAGTGTGTAAATTGTAATGCAAAGTATAATGATGATGAAGTTATCTATACCTGTAACGAATGTGGTTCTGTATTAGAAGTATTTGTGGACATTGATAAATCAGAAGTTCCAAAAGAGACTTTTGACTGTAGGAAAGATGTATTATGGAAATACAAAGAGTTCATGCCAGTTGATGAAAGTAAAATTATTTCTCTTGATGAAGGAGGAACTCCTTTTTGCAAATGTAATACTATTGGTGAAGAGTTAGGTATTGAACTTTATGTTAAAGTAGAAGGTTCAAATCCTACTGGAAGTTTCAAAGATAGAGGTATGAGTGTTGGAATAACAAAAGCTATGGAACTTGGTGTTGATACTGTTGGCTGTGCTTCTACTGGAAATACTTCTGCATCTCTTGCTGCTTATGCAGCTAGAGCAGGACTTCGTTGTGTTGTTCTTCTTCCTAGTGGTAAAGTAGCTCTTGGAAAACTAGCTCAAGCTATGTTTCATGGAGCTGATGTTTTTTCAGTAAATGGAAACTTTGATGAAGCTCTTGAAACTGTAACTGCACTTGCTCTTGAAAAATATCTTTATCTTCTTAATTCTATCAATCCTTATAGACTTGAAGGACAAAAATCCATTGGATATGAAGTTGTCCATGAGCTTGGTTGGGAGTCTCCAGATAGAATTGTTCTTCCTGTTGGAAACGCAGGTAATATTTCAGCTATTTGGAAAGGAATCACTGAGTTTCATAATGCGGGATATATAGAAGATCTTCCAATGATGACAGGTATTCAAGCTGAAGGGGCAAGTCCAATAACCAATGCCTTTAGAAAAAAATCTATGGACATGGTTCCAGTTGAAAACCCCGAAACTATAGCTACTGCTATTAGAATTGGTGCTCCTGTTAGCTCAATCAAAGCTCTTAGAGCTATTTATGATTCTAATGGTTACAGCGAAACTGTAACTGATGATGAGATATTAGCTGCTCAACTTGAACTTGCAAGACATGAGGGAATTGGTGTAGAGCCTGCATCAGCTGCTTCTATAGCTGGCCTTAAAAAGTTAGTTGAAGAAGGAGTTGTAGAAAAAGGCGAAAAAGTAGTTTGCATAGTAACTGGACATTTACTTAAAGATCCTAATACAGCTATTAATGCTTCCACAGAACCTACTGAGATTGATGCGGATATTGATGCATTAAAAAAAGCATTATTGAATAAATGAATTATACAATTAAATTAATGAATTATATAATTGAATAAATGAATTATACAATTAAATTAATGAATTATATAATTGAATAGATGAATTATACAATTAAATTAATGAATTATATAATTGAATAGATGAATTATATATAGTAAATTAAATAGAATAATGGTATTGAATAAATCAATGAGATTCATATTAATTTTAATAAATATTAATTTATTATACAAATAAAATAAGGTGTTTATATGGTAAAAATCGATGAAAAAATATTAACTGAAAGAAGAAAACAATCAATAGGTTCTAAAACAGCTGAATTACTAGTTGCACAAATTGGGCATGAATTATATAATCATAATTTGTACAGGACATTTGCTAACTATTTTGCTGTTAAAGGATTACATAAATTAGAAACATATTATATTGCAAGAGCAAATGAAGAATTTGAACATCATACATGGATTGTTGATAGATTAAACTATGCTGATGTATTATATGAATACCCTGAAGTTCCTGTTGTTGACGTTGATATTAAAGATGAAGAAAATACTTTCATTCTAACTTTAGATAAAGAAATTGAAACTACAACTTTAATTTATAATATTGCTAAAAATGCTGAAAAAGAAGAGGAATGGGAAACTGTTAAATGGTTGCAAGATACTCTCATTGATGAACAAAATGAAGAAGAGCATATAAGTAGAAAATTCTTAAAAGTAGCTCAACAAGATACTGACTGGGTAACAAAAGAAGATTATATATTAACTTCTTATCAAGAAGGCCAAGGACCTAATGCTGTTTAAATTTAATGCATAAAGTCTGTAACAAGGTTTTTTATATCCAATTTTTTTAATTTTTATATTTTTTAATTTTTATATTTTTTAATTTTTATATTTTTTAATTTTTATTATTTTTTTATTCTCTATCTTTTGTATTTTTAGTTTAATTTTTTATATTCTCAATTTTTAAATTTTTTATTCTTTATTTTTAAAATTATAATTTTAATAATGATAATATCTGCTCATTTTTTAAAAATTTTATTTAAATTTATTAAGTTGAGTAGTATTGTATAGATATTGGATTATAAAAAATTGGATTGTTTCATATAAAATTATCATAACATAGTTCTAATTATATTAAATTTTACTATATTTTAACCAATATCTTTATATATGATGAATGATACAGTATAATTACAAATTTATGAGGTGAAAATATGGAATTACCAATTGCTCCTATCGGCAGAATCTTAAAAAACGCTGGTGCTGACAGAGTCAGTGACGGTGCTAAAGAAGCATTAGCTGAAGCTATAGAAGAAGCTGGAAACGACATAGCTGATAAAGCTGTCGGATTCGCTAAACATGCTGGTAGAAAAACTATTAAAGTAGAAGATATCAAATTAGCTATCAAAAACTAAGTTAAATACAGTTCATGTAAAGCAATTTAGTTCTTTACTATTTAACTTTATTTTTTGTAGTGATATTATTTCTATTTTATTTTTTTTTATTTTTTTTATTATTTTTTATTCCTTATTTTGATTTTGTTTTATATTATTTTTAGATATTTTTTTAGATATTTTTTTAGATATTTTTTTAGATATTTTTTTAGATATTTTTTTATAGAATAATTATAATAATATATGATAAATTATATTCTATTATTGAATTAATCATTAGCTTATTATCTGCTTAATATGAAAACCTTTATATGCTATAAAGATATATTTAATATAGTCTATTTCTCAATACTTTTATTCATTAAATATTTTTAATAAACTATTGGATTCGAATTTTTGAGATTATAAGGCTATAATTGATGCAATTAGTGTAACTATTGTGTAATGATGTTTTAGCTAAAATAAAGCATATATTATTTAATATATTGCTTATAATATTGGTTAATATCAATATTTTGATTAACATTTATTTGATTAACAACTTTTAATAAATTGATTTATCTTTTTAACATAGATTAATCAATAATAAAGAAATTTTTATTAAATATTCTTATTTTAGCTTATTTTATTCATCATTTTAGTACTTATTTTAGACGATTATATCGGGAATGTAATTTATTAGTCAATTATTAGATTATATTTTATATTTTCATTATAACAGCAGATATTTTATGTTAAAATTATTATAAAATTATTAAACTGCAGTTATAATATTTGCCGATGGATGGCAAATGCCAGATGAAAAAGGAGGTAAATAATATGGCAAAAGCAATTTATGTAAAATTTGATACCCCAGAAGATATAGCTGAAAAAGCTGAAGAAGCATTAGAAATCGCAAGAAATACTGGAAAAGTAGCTAAAGGAACTAACGAAGTTACTAAATTCATAGAAAGAGGAAACGCAGCATTAGTTTTAATCGCAGAAGATGTAGATCCTGCTGAGATTGTTGCACATATCCCAGTTCTTGCAGAAGAAAAAGAAATTCCTTATGTTTACTTACCAACTAAAGAAGCTGTTGGTGGAGCTGCAGGATTAAATGTAGGTACTGCTTCAGCAGCTATTGTTGATGTTGGAGAAGGCGAAGAATTAGTAAATGAAATCGTAGAAAAAGTCGAAGAACTTAAAAACTAATTATTTTCTCGATCTGTTTTAAAAGCCAAACTTTAGAAAATTAATTTTTGAGGGTGAAGCTTTTAAATTATATTAACCGGTGATTTTATGGAAGAAGGAACCCCTGCAGAGATTATTGAAGTTCTAAAAAGAACAGGGATGACTGGAGAGGTAATGCAAGTTAAATGCAGAATCCTCGATGGAAGAGACAAGGGAAGAATATTAACTAGGAATATTATGGGTCCTGTTAGACAAGGCGATATTCTGATGTTATTAGACACAATTAGGGAAGCTAAGGAGATTAAAACACCTTAATATTATTTTACAAAATAATTAAAATATTAAGGTAGTTTTTGATTAACTTATTCTAAAGGTGAATAAAATGAGAACTTGTTCATTTTGTAAAGAAGATATAGAAGAAGGTACTGGTAAAATGTTTGTTAAAAAAGATGGATCCATATACTTTTTCTGTAGTAGTAAATGTGAAAAAAATATGATTAAACTTGGAAGAGTTCCAAGGAAAGTCAAATGGGTTAAAGAATAATATTTTTCAAAACTTATTAACAGGATTTTTTTAAGATATTTTGAAAATTATTAAAATATGAATATTTCTAAAATATTATATTATGTATAATTATAATAATGAGGTTAAGAAAATGATGGAAAAAAGCTTCGTTATGATGAAACCAGATGCTGTACAAAGAAGGATTATGGGAAAAATTTTATCTAGATTTGAAGAAAAAGGACTTCAACTTGTGGGGATGAAACTACTGCAAATTGATGAAGCTCTTGCAAAAGAGCATTATGGCGAACATGCTGGAAAACCTTTTTTCAACGATTTAGTTAGCTATATAACATCATCTCCTGCTTTAGCAATGGTTATTAAAGGTGAAGATGCAATTTCATTAATTCGAAAAATAGTTGGTGCTACTAACCCTAAAGAAGCAGATCTCGGAACTGTTAGGGGAGATTTTGCTTTAGATATGGGTAGAAACATTATTCATGCTTCTGACTCTCCTGTTTCTGCAGAAAGAGAAATTTCTCTATTTTTTAATAATGATGAAATATGTGATTATGAAATGGTTGATGATATTTGGATTTATGAATAAATCTTGAATATTATTTCTGTTGAAATTATTGATTTAAAAATATAATTACAATGAAAATATGAAAATTAGATCCCCTATAGTTTCAGTTCTTGGCCATGTAGATCATGGTAAAACCACATTACTTGATTTTATTAGAGGTAGTACTATAGCTCTCAAGGAAGCTGGTGGAATAACTCAGCATATTGGAGCTACTGAAATACCAATTGAGACAGTAGAATCAATATGTGGAAATTTCATTCAAAGATTGACTATTAAAGACCATATTCCAGGGCTTTTTTTCATTGATACTCCAGGTCACGAGGCTTTTACAAGTCTTAGAAAACGTGGAGGGGCTTTAGCTGATTTAGCTATTCTCATTGTAGATATTAATGAAGGATTCAAACCTCAGACTTATGAGGCATTAAACATTCTTAAAATGTTTAAGACTCCTTTTATTATTGCCGCTAATAAGGTTGATAAAATATTTGGTTGGGAAGTACATGAAAATGCTTCTTTTTCTAATTCTTTCAAAGAACAAGCACAAAGTGTTCAGTTAGAATTAGACAAACTTGTATACGAAATTGTAGGAATTTTACACAAAGAAGGTTTTCAATCTGAACGATTTGATCGTATCAGTGATTTCGCCTCTCAAATAAGTATAATACCTATAAGTGCTCAATCTGGTGAAGGAATAATTGAACTTCTTGCAATGTTGTTAGGACTAGCTCAAGAATATTTAACTGAGCAACTAAAGATTAAAGAAGATTCTCCAGCAAAAGGAACGGTTTTAGAAATTAAAGAAGAAACTGGTTTAGGTGTTACTATAGACGCTATTATTTATGATGGCATTCTTAAAAAAAATGATGAGATTGCTTTAATGAAAACTGGGGATGTTCTTACTACTAAAATCAGATCCATTCTTAGACCTCTTCCTTTAGAGGAAATGAGGGATTCAAAGAAAAAATTTAAAAAAGTGGATGAAGTTGTAGCGGCAGCAGGTATAAAAATCGCAGCCCCTAACCTTGATGATGTTGTTTCTGGTTCTCCTCTTAGAGTTACTAAAGAAGGGGATCATGTTAAAGAAGAAATTTTAAGAGAAATAGAAGATATTACAATCCACACTAATGAAAATGGAGTAATGGCAAAGGCAGATACTTTAGGTTCACTCGAAGCACTTGTAAATTTATTGCAATCAATAGATATTCCAATAAGGACTGCTGAGATTGGGGATGTTTCAAAAAGAGATGTTATTAATGCATCTATAGTTCAACAAGAAGACCCGTCTCATGGAGTAATTATTGCATTTAATGTTAAAGTTCATCCTGCTGCTCAAGAAGAGTTATCTAATTCAAATATAAAATTGTTTTCAGGTAATGTTATTTATCAAATAACTGAAGAGTATGAAGAATGGATTAAACAAAAAGAAGAAGAACAGAGAAAATCATGGCTTGATGCAATAGTTAAACCTGCAAAAATTAGGATTATTCCAAAACTCATATTTCGACAAAGTAAACCAGCTATAGCTGGAATTGAAGTGCTTAGTGGAACCGTAAAACAAGGTTTTTCTCTTATGAATGAAAATGGAGTTATTGTTGGTGTCATTGAAAGTATGCAAGATAAAGGAGATAATTTACCCTCTATAACTCGAGGTCAAAAAGTAGCAATGGCAATTAAGGATGCAGTTGTTGGAAAAGATTTTGAAGAAGGGGATAATTTATATATTGATATTCCTGAAAAACATTATAAAATTTTAGAAAGAGAACTTAAAGATAAATTACGTGAAGATGAATTTGAAAGTCTTAATGAAATTTTAATTATTAAAAGGAGATTAGATCCTGATTGGGGAACTTTTGGACTTTTTGAATAAAATTTAGATAATATATTATTAATAAGTCTTTATAATCATATAATACATATATAATATAATATACTTTATAAAATAATTGTAATGACCTATAATAAATAATTAAGATTATAATTATATATAATATGATTATATACTTATAATTGTGATATATATTATTATAATATGCATAGATAACTAAATAATTAAGATTGTATATATTTATAATAATTATGTGCAAATAATTAAGATTTAATACATTATTGATAATGATTATAAATTTAAAAAAATTTAAAATAATTATAAATTTAATATTATTGAAGGAGGAATTTTTTGGCATTTAAAGTTGTTGTTTCAGATAAAGGAGAAAGTCATCAAATAGAAATTGATACTAATGAAAGACAAATTATTGGATTAGCTATTGGTGATGAATTAAATGGCGATTTAGTAGGACTTGAAGGATATACTTTGAAAATTACTGGTGGAAGTGATAAAAATGGTTTTCCTATGAAAAAAGATATTGACGGTCCAAGAAGAGTCAAAAGTTTATTAACTAGTGGAGTAGGTTATAGGCCTAAAGCTGCAGGTGTTAAACGAAGAAAAACTTTAAGAGGAAATACCATATCTGAAGATATTGTTCAAATTAATACTATTATAGCTAAAGCTGGTAAAAAATCTATAGGAGCTATTCTTAACCCAGAACCAGAAGTAGAAGATGAAGCTCCTGCAGAAGAATAGAAAAAAATTGTATGAATTATTATTATATATAAAAAAAGCACAGCAGGTGTAATCTGTGAAAGTACAATCTGATGTTAACATAGGGCTAGTGGGTCATGTCGATCATGGTAAAACAACTCTTACCAAAGCATTATCTGGTATATGGACAGATACTCACAGTGAAGAAACAAAAAGAGGCATATCTATCCGTTTAGGATATGCGGATATAGAATTTAGAAAGTGTAATAAATGTAGTGAACCTTTATGTTATACCACTTCATTAGTTTGTGAACATTGTGGAGAGGAAACTGAAATTTTAAGAAAAGTATCTTTTGTAGATGCTCCTGGACACGAAACTCTTATGGCGACTATGTTATCTGGTGCTGCAATCATGGATGGTGCGGTTCTTGTAATAGCTGCAAATGAATATTGTCCACAACCTCAAACTAAAGAACATTTAATGGCTCTTGAGGTTATTGGTGTAACTGATGTAATTATTGTTCAAAATAAAATAGATATAGTTTCTAAAGATAGAGCAATTGAAAGTTATAAAGAAATTCAAGATTTTGTAAGAGGCACTTGTGCAGAAGAAGCTCCGATTATTCCTGTTTCAGCTCAACAAGGAGCTAATATTGATATACTTATTGATGCAATTGATAAAAAAATTAAGACACCTAAAAGAGATCCAAATAAACCTCCTAGAATGCATGTAGCTAGATCTTTTGATATTAATAAGCCAGGATCTCATCCTGATTCTATTAAAGGAGGGGTTATTGGTGGAACTTTAATTCAAGGAACTTTAAAGGAAGGACAAAATATTGAAATTCGACCAGGCATTGAAAATAAAAAAGGTGGTAAAGATTCATGGTTTTCTTTAACATCAGAAATTGTTGGTTTAAATACTGGTGGTGAAGATGTTGATGAAGTTGGACCAGGAGGTCTTGTTGGTGTAGCTACAAAACTTGATCCTTCTCTTACCAAAGCGGATTCATTATCAGGATCTGTAGCTGGGGAACCTGGAACTCTTCCTGATGTTTTACTTAGCTTTGAAATGGAAACTCATCTTTTAGACCGTGTTGTTGGAACTAAAGAAGAAAGAGATGTAGCTCCAATTAAACTTAAAGAACCTTTGATGATAAATTGTGGCACAACTACAACAATTGGTGTTGTAACCAATGTTAAAGGAAATGTTCAAGTAACTTTGAAATTACCTGTTTGTGCAGATAAAGGAGATAGAGTTGCTTTAAGCCGAAGAGTTGGAGCTCGTTGGAGATTGATTGGTTATGGAATCATCCAATAGTATGAATAATAATGAAAAAGAAATTGTTATTGATACAAATTTTTTATGATTCCCTTTCAGTTCAATGTTGATATAATCGACGAACTTGAAAAAGCTTTTCCTTCTTATAAACTAACTTGTCCTAAATTTGTCATTAATGAATTAGTTGGTTTGAAGAAAAATTTAAAAGGCAAAAATAGGGTTGCAGCAGGAATAGCTCTTAAAATAGCTAATTCTCCTAATGTTGTAGTGAAGAATATTTCTCTTAAATCTGGAGAATCTGTGGATGATGGATTATTACGGATTTCAAAAGTTTTAGCTACAAATGATATTCAATTAAAAGAAAGAGCTAAAAAAAATGGAATAACTGTTGTTTATTTACGTCAAAAGAAATATGTGGCTGTTGAAGGATATTTAAAATAATAATTATTAATAATTTAAAAAATATCTTAATTTAATAATAAAATAAGTTAATATGAATAATTTAAAAAATATCTTAATTTAATAATAAAATAAGTTAATATGAATAATTTAAAAAATATCTTAATTTAAAAATATTAGTGATTAATTAAAAATTTATTTAAATTATTAAATGTTAATGGTGAAAATATGAATTTATGGACTGAAGTAAATCCAGGACCTAATTTTCCTGAATTAATTAATGCAATAATTGAGATTCCAAAAGGATCGAGAAACAAATACGAATATGATAAAAAAATGGAAGCTTTTGTTCTTGATAGAGTATTATACTCCTCAGTTGTATATCCTGCTGATTATGGGTTTATACCTCAAACTATCTATGATGATGGAGATCCTATGGATATTATGGTCTTAATGGATCAACCAACATTTTCTGGTTGTATAATAACTTCAAAACCTATTGGAATTATGGGAATGATTGATAGCGGAGATAAAGATTATAAAATTTTAGCTGTTTCTGTTGATGATCCTCGTTTTAAAGATATTAATGATATTAATGATATTCCATCACATATTTTAGATGAGATTGCAGAATTTTTCAAGACTTATAAAAACCTTGAAGGCAAAGAAGTTGAAGTACTTAATTGGGAAAATGCTGAAATGGCAAAAAAAGAAGCTATTAGATCAGTTGATTTATACAAAGAAAAATATTAACTAAATTATTAAACTAAATGAAATTAAATATTAAATGAGGGATTTAATTGTATTATTTAACAAAAATTGAGGATACTGTGCGAATTCCCCCTTATAGGTTCGATGATCCTCTAGAACAGGTAGCTATTGAAACTTTAAATGAAACCTATAATGGTCGACTTGACAAAAAATTAGGTTTACTTGTTAGTGTCAATGATGTTGAAAATATTGGTGAAGGTAAAGTGATTATGGGTGATGGGGCAGCTTATCATGAAGTAACATTCAATGCAATATTCTTTAATCCAGAATCACAAGAAATTGTTGAAGGAGAAGTCACTGACATAGCTGAATTTGGAGCTTTTGTTAGAATTGGACCTATGGAAGGGTTAGTTCATGTTTCTCAAGTCACAGATGATTACATTAACTATGATTCTAAAAGAGGTGCTTTACTAGCTAAAGAATCTAATAAATCTCTTGAAGTAGGAGATAGAGTTAGATCTAGAATAGTATCTATAAGTTTAAAAGGTAAATCTACTAAAGAAACTAGAATTGCACTTACAATGAGACAGCCTGGTTTAGGAAGATTTGAATGGATTGAAGAGGAAAAAAATAAAAGTAAATCCTCTAAAAAAGTTAAAGCAAAAAAATAATAATCAAAATGAAATCATTATTAATATTATATAATTAGCATTTATTGTTAATTTGTTAATTATTAACATTTATTGAATTATATTTTAATTTAAAGGAAGAATTATAATGAGTATTAAAGCTTGTACTTCATGTAAAAGACTAAGTGAAAAAGAACGTTGTCCTGTTTGTAACAACCCTACTTCTACTAATTGGAGTGGGCTTTTAGTTATTGTAAATCCAGATGATTCTGATATAGCTAAAGAATTAAATATAGAATTACCTGGAGAATATGCTTTAAGAGTAAGATAATCCTAAATAAGTTATTTTTAAATGGTTGTTGTTATTTAAATTACTGAGGTTTATACTGTGTTGGTGCTAGAAGATAATTCAAGATATGAATTTAAAAAGCCGTTGGGTAAAGTATATCCTTTATTTACTGATGCTATAACTTCTATTAAGTCTTCAAAATTTATAATTTCAGTAGGAGATGCTACAACTAATAACTTACTTAAAGAAGATATTTATCCTAATATCAGCATAATTGATAATCTTATTCAAAGAAAAAATCATGATTATGAAATTATTCATACTGAAAATGTTTTGAATGCTATTAATCCTCCAGGAACGATTACTGATAATCTATGGGAAACCATAGAAATAGCTATTGAAAAATCAACTACTGGGAATTGTGAAAACCAGTTAATCATTGTTGATGGAGAAGAAGATCTTGCTGTTCTCCCAATGATATTAATGGCTCCTGAAGAAGCGATTGTTTTATATGGTCAGCCTAATGAGGGTTTAGTTTTTGTAAATGTTTTTGATGTAAAAGATAATGTCAAAGAGTTAATTAAAAAATTAAAAAAGGTTAGCTAGACTTATTTTTTATCAATTAAAATAAAATTTAACAAAATCAAAATGAAATTAAAAAATATATTATTAAATTTATTTAAGTTAAAGAGGCTTAAAAATGGAAATTGACATTTTAAATAAAAAAGAGAATAAAGTATTAGATAGAACTGAAATTAAATTTGATTGTATCTATTCTGGAGAAGCTACACCTACATTACTATCTGTTAAAAGTAAATTAGTAGCTTTACTTAATACTAAAAAAGAATTAATAGTCGTTGATTCAATTCAACCTCGTTATGGAGAACCAAAAGCTTCAGGATATGCTAAAATTTATGGTTCTAAAGAAAGTTTGGAAGATATTGAAACTGAGCATGTTATAGCCAAAAATAAAGAACCTGAAGTAGAAATTCCTGAAGATGAAGAGTCTTCTGAGGATGAAGTTACTGGAGAAGAAATTGAAGAATCTTCTGAAGATGAAGATGAAGATTCTGAAGATGAAGATGACAAAACAGATGATGTAGATAGTGAAAAATCTGATGAAGAATAATCTGATGAGTTAGAGATTAATCTTTAAATCTAAATTTTTAGGAGACATTATTATGAAAAAATCTAATCTTTATGAAGTTGATGGAGATAAATTAAAAAGGAAAAATCCTTTTTGTCCTCGTTGTTCTAGTGGTGTATTTATGGCAGATCATGGTGATAGATATGCTTGTGGAAAATGTGGATATACTGAAATGAAAAATAAAGAATAAATTTACAATCTTTATTATAAAAAGATTTTTTATTAAATTTTGTTTAAAAAATTTTACTTATTAATATTTTTTATTTATAATTTTATAATTTTTATTATAATTTTATAATTCTTATTTATAATTTTATAATTTTTATTTATAATTTTTTATAAATTATATAACTTTTAATTAAATAAATAATTTTTTATTAATTTGTATATTCTTTATATGTATTTTGCTTAAATAAACTAAAAAATAGTATAGTTTATATAATAGTAGTTACATATAATATTTATTAATAAATATTTTATAACAAATATTTAATGATGAGTGAAAATAGAATGGTTGAATCGTTAAATTAATTTTATCAGACAATAGTTATAGATTATTATTTAATACTTTTGATTTACAAGTATATTATATAATTGTTGTTATTTGAGGTAACACATTCTTTGTTTTAATTATATGAAAATTTATGAGATAATTTTACAATGTAACTAAATTATTCCATAGTTTCTATAATATGAAATTAATTGGGCAATTATTTTATTTTCCTAAGAGAAAAACTGATTTATAGTAATAAAATCGTTACATTTATATTATATAATGTACATAATAATATTTTAATAATAAAATACTTAAAAAGTGAAAGTAATTAATATTTAAAAAAAATCTTATTGAGCATAAGTTTTTTAATTAAATATTCTTGTCGAATTAAATTAATAGAAACAGGTTCTGCATGAATGAATCATAGACTATTATGAGGATGATCATGGAAATTAGAGTTAAATACGTTACATTAGCAATCTTATTATTATCATTAATCATATTTACTTCAGCTACTTATGCAGAAACTCATACTGTTGAAGGTACTGATTTTTCCTCTATTGAGGCTGTGGTAAATAGTACAGCATCTAATGATATTATTCATTTATTGCCTACTACTTATACAGGCTCAGGTAAAGCGATTTCTTTTAGTAAAGAAGTGAATTCACACACAATTACTATTACAACTCCTCTACCTGGTGCTAAAGCCACATTAGATGCTAAAGCAAAAAGTAATATTGCAAATATAGGAAGTGCATATACCGTTAATTTTATCAATATTGATTTTATTAATGGTAATACTGCAGGTAATGGTGGGGCTGTATTAGTTAATGGAAATGTAAACTTTACCAATTGTAGGTTTACAGGAAATACTGCTGCCAATGGCGGAGCGGTAGCTCTAATGAACAATGTTTTAGTTCGAGCTAATTTTGATAATTGTATGTTCACTAGTAATCGTGCTACTAATATGGGTGGAGCGATTTATACTAGTAATTTTAACCTTGATTTACGTTATACCACTCTTACAAGCAATACTGCGGTTAATGGTGGAGCTTTATATTTCAATTATGGAAACAACTTAATCTTTAGCTCTACATTTACTAACAATATTGCAACTTCTAGTGGTGGGGCAATATACTATAATCAAGCAATTTCTATGTTGCAACAGTCTTCTTTTACAGGTAATAAAGCTTACATGGGCAGTGCAATTTACAATGCTAACAATGCGGCTGGTTCTTTAAATATTTATAGTTCTAATTTTGCTAATAATTTAATCATTCCAAGAATATCGTTTTCGGTTCCACCATTTGTTAATTGTACAGAGAATGCTGTAGTTTCTGCTACTATTTCTGGAAGTAATAATGTTCTAAATGCAATTTACAATATTGGATCTAACTTACGGATTAATTATGCGATACCTACTCAAACTAATTCTTTACTTGGTCAAACGATAACTTTAAGTGTAAATGGTAGAACTTTCACTGGTAGAACTGATGCAAGTGGAAGAGCATCGTTCCAATTTAACACGGCAGGGTTTCCTATCACTAATGTTCCTCTTAAATTTACCTGTTTAGCTTCTGCAGGATATTCTTCTGTTGCAGTTAATTCTGCTTTAAGAGTTACCAATAAAATTATAATTACTATTTCTTATTCTAAAGCTAAAACTTATAAAAAAGCAACTGTAACTTCTTATGCTAAAATTGTTACTCCAATTTATCAAACTATTAGATCAACTGTTTCTGATAAATATTATACTATAATTAATAACGAATATTCTTTATCTGGTAGAAGTTCTACTATTCAAATGTTGAGGAAAGAAGTAGGAAGTTCTATAAGATGGATTAAATTAACAAAGAAAAATACAGATTTATATCGTTGGAATGAACAGAAAAAAGATACTAAGAATTTTAAAATAGGAACAAGAACTACTTTAACTTATTTAAATGGAAAATTAGTAAGTCGTGTTGTTAAGAAGAAAGTTAAATTTACAGTTATAACTTCTAAAAAATTAAGAGATGATTGGACAGGATATTTAGCAGAAACCAATAATTGTAACCCTTATAGTCCTAGATTACAAGGTTTAGTTAAACCACTTATTAAAGGTAAAAAAACTGATTCTCAAAAAGCTAATGCTATTTGGAATTGGATTATTAAAAATGTAAAGTATGATTATGATATTTACGGTGGTACTAGATTAGGTTCTGAAGGAATGCTCACTGCTAAAAAAGGTAATTGTTTGGATCATGCTCATTTAACCGTAGCTATGTTTAGAGCTGCAGGACTTCCAGCAGTATATGAATATAAAGCTAGAGCCGATGGTAATGCTCATGCATGGACTAAAGTCTATGTTAATAAGAAATGGCAATATGCTGATACAGTACTTAAGTCAGGTGGTATGAGTGGTCAAGCTAGTTGGATTAATGCTAGAGTTTTAAATAATGACCCTAATAATCATTTCATTGTAATAAATTATAATAAGCATCAAAACATTAGAATTAATGGATTCTGGCAATCTCTTTACAGGGAAATTCTTTATCAAGGAACTTCTGTTCCGTTTATTATGTATAACTTATAGTATACATTTAATTTCTTTTTTAATCCCTATTTGGGATTTATTTTTTTTAATTTTATTTTTATTTTTATTTATTATTTTTATTTTAATTTTTTAATTTTATTTTTATTTTTTAATTTAATTTTAATATTTAATTTTTTAAAATTAATATTTTAATTTCTTTTTAAAAAAATTATTATTAAATTTTTATTTAAAAATTATTATATAATTTTTTTTATTAAATTTACTATAAAAAATATTAAAATAGTATAATTATTAAAATACATTTAAAAAAGATTATATAAATATAAATTAAAATAAATAATATTAAAATTACTATAATGTTTATATAACTAAAAAATAAAATTAAAATTATATTTATGGGACGTGTTTTATTGAATTTACGAAGTGGAAGATTAAATAAAAAAATGACAGAAGATGCAGCTATATTCACATCATCTATTGAATTTGATAAGTATATTTTTGAAAGTGATGTTAAATGTAATTTTGCCCATGTTTTAATGTTAAGAGAAGAAAAAATAATCGATGAAGAGGTAGCTGATAAAATACTTGAAGCTTTAACTAACCTTATGGATTCTGGTTTTGATGGATTAAGTTTCAATCCTGAGGATGAAGATATCCATATTGCAGTAGAAAATTATGTAACAAAATATGTTGGAGCAGATATAGCTGGATTTATGCATACAGCTAAATCAAGAAATGATCAAGTAGCTACTGATTTAAGGATGGCACTTCGAAAAAAGATAAATGAAATTCAGATAAATATTCTTGAATTTATTGAAGGTCTAATTGAATTAGCTGAAGAACATAAGGAAACTGTAACAATAGGTTACACTCATCTGCAACATGCTCAACCTATTACTATAGCTCATCATTTAATGGCTTATACTCAGTCTTTAAGAAGAGATTATGAGAGGTTAGAAGATACATATAAACGTGTTAATCAAAATCCCCTTGGTTCGGCTGCAATGACCACTACAAGTTTCCCTATAAATCGGGAACTTACTACTAATTTACTAGGGTTTAATAGCTATTTAGAAAATTCTATGGATGGTGTTTCATCAAGAGATTTTATTGCTGAGACTGTTTTTGACTTAGCTACTTTAGGCACAACTTTATCTAAAATGTGTGAAGAAATGGTACTTTGGAGTACTTATGAATTTGGTATTATAGAAATAGTTGATGAATTTTCTTCAACTTCATCTATTATGCCTCAAAAGAAAAATCCTGATGTAGCTGAAATAGCTAGAGCAAAGGCATCTGTAATTAATGGAGAACTTATTACAATAATGACTATTTTAAAAGCTATTCCATATACATATAATAGAGATTTACAAGAAATTACTCCTCATCTTTGGAATGCAGTTGAAATAGCTACTTCAACTTTAAATATAGTAAAAGAAATGGTTTTATCAATTAATGTTAATAAAGAAAGGTGTTTAGAATTAGCAAGAGCTAATTTTGCAACAGCTACTGATTTAGCAGATGTTATGGTTCGTGAAAAGAAAATTCCATTTAGATTAGCTCATAAGATTGTTGGACGTATAGTTAATTTAGCTATTGAAAAAGAATTAAATGTTAAGGATATTGATTCTGAATTTGTTGATAATATAGCTATCGATTTAGGTTTTAAAAAATTAGAACTTTCAAATGATTTAATTCAACAAGCTCTTGATCCTATAGAGAATGTAAAAATGAGAAAAGTTCCAGGAGGTCCTGCTCCTGAAATGGTCCAGTTAGCTTGCGATAATATGAAAAAGTTTTTAAAAGAAGAATATAATAAAAAATCTTCTTGAAATATTTCAAGAGTTAATTTTTAGATATCAAGAGCATCTAATCTTCTTTCTATTTCTTCATCAGATAAATCTATTTCATTACTTTCTTTATCTGATAAGTTTTCTTCATCATTATCTTGATTATAGGAAGATTCATTAGTTTTTATTTCTTCATTTCTATTTTTCGAATGTTTTAATTTTTCTTCATAATCTTTTTTTATTTCTTCAGCTAATTTTTTATCTCCTTCAATAATAGGCCCAGTATAATCACAATTTTTACACTCCCATACAGACCAATTTTGAGGAATAATCCAATCAACATTTTCAGATCCACATCTAGGGCATATTTTCATAAAATTTCCTCTGTTTTTATAAAGAACCTATAGTTTTAATTAGCTAATATTGATAAGTTTTATTTTTTTATGGAGTAATCTTGATAAGTTTTTTTTATTAGATAATATTATATATAATTATATACATATTGTTTACCATGAATCCTGATTCTAATTTAAAATTAATTGGATTAATAGCTATTATAGCTGGTATTTTAGTAATTGTATTTCCAGCTATCGTTGCTTATGTAATTGGATTAGTTTTAATTGCTTATGGAGTAATAAGCCTTTTATAGAGTTTAAATTGTATTTTTTAGATTTATAATAGGTCAAAATGAATTTTTTTATTAGCAAATATTGCTAATTTTATCTAATTTAGCAATCATTGCTATTTTTATCTAATTTAGTTAATATTGCTTTTTTTTTTATTTTGTTAAATATTGTGATTTTAGACATTATTTAATATATTAATTTAGTTTATAGAAGCTCCAAATTAAATCAAGTGCTTCACCAGGTTCTAATACTCCTGCTCTTGTTTCTCTAAGTATTCTTTGTATTGAGAATTTTTTCATATGAGGATAATTTTTATGAACTTCATAGAGGAGAGGACAACCAAATCCTTTTATTCTTTCTATATTGTATTCTTGTACTGTATTTTTTATTTCTTCTTTTCCTACAGAAAGTGTAGCTGGTAAATTTAACCTAACTATCTCTTTTGAAATTCCATTTTTATCTTTTGTGTTATATTTTGTTATACACTGTGAACCTGTTGAAAGCATATCTCCAAAAATTACAACATCAACATCATTATTTGATGCATAATTAAATAAAGTATCTTCTATTAACTTTGAACACCGCCCACATGGATGAAATTTTCCTTCTAAAGCATCTTTCACGATTTCTTCATAGTTTATGTTGATATATTTATGTTCAACTTCAAGTTCTTTACATAAATTTTCAATATTATTTTTAAATTGTTTTGGTAGAATTATTGTTCCAGGATCTATAGTAATAGCTAATGGATTAAATCCTAATTTTTTAGCTAATATTAAAGAGAAGCTACTATCAACTCCTCCGGATAATGCCACAATAGCTTTATTTTTTAGAGGGTCAACAATTTCATTATTTTTTAGAGGGTCAACAATTTCATTATTTTTAGTTTCTTCACTATTTTTAATAATTTCATTATTTTTAGTTTCTTCACTATTTTTAAAATACTCATTAAAGTCAAAATTGTAAATATTATTTATCTTTTCTTTTAATAATATTTTTAAATTATTCAATGGAAATGTATAATCCTTTTGTTTTATTCTATATTCATTTATTAGAGAATTTAAAGAGTTTAATGATAATTCCATCTTATATTTTTTTAAAATAAAATCAGAATAACTTTCGACATGGATTTTATTTATTTTTGTTTCTTCTCGAAGTCTTCCAACTACCCATCCTCCTTTACCAATAATAGCTGACTTATCAGGACGATCAGGGGTTATAATCCATAATTCATTATTGTGCTTATTGAAAATAATATCTTTTATATGGATATCAGCTTCATCATGTCCAATTTCTCGTCGAATATTTTTTATATGGATAATTAGATTATCTTTATTTAAATTCAAAATTTCACCAAGATTTTAAGAAGATTGAATAATTATTTCACAATAAATTTATAATATATAATTTTTTATTTTTAATAAAAATTTAAATATTTTGAAACATTATTCACAAATTAATATATAAATATATATACTTAATTACTTATAATAAATATATTAGAATATGATTATTTAATAGAATATTATATATAAATTAATATTTAAATTAAAAATATAATAAAAAAAATAACATATTTAAAATGATGATTATAAAGCATTAGTGAATAATATTTAAGATAAATTTATAGGAATTAAAAGTATTATTTATACAATTGTACCGATAATGGAGTGGAATAATGGCTAGTTTTAGGGGAATTTTTGGAGATGAAACTGAGGAAGCAGTTTACCAAAAGTTAGCTAGGGATAACATCAAACTTGGTGTTAATTATAAAAGGTTTAGCAAAGCACCTATTCTTGGTAAAAATATTTTACTTCGATCGAATACAGTTATTTATAATGATGTTACAATTGGTAATGATTTTAAAACAGGACACAATGTAGTAGTTAGAGAAAACACTAAAATTGGGGACGATGTATTAATTGGAACCAATACAGTTATTGAGGGTAATTGTACTATTGGATCTAATGTTAGAATTCAATCTAATGTTTATATTCCTACAAACAGTACTGTGGAAGATAATGTTTTCATTGGACCATGTGCTTGTTTTACAAATGATAGATATCCTGTTAGAGTAGAATATAAATTAAAAGGCCCTAAAATTAGAAAAGGATCTTCTGTGGGAGCTAATACAACTTTTCTTTCTAATATCGAAGTTGGAGAAGGAGCTATTGTAGCTGCAGGTGCAGTTGTTACAAGAAATGTGCCTCCATTTTACTTAGCTATTGGCACACCAGCTAAGATTAAACCATTACCTGAACATTTAAGAGTTCCAAATATACTTTAGCTTTTAAATTAATTTTTTATATATTTATTTTTTTATTATTTTAAAATTAATTATATGGCTTTTTTAATTTTTTTTATTATTTTAAAATTAATTATATGTTTTTTTTTAATTTATTTTTTTATTATTTTAAAATTAATTATATTAAATTTTTTATTTATATTCTATTATTTTTAGTTTTTTTATTATTTCTTTTGTATATTGTGCTTATTTAGAATATAATTCAACAAGTATTAATACTATGAAAACTAATAGTTATAATATAATAGATTTATAATATATATGAGTTTTATAATAATTTTATAAATAGTATATATGAATATTAAAATAGATTTATAATTTATTAAAAATATTTTATAAGATATATAAATTTTATATAAAAATATTCTATAAGATATATAAATTTTATATAAAATATTTTATAAGATATATAAATTTTATATAAAATATTTTATAAGATATATAAATTTTATATAAGAATATAAAATAAATTAATAATATTAATGAATATAACAATAATTTTTAAGGAGATATCATGATTGTAAAAGATTGGTGCATGTATTGTGGAGAATGTGCGGGAGTTTGTCCAAGGAACTTAATTGAAGTTAAAGAATTTACTTTAATTTTTGACGATAATAAATGTAAGGATTGTACTATTTGTATTAATGCTTGTCCTATTAAAGCATTAGAAAAGGAATAACTATAGGAGAATAATAAAATGATTAAAACTGATGTATTGGTAATTGGATCAGGGCCTGCAGGTTCTTCAGCAGCTAAACATGCTGCTTTAGGTGGTGCAGATGTAATACTTATTGATAAAAAGTCTGAAATTGGAGCTCCTAAACGTTGTGCAGAAGGTGTTTCTAAACAAGGACTAGAAGACTTAAAAATTGAACCTAATCAACGTTGGATAACTAAAGAACTTGATGGGGTACGACTTATTTCACCTAATGGTACAAGTGTTTGGTTAACTTCTGATGAAATTGAACTTCCAGAAGCAGGGTATATTTTAGAGCGAAAAGTATTTGATAAATATATGGCTATGGATGCAGCAAGAGCTGGAGCGAGCATCCGTGTTAAGACTTTAGCACATGGAATGAGAAAAGACTCTGAAGCATATGTTGTAACTTGTGAACATATGGGGGAATTATTTGAAATTAAAGCTAATATAATCATTGCAGCTGATGGACCAGAGTCTCGTGTAGCTAGATGGGCTGGACTTAAAACAGCTACTAAAGCTACTAATATGGAATCTGGTATTCAATTTGAAATGGTTGGAGTAGAGATGGAAAAACAAGATGTTATTGAATTCTACTTTGGATCAGTTGCTCCTGGTGGATATGCTTGGATTTTCCCTAAAGGTGATGATATAGCTAATGTTGGACTTGCTATAATAGCTAATGATACTGAAAAGAGTGCATATCAACACCTTAAAGAATTTGTAGCTACTTGTCCAGCTACTCAAAATGCTCAAGCTGTAGAACTTAACATTGGTGGAGATCCTGTTGGTGGAATGCCAAAGAAAATCTATGGTGATAATATCCTTGTTTGTGGGGATGCTGCAGGCCAAGTAAATCCTTTAACTGGTGGAGGAATCATCAGTGGTATGAAAGGAGGAATGCATGCCGGTATTGTAGCAGCTAAAGCTATTGCTGAAGAGGATTTTTCAGAAAAACGTTTAAATGAATATGATAAAAATGTTAGAGATGATATTGGTGATGAGATTTCCAAATATCTTAAGGTTAAAGACTTTGCTCTTTCATTATCAGATAAAGAATTAGATTCAGTAGCTATTGCTTTCCAAGATATTGAATTTGAAAAAGTTAGTACTACTGAACTTGTTAAAAACTTAATTAAAGTTAATCCAAAAGCATTACTTAAATTAGGTAAATTGATTTAGATTAAAATTATATGTGTTAATATAATATTTCTTATTGTTATTGTGTGTATTATTGAACTTTAATATCATTCTCAGACCTTTTTAAGTCGGAGTATTGAAACAATAAATAATTTAGTAAGTTTCAGAAATATCGTTCAATTTATTTCTATGGATAAATGAAGTGGAGAGAGATTTATGGACGAAACTTATATTGATTTAGTAACTGGTGAGGAAATTTCTGTTGTTGATGGTCTTTTTCTAATAGACCTTGACCAGATGTTCTATGACCTAATCAAACAAGATTATCCTCATATTACTGGAGATGAATTTATCAGCTATCAAAGTCTGACTCATTACCGGCTCAAAAAAATCAATGACTTGGTTCATGAGGATGAAAAATCCAATAAGAAGATACGTGACCGTGTAACAAAAATCTTCAATGATGAAAATTATCAGGAAATAGATGTTCACAAAGAGTTAGATGATTCAATGACATTTGGTCAACATGTGGCAGATGTTGTGACAAAATTTGGAGGTTCTTGGACTTTTATTATTGGTTTTATTGCTTTTCTTGCTATTTGGATGATTATTAATACATTACTTATTTTTGGCATGGACTTTGATCCATATCCTTTTATTCTTTTAAATCTAGCCTTATCGATGATTTCAGCTCTTCAAGCACCATTAATTATGATGAGTCAAAATCGTGCAGCTGCTTATGATAGGATGGAATCAAAAAATGATTATAGGGTCAACAAGAAATCTGAAGTTGAACTGAGACTGTTACATTCCAAAATCGATCATCTTATTCAACAAGACCAACCTAATATTCTCGAGATTCAAAAGCTCCAAACAGAGATGTTGTCTGAAATCAGTCAACAGATTGTTGAGTTAAAAAAAGAAACATGACATTGAACAGAGATAGTCATTAATTTAGCTACTTTTTCTATTTTTATTAATTTCTTTCATTTTTTTTAATTTTTTATATTTTTATATTTTTTTATATTTTTTTTTATTTTCTTCTATTTTTTTATTTTCTTCTATTTTTTTAATTTCTTACATTTATTTTCTTATTTATTTTCTTATCTTAATTTTATTTTTGTACACCTAAATTTAGTAACATTTATATGTTAGTTTTTATAAAAGTTCTTTTTATTCATATAGCTAAGATTTTATTTGATTTTAGTTGTTTATGAATAAAAAATTTTTAAAATATAAACTTATTTTAAGGTGATAAGAAATGGAAGCAGAAAGCAACATAGATATAGAAGATCCCAATCGATTGGGCAATTTAAGGGATGTTAGCTTAAGCTTTGTTTCTTTAAGTTGCCTATATTATTTTTAAAAGACTTAATTAATTTTAAAAGTAATTTTGATGTAATAGAAATTTATTCATTATATAATAATCGTATAAATAAAATTGTTTTGTAAAGAATTAGAAATATTTTTATATAAAATTATATATTTATAGAATATTTTTATATAAAATTTATATATCCTATTGAATATTTTTATATAAAAATTATATATTTTATAGAATATTTTTATATAAAACAGTTTATTTATGACTATATATTATTTTGTAGTGTTTTTAGAATTTATAAAATTTAAGATTTTTATAATATTTTTTAAATATTAATATTTTATAAGTGTTTTATAAGTGTTTTATAGATTATTATAATATTTTATAAGTGTTTTATAGATTATTATAATATTTTATAAGTGTTTTATAGATTATTATAATATTTTATAATTATTTTAAAATTTTATATAAATTATATAATGGAATCAATAAAATTTTTATTATTTATTATTTTCTATGTCTATTTCTTTAGCTATAACCTAAGGAGATTAGACAATGATAAAAGAAAAACAAACAAAATATAAAAGGACTGAAAAAGCAGTTAAAAAAAGACTTATTCGGTCATCAAAATCAAACACAGAGCAGCTATTTAAAAAGTATAAAAATACTTTAAATGGCTATGATGAAGTAATGGTTAAAAAGATGAGGGAAAAATATGGTGAAAACACCATATCTTTTTCTCAAGAGGATTCTATATTAAAAAGAATTTTCGATTCATTTATTAATCCATTTACTTTAGTACTTATATTTTTAGCAATCGTATCTTTTGTAACCGATGTTTTATTAGCTAATTCTAATGAACAAAATTATACTGCAGTTATAATTGTGTTGGCAATGGTTTTAATTAGTGGAACTTTAAGATTTATTCAAGAATCAAGATCTAATAATGCTGCAACTAAACTTAAATCAATGGTAAAGACAACAACAGCTATTGAAAGATTGGGAATGGGAAAAAAAGAATTAGATCTTGAAGAGGTTGTTGTTGGAGATATTATTCATTTAGCTGCAGGGGATATGATTCCTGCGGATTTAAGAATTATATCATCAAAAGACCTTTTTATAAGCCAATCTTCATTAACAGGTGAAAGTGAACCTATTGAAAAAATAGCTAATATTGTAGAGGGAAATGATAAAAGCTTATTTGAGATTGAAAATTTAGCTTTTTTAGGCAGTGATGTAATAAGTGGTACTGCAAAATGTATAGTTATAGCTGTTGGGGATGAAACAGTTTTTGGTTCAATGGCTAAAACTATTTCTTCTAAACGTACTGAAACAAGTTTTGATAAAGGAGTTAATTCTGTATCTTGGTTACTTATTCGTTTCATGGCAGTTATGGTTCCATTCGTTCTTTTTATTAATGGATTTACTAAAGGAGATTGGTTAGAGGCATTTTTATTTGCAATTTCAGTAGCTGTAGGTTTAACACCAGAGATGTTGCCAATGATTGTTACAACAAACCTCGCAAGAGGGGCTGTAAACATGGCAAAAAATAAAACTATCATAAAAAATCTTAATTCAATACAAAATTTTGGTGCAATGGATATATTATGTACCGATAAAACAGGTACATTAACTCAGGATAAGGTTGTTTTAGAGTTTTATTTAGATATTCATGGAAATGAGGATGATAGGATATTACGGCATGCTTTTTTAAATAGCTATTATCAAACAGGTCTAAAAAATTTAATGGATCTTGCAATATTAAAGCATATAGATGAAGAAGGAATAAAAGGCCTATCAACAAAATATATTAAGGTTGATGAAATACCTTTTGATTTTGATCGCAGGCGTATGAGTGTTGTTATTCAAGATAAATCTGGAAAAACTCAACTCATAACAAAAGGAGCAGTTGAAGAAATGTTAAAAGTTTCTTCATTTGTAGAATATAATAATGAAGTATGTAAATTAACAGAAGATATTAAAAATGAAATTTTAGAAAGAGTAACAAATCTTAATAATCAAGGAATGAGAGTCTTAGGTGTAGCTCAAAAAAACCATCCATCAGAAGTAGGTGTTTTTTCAGTTGAAGATGAATCTGAAATGATTTTAATGGGATATCTCGCATTTTTAGATCCTCCAAAAGACAGTGCAAAGGGTGCGATAAAAGCTTTGGAATATAATGGAATAAATGTTAAAGTATTAACTGGAGATAATGAAGCTGTAACTGAATCCATTTGTAAACAGGTAGGAATTAGTCATAGAGGTATTATAAGTGGTGTTGATATTGAAAAAATGACTGATGAAGAATTATCAAATGCTATTGGTGAAAACGATATTTTTGCAAAACTTTCACCTAATCAAAAGACAAAAATTGTTTCATTGTTACGTGAAAAAGAACATGTAGTTGGTTTTTTAGGGGATGGAATTAATGACGCTGGAGCAATCAATGAATCTGATGTAGGAATATCTGTTGATACAGCAGTTGATATTTCTAAAGAATCAGCAGATATTATATTGTTAGAAAAAGATTTAATGATATTAGAAAAAGGGATTCTTGAAGGAAGAAGAACATTTGGAAACATAATTAAATATATTAAGATGACTGCTAGTTCAAACTTTGGTAATATGTTTTCAGTATTGGTAGCTAGTGTATTTTTACCATTTTTACCAATGCTCCCTTTACAAATATTGATGTTAAACCTTATTTATGATATTTCTTGTATTTGCTTACCTTGGGATAAAGTAGATAAAGAATATCTTAAAAAACCAAGAAAATGGGATGCTTCTTCAATTGGAAAATTCATGCTATTTATTGGACCAACAAGTTCTGTTTTCGATATTACTACATATTTATTGATGTTTTTCATTATATGTCCTGCTGTTTTTGGTGGAACTTATTGGTCTTTAATTGGAACTGCTTCAGCAGCTAGTTTCATAGCGTTATTTCAAGCAGGGTGGTTTGTAGAATCATTATGGTCTCAAACAATAGTCATTCACATGTTAAGAACTCCAAAAGTACCCTTCTTACAAAGTAGAGCGTCATTAATTGTACTATTAATAACAAGTTTAGGTATTGTAGTAGGAACAGTTATGCCTTATACTGAACTTGGAACAATTTTAGGTATGTTTCCTCTTCCATGGGATTATTTCCTTTGGTTAATAGCTACAATAATTGGATATATGGGTTTAGTTACAATAATGAAAAAAGTATATATTAAAAAGTTTGGTGAACTTCATTGAACTGATATAACTAAATTTATTTTTTTATTTTTATTTTATTTTTATAAATTGAGGAAGACTCATAATTTTTTTAAAAAAAGTTTCTTTTTTAAATTTTGGAGTGTATTTTTTATTTTAAAACTTTTAATTTATATTTTTTCAGGTATTTTTAACTGTTTCATTGTATATTCTTTTTAAATTGTGTGAAATTGCTAATAAGGTAGCTTCAGTTTCTGTTC
>Ga0082212_10000764_pt1 | contig 47098 bp, 45 predicted proteins | sample TergutNt197P3_FD_71548 | JGI IMG/M metagenome (GOLD analysis project Ga0082212, IMG submission 71548) | Neocapritermes taracua P3 segment gut microbial communities from Petit-Saut dam, French Guiana - Nt197 P3 | ecosystem: Host-associated > Arthropoda: Insects > Digestive system > Gut ... | reverse complement strand
CGGCGCATTCACACGCGGCGCGATTCAATATGGAGCCGTAGGGTTCATCGAAGGATACGCTTACAGCGGCATAACCCAGGCTATGACGACAGGGAAGGTTGACCATGCGGAAGCGTTAACAACAGCAACGGTATCGATGCTGTTTGCCGGGATACCCGGCGGGTTCATCAGCAAGAACGTGGTTAAGACCAGTGCCGTGGCCAATGTGAATAAGATCAGGTATGCCGGGAGCACAGAGAGCCTCAAGAATCTGCGGAAGGTGAATGTTCGGGCATCACGGGGACCTGGGGAAGATTTTGTTATGGTTTATCGTGGCACCAGTAGGGTTAAGGAGAATTGGATTTACAAAGAAACTGGTCATTTGCTAAGTGACGCTGGGCAAGAAGCCTATGTTTTTGGAACAAGAAATATTGATTTATCGTATGCTGCATCGAGATCAACGCATAATAAGTGGATACGTGTCATGGGTAACGAAACCAAGTATGTTCAAGAACATGCCAGGCTTGGTGGAGAGTTATCAGCAAGATATGGAATGGATAGAACGCTTATATCTGTAACAACTGACCCCAAAATAGCAAGGCAATTTGCTGGAGAAGGAGGGACGATATATTCTGGTTTGGTTCCTCGCTCACAACTAATACCTCAAACGCTGCCAGGTGCAACTGAGAGTGAGATGTTATTGAGGTATGGGACAAATCTTCTAAGTCCTTCACAAATGCGGTAGGGGTAATATGAATAAATCTACACCTCATTACAAGGAAATACTTGTAAATAATGAACCCTTTATTATTCCTTCTGAGGAGACCTTGGACGGGATGTTGGGTGACCCAGATTTTCTAGGATTACCGTTATATGTGCCTGAAACACTGGATCTATTGACGGCGCTGAGTAATTTTATTCAAAAGAATAGAAAAGTGTTTGTGTTGGGTTTATCTCAATATCAAAATAAAATTTGGCTTCCTATGGCGCTTTTTAAACTTAATGGAAATTGGCAACGTGTGCATATTGAATATCCAAAATGTTCTGAGTGCGGATGGAGAGGAGCAATAGCGAACCCGACCGAGCCGAGCCTTTACTTTGGCGTACCATCTAGATTTGATGTGCTTCGGCAAGCTTGCTCACTTCCTCGTTTGGGATGTCCCGTTTGTGGTAGTATACTATCGAGGCATGCTATTTGGGTAGAGCAATGATGATCCATTATTTAGTGCAGATTACTTCGGAATAGGAAGGAGTGCTAAGGAAGGTTGCATTGTTAGATGTGGAATAATGGGATGGATCAAGGTCATTCCGGGCATCAAACAAGCCCCCCAGACCCTTAACCGATATCCCTAGTCCAACCCGGAAAACACCGGGTCAGACGTTTGGCGTAACGCAACAGATGCGAAAATGGTTGTAGCTGACGCGGTAGCCGGAGCGTTTATCGGCTTGACCGGACCCGGAGCCAATCTCATGATAGGAGGATTGGTCGCCAGAACAGGCTTCGGCGCATTCACACGCGGCGCGATTCAATATGGGGCCGTAGGGTTCATCGAAGGATACGCTTACAGCGGCATAACCCAGGCTATGACGACAGGGAAGGTTGACCATGCAGAAGCGTTAACAACAGCAACATGAGTGGTAGAGCCGGTTTGCCGCCCTCTCTCTTCAATCCCAGGTAGATTCAATACCTCCCACCAAATATAATAATGCGGAAGGCCCGATGTTTCATAGCTTCATGGTGCCTTCCGCAGAAAGGCGGATTGCATAAATGGATAATAGGCTAAGATTGATTTGTCGGGAATTACGAAAAATGACATCTAGCCAAGCAGCAGATTGGATAATAGAAACTTATCCATTGGACAATCCCAGATATGGTGAGGCGTTCCGACTGATTTCCCATAGATCGTGGAAGAGAGCGGATCAAATTCGATTGGCAGCGTACTATTTCCAAAATATCCCTTATGCTAATCCGGAAGGCTATGAGGCTTTCGCTTCGTTCATGTCAGTTAGGGTTCTTGTTAAAATCACCCAAGAAAACCTGCCAATTGATAAGAGGAAAAATGACTTGTTATTGTATTATTTACTTCCGGTTTTAAAAAAAGCTGCAAAGACAGAATCGGATCATGAACTCATAAAGTCGTTAATTGCTAATCTGGATAGTGGCGATATGAGATATATGGCATGGTATAATAAAGAAATTGCTGGAAGTCATCAATAAGGGGTTAGGACAATCTCATTGGCGGTGATTTTATTGATTCCAAAGATTCCAGGAGAGAGATTGTAGAGGTAATCAAAAACTTCACAAGGGAGCTTGTTCCCAGTTTTTCTCGGGAGTAGGAATTGATAGCGGTAAGCTCCCTCGCTGTCGGCGGAACCTATGTCGTGACCCAGGCAACAGCCGGCGGAGGATGGGATTGGAGCCGAGTTGACTGGCGCGAAGCCGGGTTGGCCTTCGGGGCAGGAGCGATTGGCGGACTCTTCATCGCCACGGGATTCGGTATAGCTGCTTATGCCGCAGCGTATGGGATAACCCTGACAACGGTTACCATAATGGCGATCACTTCGTCCATAACGGTGGGCATGGGTATTACCACAAGAGCCTTAGAAACCGCTTCCAACCCGGAAAACACCGGGTCAGACGTTTGGCGTAACGCAACAGATGCGAAAATGGTTGTAGCTGACGCGGTGGCCGGAGCGTTTATCGGCTTGACCGGACCCGGAGCCAATCTCATGATAGGAGGATTGGTCACCAGAACAGGCCTCAGCGCATTCACACGCGGCGCGATTCAATATGGGGCCGTAGGGTTCATCGAAGGATATGAGATTGACTTGGTAACCTCGCTAAATTCTATTGAATCAGACTATATTCATGTACTTGCTGATTTTTGGGGGAAGAGAATATCACTTGAATTTAGGTGTCACGTCTTAACAAGTTTTAAACCTTTCCATGGTACCGAAGATTGTTATTTGAGTTTTTTTAGCGATGGGAAAGAGGTTTCAAAACTTGTTAATAAAGATTTAAATTGGGATGAACTTGGTTGGATTAAGAAGAGAAAATAGGCATTTCTATGAAACCAATAGTATAAGGGCGGTCTTGGCTCACGAATACTACGGGCATGCAGCAAACAGATTCACAAAGTGGCCAATCGCTCCCCCCGAATCAAGCACAAAAGGAATGGCCAATCGCCGAGAGCGAATCGACAGCTATCGGAAATGAATGTTCCCCAACCAGGAAGATACAAGGCGGTTGTTGTAGAATCGAACGTATCAAGAGGGCGAGCGCTTGAGATTGAGCAGATGATTACGGACAAGCATGCAGCACGCAACGCTGGAGCTATGCCATCTTACAAACATTAACGACCGATGCCACGGGTAACTAAGCGAGATGACTTTTTAAATCTTTATGGTTTGACGCAGAGAACAAAGACTAATTTCGTTCATGGTAGCCCTGGGAACCCGGTGAGGTGAAAAATGAATGATTTGCTCGAAGTTCTGCTTGAAGCAAAAAACAAATTGATCTTCCTCACTCAAGATGACTTCACGGATGCCTTAAATGAGATTAAGAGGTCTGATGCAACATTAATCTTAGATTGGGATGATGGAGCAGGGGAAGAATGGGCCAGGTTTATTCATCAAAAATTTGGCAAAGTTTGCATGCTGAACTCAAAAATCGGGATTCTTTTTGTTCTCAAAAGTTATGCTGATATGCTTCCCCAAAAATTATTTTGTAAATACAAAATATGTATTGTCGAAGACTATGATACAAAGGAGTGGTCTATCGACCTAGACGCACTGAAAAGAACATTAACACAGATTCAATGGGACGCGTCCGAAGATGCTGTCAATCCAACCAGTTTTTCATTAGATGACTTCTATTTTGCTACGATTTGACTTGAGGCGGCGGCTTTCGAGGCCGCCGTTTCTTTTTTCCTTGACGCCGATGGGCGGGTAGGCAGAATAAGGTGGTAACCGCTGTCTACGGGCGGCAAATATGCTATATGGCGAATCGCCTCATCCGTGACTGTAGGCGGGTTATCCTTTCTCAGCCACTGATGGCTTTTTTGCCTCTATATTGTATTGGCATCATGACAGTTCTGACAGGATCTGGTTTCCTCCCGGCGGGGCATTCTTTCGTCTGGAAACTGTTTGGAGCCCGCATCAGGTGTCATTGACAGATCGTGTATAATGTAATCAGATAAGCATTGGCTATGTGAGGAGGAGGAGAACATATGAAATACCATGATAATGTTATTGCCTTGACTTCCAAAATAGAGGGGGTGAAAATCAGCGCAGGGTCTTTTGAGATCAAAAATTTTAAGATAACCGAGGGACAAGACAAGTACAACAAGATCTTTGTTGGAAGAAGGTTCTATTTGGAAAACGGAAAGTTCACTTTTAGTATTGGGCGAAAGAAATCATCCGCAGTCGCAACTTGGTTTCATCATACACAAGCCCTTATCAACAAAAATACTTTTTCTGAGACGGCACATTCGGTCGACAATATGAATTTCGCTTTAATTGGGAAGCTGGAATTCACGATTGGGCAAATCCGCTATACCTTCGATGATGTTGCCATCGCTCAAGACAGCAGATATATCAAAGGGGTTAGCCGCAACTATTGGTTGCTTGGCGGGAAAAATGGCCGGCCACTTGGGAGTTTCCGCCTTTCTTGCTCGGGCACAGATTCATTGGGACAAAACTGCACAATAGTGTTTGAACTCGATGTGTACAATAACTCCGTCAATGTGGCTCATATCTTATCCCTTAGCACGGTCGCGCCGCCGACGCCCAAGGCATTGCTGATTATTACGCCAGCGCAATTTAGAGCCGCCTTGGAACCGTTGAAAAAACATAAAGAAGCAACAGGGATAACAACGCATATTTTATCACTCGAGGCCATATATGAGATTTTTTTGGGGAGAGATGAAGCGGAAAAAGTAAAAATATGTATTGCGGACTATCACAAAAACAGGGCAATAGGCCATGTGCTTCTTGTTGGTGACTCTGATGTTTTCCCGGTTCGTTATACGACAACCGATCGTGCCGGCGAGGATGCATGTAATACAGCATTTTGTCCCACCGATCTTTACTATGCGGCGCTTTATAAAGAGAATGGGGACTTTGATAACTGGGATTGGAACAACAACGGATATTATGGGGAATTGTATGGGGAGACACATGCCGGGGAAATCAACATTGATAAAGTAAGTTTGACACCGGTTGTCGCTGTGGGAAGGGTTCCTGCTTCTACCCTTGAAGGGGTGAACCGTTTTGTGCAAAAGGTAATTCGTTACGAAATAAGGGCACGGAATTCGGCTTGGCCAAAGAGAGCCCTGCTCATGGCAACCCATGACTGGCGCGTAGATGCTTATACAATTATTGACCGGGTTCAGAAAGACTCTTTACCGGATTATGATTGTATTATGCTGGCCACATCCGGCGCCGGGGCAGGATGCGGTTATATCGGGAGCTTGAACGCGGCAAAGATCACGGAAACATTTAATAAAGGGATTGGGTTGGTTGGCTATGTTGGTCATGGTGATACAGGCGCTCTGGCTATACCAAATAGCTGGTGGGGGATAGGCGATTTATCCAATCTTCACAATGAAGATAAACTGCCGATTATGGTGGCCGCAGCATGCAGCACCGCGGCGTTTGCGACGCTTCCGCCATATTGTGCATATGTGGATATCAATGGGTTGGATCATGTGGGGACAGGACAGGGTGAAGTGTTCTATTCGAGTCCGCCGCAACCGGCTTGTCTTCAAAGCAAGTATAATCCAAACAATGATTTAGGAACACATATAACTGTCAGTACGGATGCCGGTGCGGTGGCTTATTTCGGCGGAAATACCGGGATGCAGGGTTATATGATGGATCTGTTGGAATACTTCTTTCAGTGTTTGCCAAGCTGCCACACCTTGGGAGAAGCATGGCAGGGGATGGTTCTGACTTACTATAAGAAACAGGGACTGCCCGGTTCTCTGATTGCTCCAAACTGGGTTGCGGTCGCGCAAGTTCATCAGCCATGGAAATGTATGTTTTTCGGGGATCCAACCCTTAGAATTGGGGGCGAGCCTGATTCACTATTGGTCTGCTGCATCATGGAAACCGGTGCGCATTACAATACCGTTCATGACGCCATTGGTGATGTGCCGGAAGGGAGCTCCAGAACCATAGTGCTGCTGAAACATATTACCCAGAATAAAGAGATTAACGTTCTTAATAAGACGATCATCCTGGACTTAAACGGTAAGAACCTCAGTGTTGAGAGCCGTTCTTATGGGATTCATGTTGAAAACGGTCATGTCAAACTGGCAGATCCGGCAAACGGTGAATTTAATGTGACAGGCTTACAGGGTTATGGTGTGTTTGCAGGGAACAACAGCACGGTTGAAGTAACCAACGCAACCGGGACGTTGGGCGGAGTGAATGTTGTCGGCGGGAGTAGCGTTACAGTATACGACACGATAACAGCTTTTTCAGAGGCTATCTATATTATGCTGGGGGATAACACACAAAAAACCCAGGCGCATTGTGAATTCATGACGACGAAACTGGGTTTCGCGACTTACTCCGATGGAATCAATACCGTTTGGGCGAATCTCAATGCAAGGGGTAACACTTATGTCGTTAACGCGATGGCGTATGAATCACCAAGATGGGGATTGCATCATGAAATGCACAGGATAACCTGCCCAAGACCGCCGTCTCATCGCAATCAGATACCGGCAGGAAGGCATTCGTGTCCGGAAAACGCTATAAGGTATGTCCGTGAAGAACAGCTTGTTGAGAGGGCTATATCCGCGGCAGAAGCTGTTGTTGATGGCTGTTATATCTGTTGCCGTGAAATTAGTCAAATGTAGAGGATAAGCGCAATAAAAAGAGGAGGGCAGAGTAGCTACCGTTTTTGTTATAGCGGGACGATGGAGAACCATTGTTAGTTCCCACCATATGCTCGGCCAGACACAATTGCTTGTGAATAAAGGACGATTTAGCCGCCACGCAACGTTGAACTGCCTCCTCGCTCTTAGTATACCACACAATAGCTTCGCAGAACAACAGCAAAAATTATTTCATTAATTTACTTTTGTTGGAAAACTCAAGGGTTAACCCCTGCGGACTGGGGGCCTTATATTTCCGGCGTGCATAGGGCAACTTCTGTTGCCATGACCGTCGGATTTTCTATGCTGACGCCTACGGATTCGACACCGATTATGATGGGGTGGTTGGACCAGGCGGTGAATTCAACATTGATGTCGCCGGACAGAATCCATTGCCGTCCTAAGGATTGGCAGGCCTGCAAAACCCGGAATATGGTCAGCTCCCAGGATTCGGCGTCGATGTTGATCTGATACTGGATGTCTTCGATTTTGAGTACAATTTCCTGGAATTCGTCGTCCAGGGTCTTTTTGATTCTTTGAATGGTTTTTTCTTTGGATTTCTCTGACCTCGCCGCCAGAAAGAATTCGATGATTACGGGTGTTTTCATTTGCTTTTACGGCTCCCGGGTTTTTCCCAAGGCAGCCCTTGGGCGCAGAGGGGACAGTCAGCAGGCTCGTAGGCCTGAATGTCCAGTCGCAGCAAGGCGGCGAGAGGCAAGCTGCGGAGTTCGAGATTCGATGCCTGGTATTCAAAGAGCGCAGTGGGCATGATGTCTGTGGCGGTGGGGTCGGTGTCTGCGGCGGTGTGACCCCGCATATCGGGGGAGCGCATATCAGGGGAGCGGTTAACAAGACAGCCTATACCGACAATCTCGCCGCCTAAATCTTGGAGCAGTCGGATGACTTCGCGGACGGAGCCTCCTGTGGTGATAACGTCTTCAACAACAAGGATTTTTTCGCCTGGGGCGATTTTGAAGTTGCGCCGCAGTTCCATTTTACCGTCGACGCGTTCTGTGAAGAGGGAGCGGGTGCCAAGAGCGTGAGCGACTTCGTGGGATAGGTGGATGCCTCCCATAGCGGGGCCAACGACGACGCTGATCTGGCTGTCGGTATAGGCGGTGGCCAGGTGTTGGGCGAGGAGGCGGGCTTTGTCAGGGTATTGAAGAACTTGGGCGCACTGGACATAGTATTCACTGTGTTTGCCTGACGTGAGCAGAAAGTGTCCTCGGAGCAGGGCGCCTGTTTCTTCGAATATCCTACGGACGGCGTCGGAGGTCAGCGGGGTCGTAGGCTGAAGGGTCGTTGTTTGGTGTGTGGTCATAAGTGTTCTCCTTTGTGAGGTGTTTGGTTATGGCGCCGGATGCCGGTCTTCTGTCTCCAACAGAGTTGATATAACAGCCGGGTCTGGGGTCAGAAAAAGGGTCCAGTTCCGGTCGTAAACGACCATGCCGGGTTTGGCGGCGTTGGGTTTTTTGATCTGGGCGACATGGGTGTAATCGACGGGGACATGGGATGAATGTGCCGCTTGGCTGAAATGGATGGCAAGGGCGGCGGCTTCCAGTAGGGTGGCATCGTCGGGGAATTCTTCGGTTTCGTTGAGGGGGACGATGACGTGGGATCCGGGGATGTTTTTGACATGAAGCCACATGTCGTGGGAGTGGGCTTCGCGCCAAGTCATACGGTCGTTTTGTTTGTTGTTGCGGCCGACGATGATGATGTGGCCTGTTGAGGAGAGATATTGGTGAGGCCGGGATGGTGGTGTGGAGGGGGTTTTCGGGCTGCGGGTTTTGGGCTTCGCGTTGCTGGCTGAGGTTTTACCGGATGTTTTGGCGGCTAACTGTTGACGGTTCGCGGTTTTCCGAGAGGTTTTACGGGTCTCAGAGGAAGTCTTGGGGTGGCCGGATGTTTTGGAGGCAATGTATTTTTGTTCTATTAGCTCGGTATGGATTTCGGCCATTTCTTGAGGGGTCTGGGCGAGTTCGATGCTGATGAGGAGGCTTTGCAAATAGGCGTATTCTGACTGAACGGTTTCAAGCAGAGGACGGGTTTTTTCTATAGCGGCTTTGGCTTTATTGTAGCGCCGGTAATAGAGCTGGGCGTTAGCGACAGGGGTAAGTTGGGGGTCGAGGGGGATTGTTAACTGACAACCGGCAGGGGTGTCTGTTTGAGGAGCGGGGTCTGTTTGAGTGTAATCGTCTACGGTGATTTCTGTGGCTTTGGGTGGGATGCGGTATATGTTAGCCATGAGCAGTTCGCCGAGTTTTTGGGCGGGAAGGGTTTGGGTGGCCTTATCAATGGCGTCTTGGTAGATAGAGATTTTTTTGCCGGTGTGGGCGCAGGCGTCCTGAACAATACGGCGGAGGGAGCCTCGGGAGGCTTCTTTCTTGTTGGATAGGGAGCGCGTTTCGTAATAGAGGCTGAGGGCTTCGTTGAGGGTGGAGATACGTTGGGGATGATGGTCGGCGTATTGGGTATAGGGGGTGAAAGTGAAAGCCGTGGGGGTGACTTGGGTTACTGACAGGGTGTCGGCGTAAGAAGGGGTGTATGACGGGACGTGGGACCAATGGGCTTTCGGATTAGCCGGGTAGTAAAGGGTTGGTGCCATCGGCGTTGTATCCCGGTGTAAGAGCAGTTCGGCATAGGTTTGGTAGAGGCGGCTCAGGTCAATTTGGCCGCAGTGATCCAGAGGGGTGTCTTCATTGAGACCGGCGCGGGCCGCGAGCTCCCGGGACAGTTCCGGACTCATGCCGGTGAAGGTTTTCAAGAGGGCTCCGACAATAGGGAGTTCCAAGACCGTTCGGGACAAAAGGGTTTCTATCCATGTGGTTTCATCGGTGGGAAGGGTTTTTTGTTGGGTGGGGGGAGAGATATAGGGACGGCCCGGCAGGATTTCCCGATGGCGGCTCAGGGCGTGGGAGTAGCGGCGGATACCGTCCAGGACGGCACCGGTCAAGGGGTTGATTAGGATGAGGTTGCTGTGTTTGCCCATGATTTCCAGGGTGAGATGGTATTCTTGCAGGTCGCCTCGTTCGTTGTAGTTTTGGAAGATTAGTATGACGATGCGATCCAGATCCTTTTGATATATGTTCAGGAGGCGGGCCCCTTCCAGGTGTTTGCGAAGGATCATGCAGAACATAGGCGGTGAGGTGGGGTTGGGTTTGGACCCTTGGATAAGATGCAGGCGCGCCGATGTTGAGCCTGCGTTGAGGAGCAGGCGTATTGGTCCGGGGAAACGTTCGCCGCTAAGATGTTTTGGCCGCAGGTGTAGGTGGACTTCATCTTTTTCAGGTTGGTGGATCCGGTCAACCCGGGCGTCGACGAGTTGGGGGGCCAGTTCACGTATGAGATGGTGGAGGGTCAGGCTGTCTAAGGACATGTGTTGGTTTCCTTTGTGGTGTTCATTGACTTGTTTTCCATTGTCCTATCTATTGTATCATACCCTTGACTTTAGTCTAGTACTCCGTCAAGCCGTCCAGCCTAAATCACTTAGTCACTTAGGTTGCAACAACATCAATAAAAAACAAGAAAATCCACATTCTGAATACTGAATACTGAATACTGAATACTGAATACTTGCGGGCAAAGCCCGCGTTAGGCTTGGCGGAGCTCCTGAGTCGAAAGAGGGGTTATGCGTTCATAGAAATGGGTGTATAATGGGCTTAATGCTATTTCCGGAGGGTTGGATGAGAGAATTAAAGAAATACAAATACGGCACCCCGGTTCGGGCCGTATTATGGGATTTGGACGGGGTCCTCATTGACAGCGAACCGGGGTATTATAAGGCGATTGGCAACATGATGCGCTCTCTCGGATATCCTTACGGAGAGCGGGAAGCCGCGATGATTAAAGGAACATCCTATAAAAATGTTGCGCAGATACTCGCTCTTCATGAGCCGCCGGAAGAGATTCGGGAGCGCTATATTGACGCGTTGATGTCTTCTGTCCGGGACGACGTATCGGGATTGATTGATGGTGTGACCCTCTACCTGGATCGGTTGCAAGCCATGGGGATCAAGATGGCAATTGGCTCGTCCTCGCCTCGTCTTCTTGTGGATTTTGTCGTTGAGAAGTTTGGTTTGTCGAAATGGATTTGTGGGATTGTGACAGGATGCGACAAAGAAAAGGGCAAACCTTTTCCGGATATTTATTTGGAATGTGCCAGACTGCTTGATATGAATCCTGAGGCGTGCTTAGTCATTGAGGATTCTGCCAATGGTATTTTGTCAGGCAAAAAAGCCGGTATGTGTGTCTGTGCGTTCACTGGGACGAATCCTAAGGGTTTTGACTTAAGCGGCGCAGATTTTGCGATTCATGAATACACTTTGGCGTCATTTCGCACAGTTGCAGAAATTATGAATTGGCGGCAATCATAAAAAAAAATGGAAAGGAGATTATGTCAAGTCCTATGATACTCAACCATTTTACCGCCACAGGAATTGTTTTTAATAAGGGAAATGAGTTTTTGATGATCAAACATAAAAAACAACGGGTTTGGTTGCCTCCCGGAGGTCATGTTGAAGATAATGAGTTGCCGGATGAGGCTGTGCTTCGAGAGATTTATGAGGAAACCGGCGTCAGAGCAGCCCTTATCCCCTACCGGCATGGTTTGTCTGTGGCCAAAGAGAATTGCCGGGAGTTGGTGAGGCCTTTTACCGTGTTGTTGGAGGATATTGAAAAGAATGGGACGCACAATCATATTGATTTGGTCTATTTGTGCCGGGCGTTGAATGAGGATTTGACTTTTCGGGATGCTGAAACAGACGGGGTTGGCTGGTTTTCTTATGAGAGGCTTGAGAAGCTTGAGACTTATGAGAATGTGATTAAAACCATGGCGAAAGCCCTAGTACTCTACCACACCCAAATAACCTAATGCGGGCTACGCCCGCAAGTATTCAGTATTCAGGATTCAGTATTCAGAATGTGGATTTTCTTGTTCTTTTTTGACGCTTCGCGTCCGTAAGGGACTAATATCTTGCTTCATCTTTCGGCAAGATACTTCGTCAGCCCCTCCTAGCAGACGCCCGGTATGCGTCGTCGGTTCTTCCTTGCCTCGTGCCGAAATACTTGCAATCCATTTAAGTGATTTGGACTGGACGGAGTACTAGCTTTTTTTACGTGCGGGCGAAGTTGCAATAAAGATTGACTCCTGGTACGGTGTTTTGTACAATCAATTTATAAGATCGTGGTATTGATGTTCAGTGAAGACTGGATTTCAAAAGAAGGATGGATTTCAAATGAAGTCAAGATCAATCGTGATCCGTCTTATTAGGCTCTCAATAAATTTGGCAACATCCGGAAAGTTTGAGACGGCTAACGCGTTAACCTGGCCTGATCAAATTATTCAATATGTGTTGCAGAACTTTATCTGTACCTTTGGTTCTGTTGTCCAAATTGCTTTCGCCGTAATGCTGTTTAATAAGGGCCTTAATCTTGACGGAATTATTAGCGTCATTATGGCTGTCATATTCATTGCTTGTTATCTGTCAGGCTGGAGCAAAATTCCCCGGAGTATTCCGGTTTGGATCGCGACTGTTTGTGTCGGCGTTCAGTGGATTATACTTATCGCGATTGGGAACTCCAGCGGAGCCAATTATCTGTTTATGTTTTCGTTTCCCGCGGCGGCAATTCTAGGGTTAGGGATGCGCAGCGGCGTCATAGCATCGACAATCTTGGCGCTGATTATTTATCTTGAAATGATGATTCCTGCTTTGTCGAACTATAGCTATAGTTTTGATACGGCCATCCGTATGATAGCGGGCTATATCCTGGTTCTTTTTGTGACAGTGATTATTGAGTTGACCCGGAATGCCAAAGACAAACTCATTCGAGAACAGACGCGGCGGTTGCAGGAACTCAGAGAGGAAGCGGAAGTGGCCAACCGTATGAAAACCAATTTTATCGCCAACATGAGCCACGAAATACGAACCCCCATGAACGCGATTTCGGGTATGACAGAACTGCTCCTGCGACGAAATCTTTCGGGGGAAGCTAAAGATTATGCACGGGATATTAAGCAAGCTACATCACAATTGCTTTCTCTCATCAACGATATTTTAGATTTCACAAAAATCGAGTCTGGCAAGCTGGAAATCGTTCCGGAAAGCTATATGTTGTCATCCCTGATTCATGATACTGTCAATATCATCCGGATGCGTCTCATCGAGAAACCGGTGCTTTTTGTTACCAACATTGACGGGGCTATTCCTAAAAATCTCATCGGTGATGAAGTCAGGCTGAGGCAGATTATCTTGAACATTCTGTCTAACGCGATCAAATATACCCATGAAGGGCATATTGGGATGACCATCACAGTTGCGAAGCAGGTAGATCAACAAGTCTGGCTCAAGATCGCCGTAACCGACACCGGGCAAGGCATCAAACGGGGGGATCAGGCTAAGATTTTCGGAGAGTTCGTCCAGGTCGGGGATAGGATGAACCAGGGTATTGAGGGAACGGGACTGGGGCTGGCTATCACCAAAAGGCTCTGTGACGCTATGGGTGGGGATATTTCTGTCACGAGCGAATATGGTTCAGGGAGCACATTCACCGTCGTGGTTCCTCAGCGTATCGACTCAGATATTTCCGTTGCGGCGGTCGAGGATCCCCGGCAGAAAAAAGTTCTGGTCTACGAGCCCCGTCACATATACGCCGAGTCGGTGTGTTGGACGCTGACTAATTTAGGCGTTCCCCATACTTTGGTGGTCGATCCGGATGCGTTTGCCGAAACCTTGCGCAGCGATACATGGTTCCTTGTTTTTTCCGCCTTTCATCTCTATGAGGAGATCAATCAAATCATGGAGACCATAACCAATTCCGGTGAAGAGACGCCGCAGCTGGCTCTCATGGCGGAATGGGGTACAGAAGTCTACATTCCCCGTGTGCGTCTTGTTTCCATGCCGGTGAATTCTTTTTCGATTGCCAATATCCTGAACGGGGAATCGGATAACAGGGACTATATTGACAGTTCTTTGGGCCCCAACGCGATTCATTATTCGATTCCCGGCGCGAGGTTGCTGGTTGTAGATGATATTGTCGCGAACCTGAAAGTGGCCAAGGGTCTGCTGACGTCTTATAACGCCGTAGTGGACACCTGTCAAAGCGGCAAAGAAGCGGTTGAGTTGGTTATGAATCAGAACTACGATATTGTTTTCATGGATCACATTATGCCAGAGATGAACGGAATTGAGGCGACCGCCGCAATTCGCGCTTGGGAAAAGGCCCGCCACGAGAGAGACGGCATCCCCCACAAGAAAATCCCTATTGTCGCGTTGACGGCCAACGCTGTTTCCGGAATGCGTGAAATGTTCATTGAAAAAGGGTTCAGTGCTTTTTTGGCGAAACCGATAGATATTTCTGAACTCGACTATATTATTGACCGTTGGATACCCAATGAGATGAAAACCCTCGGGTTCGGAAATGAGGGAACGAACGAACCTTCAGGGAGATCCCGGTTTCTTCCCCCGATCCCCGGTGTCGATACCCTGAGAGGTATCGCTATGACCGGAGGTTCGGAGGCGGTATACCGCGAAGTGTTGTCGTTGTTCTGCAAAGAAACGGCATCACGCCTGCCTCTGCTACAGTCCGAAGAGGTTGATCCCTCCTTGGCGGGGTTTCACGCCCACGCCCTGAAGAATACAGCGGCTTATATCGGCGCGGCACAAGCTGTTGACAAAGCTGTTGTGATTGAAGTTGCGGGAGATGCCGGAGATATGGATTCTCTAAGGGAAAACTTGCCGGATTTTCTGGAGTGTTTTGCGGAGCTGGCAAAAAGAATCCAAATGGCTCTGGACGACGGTGAGACGTCCGGTGAGACCTCCGGTGAGATCGCTTCTGAGGAATCCTCTGTCAGTGCCCGGTCAGACCTGTATGTTCTTTTGGGGGAACTGGCTGAGGCTTTGAAAACATCTAGGATTGAAGATCTCAGCACAATACTGAAAGGACTCAAAGATTTGCCCAAACAGTATTCTCTGGATGCCACAACCAAGAGGACACTTGAACAAATCATGGATCTTGTGTTGGTGACGGATTATGACGAAGCGTTGACCCTTATTGAAGACTATGTGAGGTAGTTATGGAGAAGAAAAGAAAGTTCATCATTCTGGTCGATAACGATCTGGTTAGCCTCAAAATCGGCACAAGTGTCTTGGAAGGAAAATACGCTGTCGCTACGGCGCCTTCGACAAAGAAGCTATTTTTTCTTCTGGAAAAGCGCCTGCCTGACCTAATTCTGCTTGATGTCGAAATGCCGGAAATGAACGGCTACGAGACAATTAAAATAATCAAGGAACGGCCCGAGACCAGAGATATTCCGGTTATTTTCCTCACAGGAAAAAACAATCAGGATTGTAAGTGTAAAGGGTTTTCCTTGGGAGCGCTTGATTATTTCATAAAACCGATTGATCCTCCTGTACTTCTCAAGAGCATTGAGGCGCATCTTTTCCACAAAGATATTATGTCAACAAATAAACTGTGAAGAAGGTGGCTGCCGATGTTTCGAGTCATTCTCATAGATGATGAACCGGTTGTCATAACTGTGCTCCGGAAAGCTGTGAACTGGGAAAAGTATGATTGCCAGGTTGTTGGTACGGCTTTCGATGCCAAAAGCGGCGCGGCAGCCGTCAGAGAACACAACCCGGATATTATATTCACTGATATTAGGATGCCTAATGAAGACGGATTGTCAATGTTGGCCGGTCTGAAATCCGAGTTTCCCAATATGCAGGTGACGATACTTACCGGTCACAGGGAGTTCGAGTATGCCAAACGAGCGATCGACCTTTCCGCAACGCGATTCCTGTTGAAACCCGCGAAACCGGCGGAGATCGAGGAAGCCTTGGGGGCTATGACAAAGAAACTGTTGGAGAGATCTCCCCGACGGGTCGAGGGAGCCCCGATGTGGACGTCGGCACATGGGGATGTGTTGAAAGAGGGGGCGCCGGAATCAATCCCTATGGATTCGGCGCAGACGACAAGCTTGGACACGCACCATTTTGTTGTGAACGCGGCGATAAGACATATGAGGCAAAGCTGTGCGGAAAAACTGACGTTGTCTGATGTCGCTGACAAAATCTATGTCAGCCAGTGGCATTTGAGCAAACTCTTGAGCCGGTATGTAGGTAAAAACTTCTATGACCTCTTAAACGAGGCGCGTATCGAAAAAGCGAAAGAGCTCCTTCAGGATCCCCAATTTCGCATCAGCACCATTTCAGAAATGGTCGGGTTTGCGGATGTTTCGCACTTCTCGCGTATTTTTAAGAAGATTGAGAATGTTACACCAAAAGCATACCGGAATTCTTTAATGTAAAGATAGACACCTTTGACAACCTGAGACCATAAATGACAAATAAGGATATTTTATTCTTCGGCGCAATTCCTTATTATAGTGGTGTAAGCGTGAAAAAGCCAATCATCGCAGAATGATATGCACTGTGATATGGGTTTTGTGTATTGGTTGGCATGTGGGCAATAAAGCAGATGCGGGCTTTGCCCCAATGAAAGGGAGTGTGCGTTATGACCCTCAATCCAAAGATGATGGGATGGTCGGAGAGCCTTCCTAAACGAATCTACATCGGTGGAACCGCCTGCGAATCAAGCCGTATCACAACTTTGCCACCCCACGACTTTTCAGACTGTTCGTCGCTTGATGATAAGTGGACCTATTGTGAAAATGAGCCTATTATCGAGGGGTTTGAGATGTCTGTATATGATACATTGAGGCGGCTGGGGGTTCGGACCTTGTAGCTTCTCTGCGCCTTGTGCGCCCGCACCCGCTCCCTCGCTATGTTAATAGATTATTCCAGATAACCTCCTATATAGCTTTTGCCTCGTCAAATCAATGATGAGGTATTTTTTTTGTGGTCACATTATGAGGATTCTCTTAGGGGTAGGTCTTTTTGGAGACAAGCCTGAATAGCATGTACAAATAGCTAAAGCGGTCTTCGACCGCAAGTATCCAGTATTCAGTATTCAGGATTCAGAATGTGGATTTTCTTGTTTTTTATTGATGTCGTTGCAACCTAAGCGACTAATAACCCGGTTTCGAGTATCGAATACCGAGGCCCAGGTACCGATCACTAAATAAAATTTCGAACCATGAACAGGGGGTTGTTTCACCATGAACCGGCCAACGCCCACACGGATGCCCACTCAAACGCCCACTCAAACGCCCACTCAAACGCCCACACACAAAAACCCGCGGATTTCTACCCAAACATCCACGCGAACACCGACGCAAACCCATATGCCAAACTCAATCTGGCATACGTCAAGTCAGGAAGACATCTGCAGCCTTCTTGAAGTTCAACCTGAATATGGGTTGGACGAACATGAGGTTACCCATCGGCTGTTAGAGATCGGTCACAATGTGCTTGTGGAAAAGAAGAAAATCAATCCCGCGTTTATTTTTTTTGGACAATTCAAGGATTTCATGGTCATGGTGTTGGTGGGTGCCACGCTGGTTTCGGGACTTCTGGGAGAATTCGCGGACGCTATCACGATTATGGCAATAATTTTTCTCAACGCCGTGTTGGGGTTCATTCAGGAATTCCGCGCGGAAAAATCCATGGAATCCCTGCGGGGGATGACGGCACCGGAAGCCTTGGTACGTCGGGAAAAACGGGAGCTGAGGGTTCCGGCAGCAGAACTTGTGCCCGGTGATGTGGTGATGGTTGAAGCCGGGGATCGTATTCCCGCCGACATTCGCTGGCTACATACCATCAATGTCAAGGTGGAAGAGTCGGCGTTGACGGGAGAATCCATTCCTGTAGAAAAACATGAACGCATACTGGAAGACGAGTTTCTGCCTCTGGGCGATCGCAAAAACCTGGGGTTCATGGGCACCATCATTGTTCACGGGCGCGGATCCGGTGTCGTCGTTGAAACGGGGATGGATACCGAAATGGGCACCATCGCCGGAATGCTGCAACAGGTAGAAGAAGAAGAAACGCCCCTCCAAAGGCGTTTGGCCGAGTTAGGCAAATGGCTGGTGGCCCTGAGCGTGGGCGCGTGTCTGGTGGTCATGTTGGTGGGTTTGTTCCAGGGCGAAGGGTTCAGCAAAATGTTTATGGCTGGGGTTTCCTTGGCTGTGGCCGCGATTCCGGAAGGGTTGCCGGCTATTGTAACCGTGGCTTTGGCCATCGGTGTCCAGCGAATGGTTAAGAGGCATGCTGTCATCCGTCATCTGCCGGCGGTGGAGACATTAGGATGTGCGACCGTCATTTGCTCCGACAAAACAGGAACCCTAACCCAGAATGAAATGACTGTGCGCAGAATCTATTGCAACCGAAAACACATAACCGTCGGCGGCGAAGGGTATGATCCGAAAGGGAGTTTCGAGGGAGCGGATCCCTACAGTCGTCAGGAAACGCCGTTGCAGGAACTGCTCAAAAGTGCCGCTCTTTGCAACAACGCGGTGTTGACACGAAAAGGATCCCGTCTGGGGCTGTTCCGCGACAGAAAAGATAAGAAAAGCACCTGGAGCATAGAAGGGGATCCCACAGAAGGCGCGTTGCTGGTGGCGGCCGCCAAGGCCGGTATCTGGCGCGAAGAGATGGAGCGGGACGAAGACCGTATTGCGGAGATCCCCTTTGACTCTGAACGCAAACGCATGACGGTGGTATACCGGCACAAGAAGGAATGGGTGGTCCACGCCAAAGGGGCTGTCGATGTCATGCTGGACAGTTGCCAATGGGAGCTAACCCAAAAAGGTGTGGTGGATCTGACCCAAGAACGCCGCCGCCAAATTATTCAGATCAACAATGATATGGCGCGTCAGGCTCTCCGGGTGCTGGTTATCGCGCAACGCAGGTTTGCGGAGGAAGACTTGGCCCACAACGCCGGTGCGCAGGAAAGCGATCTGGTATTTCTCGGGTTGGTGGGGATGATTGATCCGCCTCGGGCCAGCGCCAAAAAAGCCATTCAGGTCTGCAAAACAGCGGGCATCAAACCCGTCATGATCACCGGGGATCACAAATTAACAGCCCAGGCTGTGGCCAAAGAATTGGGGATTTTTGACGGTGACAGTGCGGTGCTCACCGGTCCCGAACTGAATCGAATGAGCGACGGTGATCTGGCACACCGCATTATGGATCTCCAGGTATTTGCCCGGGTCGCGCCTCAGGATAAGATCCGAATCGTCCGGGCTTTCAAAGCCAACGGCGAAATCGTCGCCATGACAGGGGACGGTGTCAACGACGCTCCTGCGGTCAAAGAAGCCGATATCGGTATCGCTATGGGGCAAAGCGGGACGGATGTCACGAAAGAAGCCTCTGACATGGTGATTGTTGATGATAACTTTGCGACGATTGTGGCTGCGGTGGAAGAAGGACGGGGTATTTACGACAACATCCGGAAGTTCATCCGATATCTCATGGCCTGCAATCTGGGCGAGGTTCTAACGATGTTTATCGGTGTGCTGGTGGGGCTGCCGCTGCCGTTGTTGGCTATCCAGATTCTCTGGGTCAATCTTGTTACCGATGGGTTGCCGGCTATCGCTCTGGGCTTGGAGAAGGCTGAAGAGAACACCATGCGGCGGCCGCCCCGTGATCCCCGGGAAAGTATCTTCGGTCGGGGATTAGGCAAAATGGTGGCCATTCGCGGGATTATGATCGGGTTGTGTACCTTGACGGTTTTTGTTATCGCCCTTTGGTACGGATTCGATCTGTTGACGGCTCGGACCATGGCGTTTACCACGTTGGTCATGGCTCAGTTGTGCCATGTCTTTGAATGCCGGTCCGAGAACAAAGGGATCTTTGAAATCAACCTGTTCTCTAACCTTTGGCTGGTGAGTGCTGTGGCGGTTTCCTTCGCTATGCAGATAGCGGTGCTCTATCATCCGTTTCTGCAAGAGGCTTTCAAAACCTCTGCTCTTGGATCCTGGCAATGGGTGTTAATTCTGATTGCCTCCGCCGGGCCCACACTGGTCTATGGCGTGTACCGGTTGATTAGGAACAGCGCTTCTTCAGGGCACAGGGGCAGGCATCTCCTTGAGGCGCAGAGGATAGGGGTACGGGATTAGTCGCTTATAGGTGGCATATCGTAGATTCGGCAACAGTCCCAATGTATGATTGGCCTTCGGAGGCTCCCTCTCTCCAATCATACATCGTGCCTCATTTTACTGAGTTCGTTCGCAGCCTCCCGTGCCTCCAAATTGGGTTTTTAGGGAAGAGATACCAGTTCAGCCGGCCTGAGTCACTTGCCTGGGGACTGTTACGAGCCCACGTGGTATCGGGATGAGGTGAATGGATGTTTTTAGACCGTAATGAAGGATTTGGATGGGAGAACTCTCGATATTTTCTGGTTCTTGACAAACAATAGCAGGGTTATAAGATAATCCGTCCGGGAGAAACCCCTTTATGTATGTAACGAAACGTAGATTTCCTGTTCTTGTTCTCGTGTTTGTTCTTGTGTTGGTCTTACAGCCCAAAGAGTTGATGGCGCCTGTAGCTGTAACAGCAATCATGCTGACCATGCCGGGAGGGTCGGGAGCTTGGGAGGCGCAGGGAGCATCGGAATTGGTGCCCCCCTTGGGTGTGGTGGATCCGTTGCGACCTTATGACAGCAAAAGACTGCTTGATGACGCCCGGACTTTGGCGCGTTTCTACCCGGAGGTCCTTTCCTTAACTTCGATTGGGCAAAGTGTTCTGGGGAATGAGATTCCCCTCTTGAAACTGGGTAACGGCGAGAGGCACGTTCTTTGGGTTGGGGCTATCCATGGGCGGGAAGTGATGACCTGCGCTTTTTTGCTGCTGATTGCCGAAGAGTACGCTAACGCTTATTGCAATCTGGTGTCCTATGATACCTATTCCGCGGATAAAGTGCAGGAGTTGTTGGATGAATTCACTGTTTTTCTTGTGCCCATGGCCAACCCGGACGGAGTCGATGTCGTGACTTCAGGAGGTTCGGCTCTTGTTCCCATCCGGGACAGAGATACTTGGAAAAGCAACGCCGGTGGTGTGAATCTGAATCGCAATTTCCCTTTTGATTGGGAGAGCAATATATTCGACGGTTTCGCAAACAATTATCTCAACAATAAGGGGGCGTCGCCGGGCAGTGAGCCGGAGACCCAGGCTTTGATGGTGTTATGTGAAGATAACCCGTTTGAGTTGCTGGTGAGTTGTCATTGTGCCGGCAAGATGCTTTTCTGGCGGGACGACAAAAACGGTGAAGTGCCCGGGGACGAGTCATTAGCGGGAACCATCGCGGGGCTTACCGGGTATACCATGCTGCCAAGCACCAAGAGGGCGTTGAACGGCTGGGCAGGCGGTTTGGAAAACTGGTTTCGGTATCGGTACAACAGACCGGCGATCTGCTTGGAACTGGGCCTCTTTGATACGGCAGACGAAATGACCGCGGCTCAGTTTCATTCAGAGGATATGGCCGATTGGTCTGTTAACAGGAATCTTGTCTGGGGGGTTCTGGAAGGGTTGCCGGGGGTGTAAAGACAATTTCGGCTGACAATACCATCATCGAAACGAAATGGTCATGTTCTGACATTCGGTGAGGGAATTTTTTATTAAATACCCTGCGCAATTCTTCCATCGCATAATCGCATATCACACTTTTATATGGCGGGGTGACTGCTTTCATATACGCCATGGCAGAGATGCTTCCCGGAAAAAGTGCCGCAGAAACGAGAATGTTTGTATCCAACATACATTTCATTCTTTTTCCTCGATACGCATCTTCATAATCATGTCTGCTACGCTCTCTTCGGAATCAAGGCCAGCTTTTTCCGCTTCGCCCTTCATAGCCTGTTGTAACACCTTCATGGCATAGACGGCGGAGTTCATCATGATGACTTGATCATCCTGCTTGATAAGTGTCACGCGGTCGCCAGTGCTGACGCCAAGTGCTGAGCGAATTTCTTTTGGCAAAGTTATCTGCCCCTTCGCCATCACCTTTGCATTATCAACTATTAATTCTGCCATTTTGTAATCCTCCTTTAGGACTCGCCAAATCCCTACTTACCCTACTTTCTTTATTATATTCGTTCTGACTTAATTCATCAACTTTTATGGAACCTCATATCATTCTTGATTTCCTCAATGCATGTAACCTCAGTTTTGCTTTCATCTGCTGATTTGTCATGATCAATGCGGCGCACCAAGCCGGTATCGTCCATAGTCATAAGCATATTCACGGTCACATTGTCACCCTGTTCATGCCGTATATTGCTGTGTATGAACAATTCAAGCAAAAAAGCTGTCAAGCCTTTTTTGGTCATATTATGCTCATAATGCGGAAACTTCACCTTATGGGCTTCGCGGGCGGCTTCCCGGATTTTTGGACGCGGATCATTCATTTTTTTGCGTATCCATGTGATTTCGGTTTCGGCGATTGCCCATATTGATCATGGCAAATCGCTGGCGGATCGGTTGTTGGAGGTTACGGGCGACTCTGGCTTACAACGAGGTCTGTGCGACATGATACAAGGCGTACAATCGTGCGTAAACCCCTTCCCGGGCAAGCAGGTCTTCATGGCTTCCCTGCTCAACGATACCTTCGTCGGTCAATACCAGAATAACCTTGGCGTTGCGGATGGTGCTGAGGCGGTGGGCGATGGTGAAAGTCGTCCGCCCTTTTGTGAGGGCTTCAAGAGATTGTTGGACAAGCCACTCGCTTTCGTTGTCCAGAGCGGAAGTGGCTTCGTCCAGGATCAGGATCGGTGGGTTTTTCAAGAAGATTCGCGCAATGCTAAGGCGCTGTTTCTGCCCGCCGGAGAGTTTGACGCCTCTTTCGCCGACATGGCTGTGGTAGCCCTCCGGCAGTTGCATGATGAAGTCATGAGCTCCGGCTTTTTTGGCGGCTTCAATAACTTCCTCCTCGTCGGCCCCCGGTTTGCCATATTCTATATTGTTGTAGACCGATCCGGAGAACAGATAGACGTCTTGTTGGACGATGCCAATCTGGGACCGCAGGGAATAAAGAGTGACGTCTTTAATATCGCGACCGTCTACAAGAATGCGCCCGGAGGTGACGTCATAGAAGCGAGGGATCAGGTTGCATAAGGTGGTTTTGCCGCCGCCGGAGGGCCCTACCAGGGCGACGTTCTCGCCGGCTTGGACGTGGAGGTCGATGTTGGAGAGAACCGCGCTGTCAACGCCGGCATCAGCGTAATGAAAACTGACATTATCAAATACAATATCTCCGGTCAATTGATCCAGAGGGACAGCCTCTGCTTTGTCCCGTATTTCCACATCTTCGTCTATGATCTCCAGGAACCGTTCGAGGCCGGTCATGCCCCGTTGAAATTGTTCGGTGAATTCCACGATGCGGCGAATGGAGGTCAGAAGCATGGCGATATAGAGCAGGAAAGCCACCAAATCCGCCGGGGTGATGGCACCCCAAATCATGAAGAGGGAACCGGCGACGACCACCATGATATACATAATACCGTCAAAAAGACGGGTGGTGCCTTGGAATATAGCCATATAGCGGTAGGATTTCTTCTTGATCCGGAGAAACCCGGCGTTGTTTTCGGCGAATTTTTCTTCTTCGATGTTTTCGTTGGTGAAGGCTTTGACCACACGAACTCCCAACAGACTGTCTTCGACCTGAGAATTGATCTCGCCGATCTGGTTGCGGGATTCTTTGAAAGCGTCCCGCATACGTCTGATGTTCCGTGAGGAGATCAGGATCATCAAGGGGACAAGGATGAATATAATAAGGGCCAGCCACAGGTTGATGCTGCTGAGGATAATGAAGGAGACGGTGATTTTGATGGTGGCGATGAAGTATTCTTCGGGGCAATGGTGAGCGAATTCTGTGATATCAAAAAGGTCGCTGGTGATCCGGGCCATGAGTTGCCCCACTTTGGTGTTGCTGTGGTAGGAGTAGGAGAGTTTGTGAAGATGGGCGAAGAGATCCCGGCGCATGTCGGTCTCGATTCGGGCTCCCATGACGTGGCCGACGCCGGCCATGTAGTAGTTGGCGGCGACGTCGATGAGACGCAACACCAGGTACAGACCGCCCAAGGTCAAGATGACGGAGACGGTGAGCGCTTCCAGGTCGTTGATGGCTCTGTCGGTTATGAAACGGATAATCAAGGGCAGAACCAATTCACACAGGGTGGTTAAGGACGCGCAGAAGAGATCCAGCGTCAGAACCGGCCAGTATTTGCGGAAGTAGGGCGCGAAACGGCGCACCAGGTATGTGGTTTTGAGGGTGTAGGGTTTGGTCATGGTGGCGGGTGTCCTCTTGTTTCGTTATAATTGTCCTTAGCCCGCCGGTGGGCGTGAATAGCTCCCTCCGGTTGTCGATAGTTTTTCTTGCCTGTGATCCTTGATCATAAGTATGATAAAACCTATTATAGCAGAATGTTTGGTACTGTGCCCTTGCTTGCAAGGGGGCCGTTGCTTGCAAGGGGGCCGTTGCCTGCAAGGGGGCCGTTGCTTGCAAGGGGACCGTTGCTTGCAAGGGGACCGTTGCCTGCCGGTTTCTTGTTGGGCGGCCCGCGTTCTACCCCACAGATTCAAATACCAACCCGCCCATCTCATAGTCAAAGTCTACAGAAACCTCGTGAAACCACCTCTCCCTACGCTCTTTCGGAACAATCACAGGCATACGGTCATGGATGGCCGCCACACCGTTTATCGCTTGCCGTGTTAGGATAACAAATCGAGGCAGGTTGTCGCCTTGTTCTTTTCTGTAACACCCGGCCAGGTACAGCGATTGACCGGGGACAAAGAACCGGTGTTTGATTTTTTGGCCGCCGTCCTTCTGCCATTCATAATACCCGCCGGCGGGGATCAGACAGCGGCGGGTTCCCATGGATTCCCGGAACATCGGCTTTTGGAAAACCGTTTCACTGCGGGCATTAATAACCGGTCGGCTGTCAAATCCGGTGAATCCCCATTTCATGGGCTGATACCGGTTTGATCCTGTTTGAACAGGGACGGTGTTGGTGGGGAATATTTCGCCGTTCATCTTGAGGGTTATCTGTTCGGGATAAGCCGATAGGGTTTTCTCAACCTCTTCCGCTATTTCCCGCAGTTCGGACTCTTCAATCTCAATGTAGAATCTGCCGCACATGTTAAGGTCCTTTCTCACCGGGTATCCGGTAATAGCGTTTGTATTCGTCTTCTGTGACATCTTTTAATTTGAACCATTTGCGGGGTTGCAATACGCTGTAAAACAAGTATTCTGTCATGCCGCCTATCGTACATTCGTAACGGTCGCCGACGGTGCCGCTTTTCTGCTCGGCGAAAGGCGCGACGGAGATCACTTTGTCGATTTTCACCCGTCTGGTGTCGCCGCTTTCGGTTTCCCAGTCAAAGGCCAAGGGCCAGGCTTTGCCGTCCCTTTCCGTGATTTGAATCATCCTTAAGGGGATTCTCACGCAATAATCTGTGTCGTGTAGCTGCCCCACTGCGCGCTCACCCCCCCGTTGAAGACACCTACCGGATGTGTGGTGTGATCTTTTTTGGCGTCTAAACCGGACAAATGGGGGTCGGTCAGCATAAGGGACCGTTGGATGATTTTGTTGCCGTAACGTTTGCGGAGCATGTTCACGGTTTGTTCCAGGTCTTCCGCGCGTTCCAGATCGTGAATGCCCATGTCAAAAGTTAACTGTACCGGCGCGTCTTGGTTGACCAGATCACACCCCCGAACGCCGATTTTGCGCAGAGGCGACGGCCAATGGCTGTAGCTTTGTTTGAATAACCGGAAAGCGGTTTCGGCGATCTCTTTGGAAATGTTGGTGGGGAAGGGGAGCTTGCCCTGGCGGGATCCGTGATAAGTCATGTCGCTGTTGATATAGGAGAATTCTATGGTTTGAGCGCAGAGCCCTAATTCCATCATGCGGGCGCCGACGCTTTCGGCCAGGGCGTAGAGAATGATGGTTACATCTTGGTCGGTTTTCAGATCCCGGGGACAGGTGGTGCTGTTACCTATAGATTTGATAGGGGATTCGTATCCTGTCGGCGCGACCATGGAACGGTCGGCTCCGTTAGCAAAGGCGTGAAGCACCGCCCCGATTTTGCCAAACCAGCGTTTCAACGATTGTTCGTCGGTTTGGGCCAGATCACCGATGGTGCGGATGTTTTTGGTGGCGAGTTTGATTTGGGTCGCTCTTCCCACATAAAGCAGATCGCCAACCGGGAGCGGCCAGACGATGTTCCGGAAATCAGCGCGCGGGATGATTGTGCAGGCGTCCGGTTTCTTCATGTCGCTCCCCAGCTTGGCAAAGACTTTGTTGTCGGCAAGACCGACGGAAACGGTCAACCCCAGTTCTCGTGTGATCCGTGCTTTCATTTCTTCAATGGCTTTCACGCCGGCGTCGAAGGAGGGGACACAGCCTGTTAAATCGAGCCAAGCTTCATCCAAGCCGAAAGGTTCCACCCGGTCGGTGTATGTTGAATACAAATGTCGGACGAATCCGCTGAATTGGATGTAATCGTTCATGTGGGTGGCGACCGTGTAGAGACCGGGGCAAACCTGACGTGCCTGCCAGTTGGCCATACCTGTTTTGACGCCGCGCCTTTTGGCCGGATAGTTGGCTGTCAGCACGATGCCGTGGCGTTTTTCCGTGCTACCGCATACAGCAAAAGGAACGTCGCGCAAGCGGGGGTTTCTTAACATTTCCACGGAAGCGTAGAAACAATTCAAGTCGCTGTGGGCGATGATTCTTTCCATGGCGGTCACTCCTTATAGGAAGGTTCCCGTGTATTCCGGGGGCTGCCTGAATTGGTATCCCTGCCGGGTAAGGGCGGCGAGTTTCAGGGCTACGAGGTTGACGTCGGAATCCATGGCCCGCGCGACTTGTTCGATGTCCAGCCCGTCGTCCAGAAGGGTAAGAATAGCGTCATCCGGCAGAAGGATTTCGGCGGCGAAGACATTGGCTTCATATTCCGGACGCTGGTTCATGTTGTAGATCATGAATTCTTGCAGCCACTTATTTGCGGCCATTTCCCGGTGAAACTGGTCATGACCGAGTTCGTGGGCGCAGACGATTTTCTGCAGGGCCGGGTCAAGGGTATTGTTGACAACGACGAACCGGTTGCGCTTGATACAGGCGTACATGCCTTTTAGCGAGCCCAGATCTGTGAAATGGATCTGGGCGCCTGTGGCTTCGGCAATGCGGAAGGGGTCGTTGGTACCGCATCGCCTAACGAGTAGCCGTGCTTTCGTGAGGATTGCCTCGTTCAAAGTTGTTCACCTCGATTTTCCTTGTGGCGGAACCTACTCAGCCGCTTCCCGGGTGTGTTGTTTGGGGGCGTATTTCCTGTTGTTCTCTTTGGCTTTCCAATAAAGGTCTGTGATGGTCCGCAGGACTTTGTCTTTGTCTGCTTCGGTGAGTTCGCCGCCGGCAAACAACCCGCCAACCTCGGATATGAGGGCCTGAACATCTTTCGTGCTCTTGGGACCGCCTTTTCTGTGAGCCTCCAGCACATAATGATCTTCATCAGACAGGAGATAATCGGCGCTTACATTGAACATCGCGGCGATTTTGCCGTAGATGTCCGTGTTTTTCGGGTAAACACGCCCGGATTCGTAATTCTGGAAAGCGCGACATGTAACCCCCAAGGTGCCGGCAACCTCTTCTTGGGTCATGCCTGCGGCCAGCCGAAGCTGTTTTAGTTTTTCGTTAAAAAGCATTAGCCCGTCTCCTTGTTTTTCTATGAGATAGGGACGGTGTCGGCGTGGTTGCCGAACACGAATCGACATTCGTTACGAAAATAATGATAACCTATGGGGGAGCGTTTGTCAAGGGGGTATTCATCCTTTGCATATAGGGATCGCGAAAGGGATCGCGAAAATGTTTAAAAAACATTGGACTTGTAGAGATTTTGTCAGTATAATTCTTATGTAGGAAGTTGCATATAAACTTGGATTAAGGGACGGAGGATTTTTATGCGTGATAAGCATTCCGAGAAAAAAGCGCGGAAGTCTGCGCCGAAGAAACACTTTTATAACAGACCGCTGCCGTTGCTGATTATTTTTGCTATGACCTTCGGCTTGACCGGGTCGTTACATAATATCGTCCCCCCTGATTCAAGTTTGTCAGCGTCTTATGAGTCGCCTGAGGAAATGATCGTGGAGCCCGTTCCCCAACCCAGATCGATTACTATCAGTGCTGTTGGCGATTGTACATTGGGGTGTGACACCCGTTATGCCAGCAACAGTGTTGCCAAGACGTTTTTTGATGTGGCCAAAACCAAAGATGCGTCCTATTTCCTGGCCAATGTTGCCCCAACACTGCGCGGTGCGGATCTGACTTTTGCCAATTTGGAAGGGGTGCTTACAGCCGATGTTACACGGCTCACTCAGGAACCGAAGCCGGAGCAAGGCAACAAAGCGTACTGGTTCTACGGGCCGCCGAATTATGTCGATATTCTTAAATTGGGCGGTATTGATGTGGTCACGGTTGCGAACAACCATAGTCATGATTATAAGGATGAAGGATATGAGGAAACAGCGGCGATTCTGACTGAGGCGGGGATCCCTTTTACCGGGTACGATGAGCCGGTGGTTATAACCAGAAATGATATTCGGGTGGGGTCTATCGGGTTGAATTTGCTCGGCAAAAATGAGCGGGGTGTTGATATCGAGGCGTTTCTGGATAACGCCGGCGCCCAAATCGGGAACCTCAGGGCAAATTGCGATTTGCTGGTTGTGCAGATCCATTGGGGGGATGAGGGGGTCAGGATGCCGAATCTGCGGCAAGTGAATGTCGGGCATCTGTTGATTGATATGGGGGCGGATATCGTGTTGGGTCACCATTCCCATGTGGCACAACCTACCGAGTTCTATAAGGGAAGGTACATTGTCTACAGTTTGGGGAATTTTTGTTTTGGCGGCAACCAGACCGTTAGTTCCGATACCAAACTGACAGGAATATGGCAACTGGAGGCGACTGTCGACGGTGAGGGCCGGCTTTCTCTGGCGGCGCCAAAGGTGATTCCCTGTTCTGTCAACAGTGACGTGAATTCTGTTGCCAACGATTATCAGCCTACGCCGTTGACGGATTCCGTTCCGGCTCAGAGCGCGGTTGAGCGTCTCGCCGTCTTGAGCACGGAGGAGCTGCAGAAGCGGATGGGGTTGGTTTTTCCGGAGAACCCTTATCATTATGCTCCGCTCACGGATAAGAGTGCCGGCAATATGGTGGAAGCCCTCCAATATGTTCCCGGGTTGAAGAAAGATATTAGATATTATTCGGATCGGAATTTTTTGCAGGGGTCTTTCTATGATTCCGATAAGGTTTATCTGCGTAAAAGTACGGCGGAAAAACTTAAGGGGGTTGTGGCGGAGCTTAAGGAATACGGCTTGGCTCTCCTGATTTGGGACGCTTACCGGCCCCAAGAGGCCCAAAGGAAGATGTGGGAAGCTGTGCCGGATGCGCGGTATATCGCCAACCCCGATACCGGCTACTCCAGGCACACTTACGGTACAGCGGTGGATGTGACTTTGGTTGATGCCTATGGGGCGGAAGTGGTGATGCCCACGGATTTTGATAATTTTTCCGTTCTGGCGAATCATGATCTCAGCAATATTGAAAGTGAGGACGCTCGAAACAACCTTCAGGTGTTGCGGCGGGTTATGGAAAACAATGGGTTCGAGATCTATTATAACGAGTGGTGGCACTACGAAGATGTCGACAGCGGAAAGTACGGGCCTGTGTTGGATTTGCTGAAGGTGTTGGAGAAACCGGGGATCTAACTGTCGTTGAGCTTGGCTACTTCATCAGTCCTCGGATAAAAATTCCTGCCAGAATCAGCGAGCTGGCGTACCCCAAAAAGGCTAGGATTGGGATGCCAATGATTTTTGGTGCCGTGTCGGTGAGACAGAGGATTGCCGAGCCTACAAAAAGCATTGATGACATGACACAAAGGGCCAATTTGCGGGTGATGGAGTCCAGTTGGTTTCTGGCGTTTTCTGAGAAGGTGAATTCGATTTTGACACGAGTTCGGCCCCGGTTGAGGGATTGTAAGGTATTCGACAGTTGGGCGGGGATGTCAAGGGATTTTTTCATGGAGATATAACCTGAGCGCAGAATGAGGTTGAGTTCTTTCTTGGGGTCGAAGTTTTTGAGAAGATCATCGGCAAAAAAACGGCTGGCGATGCTGAGGAAGTTGATTTGGTCGCTGAGCAGGCTTAGGACGCTTTGCAGGGTGACCAGGCCCCGCGTCAACATGGAGATGCCTTGGGGAAGGGCGATCTGGTGTTTCCGGATGATGCGGAACAGGTCTTCTGACAGTTGCAGGAAGTCTAAGGTGCGGAAATCCTGCTGGACGTATTGGGCCAACATGCCGTCTAAATCGTTGGCCAGTTCGGCGTGATCGACGGTACCGCTGACGACGCCGAGGGCAAGAACCCCTTCGGTTAGTTTGCCGGGATCGTTGTCGATGACGCTGCGGATCATGGCGGCAAACAGCTCTTTATCATGGGGAGTCAGGCGGCCCATCATACCCAGGTCGATCCAGATGATTTTGCCGTCGCGGATTTTGATGTTGCCGGTGTGGGGGTCGGCGTGGAAGAACCCGTCCTCAAGGACTTGTTTGACATAATTATGCGCCAGTTTTTGGGCGATTTCTTCCAAGTCGTATTCTTGGGTTTTAAGGGTTTCTGTGTCGTCAATATTGCAGCCTTCAATAGCTTCCATAACGAGGATTTTGGTGTTGGAGTATTGTGTGTAGACCCGGGGAAAATCCAGATATTTGACGTCGCTGTGGTTGCGCTGGAATTCCAGCATCTGAGCTGCTTCAACGGCGAAATCCAGTTCTTGTTTGGCCACGTGCCACATTTCATCCAGAACCATGCGCCAGTCCAACTGTTCGTCGGTAACGCCGACGGTTTTGAGTAGGGTGGCGGCATTTTTGAGCAGGAGGACATCTTCGGCCATGGTTTCGTAGATGCCTTGGCGCTGGACTTTGATGACGACGTCTTCACCGGTGAAAAGTTTGGCTCGGTGAACTTGAGCAACAGACGCCGCGCCTATCGGTTCGGCGTCTATGTCGGCAAAAATATCTTCGAGATCCTGATCGTATTCGTGGCTGAGGATGGATTTGAGTTCAGCGAAATCCATAGGATTGGTAATGGTTCGAAGTTTGGCGAGCTCGTCGCAGTAAGCTTGCGGCAGCAGATCAGAACGCATGGAAAGAATTTGACCGAGCTTAATAAAGGTCGGTCCGAGATCACTGAGTATCAGGGTGAGCTTCTCGGGGGTCAAGCCTCGGACGATACCGTGCTTTTTCAGAACCCCCATGATAGCTCTCAGACGTTTTCTTTGGCTGAATCTTCTTTGTTTGCGGTGGTGGCGTCGAGGCGGCTCCATTAAGGTGTGTCCTGGGAGGAGGTGTCCTGAGACGCAGTATTGTTCTGTGCCGCGCGCCGGGCCTCAAGATCGAGGAGTTTGGCTTTCAGAGCGGCAAGTTGGTCGGCGTCCAGTGTGTCGAGGTCTTCCAGATTGGCTGTGAATTTGCCGGCGCTGCCCCAGTTTTTCATAGCGTGTTTGAGTTCTTCGTTGATGGCTTTGCCCTGTTCAACGGAAAGTTCCCCTCTGGTGATCATTTCACTGACGATTTCTTTGGCTTTGTCCGCCGTGATGGCCATGGCACCGATGCCGGCGAGGACAATTTTTTCCAGAATCCCTTTTGATTTCTCTGACATGTTGTGACCTCCTTATGATCGGATTTTTCTTAGGCTATCCTGCTTCTATCATAGCAGAATTTCGGTGGAGAGCAAATCACGGGATTCATAGCTAACGCGGGCTACGCCCGCAAGTATTCAGTATTCAGTATTCAGGATTCAGAATGATGTGGATTATCTTGTTTTTATTGACGTTTCGAGTCTATAAGTTACTAAATCTTGGAAGATGAAGCCTGGAAGCGCGGAAGCCTGTGTGGCCGAAGGACAGAGGAATTAAAAGTAATATATGATAAAAACGATTTTATGTATTTGTCAATATAACACAAGAGATCGCGAAAAAGACTTCAGTTATGAGAGCGAATAGAGTATACTGTTATGTGAGGGACTTCTGTGTTTTTTGCCATGAAAGAGTGAAGTGAAGTCTGAGTCCATTGCTTGCATGGAAGTCCCAAGCGATCTGTTCATACTGGCGAAGTTTTTGTGCGTTGTTTGGCACGTGAACAGTAAAGGATGAAGAGGGGGTTCATGTCAAAATAATGAAAGAGTTCAACGACGGATTTGGTTTTTCGCCGAATGAAAGTGCGGGCTCTATGTTGCCAAAATTGAAAGCCCAGAAAATTGACACGATGCAAAGGCTCTATACGGCTACAAATGATGAGGAGAAAACCCAAGCTTTGTACAAGCAGTTAGAGCATATTGAAGCAGCCATTGCCGAATTGGAGACAATTATGGCAAGGCCCGGCGAGAATCCGGCATATCAACAGAGTCAGAATCCTCTTGGCGTGTACGGGGAGAACAATTTGTACACGGAGAACAATCAAGAGGTTTGGACTGAATATGATTATGGTCGGCAGGAAGATTCGAGTGTCAACAACGTGTTTGAGAACACCAAACAAAAAATCCTGAGCATATTCAGAGAATCGGGTCGAGGAAGCGGTAAGGGTTCCGGAAAGAAAAACCAAAAAGAGTCAGGAAAGAAGAGACAGATTCAATTCGAGGAAGAGCAAAAGGACTTTGGAGGAGCCCAATCTTCAGCCGATTGGCCACAGGAGACGAACAATTCGAGTCAGAACGATGGTACCGGACTCGGAGCCAATATCTATACCATGCCGGGCAGTGACCAAAGCGGAGCCGGTTTTGCCGGGAGTGGTGACTTTGACGGAGGGACCTTAAGAAACGACTTTTTTAACAGCGGGGTATTCGGGCGTGGGGGAGTTGGTTTCGAGCAAATCGCCAAAGACGCTTTTACGAATCCCACCATTAATATTGGGACTGATTTCAATAATTATCAAACGGGTGCCGGGGGAACGAATTCTCAAGAGAAATACTTAATCGAATATGATTCGTCAGTACCTGATTCACTTGAGAAGTATCTTGTTTCTTATGACAAGACCTCCGGTGGGGTTTCCGGGACGAAAAGCGGATCTGTTATGAATGGGCAGAAGCAGGATAACGGTGGCCTGTGGAATTATTCCGGACCCCAAAATGCCCCGAATCTAAGGGATGTGTCGGGTTTCCAGGGGATGAATACACCCTTTGGTATGACCACACCTGGCGGTATGACCACACCTGGCGGTATGACCACACCTGGCGGTATGACCACACCTGGCGGTATGACCACACCTGGCGGTATGACCATACCTGGCGGTATGACCATACCTGGCGGTATGCCCATACCTGGCGGTATGCCCATACCTGGCGGTATGCCCATACCTGGCGGTATGACCACACCTGGCGGTATGCCCATACCTGGCGGTATGCCCATACCTGGCGGTATGCCCATACCTGGCGGTATGACCACACCTGGCGGCATGACCATACCTGGCGGTATGACCACACCCGGCGGTATGACCACACCTGGTGGTATGCCCACACCCGGTGGTATGCCCACACCCTTTGGCATGCCGACATCCCTTGGTATGACCACACCTGGCAGTATGACCACACCTGGCGGTGTGTCTGGGGGTATTCCGGGGTGGCCGGATAAAGAGTTCCAAGATACGGCCCAAAGGGGTATGCCAACTCCGTTGGGTATGCCAACTCCGTTGGGGATGCCGTCTCCATTGGGGATGCCTGTTGCTCAGGAAAGACCAAGTCAACAGAATAAACAGGTCACACAGGGTATGCCAAATTCGTTGGGAATGCCTACTCAGCTTGGGGTGATGAGCCGACAGAGTTCACAAGGGATACCAACAACGCAGAGTCTGTCAACAACGCAGAGTCTGTTGGGTCAGCAAGAGATAGTGGCCCCACAGGGCCTCCTGGATGCTAAGCCTGACTCGTCGAAGCCTTCATGGACTCTGCAGGCTCCGCGGAGTGCTTTCACTGCAGAGTACGCGCAAACGAAGATAGATGCCGAGGATTCGCAGCATGTCGGGTTTTTGCAGAATGCGGGAGCTTCCCAGAAGAGCGAAACTCCGCAGATCGTTGGAACTCCGCAGAATACGGGAACTCCGCAGAATGCCGGAACTTCTCAGAGAAGTACCTTTTCGTTTGAGAACACCTCAGCCCCCAGAACCGTCAGTCGTCCGAGGAAGAACCCGCGAAAGGAAATGGGTTTGAGCGATCAAGAAGCCAGCGAATTGCTAAAAGATTTATTCGATATCAAAGAGATGCGTAAGATTCAAGCCGCGGCAACGGAAACATCGAAAAAGGCTAAGATTTATCACATTCCTGAGGAAAAACGGGAAAGTATCAGCGAATATATGGTGGAATTGCCTAAAAAGGAAAAACCGGAAAAAGTTAAAACTGAAGAGACACGTCCGGCTCAATTGGCCCGACAGACTCAGTCGGAAAAAGAAAAGCCCGAACAGCCGGAAAAGGATAATAAGGTCGAAGACAAAAAGACTGATGAGGCGGAAGCGCGGGACATTATTGTCGCCGGGATAAGGGACAAATTGGCGAAAAAAGAGGAGCTTGCTGAAAAAGCCAAGCGAGTGGCCTTGAGCAAGCTAGCTGACAAAGATATTACGGACAGAGATATCGCTGACAATGGCAGGCTTACCAACAAAGATAAGCTTACTGATAATGGCAAACTAACCAACAGGGATAAGCTTGCTGATAGGGATAAGCTTACTGATAGTGACAGACTTGCTGATTGTGACAACCTTACTGACAGTGACAGACTTGCTGACAGTGACAGACTTGCTGATAGAGATACGCTTTCTGCCAGAAAGAAAGTTTCTGATAAAGACAAACCGGCTGTTCAAGAAAAAATTGCGCTCAATGATGAATTCGTTGGCGAGACTGAATTCGCAGAAGATATGTTGTCAGAGGAAATCGTCATCTCAGATGAAGAAATAGCCAGGAGGCTCAATCCGAAAGAAGGAAGCCGCATGGAGGCTTTACTGGAACTTGGCGACATGTTCTGGGAGATACCGAACCATCAAAGAGCATTAGAATACTACAAGGAAGCCGCCGATCAGGGGAACCCCCGAGCGCAAAAAATCATGGGAGACGCTTACTACAGCGGCCTTGGCGTGGAACAGGATTATAAGCAAGCTCTTGGCTGGTACAGCAAATCCGCTGAACAAGGGATGCCGGAAGCCCAAGGGTGTATTGGGGCGTGTTATCATTTCGGTAACGGTGTGCCCCAGGATTTTACGAAAGCCGTGGCTTGGTATAAAAAGGCGATTAAAAAGGGCGACGCCCATGTGCAAAAAAATCTTGCCGATTGTTATTACAACGGCACAGGGGTGGAGCAGGATTATCATGAAGCCCTTGTTCTGTATCGGCAGTCTTCTTATCAGAATAAGCAAGCGTATAAAGGGTTGGGCGAATGCTATTATCACGGACGAGGTGTCGAGCGCAACTATTATGAAGCCGTTCGTTATTACACGATTGCAGCTGAGGATGGCAATGTTGACGCGCAGATCATTTTAAGCAGCTGTTACTATTTTGGGGACGGTGTTGAGCAAAACTTCACAAAAGCGATTCCGTGGCTGAAAAAAGCGGCTGACCAGAACAGCGCGATAGCTCAGGTTAATTTGGGCAACTGTTACGCCCAGGGGCTTGGGGTAGAACAGGATCATCAAGAGGCCGCCGGCTGGTATCTGAAGGCGGCTGAACAAGATAACCCGTTGGCACAAGCCAACTTAGGGAACTGTTATTACTTTGGTGAAGGCGTGACCAAAGACTATGCTACAGCTGTGAAGTGGCTGCAAAAGGCTTCAGAGCATGGGGATTCCGCTGCCCAGTTTAATCTAGGGGCATGCTATCACTATGGGCATGGTGTCACACAAGATTTGAAGGAAGCGGCTAAGTGGTATCAAAAGGCTGCAGAACAAGGGCATGTCGAGGCTGAAGAGAGATTGAAGGAACTATTGTAAAGATCCAGAGCTCACAAAACCGATAACCCCGTTATAGCTTATTTGCGTATAATTGCCTGAGGTGCTGTGAACCGTGACAATGGTGCCTTTTGCTAGGGTGCCCAAGGACTTGCCGGAGTTGGCGGCGGTCTCGCGAATCTGTATTTTTTCTGTGGTGATCTTGGTGGTTGGCTGAGATTGTTGCAACTGAGATGGAGAGGACTGGGACGGAGAATCCTGGGGCTGGAGATCCTGGGACTGGAGATCCTGAGGCGGAGGAGTCTGAGGCTGGGTTTGCGGCGGCGTGGCTGCCGGAGGCGGAGATGTCATGATCAAGTCTTTTGTCGTTACATAACCGACTAGATTATTGTAACTGATTTTGGCGAAATTGCCGGAGGTTCCGAGTACAGTAACGAGGACACCTTTAGCCAGCGTACCGGTGCTTTTGCCGGAAGATGTAGCGGTATCGCGAACCTGCAATTTGGATGATGTTATCGCGGTGATCGGTGTCGGTTCAGGGTTGACCGGGGTGGGGTTGATCGTCGTAATATAGTATGTCGAGACATATCCAAGCAGCCCGTTTGACAATCGGACAGGATAGAAACCGTTGATTTCGGATCCCAGGATTGTCAGTTGGGTTCCGCCGTTGATTTGCGTAAGTATGACGCTGTTCAAATCCGCGGCGGAACGAACGTTGAGGTTTGTCGTGCCGCTTGTGACCCAGCCGGCTATTTCACCGGCTCCGGGAGCGGCAGCGGAAGCTCCGCCGTTGAGCCAGCTGTTGTAATTGTTCCAGATAGCGGCGTCTTCTTGGCCGAGAGCCCAGGCGCCGGCACCTTTCAGGTTGTATTTCTCGATCAGTTTCAATTTGGCCTGGAGGGATTGATCGTTTTCAAACCAGATGATGTATTTACCCGGAGCCAGGGGTTTGCCGCCGACGGTATATGGCTTGTTGCCGGGTCTGACCTCGAATTCCGCTTTGGGGGATTGGGTGGCCGCGTCGTAGGTGACGATGGCTTGATAATCGATGATCATGTTCTGGATGGTGCTGATGGCTAAGCCTTTGCCGATGACGCCGGTGTCGTGGGTACTCCAGATTCGGCCGAAGAAGGGCAGGCCAACGACGATTTTGTCAGCGGTGGTTTTGGAGAGGGCATATTTAATGGATTCTTCGACAAAACCGATACTTGCCACCGGGCCGGCAGGGCCGCCTTCATAGTGTTCGTCGTAGGTCATCATCATCAGATAATCGGCGTATTGTCCCAGTGCGGCGTAATCGTAAGAACCGTGCCAGCCGACGGTCCAGCCTTTAGGGTTGGCGGCGGTGGCAACGGAGACTTCTTTGTGAGCGGGGATTTTGGCTCTGAGTTGTCTAACCAGTTCTGAGTATTGGGCTCTTTGTTGTTCTGTGACGTTTTCAATATCGACGTTGACACCGTCCAAGTTGTATTGGTTGATGTGGTTGGCGATTTGTGTCGAGAGTTTGTCTACGTCTTTGAGAGCGTTGACGCCGGCGGTACGGTCCCAGTGATTGCTTAGGAAGGGAACGACTTTTATGTCGGAGGCGTGCATTCGGGTGACCAGTTCGGCGCTGACAGGGTTGAACTTGAGGCTGCCGTCGGGGTTGATGTCAAAATAGCTGGGAGAAACCGTCTGCAGGGCCTTGTTCGTACGCTCGACATAGGCGATCTGTTGTTGAACCGAACCTCCGTACAGGTAGGCCATGCTGAACCGGGTGTCGGATTCTGCCGCAGAGGCGCCCATAAAGGAAGCAAAGGGAAGAGTGGCGATGATGACGCCGGCTACCATGATTTTTACGGCGGATACTTTGATGTTCTTGGCGTGATGAGCTATAAATGCGGTTGTGTTCTCAAAGCATTGGCCTTGCCTGCCTTTCGAGAAGAAGTCCATGGCGAATTCTGAGTCAAATCTGTTGTAATGTATCAGGAGATCATAAGTGCCGTCATTGTTTGGAATCAGTCTAAGGTTTCCGGTCATTTCTTCACCTGCTCCCTGTATTTAACTTTATTATGAATAGTGAGGAGGGAATTCATGCATTGGGCCTGAACAATAGCAACTGTTACTGGCAGAAATGATTGTTTATGGTTTGACGGTGTGTTATTACCATGGTTGTGAAGGGGCATCAACGCATAAAACGTTATGATCGAACTCACCCTAATTTCAGATCGATATGCTAATGCGGTCTTCGACCGCAAGTATCCAGTATTCAGGATTCAGGATTCAGAATGTGGATTATCAAGTAAATATGTCCGGTTGATATAGACAGAGGGAAAAGGTGGTTCATTAGAGACGATGAAAAAACGCATAGTTCATATGGTGATCTGCCATATTTTGGCGGTTTGGTTCATTGTTGCTGTTTTGCCGGGGTCTGAGCCAATTTGGGCTGCCAGTGATCCTTCCAGTCATACTTATGATGTATCTGAAGGGTCTATTCTTATTGGGTCCACGGCTAACGGTATGCAAGTTCAGTATGGGGCGGAATCTTGGGTTGAAGAGGATATTCCAGCCGGAACCGGGATCACAATTATCGGCGATTCCACCGGAGCTTATTGGGTTGAAGTCGATGATGCCGGTGTGGGGATGACTTATAATATTGCGCTGCACGATGTGAGCATTGACGCCAAAGGTGTGGGATCTCCTTTTCTGATACGGGGCGGGGAGGTCAATCTGAGTTTGGTTGGGATCAGTACCCTCATTGGCCATGAGTATCGAGCCGGTTTGGAAATAGAACCCGGTGGAGCTCTAAGTGTTTGCGGTGTCGGGAGTCTGAATGTAACCGGCGGTTATGGTGCCGCAGGTCTTGGCGGGGGTCTTGGAGGGGTTTCCGGGCCCATCACCGTAAACAGCACAGCTGTTATTAATGCTTACGGGGGGGCCTATGGCGCCGGTATCGGCGGGGGCGATTATGGCTGCAGCAACGCGATCGTCATTAAGGGTGGCACGGTTACGGCTGTCGGGGGCTCTTCAGCCGCCGGGATCGGCGGCGGAAGGGGGGGCAGCTACGAATCAATTGAGATTTGCGGTTCCGCTCATATTGCCAGAGCCCAAGGTGGAGATGGGGATGAAGTTCATCCTTGGGCCGGGGGTGCCGGCATTGGGAGCGGCGGTTCTCCGTCGACACTGGCTTTGATCAAACCCACCGGCACCATAACAATTTCCGCAGGGGTTGATATAGCTGTTATTCGTGGCGGCAGAGCCGGCGACGAGTCTGCCGCCGAGGCGATTGGGTCGGGGGGCGGTGCCGGTTACGAGAATGTAGCTTACAATGACAAGGGTTTGTATACGGTGACTTACCATGCCTATAGTTTGCCGGACGTGACACAATCGTTGACCTATACAAGGCATGACGATGCCAGCGATGCGGTTTTGCCTTTGTTGTACAATATCCAAGCCTACAATCCGGATTTTGTGCCGCCACAGTTCGAAGGATTTTGGTATGATATTGTTGAGGGAGGTGACAGTGGGGCTTATGCCGCGGGTACGGGCTTTTCTTCAACGGAAGTGTCCCATATTTACGCTCAGGCAACCCAAGAGCTGTCCCCGGAAGAGCAATGGGCGCTGGCTGTCAGCGAACAGCCGTATAACGAATATGTGGAAAAGGTCCGCAGCTTGCAACAGGAATGCAGTGATGTCAAGGGGTGGATTCGAGTTGCCGGAACCGTGATTAATTATCCTTTGCTTCAGAGTGAGGATAACGAATTTTACGCAAAACATAACTATAAGCAAAACGAGATCCAGTATGGATCCATTTTCATGAACGCCCGGTCTAACCTTAAGGACACTCATTCGAATATTATTATCTATGGACACAATATGAAAGATAATCAGATGTTCGGGAGTCTCTCACGATACAGTGATCCGAATTATTATTACGCCCATCCGATTATTCATATTGCTACTGATGAAGTGGAGGCGGCGTATCAGATCATTTGCGTCTTTCGGTCCCGTGTGTATCCTACGGATTATGATGCCGAGGTTTTCCGGTATTATCATCATGTGTCTTTCCCTAATGCCCAATTGTTCGAAGAGTATCTGGGAAACTGCAAGAGCCTTCAACTGTATGATACCGGGGAGACCGCTGAATATGGTGATCAGCTGGTTGTCTTAAGCACATGCGAATACACACAGGAAAACGGACGATTTCTTGTGGTCGCTAAAAGGCTTCCCCTTGGGACAGCGGTGTAGGGGACATTTCATAGTTACGAATCAGTAATTAATACCAACGGCATGGAAGGTGATTCCTTCAAGGAATCGTCAGCAGGATAAAAATGGCACTTTTGTGTTCTTAAATCAAGGTTCAGACTCAGAAAGACGGGCGGTATTTATTATTATATTGTAAATTGAATGTCGGAATTAATTAATTCCAGCAACCTTGTTTTATTGAGCTCCTCTATCTCGTCCCAAACAACCTGTGAAGTTATGCAGTAATCAAAGAATTGGACCCTTTTCTCTAATTCCCTATTTTTGTAGATGAGTATTTCACCATGAGGAGTTGTACCTAATCCAATAGGAAAAGTCGTTACATATACGTCTTGAGTACAGAAGCGTAAGTTTTGGGGATTTTGAATTACTTTGAACAGCCCATCATCCTGACTCAAATTTTCTAAGTCTGTAAAGATTATTAACCAATCACTTTCATCATCAAAATAGTATTCAATAAGTGGATAATCAATTTTGGTCCAAATATCAGAGAGGGGATTGTCTTGTGCCATTTTTCCAGTGTTGTTTTCTGCATGATTGCCGTATACAGACTCCCCTTTGGAATATCCATTATTATACGCCAGTAAAAAGGTACATAAGTTTGATAACACAATTAGTGCGACGAACGTAAGCATCGATTTTTTCACTTATTATCACACTCCTTCTTGAGAGTCAGGGGATGGTTTTGTAATTAATACTTCGAGAGCACGCATGCGCCCTTATAAATATTTCCATTTATGGGGCTTAGAATTCCATTGGGGACTAAACAGGGTATAGTCTTCGACAACTTTTTCTCCAATTTTCTTTCTAATAGGTTTTTGGTAAAAACTCTTTGCATCCTGCCAGCCAACCTCCTTCCCCTGAGAATCATATCCAAATTGTGTCGTCTCATTGACAAAAGCTGAGAAAGGTCTTTGAGTCTTATTGGCCACATGTTGTGCCAAGGAATCCTGTGAGGCGTTTCCTTCAGTGCCGCCTACAATACATCCGGAAAATCTTATTGTAGCATGTTCTTTAAACTCTATGCCTTCCCAATTTGCTGATTTAGTCGCTCTGTATCTGGAAACCCAAAGATGATCTGGCGACCCAGCAGCCCCATGACTTTCAAATACCAAAGCATCAAGCCCCCCTACCTCTTTAGATTTTTCAATGATTGCGCTCATCAACTTATCTTCAGTTTCGTAATCCCAGGCATTAATAATAATAACCTCAACATCAGGATGTTCTTCTTTATAGGTATTAGCGTTGTTAATAAAAGTGTTGTTATTTGACGCGCTGTCACTGCCAATTACGACAAGATGTTTCTCTTTTTCAGGTTCTGGGGCTTCGCTAGAACATCCGCTTAATATTAACGCTCCCGCAACTATTATTACTGGAATGAGCCATGGAAATTCACCAGTTGCATCTGTATAGGTTCTTGGGTTGCTCATTGCATATGGGTAACGATTGATGGTCTGAGGATCTTCTTGGTATCCAGGAAGGATGTCCTGAGCAAGAAACCGTTTGTTCCAGGGATCGTGCATCCGGGCTTTGGCGTAGTAAATCTCAAGGATGGGATCATAGGTGTAGGTTGTGAACTGTGTGACGAGGTCGAGTTTTCGGCAGTTTGTCAGGAGGGCGTCACTTTTCTTGGGAGAGCCCCAAGGGTCGTAGCCGGCACTGCTTCTAATGGTTTGATGTATACTGGTGAGGCTGTCAACGGAGCCAAGTCTGTCGTGATGGACGTAGAAGGTGTCGACATCGATTTTCTTCTTGCCTTCTTCAATGATGTCTACAGAGATTTTTTCGGCGCCGTAGATATATTTGTACGTGAGACCGTTGGTTTCTTTTTCAACGAGTTTGTCCAGGAGGGGGCTGGCGAGAGCGTGCCGCATGGTTTCCGAGGTTGGCCGAGCGGCCATGGAGCGATCCTTTTCCCAACCTTGAAATAATATGAAATACTACGTCAGAGCTAGAAAACGGAAGGAAAACTGTGTCCTGGTAAACAGGAAGGCCTCAGTCAAGGTTGCTGTCGTTTGTGTAATGATAGTGGGTTTGGCTATGATCCGGATAGGTTATGGTGTTGGTTTGGGTATCAGGGTTGTAGGCGATGTCGGTTCGTTCCTGGCCGGTGAGGATCTGGGAGGTAACTTGGCCTTGACTGTTGTAGGCTTGCTCGACGTATTGGAGGTTTTTAAGTCGTATATCCGGATTAAGCGGTTGTCCGTATTGTATTGATATTCGATGGTATCGCCGTCGATGTTCGTGAAGTAATAAGCGCCGACGTCCCATCTGTAGCTTGTGGAGCGTCCGGTTGAGTCTGTTATGCCGGCAAGTATGTTGCCTGTGTAGGCCAGGGTCAGACTGCCGCTTCGGTTGCTGATGGTTTTGAGCAGAGAGCCTTCGTAGGTTAGGGCGGTTTGCTCACCGCCTAAGGTTGTGATGCTTGCTAATTTGTTGCCGAAATCGAAGGCATATTTGGTTTGGTCGCGGTAGGTTAAGAGATATCCGTCCGGCTTCGTCAGGGTGAAGTCGGCGCCTTTGGGTGCGCCGTATGTGCCGTCGGCGTTTTTCGCAAAGACGAGGGTGCTGTTGCCGGGGGTGGTTATGATAATCTTCTGCGCGTCTTCTTTGATGGTGTAGGAGTAGTTATGGCTCCAGCCGTAGCCTATGTTGTTAAGATCGCCTTCTTCTTTGGAGAGGGAGTTGTAATAGCGCGTGAAAGCCAGTTCTTCGACGCCGTAGAGCTCGATATCTGTAAGTTGGTTTGTGAATCCGCCGGTTATGACATCAACTCCGTAGAGTTGGCCTGCGTCAGTGGTAAAGGGGTTGTTGAAGAATTGGTTGACACTGTTGACCACCGGAGGGAGTTCAATGAGGTCGTCGTCATCATCGTCATCGTCATCATCATCGTCTGCGAATGTGATAATGTCTGTCGTGGGGACTATCTGATCAACGGACTCTTCCATAAGGCCCGCGAGTTCTGTCAGTTCGGTTCCTATGTTTTCTTCCAGCAGCAGGGAGGGGGACATGAGTTCGGTTTCGGTTATTGCTGGTTCACCATAAAGCGGTTTTTGTGGGGCGGCGAGGTTGAGGATTAAGACAAAAGATAGGATTACGCTGATAGATTTTCTATGGATTTCTTGTACTGTCGTCTGTTTTTTAACCATTTTCATTCTCCTTGTATAATGCTTTTTGTCGTTTGCCGAATATTATGAATCCGTTTTTTCACATGTAGTGTATTGTATCATTGATATTTATATTAATTAGCGATCTGCTGCTCGATGCTAAGGGGGCGTCAAAAACTTGGGATATAATGATATTAGCTTCACACGGGAATCTTTCACTTTGAAATGCCAACTAATTCCTGCGGCCTCAGAATTACGATTGGATTCCCAAATAGCTAGTTCGTTACGCAAAGTTTCTATGTCATCAATCCTTCGCGAAAGGCACTGCCTTGTCATAACATTTAGTTCGATTTCACACATATTCAGCCAGCTTCCATGCTTTGGCGTATAATGAATCTCCAACCTTCTGGCGATTCTTCTCGCATCTTCCGGAGGAAACGCTTTGTAAAGAGAAGATGTTTTATGCGTGTTCAAGTTATCCATAACAAGTATAATTTTTTCTGCGTCTGGATATTGAACATCTGCAAGATATACTGTATTTCCTCTGCCCAGTCAACCGCAGTGCGATGTTCTCGTACGCTTACGTGTCTGATCCCGCCAAGAGGTTCTGTAAATGCAAAAATGCTGCATGTGCCTTCCCGCACATATTCGGAATCTGTCTTCAGGTCATCCCCGGGGCGCATAGGAAGCGGTTCACGTGCGTCACCAAGAAGCTGATATGGTTTTTCATCCATGCATACAACCGGATACGCCGGATTATATGGCGTTTCATAAACATCAAGGATGTCTTCCATGCAGGCTACGAATTCCGCATTTTCTTTTGGGGGGATACACCAGTAGTCGTTCCGGTGAGGTCGAAGTTCGTTTTTTTTAAAGCGCGGCCGATAGTATCCTTACTGACAGGGATTTCAAGTTCCACACGGCATTTTTCTTCCAAAAGACGCAGTGTCCATCTGCTTCGCCCATCAGGGACAGGGCCACAGGCAATTTCGATCACCTTTGCTTCGCCGCGCCCGTCAAGCTTCCGCCTTGCTTGATCAGAATTACCGTTTCGTTTGTAGGTAAGCACCTCGTCGATACCACCGCTGCAATAATCCCTGATGATATTGCTTACTGTAGCCATGCAAATACCATTTGATTTAGCGCACTGTTCATGTGTTAAAACCTTGCCGTGCAATGTGTCAAGATCTATCAGCGTCTGGCATCTGCGCCGCATGTTTCTTGATGTTTTTTTCTTTCGTAAAACTGATTTTAGCTTTTTCAATTCCTCGTCTGAGAGGGCAATTATGTACTTGCTTGGTCTTCCCATTTTCAATCACCGCCGTTTCTTTTATTCTACCACAAAACGCTAGTAAAATCAATAGAAACGGCGAAATATTTAGCTATATATCAATGATACAGTATACTAGTGGCAGATACTACTCATTTGAAAGTCTATAACCATTAATTTTACTGGGTTGTTCTAGTTCCTATATCGCTACTCGCACCAAAAAAGAACGCTTGTAAATCATTGAAAATCCAATGTTTCGTAAGCGTTTTCATTTTGGTAATAAGAACATGAAGCGAACGAAAAAGAACAACGAAGCACCAGTTCCCACCACAAAAGTGCGGGAACTAGTGCGGGAACTTTTTTTGGTAGGCTCAAAACCAGCACTTTGCAATTTACAAGTTTTGACATTTGTGGCCTTAAAAACAAACAAAATAGGCCTCTGCGGCCTTTTTCTCTGATTTATTTTTTTATTGCAAGTTTTCATCATGTTCTTTCGTTGCATCAGGTGAAAATGTTTTCCAGCAGGCTCTGGCAAAAACTCTTACAAAGCTTCGAAAAATCCACGGCGAAAAGTATTTGTCAATTGCGCTAAATACTCTGTTGTGCTATACTTTTTTAGGTAAATACTATCGTTGGCGGTCTGTGAACCATTGATATTACTGGGTTTTCAAAAAAGTTCCGTATCGCCACTTCGACCAATTATTCGAGGCCACTGATGATTCAGTGTTCTTGGTGCAAAAAAGAATACATAACGGATGCTGCAGATGGTATAAAAAAATTGAATGAAGTTTGTAATGGTGCCAAATCTTCTGTCTATTTACCTAATGGGGAATATAAAGAAGCCTGTGATTCATGCAAACATGTTTTAGGGGAACTGGGCGTAGAAGATATTGACATCTGCTAATGAATTGAACAGCGTGAAAGGAAGAAAATATTTATGGACATTTATGAAAGAGAAGACATTTATGAATATGATGAATTGGAAAAGGTCATTGACATTAAAAATATATCATTTGAAAAACTGATGGGCGTTCTTATAGGTTTCACTTTTAGCGAGCTTTTTGCGAAAGACAATTTGCGAAAACTAATTATTGACAGTGAAGCGGAAGAAATAATACGGCACTACGCCCTGCAAGGAAAAGCATTTTTTGACAAAAGCATAACAAAAGAAGCATTATTTGAGGAAAGAATATCCGCTTGGGGAAAACACGATGAATTCCCAAAAGACAGTGCGCCCAAAAATTTACTAAGGCTTGTTATTTATTTTCTATATGACGAGAAAACTGCGAGGTATGACAATTCTGGACCAGAGCTGTATCTGGAAGCGTTTTTTTCGTCGTTGTTGGATTTAGGAGGCGGATATTGCACTCAGTTTAGACGTTATATGAAAGAGTATTACAATGTATAATCATTTTATTGATTTTGCTAAAAATTTGCATAACGAAAGCCTCCTGAAAACGGATGCGGCTTTCGCTTCGCATAGACAAAGCCGGCTTGCAGCATTTGAGAAGCACTTTCAAGCAGTGAGCATCTGCCCAAGAGCTGAGTACATGCATTGCTATGTCATGGAAATGGCAGGGGACGCATACCTGCCCAAAGTGCCAAAGGGAGAAGACACGGAAATTGTCAACGTTTCAGGCTTTAACAAATTGAACAAAATTGATTATGACACGCGCAACGAGGTCATAAGCGAAAGGCTAAAACTGCTGATGGAGCAGTATGTGCCGCAACATCAGTTTGAGCCTATTGTGTATTGGGATAAAGAAAAAGGTGAGCAAGCGATTTTTTGGCGGTTCAGGCCGCCGATATATAATGACTTCCAAGCCGCCTACCGAAACGACGGTCTAGTCTCCCATATATCTTTCCCCAACAACAATACCCCGCTCGTATTCACCGCCCGCTCACCAAAAGGGGTGCGTTCCATCGTAGTGTGTCTGGCGGTGGCGGAAAGTGCTTTACGTCGGGGCATATTGGGGTTGAAATTTACAAAGCTGTTGGAGCTTAAAGAGGCTTACGTCAAGTAAAACTCCCGGAAGTTGAAATTGATAGCCGCGAATAATTCGCTAAAAAATTCCATTATTTTTTCCATTAAAACATGATGGAAAATCGTTAAATTTAGTGAACATGATATTAAATAATGCATATAATAAAAGTACAGCTATCCATATGGATAGCTGCTTTTATATGTTGGAGCGGGTGATGGGAATCGAACCCACGTGGCTAGCTTGGAAGGCTAGAGCTCTGCCATTGAGCTACACCCGCTTATTAAAATATATAATATAGTATAGCGCAAAAAAACGCGTACCGCAAGCTTTATTCTTCTACAATTTTTATTCTTGCACCCACCGCGGATAATTTGCCGCAAATATTTTCGTAGCCACGCTCTATATGGTGGATATTACTGATCTTTGTTATGCCTTCGGTGGCTAAGGCTGCTACGATCATGGCTGCTCCAGCACGTAAATCGGTAGCTTCCACTGCCGCGCTTTGTAATCGTTTTACACCATTGATTACTGCACTGTGTCCTTCGGTTTTAATATCGGCAGTCATCTTTTTTAATTCTTCCGCATGGCGGAAGCGATTTTCGAATACTGTTTCGGTGATCACGCTGACTCCGCCGGCTAGAGTAAGAAGAGCCATGAACTGGGCTTGCATGTCGGTGGGGAAACCAGGGTAGGGAAGGGTCTTTACATCTACAGGTATTAGTTGCGGCCCTCCTATAACATGAACGCTATCGTAGCCTTC
>Ga0082212_10000763_pt1 | contig 47113 bp, 37 predicted proteins | sample TergutNt197P3_FD_71548 | JGI IMG/M metagenome (GOLD analysis project Ga0082212, IMG submission 71548) | Neocapritermes taracua P3 segment gut microbial communities from Petit-Saut dam, French Guiana - Nt197 P3 | ecosystem: Host-associated > Arthropoda: Insects > Digestive system > Gut ... | reverse complement strand
GTAATTTGCAATTTGCGCCCGTTCGCGGAATACATCGAATCTTCTAAATTATTTCATTGTCCACGCCGATATACGAATCGTTATATCATGCCCGTGCATGTAACAAATGTTTTGATTTTTTGATTAAGACTAATGAAAACCGGAGTAGTGTTTATGAAAAAATCTGTTCTATCGGCTCTCATGCTGTTCGCGCTGTTTTCCGTTCCGGTATTTGGAGCTTCGACCGGATTAATTGATTGTCAGAGAAGGCCCAGCGTCAACGCCGTGGAGCGTCCAGGCAGCACGCGGGTAATCGGGCAGTTTCAATGCAACCAGAGCGTATCCATTATTGGGATGGAACAGGGTTATGTGGAAATTCAAATCGATGAAAAACTAAACGGTTTCGTTCCGGCTCAATACATTCGAATGTTCGACCAGACTGTGACGCCTGTGATGCCTGCGGCGCCCGTGATACCTGCGGTGTCTGCTGCGCCCGTAGTTCTGAATACCGACGCAGATCAGAATAATTGCAATAATTGCAGTAAACCGGACTATCCCCGATTTGAAATTTTCACCGGATACAGTTTTTCCCATTGGGGTAAAAAACACGAGGAAAGGAACGCCGGGTTCAGATACAACACCCACGAAAGGCTGAACATGAATGGATGGAATGCGTCATTTACCAGCAACATCAATTCGTTATTTGGCATAAAGGGAGAGATTTCAGGAATTTACGGAAAACTTCGATTTGAGGACAAATATACGTCCGCAGATGATGAAGATTTTAATTTTAGCAATGATAACGATCTTCAGAGCATTCAGGGCTATTCGTTTATGGTAGGGCCGCAGGCAACCGGGCGGCTCGAAAAATTTAATTTGCCTTTCGATGCATTTGGGCATTTACTGGTCGGCGTCGAACATCATCGAGTTAAGAATTTTGAAGATAACGGGCCTGCTTTTTTCACCCGTAACGCTTTTGCCATGGCATTGGGCGGCGGGCTTGACTGGAAAATTGACAATTGGATAATTCGGGCGCCGCAGATCGATTACTTTCCATGGAGTTTCGGGGGCGAATCCGCGTATTCCGACGGAGGGCTGGTTCAGAAGGGCAGCACTATAAAAAATCTCAGATTATCGTTCGGTATTGTATTCCGGTTTGAATGAAATCTCGCAAATAAAGAGATAACTCAGGAGAAACAATGAGATATTTGAAAACAGTCAGGTTCATTATAACCGCAATACTCTTATTATTCATTATCGCCTGCGGCGACGGCGATTTTTCCAATAGAAATCCATCTTCTTCGTTGAGCGTATCGGTAACGCAGACGCCGGTAACCGCGTATTTCGGCGTGCCAAAGATGATTCCGGTAACGGCGCGATATACCGATTTTACGGTATCCGCCAGCAGTCCATCCTCCGGATGCGATAAAAGCGGCAGTAATATAGTCTGTACGCCGACAGCGGCGGGAACGTATATCATCACGGTAACAGCAACGGCCGATACGGCAAAGACGGCATATGCTATTGTCATAGTTCCCGAACTGGAAATCAGGAGCGGCGTTGATGAGGATAATAAACTGATATTTTCCGCCGATGCTACCGAAAGCGGCAGTATAACGTTTAACGCCGCAAGCGACTGGACGGCCATAGTAACAGACGGTTCCGCAAACGCCCCGTCATGGATTGCGCTAGGCATAACAAGCAACGCCGCCATGAACAGTTCCGTCAACACAGCCGACATCTTCACGGCCTTAAACGGCTACGCCGGCGACAACACCATAATAATTGCGCTTCAGTTGAATGACAGCGACGCTGACCGCGCGGCGATTGTTAAAATCACTACAAAAAACGGCGAGACAATAGAAATAACAGTAATTCAGAAATCCGCAGGAGAGGACGGAGAGCATCCGCATGCGTCGGTTCCCGCTATTACCGGGCTGACGGAATCGCAGGCGAAATCGGCAATAACAAACGCGGGGCTTATAGTCGGCGCGATAACGTACACGGCTTCAGACCTTGTGCCGACGGGCAATGTTATCAGTCAAAACCCGTCGCATGGAACTTCCGTGGCGGCAGGAACAGCGGTAAGCATGGTAGTGTCTTCCGGCCCGGCGGTTTCGGGTGATGTCTGGTCGGCGATTTCGGCGGGCGGTTCTCACACGGTGGCGCTGAAAACGGACGGCACTCTCTGGGCTTGGGGATTTAATGGTAGCGGCCAGCTTGGCGACGGCAGCGACGGTACGGATGCAGACCACTACACTCCGGTAAGAATTGGAACAGCAAGGAACTGGGCGGCGGTTTCGGCGGGCGGCTCTCACACGATCGCGCTGAAAACGGACGGCACTCTCTGGGCTTGGGGAGCCAACTGGAACGGCCAGCTTGGCGATGGTTCGCATACATCCCGTAACATCCCGGTGCAAATTGGAAGAGCAAGGGACTGGGCGGCAATTTCGGCGGGCGACTCTTACACGATCGCGCTGAAAACGGACGGCACTCTATGGGCTTGGGGAAAGAATGAGAACGGCCAGCTTGGCGACGGCAGCGACGGTACGGATGCAGACCACTACACTCCGGTAAGAATTGGAACAGCGATGGACTGGACGGCAGTTTCGGCGGGCGGCTCTCACACGATCGCGCTGAAATCGGACGGCACTCTCTGGGCTTGGGGAAAGAATGAGAACGGTCAGCTTGGCGACGGTTCGCGTACATACAGCTACACTCCCGCGCAAATCGGAACAGCGAATGACTGGGCGGCGATTTCGGCAGGCGACTCTCACACGATCGCACTGAAATCAGACGGAAGCCTCTGGGCTTGGGGAAAGAATGCGGACGGCCAGCTTGGCGCCGGTTCGCATACAGACAGCAACGCTCCAGTAAGAATTGGAACATCAAGGGACTACTGGACCGAGATTTCGGCGGGCGGCTCTCACACGATCGCGCTGAAATCGGACGGCAGCCTCTGGGCATGGGGAAGCAATTGGGCCGGTCAGCTTGGCAATGGTACGTATACAGACAGCAACATTCCGCGCCAAATTGGAGCATCAAGAGACTGGACTGCAATCTCGGCGGGCGGCGCCCACACGATCGCGCTGAAATCGGACGGCACTCTATGGGCTTGGGGATTTAATGGTAACGGCCAGCTTGGCGACGGTTCGGATACATACCGCTACACTCCAGTACTAATTGGAACAGGAACTGACTGGTCGGCGATTTCGGCTGGCGGCGATCACACGATAGCGCTGAAACTGGACGGCACTCTATGGGCTTGGGGAAAGAATGCGGACGGCCAGCTTGGCGACGGTACGAATACAGACCGCAACACGCCTGTACGAATTGGAACAGAAACAGACTGGTCTGTGATTTCGGCGGGCGACTCTCACACGGTAGCGCTGAAATCGGACGGAACTCTATGGGCTTGGGGAAAGAATGCGGACGGCCAGCTTGGCGACGGTACGAATACAGACCGCAACACTCCGGTACAAATTGGGACAGGAACGAACTGGTCGGTGGTTTCGGCGGGCGCCCACACGATAGCGTTGAAAACGGACGGAACTCTATGGGCTTGGGGAAAGAATGGGAACGGCCAGCTTGGCGACGGTACGGCTGCAAGCCGCAACATTCCGGTACAAATTGGAATATCAAGAGACTGGGATGCGGTCTCGGCGGGCGGCAATCACACGATAGCGCTGAAAACGGACGGAAGCCTATGGGCATGGGGGTATAATTATTACGGTCAGCTTGGCGACGGTACGGCTACAGACCGCTATTCTCCAATACGAATTGGAACAGACTGGGCGGCTGTTTCAGCGGGCGGCAGCCATACAATAGCGCTGAAATCGGACGGTACTCTCTGGGCATGGGGATATAACGGATACGGCAAACTAGGCGACGGTACGACTACTGACCGCTATTCTCCAGTACAAATTGGAACAGGAACGAACTGGTCGGCTATCTCGGCGAGCGATCACACGATAGCGCTGAAAACGGACGGAAGCCTATGGGCATGGGGAAGTAATGTGTTCAGCCAGCTTGGCGATGGCACAAATGTAAACAGGCGCGCGCCTGTACAAATTGGAACAGATGCGAACTGGTCGGCGATATCAACGGGCTGGTTTCACACGATAGCGCTTAAATCGGACGGCAGTCTACGAGCCTGGGGGGCGAATGATTCCGGCCAGCTTGGCGACGGTACAAATATGAACAGACGCGCGCCTGTACAAATTATAAGCGGCCCGTAATGTGGCAACGCTTAAATGCTAAGAATCAGGATGGAATTTTCAGATTCACTCAGCACGTAAACAGTCTTTCCGTCAGGGCTTATTTTTACGTCGGTTGACCCCTTATCAATCGAAAAAGAATCTCCGGAAAGGCTGCTGAGATCGGCGGGAAGCGCCGTCAGAGTGCGGGAACCGGCATTTACGACCACGACCTGTTTGCCGTCCCGGCTCACCGCGACGCCGAATGGCATTTTCCCTACAGGAATTGTGATTTGCGCCTGAAGCGTTTCTGTGTCGATCACAGTCAGGTCGCCGCTTCGGCTGTTCGCGACAAATACCCGTTTGCCATCCGGAGTGATTGCGATTCCGTCAGGCCCGTCGCCCACCGGGATTTTATTGACGACCGCCTGCTTGCCGGGATCTATGACCCAGACTTCGTTTGTTCCGCCCATTAAAACAAAAATCTGTTCAGAAACGGGAGAAACCACAATTCCGAACGGCGAAGATCCAAGCCTGACGGTCCCCGTCACGCTTCTTTCCCGGATATCCAAAATATGAAGCATCCCGGTATTTGTGCGCCCGGAATCGACAATATAGGCAAAGTATCCGCGCGGATCGATAGCCACGGAATTTGGATTTGACCCCGTTCTGATATCATCGACGATTTTAAAAGAATTTAAATCAACTATAGTCGTCATACCCGCGTCGCGGCACGCGATCAGCGCGAGATTGTCCGCTTCGGCGATCGCAAATCCAAGCGGCGCGCCGCCGAGAAGAACGCTTCGCGACACGGATTTCCGCTGCAGGTTCACTTCGAGAAGACGGCCGTCGGCAAAGGAAGTCACATACGCCTTCGAACCGTCCTGGCTGAGCGCGATAAAATTCGGCGCTTTGCCTACCTTGCGTATGCGAACGGGCGCGGCGCCAAAGACCGGCGCAAGCGCCATAACCATGCAAAGAAAAAGGATGCTTCGTTTGATCTTCATGGCGGTTTCCTCCTATTTTGTCGCCGCTATCAGACTGAATACTCCGGGGCGCATCGCAGTCGGAGAATTCATTTCCTGGATAATCACCTGGCGGAAACCCGCGCCGAAAAGCGATTTTATAAGTTCTTCACGGTCGGGATAAACGGTGTCGGCTTCCGTCGGATTTTTATGGATGTATTTCACGCGGGTCCAGTGCCAGAGTCTGAACAGCGCAGCGGCTTTCGGCTCGGTCTGTACCGCGATAATAAAAAGCCCTCCCGGCTCAAGCATACGCATAACTTCCGCGAGATATTGGTGCATCGGATGTCTGTGCAGATCGAAAATCGAAACGGCGGCATCCGCGAAACCATTAGGCAGTGAGAGCTGTATTTCCCTGAGTACCTGCTTGAATTCAATGTTTTTTTGCAAGCCCAACTGCGCCGCCCGCTGTTTTGCCCGTTCAAGCAGGGTAACATTGCTGTCAAACGAATACACCCGTCCGTTAAAAGCTTTCCGTCCGGCGATGCGCAGCGCGAAAACCGCCGTGTCAGTAACAAGATCTACGACTTTGACCCGTCCGGCGCTGACGACAAAATCAATGATCTGATCCATTGCGTGATAGTAGTCCAGTCCGGTTTTCCACTGGAAAAAACGGGCGACGCCTTCTTCGTAGTCGTCAAGGCGCGCGGGAAGACTGGCGGCAAACGGCCGTGGGCGCGGCGAAGAAAAATCAAATTCCTTTTGTATAGTTTCGGTATCACTTGTTTTCACCGTTATAGGATACTTGATATTTCCTTTAAGGGTCAACCTTCATTCAAATTTTATAACTTATTTGTAGGCTTTATCTTGAGTATCAACTTCCAAATCAAGCGACGGAGTGACGCAAACCGTGCGCGACACCTCGGACACGTACGGCATCCTGAGATTTGTCCCGTACAGATTCATAAGCCGCGCTTCTGTTATTACGTCATGGCTTTCGCCGCTCGCAAGATGTCCGTCCCTGTCCAGAACCGCCGCGCTTCCACCAAGCAATATGGCATGGTCGGGATTGTGCGTAGTAATGACGACTGAAAATCCCCTGCGCGCCATTGAACGCAGCAGCAGCAGGATACGGTGCTGGTTTCCATAATCGAGATGCGCCGTGGGTTCGTCAAACAGTATAGCGGCCGGGTTTCGCGCAATAGCCCGCGCTATTACAGCCTGCTGGCGCTCGCCGCCGCTGATATCCGTATAAGGACGGTTGGCCAGATGAGTGATATTAAGAGCTTCGAGGGCTTCAAACGCCGCGTCTTCATCTTCCCTTTTCGGTCTTTTTAAAATTCCTATTTTAGGCGCGCGTCCCATAATAACGAAGTTCAGTACCGTGTAACCGAATACCGGCACATGGATTTGCGGAACATACCCCACAATGCACGCTACCTCGCGCGCGCTCATATCCCGGATATTGGTTCCGCACAGGAATATATCGCCGCTGTCCGGAACGTTCAGCCTCGCCATGCAATTCAGAAGCGTCGTCTTTCCCGCGCCGTTGGGGCCAAGTATGGAAAGTATTTCGCCTTCCCCCAAAGTCATGTTCACGTCCTTAATCACGACGCGCGACGTTCCAGGGTATGTATAACTCAGGTTTTGTATCGAATAGATCATTGCAATCTTACTCTTTGCCTGTACAACAGCCACGCGTAGAATGGCGCGCCGACGATGCCCGTGAGTATGCTTATCGGCATTTCCGACGCTCCCACTGTCCTTGTAAGGGTGTCCGCCATGAGCATGAAAAGCGCGCCCAAAAGGCAGCATGTTGGCATGAGGCGCGTGTTGTCAGGCCCGACGATCATGCGCCCGAAATGAGGGATCACAAGCCCCACCCAGCCTACCGTGCCGGCGATGCACACGGAGCTTGCCGTAAGAAGGGTCGCGCACAGCACGACTATGTTGCGTATCCTGTGAATGTTCGCACCGAGCGTCTGCGCCTCTTTTTCTCCCAGCGACATTATGTCTATCCACCACGAGATGCAAAACAGGATAATGGCGGGTATTACTATGGTCGGCAGTATGGAAAGCAGCGCCCCGGTGCTTATATACGCGAAGCTGCCCATTTGCCAGTAAGTGATTTCCGCCAGTTGCGTGAGCGGATCGGCGATGTATTTTATAAAGCCGAATATGGAAGACATAAGTCCGCCCACGATAATCCCGGACAGCACCAGCATTATATTTGACGTGCTGTTCATAATGCGCGGTATGGAGACGGTCATACTCACGGCTATAAGCCCGCCGGCGAAGGCGAATGCCTGCAAAAAGCCGGACGTAAGGCCCATAAGTATCGCGATGGCGGCACCGATGCATGCGCCTGAGGATACGCCAAGAAAATCCGGCGAAACCAGCGGGTTGCGGAATATCCCCTGGTAAGCCGCGCCTGAAAGGGACAGCGCCGCCCCCACCACGATGGACGCCAGAATACGCGGCATACGAAGCCCGAATATCACGCTCTCCGTCAACGGCGCCCAGTCGCGCTCGCGCCCCGCGAGCTTGCTGAAGATGATGTGAAGCGTCTCTCGGGGCGTCACCTCGTATTTGCCTACACAAAGGCAGTATACGAAAGCGCACGCCAGGAACGCGAACATTATGACGTTAATCAGTATCGCCCTGCGCCTTGACGCGGCAGACTCCTTTCTGTAATCAGAAAGGTGAGCGCGTGCTGTTGAGTTTTTTTCATTCATAAAACAGGATTAGGCGACCTCCGCAAGCCCCGAAATCAAGGCTTGCGACCGAGACAAAAAATGTAGGGGCGAATAATTATTCGCCCCCAACCAAGGTAAATGAGCATTTTGTCGAGGGAGCGTAACGCAGAGTTCGGGGTTTGCGGAGGTCGCCATTAATAGCCCATGATCTCCGGCGTCACATCCAAGTTGTATGCCTTTTTATAAAATTCCCTGGCCTGCGCGTCCATTTGTTCCTTATCCAGTTTATCGGGATACATTACACTCAGCATCCAAAGCGATCCCAGCGCGCTGCTTATGCCGGGAAACTCCCATGAATCTTTATCAGACGGCACAAGATATACCTGTTTTTCCTTTACCGCGGTCAGGTTGGCCCACGCGGGATCGGCCATAAGCGACTCCACGCCGTAATTAGCCGAACTGCTGTTTGTAATAAATATGAAATCAGGGTTCCAACCGAATATGGTCTCCGTACCCACCACCGGCCATATTTCTATTGATTGCACATCTTTCGCGCGGTTTATGCCGCCGGCGGTTTCAATCATGAAGGATTGCAGCATGTCGCCGTTCGCCACGGATCCGATGCGGGAACCCATAACAATGGCGCTTTTTCTTTTATCCGCCGGAATATCTCCGGAAATATCCCTTGCCTTGTCAAGCATCCGGCCGTAATAGGCTATCAATTCGACGGCTCTGTCGCCCGCTCCAAGTGTTTTGCCGAGCAGGGTCATCAAGGCCGCTATATCATCACGGTTTTCGGCAAAAACACCCATTGACGGTATACCAAGCTCCTTGACGGCATCCAGCGTACTGATATCGCTCGCCCGGTGGATGAACAGGTCGGGGTTAAATCGCGCGAGGGCTTCCATATCAACCTGTCCCCTGCCGACGGTTCCGACGGTTTCAAAAACCGGATCAACCATTTTGAAGAAATCGCCTGTGAACGGAGCGGCGACAAGCTTATCCGCTTTGCCGAGTGCGACGATGTAGCTGGTTGTAACGCCGTATAAAACAGCCACGCTCTCAATATTTTCAGTAATTTCCACCTCGCGCCCCGCCATATCGACGACCGTGATTGTACCGGACGGGCTTTGGCTTGACGATGGTGAAGCCGGGCGCTGACCGCCGCCGCAGCCCGTTGACGACAAGATTAAGACGAGTGCCGCCATAAGCGGCGGCAGTGTTTTTCTGAACATTAGCATAATGAATCCTTAAAATTAAATTGGTGTAGTCGCGAAAAATCTGCATGGCGGCGCGCGAAAACGCGCGCCGCCATGCAGATTTTCCGCGACTACACCCCTGTAAACCAAAGCACCCAGGCGAACATCGACTCGATCTTTTCGGTAACGAAGCCGTCCACGGCCATTTCGTTCATGACCTGCATCGTTTTCCTTATAGCGGCATCGTCCACCCTGTCGTGTGGCAACACGAGGCCCGCGTAATGGGCGGCGTTTTCCTCATCCACTTTGACCAAATCCTCGCTGACTTCCTTGTAGTATTCCACCCTGGGGCGGCAACCCTTCAGCCAGAGAATATTAAACAGGCTGTAAGTGGATTCCGCGCGCCTTCCGTCGCTTTCGCCGGGTGCGAGCAGGGCATCCTTTGCCATTATTCTGATGTTGTTGTCCGAATAGGCCCATCCGTTGTTAAAACACCAGCCGCGGCTCATTGAGTTGATTTTTTCAAGCGCCGCCGGTCCGCTGAACGCGGGAGTTATACTGGTGAACACAAGATCAAAGGCTTTTTCCCAACCCAGCGCTTGCACATCGGCTTCGTTAAAATCGCATTGCACGAATGAAACGTTGTCCACTCCGCGTTTTTTCGCGTTCTGTTCGGCGTATTCCAGCATTTTCGGCGACAGATCGGCGCCAACCGCGTGGCCGGCTGTTCCGGCAAATTCAGCGACGTATTCGCCCTGGCCGCAACCGATGTCGATCACCCTGTGTTCTTTACAAAGCAGTCCATGCCGACGAAGATAGTCCGCAATGGCCATCATGCGCTCATGGCCTTTTTCCCTGGCATCCGGCCTGTCAAAAGCGGTAGCCCATTTATCCGCCCGCTTATTCCACACCTCTTTTGTGTGCCGGAAGGCGGGCGGCGTTTCGTTCCCGCGTTCCCATAACCGTGTAAAATATTCAAGATCGCGTTTCATGTCATCCACGGATTACTTGTCCTTTTTAGAGTGTTTTTAGCTCAATTGCCCCAAGCCGTTTATCGTAAAAAAGAAAATTATAACATAGTATGACGCTGCTGTTTTACTGTATTCATAGCGTGTGTGTGTTTAAGAAAACATTTAAGGAAATGCTGATTAATTGTCTGAGCGGGATGAAGCGCAAGGCGCACGGAGCGCAGGAACCTCGATATATAGAAATATGTTGAGGTTACGAGCACCGCGCAATGTGTAGGGGCGTAGCGTGCTACGCCCTTTATGCCCAGGCAATTAATCAGCGTTTTCTTAACGGAAGAACAAAGAAAAGATATTTTATTGAAACTGTTCAGAATCTTCTACCGAAAGACGCATTCCTGACGGAATGCGAAAATTGCATCCCGTTAGGGATGCTTCTCTCGGTAGAAAAAAGCGTCTTCCAAATCCTGCATTCCGCAGGAATGCATCTAAACTCGAGGCTGTTCGCCGCCTCCAGCATCTTGATATAGTCCAAATTAGCCTCTATTTTGTAAACCGGTAATACTCTATTTTGTAAATCAATTAGCCTCTATTTTGTAAACCGGTAACGCTCTGTTTTGCTATAATGCCCCATATGAATAGATGTTTTTAAGGGGGGGGATCAATGGTTTACATGGCGGCATACCGGCCACGCTTGATCGATGCTCAGCTTGAGCAGTGTTTACGCGCTTTTGGCGCGGTGGAAATCATCGGGTGCAGGTGGTGCGGAAAGACATGGACAGCCGTCTCGCGCGGAAAAAGCGTTATCAGGCTCGATGACGCTCAAGCGAAGGCTCTTGTGGAAGCGGATATTGATCTTGCGTTCGAAGGAGAGACGCCGCGCGTTATCGACGAGTGGCAGGTATCGCCAAGGCTTTGGGATGCAACTCGTCGAAAAGTGGATGACGCGGGCGGCAAGAAGGGGCTGTATATTCTGACAGGATCCTCTGTTCCAAAGAAAGAAGAGGTTACGCATAGCGGCGCTGGCAGAATCGCAAGGATAAAAATGCGCCCCATGAGCCTTTCGGAAACAAGCGATTCCGATAAATCAGTTTCGTTGGCCGGCCTGTTCAATGGAGAATTCAAAAAAGGCCCGGTAAAAACCGATCTCAGAAGCCTTGCCCGGCATATATGTAAGGGCGGCTGGCCGGGTGCTTTACATCTTGAGCGGGAAGACGATGCGAGGCTTATACCCCTGCAATACCTTGACACATTGCTTTCGGGCGATGTTACGCGAAAAGGGCTTAACGAGCACACCATGCGCAGGCTGCTGCTTGCGCTTGCCCGTAACGTTGGAAGCGCTGCGACGTATAAGACGCTCGGTTATGACATGTCCGAGGGCGACACCGAAGAAGCCGGCGATGTCGCATCGCGTCCGGTTATTATGAAATACATAGAATTCCTGCGGGATCAATTTCTAATTGAGGATCTGGCCGGGTGGGACGCTCCCATAAAATCGAAATCACGAGTACGTAGCAAGCCCAGGAGAACATTCGTAGATCCATCGCTTCCTGCGGCGATTCTCGGGGTCAACACTGACCGGCTGCTGGGAGAGATGCAGCTTTTCGGGCAGTTATTTGAAGAGCTGTGTTTGCGTGATTTAAGAATCTACGCATCATTGCAGGAAGGCATGTGGGCAAACCCGGTGCTTTATTACCGTGACTCTGACGGTTTGGAAGTCGATGCGGTTCTGGAGCTGGCAGACGGAAGATGGGCGGCATTCGAGATAAAATTAAGCCAAAACAAGGTGAGTGATGGAATTGAGAACCTGTCGCGGCTCAGGGATAAAGTTAAAGCGAATACTTCCGCCCGAAACCGGCCCCCTGAATTCCTTGCCGTTTTGGTAGGCAAGACTGATTTCAGATATCAAACGCCTGAGGGGATATATGTTATTCCAATTACCTCACTCACCGCGTAAGTTAGGCGCCGATGTTCAGGTTTAAGCAAATACTTGCGTGGTGTCCATTATGAAGTTACAATTTTGTCATGCAAAAAGAGACACTTTTAGAAATATTGAAAACGCAGAGTTTGCCCCCGGTCGTCCCATCCGAAGTTGAACGGGCATTATTGGCTGAACTGGAGCCGGTACCGGGGATTGCGACTGTGCTTACAGGCGTTCGCCGTTGCGGGAAAAGCACGTTGCAGGCGCGCGGTAACAATGATTGAAGCCCGGCTTTACCGTAATACGTACCTTGCCCACGTTCAGATCTATCGTTGATTCTTCTTCAAGGATTTTTACTGGTATCCAATTCTCGGATATTGTGCTTGCTGCCGAAGGCTCAGACAGCTTCCGCCGCCAGTAATCAAGTGTATGTACTTTTATCCCTTGCGACGCACAATACGCTTCACGCGTCTGATCGCTCGTTTCATACTGCTCTATCTGGTGTCGCCAGTATTCCAATCCCGCTTTGCTCGTTCTACGTCCCATTGATACGAATCCTCCATTCTTGAAGGATTCATCTTAGAACACTCAGCACCGACGGAGAATGTGTGATTAAAACGACGCTTACCGTATAACTCGCGGTGGCGACGTACCATCAAGCCAAACTCGAATTCATATTCGCACCGCTTGCGGTTTTCCGCCCCTATCACAGACCTCGGGTTAAGTGGGATTTTCTTTACTCTCCAATAAATTCGTATGCGCCTATATCATATTTTTTATTCTGAGGTCTGGCATTTCCTAACATATCATGGGACAAGTCAACATCCATTCCTGAACCTATTGCCGGTGATTTGCCGGTTAGCTGCATATTGATATGTGACTGGCTGTCGTATTCAAGATAATCCTTTGCTGAATATGGCGGGCTGACAACGAGAGGATCCATGCTTTTACTTCCCTGATCCAATCCAATGCCATCTCCAATGACCTTTGCTGTAAATTCCTGCCATTCTTTGAGAGTGAGAAATTTACCTTGGCTCTCATCTGTAATAAATAAACGCCCATCTTTCGATGTTGGATTATAATAAATGTTATTTCTGAAAGTATATGTTTTAACTTTTTCAGGCGTTAATTGTATATCGGGGCGTTGAAATGCAACCGGTTTATGATGAACCAAAATATTGTTTGCAATAAAAACACCGGTAATTTCATCTATAAAAAACAAACCGTAAAAGCCTTTTTTTTCATAATTATATATTGTATTGCCAATAACTTTGATATTTGAGAGCTTTCCTGCAAAACTGATAGCCTGACTTCCAACATTGACCAGTACGTTATTACGAATAGTGAAGTCTTTGACGCCTCTCATTCCAATGCCATGGCCTTCGGTATCCGTAATATAGTTTTGTTCTATTATCCATTTGGAAGCTGAATGTGAATTAATAGCATGTTGACTCATGTTTTTAAAAAAATTACCGCGTATTATATTATTGTTCCCTGATATATATATTCCAATTCCATCATTACTTCCATATATATCATGTATATAGTTGTTTTCTATTAATGCATTATTATGCAGCCCGCTAATTGCGTAGGTTGTTCCTTTCCCGCCTATTACGAGATCGCGGTAGATCATATTATTTCCATAAGCGATTCCTCCATGGATATCCAGATATTCCAGCGTGAGTCCATTCGCGTTATTGAACACCAATCTTCCTATAGTTCCTTTTGAAGTACGGGCAACTATTCGTGGACGTTCCCCCCCTGCTTTTCCTTTTATTGTCGTGCGAATCTCCGCACTTCCCCCGCCGGGTCCTAAATACATCCTTTTTTTGGAAGGATCCTTGCACCATGCAGTAAAGTCAACGAGTTCATAATTGCCGGGCAGTACAATTAGCGTATCTCCCATATCCATGCGGTAAATAGCTTTTGCTAAATCCTGAAGTGGGGTATTTTCAGACAGACCATTATTTTCATCCGACCCCGCAGGCGACACATAATATGTAGTTAGAGAAGTTTTTGCATTATCAGCGCCTCTGGAAACAACCAGGTTCACCGCCGTTCCAGACGTGACAGACGCGCCCTCAACCGGATTCTGGCTGATGACATTTCCGGCGGAAATCGTCGGGTTGTATCGAAACGTCACCCTGCCCATTGTCAGTCTTGCCGATATAATCGTCGCCTGCGCCGCCGTTTGCGCCTGTCCCGCGACACCCGGAACCGTCACAAAAACAGAACTCTTGGTATTCTTGCCGCCATTGCTTCCAATTCCACTATCCTCACCGCATGCTGACAGCGGCAATAGTAACAGGGTTGTCATTACGAAAACAAAAAAAACAGCCTTTTGTCTATATTTCATTGTTTTACTCCTTTTGACGTATACATAGCACCATAGCTATTTCCATACAATAAAACATTAAAGAAATTTTTCGTAAATTTTTTTGTAGCCTGAAAGCATGGCGTCTTTACTATAGTATTCCCGTACAAACTGCGCGCCGGACTCAGTCATTCGATTCGTTCCAGCCTTGTTATCCATTATTTGCATGAAAGCATCCGCCAATGCCTTCGGCTTGCGGGGAGTGACCAGCATTCCCCTTTCATTATTGCCAATAATTGCGGGAATCCTGCCAACAGCCGTTGTTATAACCGGAATGCCCGCTGCCATAGCCTCAAGCAGGACGAAAGGCAGCCCTTCCGATTCAGATGGAATAACCAACACATCGCAACTCGCCATCAGTTCGGCAACATCATGGCGGGCGCCTAAAAAATGGATTCTCTCTCGCAAGCCCAATTCATTGGCCATGCGCGCCAATTCATCCTTGTTCGAACCGTCACCGGCGAAAAACAAATGGAACAGCGATGTCTTCAGCATAGGGTCAACCAGAGCGCGCAAGAGATGCTGCTGCCCTTTAATGGTCTCCAGCCTGCCAACGGTCAGGATTAACGGTGTTCCGGATGGAATGCCATAGATCTGATGCAAAGGAAGCGGCCTGGCATTTTTAAATGTATCAATATCAACGCCGTTTTCAATTACTTCAATACGGCTTGCCGGGATTCCGTCCCTTCGCGTGCTGGCATCTTGCAAATCCGGACTCACTTCAACCAGACAATCAGCAGCCATAATAAAAAGCCGTTTCTCAAATCGACGTTTCCACGACGCATCAACATAATGCCTGCTGTGCTCGGTCATGATCACCTTTGCTCCGCACAATTTTCCGGCAGCAACAGCATAAGTGAGCGCGGATAAATCATGAGCGTGGATCAGGCGAATGTTTTCTTCCCGGATATATCGTATCAAAGGAGCAATGATTTTCCAGTCCAGCGCGCATTGCCTTCTTTTTATCAGGCGCAGCGGCACGCCCTCACGGGCGAATTCATCCTGATATGCGGTGATGCCATCAAAACAGACTACGCAATGTTCCGTATGCGCTATTCTGATCTGCTGTGAGAGCATACGGACAAGGCGTTCTCCGCCGCCGACGCCCATAGACAGGATAAATTGGGCAATTTTGTGATTGCGCACTAATACCCCCGCTTGTTACCTATAGAGGGATGCTTCAATATGGGAAAGCAATCCCCGCGCCTGCCCTTGCAAAGTAAAATCATTAACTATTTTTTCCCTGGCTTTCTTCCCCATCTCTTCATACACGGCGGGCGCGGCGCAAAGGATTTTTTCCATACCCGCAGCCAGGTCAACCGAATCGTCCGGGGCGGCCAAATATCCGCACCCGTTCACGCACAACTCGGGAATACCGCTGATACGGGTGCTCACAACAGGCACGGCGCAGGCCATGGCTTCCATGAGCACAACAGGAATGCCGTCGATATCTTCATTTTTGCCCTGCCGGCAGGCCAGGACGAAGACATCGCATTGCGACAATGCGGCTTTCACAGCGTCATGCGGCAGCGGACCGGTAAAGCTGGCGATTTCTTCAAGGCCTAATTGATTGCTCATCTCTTTCAGCTCGGAAAGCAGCGGGCCATCGCCAATAATCCGCGCTGTAAATTGCAGTCCCCTGTCTTTTAAAATCGCCAGGCCATGCAGAAAGAGGTCAAATCCCTTTTTTTCAACCATGCGTCCTATTGATAAAAGTATCTTAGGACTATTGCGCGTATGAGGGGGTTCGGAAAAATCCTCTATTTTAACGCCGCAATGTACAACATGTATCTTTTTCGGAGAAATGGCATAGTTTTCGATTAAATACCGCCGGTTATATTCGCTTATCGTTAGAGCGAAAGCCGCTTTTTGTATCGCCTGCGGCAAGTTATGCGTCTCTGAAAAAATATCCGCAGCATGCAGGGTCAGGCTATAGCGAATCCCCGTTAATTCCTGGATAAATTGCAGCATATCCACTTGCTCCCAGGCAAAATGCGTATGTATATGCCTGACACCGGAGGCAAGAAAATACTCGGCCAGCATGACTTTTTTCAGCCAATGACCTATGCCTTCTCCATTTTTTCTCAGTAAAAGGCGGATATATGTTCCTGGAAAACGAAGGAAACAGTGAATATTTGCTTTTATGATGCGCGACAGGCAACGTTTGTCAATGTCACGCCAATATAGAGTCCGTCGTTCAAGCCCAGCCATAGAAGGATGTATTCCTTCTCCAGGCCGATACAATGCCGCCAGGACGGTTTGGTGTCCTGTGTGCTCAAGTTCATCTATTTCATTGTTGATGAATGTTTGCGATAATTGCGGAAATGTCCGAAATAAATAGCCAATTTTCATACAATGTTGGAAATAATAATGATATCAGGAATATTTTTCACGTTAATCTCTCATGTTCCCTGATCGGTATAGCGTATCGTTCGAGGAATTTTTGTAAAAATGGAAACCTTTTCATAACAGGAGAAAACAACCGGTTGAGATAATCTATATCCTGTTTATCAAAATAACCCAAACGAATGATTCCATATATATAGAGAGATGCTACAACAGGGATTAATGGAATAATTAATATTTTACTGGTTACGTATCCTCCATATAAAATAATACACGTTACTGAAACTAAAAACATGCACGTTAACATACGCCTGGCAGGAAAATTTAGTTTCATGTAGGGCGACAAAAAAATAACAGCTAAAATAAATCCCACAACGCTGCTTATTACAGAAGTATAAGCGGTTCCCATATAACCGAATACAGGAATAAGACTATAGCTCAATCCAATATTTAACATGACGCTAACCAAGGAAATATAAAACTGCTTTTTGGTCTGCCCCAGAGCCCCAACGAGACATGTATAGAATGGCACGGCAAAAGCTCGCATGATCGAGGCCATAGCGAGCCAGTGCAATGCCTTGGAAGCAGGAGCATATTGCGCACCGGATACAATTTCCACAATAAAAGGGGCAAGTACTGAAGTCCAGGCCGCGCAAGGAAGCAATAACCAGAATAAATTTTTGACCATAAAGGTAAAAAGCGCTTCCAGCCGACGGATGTTTTTATCAATAAAGAATTCAGAGGCGGCTGGAAACATGACTGTTCTGATGATATTGGGCAAAAATACAAGCATGGCGGCAATATTCCGCGCCACTTCAAAATAGCTGATTTCATTGGCTGAAAGATTCATGCCAACCATCATAATTTGATTTGTATTCGTCTGGATGACATACAATAGCTGTGAAAATATAAGTGGAAGACCAAATTTCATTACCGGGGGAATAGTAGCGATGACCGTAAGCGTTTTGACGCGTTGCAAGCGAGGAAAAACTATCTTAAAAAAATACCATGTGATGGCCAGTGCAAGAATAGCAAAAGAAATCTGCTGCGAAAACACTATACCCAATAGACGAAAACCCATCAATGCTGCCAGGATGGGCAATGCGTTAGAAGCAATGGCGTTTATAATTCTGATTACAAGCAAGGCGCGCCATGCCTGGAACCCGGACAGCGCGTTTCCCAGCGGCCCTTCCGCCGCATTAATAAGAATCCCGGCCAGAAGGAGGCGTCCTAACCAGAACAACTCGCCTAGAGGAACATTTTGTACGGCTTGAAATGTCGCTAGCTGCGCAATTAATTCCTTTTCATACAGAAAATAAATCAAAACTATAAGTGATGCCATTACAAAACGGACAATTCCGGCCGCCCGCATGACTGCTCCCGCATGTGAATAATCTTTCGAGGCATTGTCGGCAGCCAGAAATTTAATGATTGCATCCCCTGTGCCCAGTTGGATAATCGGTCCTAAAAAATCACGAAAAACTCCGCAGACCCCTAAAATTCCATAGAGTTCAGGGCCAAGCAGACGGGTGGTAATAATCATCCGCGGCATTCTGAGAAGGTTTTCAATGACCGCGGCGGTCGTACCCGTCCACATGCCTTCCCATACTTTTTTTGTTAAGCTCATTGTCGGTCCAGAACAATAGACAAGATGTACAAGCAAGGATATTTATTCATCATTATTAGTAAACGCTACCATTTTACAAGATTCCGGAGTATAATCAAGTTTTGCATAGGGCATTCGTTAAAGGAAGCCGCTAATCAAGATGCCGCCACAACAGATCCCAATCTTCGTCATTAGCCTTGCGCGCGCGCCGGAACGCCGCACGGCCATTTCGGCACACCTCGACAACTTCGGTCTGAAGTACGAGATCGTCGATGCGGTCGACGGGAAGCTGCTGCCGGAAGAAGAACGGCGACGCCTGCTTGCTCCAGGCATCAACTATGTGCCGGGCGTCATCGGCTGCTACCTGTCCCACATCGGAGTCTATGAGCGAATCATCGCCAATAATATTCCTGTCGCTCTGATACTCGAAGACGATGCCGTATTGAATCCCGCTTTCGTACCTGCGATCAAACGCGGTTTCGATACATTGGATTTCGACTACTGCCTGCTCGACTGCGAAGACTGCAGCGAGGACACTCCGGCCTTTTACGACCCAGACTCCAGGCGCATGCTTGCACCCGGCTTTCCTATATTCGAAACGAATATAGGCCCGGCTCTCTTGCATGCGTACCTCATGACCCAGGCAGGCGCGTTGCGCAGGGTAGCGCAAGCCTGGCCAATCGTAAAACCGGTGGACATATACTCGCATCTTAAAGACCCTCCTCGGATACTGGTTTGCGTCAATCCAAAAGGCGCATCCGTATCCGAACACAGTCGCCAATCGTTCACTTCGGAGCGACATGACACGGAACCTCTTCGCTTGCGCTTTCTACGGCGTTTTCCTTGGTTCTTTGAACTGAGGGATTGGTTACGGTTGAGACCATTGAAGCTGTATTTGCGCGCAAGGCAGCTCAAGCGTTCCGGCGGTTTGACGCCATCGCGGCGATGGCGCCCTATGCCGACCGGCAGAAACATCACGCTATGGTCTTGATGGCGCAATATGTCAAAATATGAAATATCCGGGCTAGTCATTTAACCCCATTGCTTTAATAAAGATTTTTGGATTTAACAGTAAAATATTTCTTTTTATTATATTTTTTAAGTTTGAAGCAGGTATTAATCTATGAATTCCTTTCTGTCTGAATCTTTTCAAGAACCGGCGTTGATCTTCTTGGTTTAGTTCCTTTAAATTTTTCAACAAAGGCCAAATTATAAAAAGTCCAAATACAGATTTCAATTGACTGTTAATTTTGTATCCCTTTAAAATCCGGCAATAATATTCAGCATGAGCCAGACGATCAAAGTGTTTTTTCTTTGCTTTTTCATAATCGTTACTACGCATAATGCTATTATTATTTGATTGATAATAATTGTATGCGATAAAATCCAGAGCTTTTACTGTCTTCGCTTTTAATAATACTAATGGCGTTAAGCCATAGTCTTCGTGAAATAAACCAATTGCAAATTGAAAATTATTTTCCACCCAAAACTCTCTTTTATATGCATAGGCCCAGCTCGTTTCAAAAGTCACCTTGTTTAAAATATAAATTTCCAGAGCCTTTTCGCCTGATAAGCCATCGAAAACCGGAAGATTGATTTCAACTTTTTTCCCGCTATCCCATACTCTTTGAGCCTTAAATCCCAAGACATCGTAATCTTGATTTAAATGCTCATCAAGTTTAGCTAGTATGTTGTTTTCAATAAAATCATCGCCGTCGATGAACCAGATATAATCACCGGTTGCGTGTTTTACTCCGATGTTTCTTGTAAAACTAAGCCCCTCATTTTGTTTATTACAGACTAATTTAATCCTACTTTCATATTTCTTTAAAATTCTTAATGTTTCATCGGCAGAATCATCGTTTACAACAATTATTTCATGGTTATATTTTTGATTTAAAATACTATCCAAGCATCTTTCAATGTAATTTTCTACATTATATGCTGCTACAATAAAACTAATTTTTTTCATTTAACAACATTCTCTCATTTTTTTGATTTAGCAATATTCCATATAAATAAACAATATTGACGCATCTGGGCAATGGCAGAGAATCATGTCTCGCTGCAATATATACGCGCTAAATTATCTAAAACATTTTTAGAATTTTTAATATAAACTCCATTTTTGAAACGATGCGAACCTATAAAATGAATAAAACATGTTTTATTATTGATCTGATTTATTTCGCAGTATTCTGGATTAGGCAGAATACTATTTTGTTTTATATTTGCAATGACAATATTAGACATAACCTGTTCGGTACCCCACTCCGCCCACTTTTCACCCAAAACAGAAAACATCTGCGAAGAGATGTGCTCAACGAAACTTTTCGAAAAGGATCTTTGTGGAAATCCAGCAAACCCCGCACACCCGCGTACATATTTAAGCTTTTTATATTCATCAATTTTGTCAAAATTTGCTTCCGCACGAACCTGGATATGCGTATCTCCCTTTTTTAACATTGATTTTCCAATTTCAGATCTTGACTCCATTGATTTAACCGTATGGCGGCTATTATCTGTCATTGTAAAAGCGATTCCGGACAATATGCAGCTTTGTACATCTAAAATCGGTTTAATTGATAAGGTGTCGGCGTCTAATTGAACAACATAGTAATCGTTGACCAATTCAGAAATCGCCAACAATCTTTCCCAACATCCATTCTCAGGACAAAGTGTGCTTCTATAAGACGTTTTAGCAAGTATAACAACCTCAGGAATTGCTGCTTTGAGAATCTGTATGTCAGATGGGCCTAATGAACCATCATTCATAATAAAGACTTTTGATACTTTTACATACTGCGTAAATGATCGTACAGACAATAAATACATTATCATATCTTTTTTTTGAAGCATAGACAATAATGCTGTATTTGAATCATGATCAAGATGAATTGGCGGCAGAGTGAAAACTTTTCGTAAAGAAAAATCAAAAACAGCTCTATTAAACATATCTTTATATCTAAAAAACATAGATACTCCTCGTTGTGTTTACGGTAACATTTCCAAAACCCTGCGGGCATTTGCATCCCAGGCCAGGTCTTTTGTTATTACAGTCTCCCGGGCAGCCGCGCCTAGTTTCAATGCCTGCCTGCGATCATTGACAAGCATATTAATTTTAGAGGAAAAATCCGCCCAGTCATCCTGCTTGAAAAGCAAAGCATTTCCGCCATCTGAAAGCAATTCTCTGATATTAGGTTGATCCGGCGCTACAATGGCTTTTCCCGCAGCCATATACTCGATTATCTTCATTGGGCAAGCATACGAAGTTGCGGAGGGCTGAACGGCCACATCTATCTGTGTAAGTATGTCAACGAGTTTGTCCCGAGCAACGGCTCCGGTAATTGTTACAGAATCTGCAAGGTTCAACTGAGACACTTTCTCTTCTATGGCATTTTTTGCCGGCCCATCGCCAATCAGGAGCAGTTTGATGCCCTTCTCATTCCATTGCTGATCCCGCATGGCGTCTAATACCGCTTCCAGGCCATGCCATTTTTTAAACCATCCGATAAAACCAATAATGAATGTTTCCTTATCTTTTTCATGTTCTTCCGGCGGCTGCTGAAAATCCTTTATGTTTACTCCATTGTACATTACTTCAATCTTTTCCTTATATGCGCCATTCTGAATGAGTATATTTTTCAATACCTGCGTTACGGCAATAGTTCTGAATGAATGATTTATGATCCATGTCTCAATTAACTGAGCGAACTTTTTAAAATATAATGTCCCATAACTCGACATTTCAAATGCAAGCGGCGCATTCACTTCAACAATAAGGGGAATACCGGTCAATCTGGAAGCTATACTGCCGGCAACGTTAAACAGAGAATAGCGTTCATAAATAAAAACCGGACGTTTTAGCCTGATGTTATGAAGCAGCTTCAGTATTCCAAATATGTTGTATAAAATTTCGAGAAATTCCCGCAGTATCCTTGGGATTCTATCTGCGAATTGATAGATTTTTTCGTCCCTGTTCGCTTTTCCTATAGCCTCATCCTTAGTCAGAGATACCATTTTCACCTGCCATCCATTTCGAATGAATGCCTGCGATAATTCATGGATATGTATGCCTTGAGCATCTGTTGCCTGGGTGCGGTGATGATAGAGTAATCTGCGCTGCTTACCTGGCTGCATTGATTTTTTCCTGCTGTTTTTTTATATTTTTTTTCATTAGTGTCCCAACTGTATGACGCGACTGTATAAACAGGAAAGCGCCCTATATTGTTTCTCTCCATAATTCCATAATAGCATTTATATCAAAATCCTGGACTCTTGTAAGAGATTTTTTTTGATATTCTTTGCGCAATTCAATGTCGTTAATCAATTTATTCAATTCATTGACAAGGGCGTTCACGTTTCCGTTTTCAACTAATATTCCATATTTTCCCCTATCGAGAACTTCATCGCTGCCGCTTTGTTTAAAAGCAGCAATCGGCAAGCCAAAACTCATTGCCTCTGCCAATACCAGAGGAAACCCTTCCCAACGGGAAGTCATTAAATAAATGGAGCTGTTCAGATAATGACTGATAAGTTTATCTTCTCCCAATGTTCCACGATAGATAATTTTGTCGTTTGCATTGTATCTGGAGATAAATTTTCGAAACAATTTCTCATCACCGCCGCCGGCAACGGAAATCTTCCAGTCATCGGGTAGTTTATCGGCGACTTCCGCCAGATAATCGATGCCCTTATGCGGATTAGCCAAACGGCCAGTCCATGAAATTATCTTTTGCTCTAATGCGGAAATCTCCTTATTGTTAATGGTTAAGGGATTGTATATAACTATCGTATTTTTGTTGTATTTACCAAAAACATCCGCGTCTCCATAAGTTAAACAAATAATCGCATCAGCCTTATTTAGCGCATCTTTAAATATTTTATGAGTTCTTAAAAAATATTGCTCTAAATAAATGCTGGCGTTATTATGTACCCATGCAAAAAATTTTATTTTAGGAAATATCTTTTTCAAACATGGCAGGTATAAAATAGTTTCAGCGTTAAGCACAACTACGGACGGTTCCCATTTAGTAAGTACATCAGCAATCAGTCTGGATTGAATTTCACAAGCTTTATTTGCAATACAATTTACGCCAAGCAAACTGCTAAAGTTTACAATCCTGTGTAAAAACAGCCCCTTATTTCTTTTGCCCGCAATATGTTTTGCTGAAAGTGCATAAAAACTTTTTTTACTGCTGAAAATTGTGTAGATTGAAACGTTGTCTGTTTCAAGAAACTTATTCGCGATGACAGAATTAACCCGTTGGATTCCACCCATATCCATTGAAGGCGTCAGGAACATTATTTTTTTCATAAAGTTTAATTATTTGTTTGCTTCCATCATACCCTGCTGTTTTAGCGCGCCAATATTTGAAAGCGCGGGAAGCGCCATAGCTAAAGCAAAATATAAAAATAGCAAATCCGAATATTCGCGACTGATAAAAGTTCCGGATACACAATACCCGGTCAAACCGGCCAGCAGCATTCTTGCATTGGTAAATATCCAGATATCCTCTCTGCAATCACGATTCAATACCAATCGCATCAAAATCATCATCATAACAAAAATAATCAATACGAAAGCGGATAATCCCGTAAAGCCTGTCTCGGCAAGCACCTGGAACCATGTGCTATGCGCTACTTCCGATCGTGGATTAGCTTCGTAGTTTTTCCTGGAGTTGACGAAATTCCCCCATCCGACTCCTGTAAAAGGGTAATCTTTCCCCATTGCAATTGCGATTTTCCAAAAAGCGGCTCTCTCGCCTCCGGTATACTCAGTCGTATTTATCCCATCTCCGCTCCACAATCCTATAGCTGTCTGTCTTGCTTCGCTAATTGACCGAATTCGGTCCATATAACCAGTGGGCATGTAAAGTGAAACGATAAAAAGACCCGCAAACGCTATAACAAGGGGTTTCAATCTTTTTTTCTCAGTAAGCAGCCATACGAAACTGGCTGCGGCAGCGCCTAAAAAACCTCCCCTGGATGAAGTTAAAGTAAGAACCATAATAGTAGAAAAACATGCGCAGATATGAAAAACTTTTCCCTTTTTTGATTTTGCCAAAATAACGGATCCGTATGCCAGAGGAAGCGCCATGGCTATTGCAAGCGCCCAATCGTTTGAATCGCCGATCCAACCGGCGCTTCCAATCACGTCACCCCATCTCCCTTTTAGCTGCGTGTTGACAAGATTCCTTAAGGCAAGAAAATAAATACTAAAAAGAGCTGAGATAGATATGATGGAATAATCCTCTCTCTTTTTGATAGCAGCGATGGAAAAAAAAACGATAATTGCAATTTTATTGAATTCTCCAAAACGTTTTCCGGCAAGTTCGGGGACCTGCGCCGATAGAAATGAAACAAGTGAAGCGAGAAGAAAGAGGATAATAGTAAAATATGCCGCTGGCATTCGGAACCTGTATGTTCCCTGATTAATTACTAAACTAATGAGACATCCTATGGAAGCAAACAAAACAAGAGGAAGTCCATGTAATTGCGAGAAACTGTACTGTGGGTTTACTATAGAAGTAATAAAATAAAGGGCAATAAGGTATGGCGGTTTTTTTATGCCTTTGAAAAACAAAAATATGAATATGCCAATATAAACAAGAGTCAGGAGCCACTCCTGAAAAAAAATGATACCAATAATTCTTAAAATTATCCCCATTTTTTATCCATTAAATACGGAATTATAAACAGTTAAAACATGCCGCACATGTCTTTCGATTGAGTATTGATTTACCGCCAGGGATTTGCCGTTTTCCGCGATCTCATCCCGCAATGCCGGCACATCCGCAAGAGATTGAATTGCGGCGGCCATTTCTTCGATATTTCCGGGAGGAACGAGTAAACCTGAATGACAATGTTTTATAATTTCTCTTGGTCCCCCTATATCAGTTGCGATAACAGGTTTTCCAATGGCCATACCTTCAATTATGACTCTTCCGAATGGTTCCGGCTCAGTTGATGCGTGAACAAGGATATCACATTCATTGATGAGGCTTGCAACATCGTTACGATGCCCGAGAAATACCACGCTGTTTCCCAAACCATAATCTGCCGTTATCCGACGCAAATTATTTTCGAATTCCATATTGCCGTCAGGTGAGGCGCCAATAATGAACGCTTTCACTTTTCGGCGTTTTTGCACCTCAGAAACGGCCTTGATGAAAATCTCATGCCCCTTCCAGGGAACAAGGCATCCCACCATGCAAATTTTTAAATTAGCGCGATCTTCAGACGAGACACTATTGAAATCCGCGCGCAGCGCATCCTGTTTAAATCGCTCGACATCAATTCCTTCATGGACAACAGTGATTTTATTATTCGGAACCCCCAAATCATGCAGGCCATTCGCCACAAACTGTGATACAGGCATAAAATGCGCGGGTAATCCAGATAAAAAGCGCGACACACGACCATTATATTCAGGAGCCCGAACATGGGCGATACAGGGGACACGGGAAAGGAAGGATGCCATGATGGCCGCATCGTTTATCAAAGGCGTATTGTTCAGGTGAACTAAATCAATATCAAGTGTTTGAATAAGCCTTTTTACTCGCAAGGCATAAGGCAAGGCCGAGGTAAAAAAATCAACAATAAAACAGAACGGTCCAGGACGGCTGAATCCTCTCCTCCGTAAAGCCTTTTCAAATCTGGATGCGGGGCCGTAGCGTTTATTCCGTGGCAGCATGTGCGCAGTGCTCACAATACCCTTCTCGCCTGCGCGGATATAATCCTGCGGATATGAAGTTAAAAGATGAAATTCCCAACCCGCTTCCGGGCTGATGCCATCCAGCAAAGATTTAAGGCTGGTCAGAGCTCCGCCAAATCCTGATCCGTTTTCAACAACAAGAACCTTCCTGACCTGTTTTTTCATATTCCAAATTTAAATTAATGTCCAAAACTATATAAAGCTTCATTTTACTATATTGCCGCCGCGCAATGCAAGATAGAATATTTGATTTTTACAAATCAGCGTTTCCCTAAGATATTTTGTCTGTTTGTTTAAAGCTTTTTAAAAATATCGAAATTCTGAATTTCCAGATTATATACATCCTTATTCGTTTAGCTTGCAAGAGATTTGCGTATTTTAAAATCATACTAAATGTTCTTTTAATATCGTTCCTGTTTTCTAGTTTGCAGAAATAGTATTCCAGAGAATCATAAAGCCTCCGTCTGAAAGTTTTTTTACAAATATTGGATAGATTTTTCCCAACGAGATACTTGTATAGATCACTGTAAACAATAAAAGTGTTTTTAAAATTTTCTTCCATATTTTTCGTCGTTACTGAATTACTGATATTGGAACGATAATGGCACAATACTTCATCAAAAAAGACAATTTTATCGGCCGCAACAAGAGACGCATACACAAAAAACACATCATTTACAGATTTGGTGGCGCTAAATCTGATACCGTTTTTTTTGATAAATGACAATTTCCACATTCCCTTCCAAACATTTGGGTCCGTGATTTGGAAGAATTCATCAGGATAATCCTTGAGAGAAAATGTCTTGTCGGAGTGTTCAAAAAAATCGGGTAGATTTGAGACATGCAGAGTTTTGTTTGTCTTGTCATCAAACATTCGGTAGTTGCAAAATGCTATGCAAGAATCCGTAGCTGAGATTTTGCCATAAAGTTTTTTAACAAAATCAATATCAAAATAATCATCTCCGTCAACAAACTGGATATATTCCCCTTGGGCAATATCCAACCCTGCATTTCTTGCACATCCTGCCCCGCTGTTTTCCTGATGTATTATTCTTATTCTCGAATCTCTTTTTGCGTATTCTTCAAGAACTTGAGAAGATGCATCAGTCGAGCCGTCATTTACACAAACAATCTCAATATCGTTAAATGTCTGCATTATTACACTGTCAATACATCTTCCCAGATATTTCTTGCAGTTGTAAACAGGTATTATTATCGATATTTTGGGTTTTGTCATATAAAACTTCCAGAGATACTTTCTTTATAGGCTTGATGATTGTCAATCACAATTATATATCCGAAACATTGCCTGTCGCAGCCACTGCTTTATATGAAAGTTTTTTAATAAATCAACGTTTCACTAAAGAAATTTTTTGACGACAGGCGTTATTTTAAATATGGCAATACCGAGACCACATACAATGAATATTGCTATTTGAGTGCTTATGATGCTGATATATTGATTAACCATAAAGACTTCCTGAGTAAAAATTATTTTGCTTATTCTTGATATAAAAACTCCGTGACACAAATAAATCCCAAAAGTTAAAGAAGCGATATAAGAAATTTGATTACTTAATTTAAAATTTATTTTTCGGTTCTCAAATAAATACCTTACAATATAAAACATAGATAAAGCAGGCATGCCGACATTAAGATAGTCCCAGCCGCCTAAGCGAACTGCCAGATCGTCGTATTTTAAATAATGAATATATATACTGCTCGCCGAAATTGCGAGAAATGATATAAAAACAATAATTGAAACAGCAAAATATCTTTTAGTTAACTCTATTTCTGATATTCTTTTCCCAAATATGTAAAATAAAACTGCATTAGGTAAAAAAGCGTATCTAAATATCGGGGAAATACCAACTTCCATAAACGAATATGTATTAATAATTGGAATAGATCCTGCTAAAATTAATAAAACAAATAGCAGTAAAAAGTCTCTTTTGTTGCTATGGGCATATAGTTTTTGCAATAATGGAGTTAAAAGATAAAGAAAAATCAACATATATAAATACCATAAATAATAAGGATTTGGAGATTTTATCACTGATTTCGCAAAACCTAACAAAAAAGCAGCATTTATTTCCCTGGCAGGATAAAACCAATATAAGGATACGACTAACAATGGAACAATTATCCTAAATGTTTTTTGAATCATATTTTTATAATTTTGTTCTTTCCCCAGCAACAGACAACCGGTTGTCGTTATAAATAAAGGGACTGCTACTTTACATATTGAAAAATAAATACTAAAAAACAACACGCTTATGTTTGAGTGCGCTGAATAGTCAAACATAATTAGTATCGTATGATTAACAATAACTAAAAAACATGCTATTATTTTAATAATATCAAGCCACAAATATCTTTTCTTTTCCATCAAATTTCTAATGAAGAATCTTCAAAAATAAATCACGATGAAGACCTGCTGAAACAGCCCAGTCAAAACGTCTCAAATTGTCATAGGCGGCACATCGGCATGCCTCTCTTAGTGCCTCGTCGGCAAGAAGCCGTATTATACCATCGGCAATCTCCTGCGGGGAAGCGGCATTTACAAGTATAGCCGCATTGCCGGTAACCTCCGGTATGCTGGCTGCCCGGGAAGCAACAACAGGCGTTCCAAATGCCATTGCTTCAAGAGCAGGCAGACCAAATCCTTCAAAAAGTGAAGGATAAACAAAAATCTCAGCCCGGCTATATAATGTATTCCTGTCATTATCAGTTACATAGCCCAGCAATTCGACATTCTGAATATTTTCCTTCTCGCAGTACTGCGCCATCTCTTCCCTGGCTCTGTCCTGAAGCCCGGAAACAATTAAACCAAGCTCAGGATAGATATCATGCAGCAGTTTAAAGCCGGCAATGACTCCCCGTGTGTTTTTCCACGGACTTTCCGCTCCCAGCGTATATATGAAACGCTTATAACGCTGTATTGCATCCAGGCACGTATTGGAAGGCTTGTTTTCGACGGCTCGACCCTTATCGGGAAATGACGTTCCATTATATATCACTTCTATTTTATTTTCCGGCACTTTCAATACCTGATGTATTCTCTCGGCGGAAAACCGGCTGACGGTAATCACATGCCGTACGTATCGTCGCGCAAGATAAGGAATGAGAGAACGATAGTAGAACGAATCGAATCGGCGTGGAAAACGCACCTTTTCCTGCAGAAGCGTATCATGTATGGTGACAATTTGTGTTGTTCGTATGGGAAACACAAGATTTGCGGGAGACCAAAAAAGATCAAGTCCTTCGGAACGAAGGGCGCGCGGCAGGGCAAACCAATCCCAGATGTGAATTCGATTTCCCGGAGGACAGTCAATCTTTTTCCAGCATATGGCTGATGGACAATCAACACGATCAGGTTTCGGATCTTCTTCCGTGTAAAGGAAAAAAGTATCTGTTGCTGCCGGCCAATTTTTAAGAATGAATAGCAGGTAACTCGCCATTCCCCGAATCTCAGGGAGTGTCAGTATGCGCGCGTCAATGCCAATTTTCATAAATGATGTTCCGTTGCCAGTATTACTAAAAAAAACGACCTAAATATTGAAGAGCCTCAGCAGCGCGTTTTTCCCAGACATGTTCCTGAGATACGCCCCTGCGTTTTTCTCGAACATCTTTCGGCTCTTTTAACGCCTTCTCGATGGCATACGAGAAATTCTCTGGAGAATCGGCCAGTTCCACGTATGGTTTGAGGCTGGAATGCATTGCGACATTCGTGGTCACTACAGGCAGGCCGGTTGCCAGATAATCGTAAAGTTTTATGGGATCAAGGGTAAGTGTTAATGCGTCAACTTTATGAGGCAGAATACAAACATCCGCCTGCGCAATTGCCTGAGCCGCCTCTTTATAGGGCAAAGCGCCTGTTAAGTGGATATTGGGAAACCGGCGCAGCGGACGAATCAGATCTTCCGGACAAACCACCGGGCCAATTAGAAAAAACTGCCAATCAGGATGTTTTGTTGCCAAAAACTCAATGAGATCAAAATCAACGCGATCGGTAATTTGTGACAGGTAAGCTATCCTCGGCCCGGCAGGAAGCGCATTGTATATTGCGTGGCCCGGTTCTCCAGGTGCGTAAGGTTTAAATACATTAATATCGGTTGCATTAGGAAGATAGCAGACCCAGGGGGTAAATGCTTCGGCTCGCCGGCAGAGCTCCCCAGAGACGCCGAATACCACATCAACCCTTTGCAGAAGCGCTTCCTGCTGCCGCGCAAGCCGCTCTTTTTGACCTGCCGGCAGGTGAGATGGAAAGGCCGCCACCCAGTCATCGGTCCAGTCATAGACAATCAATTCAGCCTTACCGCTGAACATATCAAGCAAATCTACCTGAGATGGATGATATAGCCAAAGAATATGACCATCCATTTTCAGTGTTTTAACCTTTCGTTGAATTGACCGCGCCTGAAAACCCTGGTTCCATGCACGGATTCCGGGATGGGAACGCTGCCCGGGAAGGGGTAAAAATGGCGTAAAAAGGTGAAACCGGGGAGAGTATGTGAAAAGGCGGCTGTGCAGCGAGCGCCGGTAACGCATGCCGGTTTCTCCGGCGCTGAGCAACTGCTTGCACCCTTCAAAGACGGCAGTACTCGTGACAGGCGGCTCCACATATAGAATGTTCCCTGTTTTTCCGGTGCGGGACATCTCATACATCAGCCTTTGCTTTCTTTTCCAAACACTGCTCCAGGGATCCCAGCTCAGGCAGAGAATACCTGGAATTTGTACCGCCGCTTCGTCTTCCTTTTCATCGCGCGGCGCGGCGCGAAGCCGCCATCCTCCTCGAAAGTCACGTTGCGTTGTCTGCGTTGTTTCAACGGCAAAAACATCCATCGCGCCATTGGCGGCCGTGACGGATGCTCTTTTGTGTGCCCCCCCGCCATCACCCCATAAATTAAGCTTAAGTTTTTTCCCCACGATAAAAGTGGATTGCCCGGCCGGTTCAATAAGATCCGGCTTAATGGCAATATTACTCGAACGGACGCAGGACGCCTCTACTTCATTGTCAATGTGCAGTTGATCCTGCGCCTGGAGAAAATAGTTCCCCGCAGTCAATTCCCTCTGCCACCTTATGCCGGCTCGTTGATAGGCAAGAAGCCATTTATTGTCACTAACCGGCTGAATATTCCCCTTGCTTCCTGAAGGAGTAATCCATTTCCCATCTTTGCTCAATACAAGCGGAGTCCAGATGTTTTGGTTTTGCTGGGAGTGTAAAACGCTCTGCCCGTATTTGCCAGGTCCCGGGCCGACGGGATATCGAAACACGGCAAGGTCATCAAACAATACAATATGCGGGGTTATGCCAACATCGACGGCATATCCGTGACCGTTTTCTCCAGCGGCCCATAAGGAAAACATCCTTTCCTGCCTGAGTGACAGTATGCCTGACTCCGGCGATACAGTATGCGCTTGAAGGATTGGCGCGCGCGATTCTGTTTCTACCTTCAGCTCTCCCGCCAGTAAAAGCCAAACCGCTGCAAAAGCATTGTAGACTGTCAGATGATGGTAATCATACCATCCGGCCTTTTCACTGAGGGGCGCATCGTTGATGACCAAAGGGAGCCATCCATCGGTATCCTGGCTTGCTATGAGCTTTTCCAGAATGCGGTCCGCCGCCCAAAGATATTGGGGGGCGATATCCTTATCCACGAGGCTGGCCGCGCGGAAAAGAAAAAGAGCGCAGGCATAGCCGAATATTTGGCCTTGTCCCCGGCCCAGAACATTCATATCACCATCCGGCGCCGTTACTGCAAGAAGCCAGCGAGCGGACCTGATAAGGCCGGATGATATGCGATCCGGCGACAATGGCATCATCTGGTAGAGAAGGCAGGCTGTATAAGCGTGATACTGACTCGGCCGGCTTTTGTCGGGAATATCATCCAGGACGCCATCGGCTTTTTGAATATTCAGAATACTCTGTAAAATTTTTTCAGCATTCCGCAAATCCTCAGGCTGGTGAAGCGACAAGTAACGACGATAGTATGCCAATGCTCTCATGGCGAGCCAATTCAGGGCGGAGTGAGCATTGTTTTTCCAAACTGACAGGCTTTTTTCCCAACGGGTTCGTTCTGCCGCCTCCAATTGGCCGCGAACCAGGGTATAGGTTTCGACAAAAGCCAGATTATTGAAATCCCAATGATAGTCCCAGTGTCCTGGAGAATACTCATCAAGACTGGTGCGAATATGAAAATCAATGGCTGATTCAGCACGGCGCAGCCATGCCTCATCACTATACTTTCTGAAAAGTATCGCACTGCCCCACGCAAAATGGGTGGCGGCGTAATGGTCTCCGATAATCCGTTTATCAAGAGGATCCCATATGCCTCCCTGGTCATATCCTGCTTCATGTACCTGATGTATGCTCAGCCACTGAAGAATTTTTGCCGCAATATGAAAAAGATTGCCATTGGCTTGCTCTGTTTTCATCTATTTCTCATGATAGATAGGCTTGTAGAATCCGGGGGGTTAGTATTGACCAATCAAAATTACTTTGAACCCGTTGTACGGCATTCATTTTAATTTTGTCATAAATGGTTTTGTCCGTTTCAGGGGTGTAATAGTTTTCAATTACTTTAGCAAGCATACCAACATCTCCAATAGGTATGAGAAATCCGTTTTCACCATCAACAATAATCTCGGGAGTTCCTCCGCTTGCCGTGCCTATGCAAGGCGTTCCACTGGCCATAGCCTCAAGATAAACGGTTGCAAATGGTTCAGACTCAGACGGCAAAACAAAGAGACCTGCGTCAGCCATAAGCCGTGGCATATACTGCCTGTCAACCCTGCCCGCAAAGGAAATATTCAATTGTCTGTCACGTGCAAGAGATTGCGACCGTTCCAGTTCCGGACCATCTCCGGCAACAAGGACATGCGGGCATAACCCCTTTCCTTTTAACCGGCAAAGAGCATCCAGCAAGGTAAATATACCCTTCTGCGTCTGTACGGCGCCTGCATAAAAGATGTAGTTTTCAGGAATCGTCAAAGTTGCCGGTAATGGCGTATGTACCTCGGGATAGAATTCTCTGCAATCAACTCCATTGGGAATACGATAAACATTTTTCACTCCCAGTGCATGATAGGCTTTCTCTTCAATGGCGTTCAAAGCAATCACCGCCTCTGCGTCCCGCGCCATGGCGCGCCATCTTGTTCGATAATACCACCAGAATTGAAAACGTCGATGCCAGCTTTCCATGCCAGGCGTTCGATATAAAAACTGCCATGTGCCATGGGCAGTCAGAGCGAAACGGGCGCCTGCCGTTCGGGCGGCTTCCCATGCCGGATGTACATGTTCCCAAATGCCGTGAGCATGTACCACATCAGGCTGAGTTGCCTCAATCGCCTTTTGTACAATCTCCCTATTACCAAAACGGGTTTTAAACGTACGATAGCCGTTATGCTCCTCTTCCCGCCATTTCATATCCGGTAATAACTCGCCGGAAAAGTCATAGGTAACAACGCTTACCTGGTGTCCCGCAGCCTTCATCCACCGCGCAAGACAGTCTACATGAACGGTTACGCCTGTAGCCCGTGGATACCATACCTTACATACGTGCGTAATATTCATGGTTTGCTCTCAAAAATGTAGATCAGCGATTATCCTTGATTTCCTGTCTTTTCGGCGATTAGATAACGAGGCCGGGCTTTAACCTCGTCATGTATTATTTCTTCTGTTTTATCAAAACTTCCATCATTAACAAAAATTACTTCAACATCATATTGTTTTAAGTATTGATTACTACGAACGGTTTGATAAAAAATTTGAATAGTATCTTCTTCATTAAATACAGGAACAACGAGAGATATTTTCATCAGTTTTACTCCATAAAAACATATGTTAATTTCAATCTCACTTTCCTTCACTCCTCATTTTTCTTCCATTCATCCAACTCTATGGCTCTTATTGATATAATTCCATATTTTTCAGAAAATTCTTTATTAACCTAATGAGTAGGATCTGTATTAAAATCTCGCAATCCCCACATAGGGTTATGTTTTGTTTGCGGCAGCGAAATTCTCGTGACAATAATATTAATATTTCCTTCTGCAATCTGACTATTTATATATCTTTGCCGTTCATTATATCTTATTTTTGTTTTCATAATATCATATAATCCATTTATAAATGAAGTTGAAAATTGAAAAGCAATTACCGCTATAAAACATGTAAAAAATATTTTATGCGAATTCTCTTTTAATGATATTCCTGAAAGAGCGTGTCCACACGCAATAATTAAGAAAATTGTTGCCCCAAACATCGCTCTTCCTGGAATAAAGGGCGATAAAGCCATTGCGTATACGGTCGCGATTGATGCGGTAAAATACATAAAAGAAATGTAAATGCGTTTCCAGTTTTTCTGATTGATAACTATAGTTATTGATACAATAAAGATGATAATTAATGGCGCAAATGAACCTTGCAAAATATTAGTTAAGCCATCAACATTTTCAATTAATATTGCAAATACATGCCTATTATTTTCTGTACTTAATGCATACTCGCTTCGAACTGAATTTCCAGGTGAAAGCGTCATAAACAAAAAACCTATAATACTGCCAACCAATCCACTAACCATCCAATTTCTTATCTTTTTACAAAATATTTTACAATATAATAACATGAGAATAACTATTAATATGCCACCACCAGAAGTATTTTCATTACACCATCCCGCAAACACACCAAGTAAAAACATCCCAATCATTGGAAGGTATTTCTTCCTAAATATTTCATTATTAAAAATATACAAATTATAAGGCAGCAAAAAACATAAAATTATAAAAGTACCCCATAAATAATTTACTGAGCCTGTTACCCATAGTATCACTTGTCCGTAATCTATTGTATATAACCAAATCGAAAAAAAGCAAACAAATATATAGGTATATTCATTTTTTTAATTGGATTTGCTATTCGTAAAATTAATAATATAAGCAAGATAAATACAAGAGCGTTAAAAAAATTAAATATATCTTTTGGTAACATTAAAAAAAATCTTGCGATAAAATGAACCACACTTCTCCCTCCCCAAGTCATGTAATGATTGTACTCAGATTGGAAGGCATTCCATATAGATGTTGACATTGAATATCGAAAATCATCCGCTATTAAAGGGGTTAAATAATTCAATATCAACATTTTTATAAAAATCATTATTACTATAATTATAAATAAGTTGCCTTGATTTAATCTATTTTTCATTTTTCCATGGTTCACTTATTTTTTGTCAGAAACAAGCGCCCTCTGTAAAATAGCCGCTTTTAATCCACTAGCGTCGCCTCCCAGTGTGCAATATGAGGCTTCTGCTTCACATAAGACCCAACCGATGCCTGCCGTGGTTTTCATATCCAATCTCCTTTCGGATACCTCAAATCATGTAGTCCAAAATCTTTTACAGCTTTATAATCGACTTTGTAATTCGTAATCCGGATTGAAAATATCTTGTCGTTATTCGGCACTTGTTTCCCAAGCATTTCTCTGCCATGTGCCGTCTCGTACACCAAACTCATTATCGGCAACAACCGTTCCATTTCGGCCGGTATATCTTCAGTCCAGCTTTCCGACTTCGCAGCTTTTTTTACAAAACGCGATTCCGTATTTTATTATATCGTCATAGCAGCCTATCTCTAATTCTTTGGTATACTTGCCGTCTACTATTTGCTTCAGCGCTTCATCGCGTTTTTTCTTAATATTTTTCATATCGGTTGTGTATTTGAGTTCAAATATCACGGCCTTGCCGCGGCCGCTACGATGTTTCATTACTATATCGCACCTGCCGCGCCCGGTCTCGCGGTTAGACTTTAGTTCATAGTTGCGTATTCCAGAAAGGACGCCAAGCATAATCCCATGATAAAAATCCTCTTTACCATCAAAATAGCTTATGGTCTCCAAGAGAAAAGCTTCCAGCTCTTCACGCAGCGTTTCCACATTGCCATTTAGAATCGCGTCATAGAGCTTGCTGAAATCTTTTTGTTGGATCTTTTCATTAAACCATTCCTTTATTTTGGTTTCGTAGATATAGCGTAATTCCAAATTTGGAATAGACATATCCAAAACTCTTTGCACTCCTTCAAGGCGTTCACCGGCCTTCTTCAGATAGCCGGTGAAAAACATGAAGTTCCAAATATTATCCGTGTTTTTATATACCTCATCGTAAGTTATATCTTCATGGATGACTTTTGAGATTGTACTGCCGGCCATTAACGTTCCGAGTTCCGCTTTAGTTCGTTCATCCGCCCGGGTAATCAAATCACGGACTATAGCGTTGCCGCTGGTGTTTGCCCAGTAGGGCGCGGGCAATTCATTTATATTTGCAACCCAATCGCTTACAATAAGCACGGAACTCCAGGGGTTGTAAACCTCCGTGTTTCCGAAAATGTAGCCATTGTACCAGTCCATTACGGTCTGCGTTTTGCTCTCTAATCCGTAGTGCTTCAGCATGACGTCTATTTCGCTCTGCGTGAAGCCGAAATATTCTGAATAATTGCTCTTCAGTATTGACACGATTTCAAGGTTGTTGAGTCCGGTAAATATGCTCTCCCTGGAGATGCGCAAACAGCCGGTTATAACCGAGAATTGCAGGTGCGGGTTGTCTTTAAGCACGCTGCCAAGGAATGGACGAATGAAGTCGACCATTTCCTGATAAAAACCGCGCGACCAGGAATTCTCTAGCGGAACATCGTATTCGTCGATTAAAAGTACTGCCTTTCTGCCGTGATAATCTTCCAGACATTTGCAGAGAAACAGAAGCGATGTGGAATAATCGTCAAATGAACCCTCACGTGAGGCAATTCTTTCAAACATACTCACATTTTCTTTAGTGGGTATTTTCTCAGTTACATAGTTATGCCGACGGAATTCATCCGCGATTACGTTTTTCAGTTGCGCATACGAATGCTCAAAAGTATTCTGCTTCGCCTCCTTGAGGTTTAAAAATATCACCGGATACTTCCCCTGATGCCTCATGTATCGTTCCCCGGCGGTCTCTATCTTCAACCCCCGAAACAGCGCGCGCGTATCCTTGCCACCGATAGGTGTGGTATCCTCGAAAAAGCTCTTTAACATCGTCTGATTGAGTGTCTTGCCGAATCGGCGCGGACGTGTGCAAAGAGTAACCATCGCCTGCAAGTCAAGGATATCCCTGATAAACAGGGTTTTATCAACATAATAACAACCGTCTTCAATCACGCGGTCGAAAAACGACTTGCCTCTAGGTAACGGGGTTGGAACTTTTACAATCACACCTTGTCCTCCAACAACAGGCCCATCAAGATAAAAGCAGCGCTTGCATAGGCTGTGTACATCGGCCGATTTCGATAGTAGATAATAGCCCCTTCCTCTCCTTCATCGAGCAGGGCGCCGGGTATGTCCGCATTCCGAAATTTTCCCTGATTCGCGTTCAATGCTTTCCAGGTCTGTTGAACAGCCGTTGTTAACCTATTAGCGTTCCCGTCCAGTGCGCGATATAGAGTTTCCGCTTCACACAAGGCCCACCCGATGACTGCCGTGGCTTTCACATCAACTCCCCTTTCAGGATGCCTTAAATCATGTACCCAGCAACCATCCGAACGTTGGTGGTCGAGAAGATACTCAATAATGAGTTTGGCGCTTTTTCCAATTTGTTCATCTCGACTGAGCATCCAGGCACTGTTAAGGCCAAGAATAGCCCAGGCCTGTCCCCTGGCAAATATTTTTGCAGGTAGCTTTCCAGGATCGCTTTTCCATTCCGGGAAAAGAGGCGTCCCTGAAGGATAAAGTTCCGGTTCTCCCTGAAAGGAAAAAGCCCGCCCCGCATACCCCTGCGCCTGGATAAATCTACAATAAGCATGTGCGTATTTAAAGACTAAGTCGGAATAAGGCGCTAAGCCTTCCCCGTGCAACTGTCTGGATAAACGGGGAAATATACCGGAATCATTGATCTGGCCATGGTACAGCCAAATGTGTTCTTTAGTATGATAATAACCGCGCAGGAGTCCTTCCTTGTTTATTCCTCTTGTCATCATCAACAAGTGAGCATCTTGGGCGGCCTGGAGGTATTTTTTTTTCTCATCGGGAAAAAGTCCGGATGCCGCAATCAGCCCGGCGCCAATAAATGCGCCATTAAAAGGGACTACCCATTCAGGCAGAACAGTTTGTTTGCTTTTTGCCATATGCGGATCTATGACTTCAGAAAACCCTCCATGGCAAAGCTGATCATCCAGTTGAATAGCAATGAATCTATCCGCCAACAGTCGGATCTTATCCAAATGCCGCCTGCAATCCCTTTTCTGAGCTAATCTGCTGAGCGCTTCCAGACAAATGCCCGTATCCCACCGCCACCGTGAAAGCCGAAACGTGCTGTCTGCAGGGTCATAAAAGCTGAACATGTCGCCCCGGTCTGGTCCTTCAGCTACAATGAAGGCGCTTAGCGCATCCGCAACCTGCATTAATGGATCATTCGTCTGTTCTTTTCGAGAGATCACCTGCTCTATCATAGCTGACGGAGCCAATAATGGTTCGCCATATGATGTGAGGCGCGCCGACCTTGGCCAGCCGTAAAGATATATTTCGTTTTCCCATGGCTTGAGAAAATCTGGAGAGACAATAAATCCCGCTTTCTCGCGCCTCAATCGTCGGCCATTAAAAAAAGCTTGAAAAACAAGGCCCTTGACGCGAAGAAAAGCCGAACAAACCGTCTCGGGCCGCACAGGCGAAATGACAAAACCCCTTTCCCAGCGCGGGAAAAAACATTTTACGCCGGATGTGGAAGAATACCAGGGATTATGTTCGTACATGGGATTTACAATCGGCAATCGCCATATGAATATATTCGAGGATTCGTTCGGTGTTATGCTGCCAGGTATACTGGCTCGCAACCTTATGCCGCGCAAGCTTGCCCATCTCCAGACAACGCTCCTTATCATATGAAAGCGCTATAATTTCCTTAGCCCAGATTTCAGGCTGCGCTGGCGGAAGAAGCAATCCGGCGCCATTTCCGAGGAGATCAACACACTGACCAATAGCCGTTGCTGCGGTTGCCCGTCCCATAGCCATATATTCAAATACTTTGAGCGGTGAGAAATATTCCGCACCTTTTGCGGGATAAGGCGCCAGGGCTATATTCATTGCGGCAATATAAGCGGGTATCTTTTGTTTTGGAACACGTCCGGTAAGAATAACAGCTTCCGTGAGATTGTCGTTTTCCAGCTTTTGACAAATCTGTTTTTTGATTCCGCCATCACCAACCAGCAAAAAACGAATATCCGGTCGACGTATATGGATATGCGCGGCTATGTCCAAAAATTCTTCCAGGCCGCGGTCTGGTCCAAAACTGCCCACCCAACCCAGAACGAACGCATCTTCCAAATGATACTGTCGGAGAACAGGTTCAGGGTCGATTGTTGGCGAAAAAATATCCACATCCACGCCATTAGGGTTAACTGCAATATGGTCAAATTGTTCTCCTATACGGGCTTTCAATTGTTCAGAAACAACCATGACGCGCCGCGCCTCATACTGAAGGAAATGACGCTCTTTGTCTTGAACATGCTTTCTCTCCCAGGAATATAATTGTCCCTGATTTAAAGCTTCTTCGGCAAGGAGCGCATTCACTTCCAATACGTGTGGTATATTGCGGCGGTTACATATTGCCGCAGTGGAATGATGTTGCAAAGCGTAGCGCTCGTACACGGCATCCGGTTGAAATTGTTCAACGAGTTTCAGGAAATGTTGAGTGAAACGTTTGCGATAGACAGTTCGTTCTTCTATCCTATTTAGATGCTGACGAAAAGTTCCATAAATAAACCCGCTCGTTTGTTCTCTAAATTGCGACAGAAGTGTTGTTTCAGGTACTTGACTGCGGCTTATTCCAGTACTTTTCCGAATGACACTCTTCTTTATGGAAGATGGTGTTTCAGAAATAGCGGTATCGGACGACACGAAACTTGCGGTTTCAGGAGGCTGCGTTGTTGCTTGCGACAAATTTTGTTCTTTCCCATACCGGTTCTTTATTGAGACAATCCCGGGAAACCAGGAGTGTCGTACAACCCGTGCGCCCGGCAGAGAACAAGATAAATCAATTTCGGCCTCCTGAGAGCAATCTGCCGCCAGCATGTTGACTTCGTGTCCCAATTTTTCCAAGCCGACTATGGTTTCTCGAATATGTGAACCCGCGCCCATGGGACGATCAACACAAATACCGACATCCGCACAGATATACAATATTTTCATATAATGAATTACTGCCAGATCCGTACGCGCGCCAATACCGAATACGGATTCTACTTCGAGTATATGGCGTAAAAACGCGAACATGTTGAATAAATTTCACTATTTTTTTAATACTATTGCGCAACTCCATGCCAGCCATTTGAATGGGGTATATTCATTCAATAGTATTTCATCCATAAAATATAATAAGGCTTTTCTCGTAATATTGAGATGGCATAATCATAATTTCACACTCGCGTCGGTAATTTGCCGGGTTGAATCGTCAATGGCCAATCCAAGACAAACTGCATCTTTATAAGGCTTTGCATAGTTCTTGTCAATTATTTGCCGCAACGCTTCTTCCGCTTTTATTGACGAACATTCGCCGTCATATGCCACTTTGATTTCCACTACCCAGATTTTGTCTTAAGATATTCAGGTAAATATTTTACGATTTCGGCTTAGGTATATCCGCACATTTCGCCGTATTTTTCATCCGGTGAAATATCGACAAGATTGTTCAAACTTGAAAATACGCCCATTTTTGTAAATTTAGAAATTCCGGTTATGAACACAAAACGTAAATATTTATCATTTGACTTGATTCTTGAATAAAAATTTCGCAATAAATCACGTACTTTTTCGGCCATATCGGGATCGTTCACAAATTCGGTATATGGCATGTCGTATTCATCTATTAATATGACTACTTTCTGATTGTGTTTTTCGGCGGTTGACGTTATCAATTCGCTAAATAAATCACCCGGTAATTTTGTATCTGATAATTTTATTTTTAAATTCCTCGCAATTTTATTGGTTAACGCGCATATCGATTCTTTAATTGCGTCCAAGCTTTCATTCGTAGTAATGTCGCTCATATCTAAACTAATGACCGGGCCTGGCTTAAAATCATGCCTGTCTAAAAATTCCTCGGCGGCAAGTCCTTTGAAAAGCTCCTTTTTACCGGAAAACAATGATTCGAAAGTAGAAATTGTAAGCGATTTTCCAAAACGACGCGGGCGGGCAAAGAAGCAAATGCCGACATTATCGATCAAATCAACCAGGTATTTTGTTTTATCCACATAAACGCAATTGCTCTCACGCAGCTTTTCAAAAGTCTGAATCCCGATGGGTAATTTTAATCTCATGTTTTTCATCGTTTTTACTAAAAAATCAATTCGAAATAAAGCGGCGCGCACGCGGGCCGACGATATTTGCGATGCCAACCGGAATATGTTTCCACACTGCTGACGCCAGGCGCAGCGAACGGCCTTCCGTCGCCGGCTGCGCGGCATTGCCCGTTTTGTCCGCGCCACCGGCGCCGTATATCCGCCAATGCAATGGAAAAGGAACCGCGCCCCATTGCAGTTTAAATTTGTACGTGCCGGAATTTAACGACGAGCGTCCGAAATCAAAACGGGCGCAACCGCGCGCACAGGCGTATTGCATGGTTTCCCAGTACAAAAGATTGTTTGGACATTTAGAAAAATAATCGCGATAACAGGAAGCCCAGGGAACGATTGCCGTATCTTTGTGAAAAAGCGCAACCAACCCGCCAACCGTTTTCTTCCCTTCGCGAATAATAGCCAAACGGACATCGTCGCCGAATACTCTGAATATTTCAGTGAAAAACTTTGGATGGTGTACGGGAGATCCAAGATCTCTCATATTTACCGCGAAGGGACGGTAAAATTCATCCAGTAGCTCCGCGCCACCGATTTTAACGGCAAGCCCTGATTTCTGCGCCTTGCGCACCTGGTTTCTTACCTTGGGTGAGAAAGATTTCCATAAATTTTCCGCCCCGGATGAAATATCAAGGATCAGTGTGCTTTTATCCCCGTAGGCGGTCCCTTCGGATGAATCGAATGCCGGCGGTTCTTCACGGTATCGCAGTTCCACAAACCGGGCGGAATGCTCCTTTTTCAATTGTAAAGCCTGATCAAGCAAGGCGCGAGACGCTTCCTGGTTTCCGGCGGCTATTCCTCCATAATCCTGAAAAGGCATGGATACCAGTGAATTGCAAAATAAGCGGCTTTTGATGTGGACGAGAGGCAGTATTCCCACTATTGCCCCATCCTGGCGGGCAGTAAGATAAAAGGTTCGATGTCCATAGGCATTGGCAATGACTTCACGCCACCTATTAATATGCGACAGTGTCGCATTCGGAGTTGCCGCGACAAACGCGTCCCACTCTCCAGATACGGTATCGCCGTCTGACTTACATGTCATTGTTACCTGCATAAGCTTCACAAACTATTAATTTTACCGCTGAATTTCGTAAATTTCCACACGAAATACGATTATGGGTGCGCATCATAAAAGCTCCAGACATGGGACCGCGGGCGTCCCCGCCGGCGTGACATGGGGTAGCGGACGTCCCGTCCGCGCTTTTATAAATGATCGCGGGCAAAGCCCGCTTCAATTGTAGGGCGCGATTTGTCGCGCCCGTTTTATTTATTAATACGCATGCGGGACGCATGCTATCCCATGTCACGCCGGCGTGGACGCCCGCGCTTCCATGTCTACACCCGCAGTCCCAGTCAAGGACGCCCGCGGTCCCATGGCATTTCTCATATCTGGAACTTTTATGCCGCACTCTGCGATTATCCTGCGTTCAATTTCACCGCGGCTGGCGTGAGTTTTTCCGGTTTTTCTACAACCCGATCAAGCAACGCGTCCAACGCGCGCAGTTTCGTTTCCCACACGCAGCTTCGCCGGATAAACTCCGCGGCTTCCGTGGCACGCTTCTCCCTGAACGCTTCGTTTTTTATCAACCCCAGCAAGGCATCAGCGAATGCTTCGGCGTTACGTTCCGCCGTAAAAACAAGGTTTTCCGCGCCGTCGGGCAATCCTTTGGCAACGTCAGGCGTGGTTAGGACGGGAACGCCGGCAGCCATTGCTTCAAGGATTTTATTTTGTACGCCACGGGCGATTCCGAGCGGCGCTACGGATACGGTCGCAGTGGCAAGATATGAACGAACAGCGGTAACATATCCGGTAACTTCGATTCCCGGAATTCGCGCCAGTCGGAGAACACTCTTCACCGGTCTCGCGCCGACTATTATAAAACGCGCGCGGGGATGGACGCCCCTGATCCTATCCCAGACATGCCCGGCGAAAAAAACAACGGCGTCAACATTGGGCGGATAATCCATAACCCCGACAAATACTACGTTCACACTGTCCGGCTTTCGCGCAAGCGCTGAAAAAAAATCGGCGTCAACCCCGTTTTCAATAATATCAACGGCGGTTCCTGGTATGTATTTACGAAAAAATTCGGCTTCGTTGCGGGATACGACACATGACGCATTGAATAAAGCCGCGATTTTCCGCTCATAGGAAAGCAGCGTCCGGCTTTCGCGTCGATAAATCCAGCGCATCGGCCAATATGATTTCCGGGCCAGGCTTTTCCATTTCAGAGAATCAACATCGCAGAAATTCATGATCCTGGGGATATTTTCGCGGCTTTCCACGTACTGCGCCATAGAGCTTGAAAAAACGATAATTGCGTCAAACCGGCTTCGTGTAAGTTCGGCGTCGATCAGTTTTTGCAATTCCGCATTTCTGAAATATCCGAGCGACACAGGCTGCCCGCGCAGAAACGCCAATATCATTCCACAGATTTGACGCTGGCGGGAATGATCCGGCGCAAGCGTTTTTACCCCCAATTCTTTTTCGAGCATTTCCGCGTTTTTGCGCGTTCCGGAATGCGCAAGAGAGCCGACCACGACCTCATGCGTTTTGCTGAGCCGTCTGATCTGATGATAAACCGGAATGCGATCTCCCCGATCGGGCGGAAATGGAATCCTCTGGCAAAGATAAAGGATTTTCATAGTTTACGCCTGGTCATGGGACCGCATACATGCTTCCACAAGTTACCCCAAAATGCAGTTCGTTAATAAAAGTTAAAAGGTATATCATTAATTCGTTTTACGCAATTACCATGAATTTATGGAAAAATGGCGGGTTGCTATGAAGCGTGCGATCAAGCGGTTTATAATCTTCATTTTTTGCCTGGCGGTATCGCCGCTCTGGTTGCTGTATCGTCTGGAAGCATTGATATTAATCGGATGTCCATGTGATCAGCGGCTTCAACCAGAACGGGCACGATGATATTTCCGTTCCGATGAGAGAACAGTGCGGAAAATTATTGAATGTCAAAATCGGGCGCGATTCATGGATTGGCAACAAGGCTGTTGTCGGAAACCACGTTGGAGAAAAAAGCATAGTGGGCGCGGCGGGTATTTCACCGCCGCGCCAGATGCAAAGAAAGTTAGCGCAGATTGGGGATGTTCAGCGAGCTTCCCCTGGCGAGGGAAAATTCGCTGTTGTCAAGCAGGTTGTACATCACTCTCTGCAAAGTGATTATGGCCTGTTTGTAGCGTATAAGCGCCTGGAGCTCAGAGAATTCCTGCTGTGAAAGCGCCTGCTGCACGTCAAGCACGCGGTAGTTTTGGCTCAAGCCGGCTTCATTGCGTTTCAGCTCGCCATCATATTGCAGCTCGGCGACCTTGCGCGATGTTTCCGCCGCAAACACCTGCCTGCGGCTGCTTTCAAGCGACTGAAGCGCGTTGAGGACTTCCACCTGGATGTCCTGTTCCTGCTGCCGACGCCGCATTAATTCCTGACGTTTCGAGATTTCATTCTGCGCTATCGACGCGTCAAGCCGCTGGTTCTTAAATATTGGAAAGTTTACAGTCGCCCCAACCGACCAGTTGGTGCCCGGTTCCGAAAACATCACTTTGTAAACCGTCGGCAACCCGCCGATCATGCTGGGCTTGAATCTGTCGGTATTACTGGTTTGACCGGCGGTTCCGCTCATTTGAAACGAGGCGTTAAGATCCAATCCCCATTTGCGGTCCTCCCGCGTCAACCGGCCTTGCAGGTCAAGCCTGTTTATACTGATCCTGGACTGTTCGATTTCAGGGCGGTTCTGCAACGCAATGGCGACCGCGGTATCGGCGTCGATTTTGTATTCCGCGAAATCCGGTTGATCGGTTGGCACGATGACTCTTTTCCAGATATCGGAATTCCTGTCGCCGGACACCAGTGTCCGCAGATTGTTCTGCGCCTGCAGGATCGAATCTTCTGCCGAAATCAGGTTCAGATACCGTGACGTCACACTGGCTTCCGCCGTGGTGACGTCAATGGGCGGCACTGTGCCCACTTCAAGTCTTCTCCGCTGATCACGCAGGTTGATTTGCGCCAGTTCCACAGCCCTGTACTGAATGTCATAGTTGCGTATCGAAGAAACCAAATCCCAGTATCTTGACTGAGCGTTGGCAATCTGGGTGGTAACGCTCTGTTTGAACTGAATATCGGTAAGCTCAAGATCAAGGTTCGCAAGTTTTATCTGGTTCCGGGCGTTGTCAATCCTAAAGTTGCGCAGGAGAGATTGCGTGAACTGAACCCGCAAATTGCTACTATAGTTCGGATTCATAAGCGACATGTTACTGTTGGTTTCAGTCCTGCCGGAAGACCAGCTCGCCGTTAAATTTCCACCGCTTTTCACGGGCTGCCTGAATGAAAAGCTCCAGTCAAGGCTGTCATTTACTGTATTTCCGCTGCCCGATGCGTCGAACTGGTTGGTACTGACGCTTCTTCTTGAACCGGTGCTGACGGATGCCGATAATGTCCGGTCGTAAGCGCCGTACGCCGATATGAGCGACCACCGTCTCGATTCCTCGTTGGTATCCTGAATTGCGATGTTGAGGTTGTTCTGCAACACCAGCTTGGTAAATTCCGTCAGTGAAAGAGGAAACGCCGTTCCGTCCTTCTGCGCTCTTACGATAGGGTTGTCAGGAGGCGGAGCAAGTACGTCGTCGGAGGCGATGGTATCCTGCGCCATTGCCGAGGGAAGAGGAAGGATTGTGAACGCGAAAATCAGGCCCGACGCAAGCGCGCGTCGCAGCGAAGCCGAAAATACTTTCATAAACGGACTCCATAAGAGTAATTAAAAGCCAATGTGCCGCAAATCAAACAGCCATTAATACGTTAGAACGCGAGAAACTGTTTCAGATATCACAAATGTTTTTCGCCCGCCCGTTTTTTGACCGTTTAGAATCGGAAATAATACACAATCGGCGTGGAATCGGCAATTACGAAAAGAAGCGGACAGACATGGGATCGCGGGCGTCCCCTTCCTATCCTCATACGATGGCTGAATTCGTTCAGAACAACTTATGGGTAATAGGCAGGGGACGACCGCGACCCCATGTCAAGGACAGAGCAAAATGGGCAACCTGTATATACCCGCGAACGAAATGATTTTCCATGCCTGCGCGGTCTTTTTGACACGCTACGGCGTCAGGTTTCGCTTACGTACGATTGAGTACGCCGCGCTCAACCTTCCTTGCCTCGTGCCAAAAATCCTCGCGCATCCAACGGAAAATCATTTCGTTCGCGGGTATAATTCAAAAAATGGAGATAGTCCAAGAGCGCTTAATCCTTGAAAAATCGTCTGCAAGGGTTTAAACTTAATTGTTTATTAAAGTGACCGTTGAGCGGGAGTAATTCAGCGGTAGAATGCCAGCTTCCCAAGCTGGACGTCGCCGGTTCGATCCCGGTCTCCCGCTCCAGACCATCATCCAATACCATCCGGCGGAAAGCTGCGGGCATGGAACGGTCGGCGAATTCTTTTGAAGTTGTCGCCCGCGAATGGTTTGAAATATGGAAAGCGGATAAGGAAGCAAGGTATTTCGGAAAAACCATGCTTCTTCTCGAAAAAGATGTGTTCCCGTGGCTTGGGTCGCGTCCGGTTGCTGAAATCACCGCTCCTGAAGTACTGGCGATACTGCGGCGCATCGAACGCCGCGGCGCAACAAATCCTACGCATAAAGCCAAAGAAAAAATTTCCCAGATAATGCGATACGCCATTGCGACGGGACGGGCTGACCGCGATCCGGTTCCCGATCTTCGCGGCGCAATCAAGCCAATCAGGAACGGGCATTTT
>Ga0082212_10000762_pt1 | contig 47119 bp, 29 predicted proteins | sample TergutNt197P3_FD_71548 | JGI IMG/M metagenome (GOLD analysis project Ga0082212, IMG submission 71548) | Neocapritermes taracua P3 segment gut microbial communities from Petit-Saut dam, French Guiana - Nt197 P3 | ecosystem: Host-associated > Arthropoda: Insects > Digestive system > Gut ... | reverse complement strand
GCCGCCGACGCCAACGACAACTGTATCGCCGTCGATTACTATACCCTCGTCAAGAACTATTTTGGTATTGTTGGCGGTCGTTATCGTTACTTTACCTGTCGCATCCGGTAATATCGATATTGAGCCGTCGTCTTCAAACTTTATTTCGGCCGAAACATCGAACTTCACCTTGCCATCCGGCGTTGTTATTGTGGCGACTGTATCGGGCGGCATCTTTACCGTCCCGTCGGGCTCTATAACGGTCCCTTCAGGTAATTCTACCTCCACGCCGTCGCTGGTCGTTGCGGTTCCGCCTGCGGTTCCCGGCATACTTATCACTCCGTCAGGATCTATTATCGTTCCTGCCGGCAACACTATTTCAACTCCTTCGGGAGTCGTCACAACGCCGCCGTTTACAAGCTCGATCGTTCCGTCAACGTAGGTTATGCTTCCGCCTGGAAGTTCGGCTTCCGCGCCGTTGGGCAATGTCACCGTCTCTCCTTCCGGAGGCGTCAGCTTATTTACCGTTACAACGCACGGCGCGCTGTTAACGCCTCCTGCGGTCGCCGTTATATCAGCGGTTCCTCTGTTGCCCGCAGCGTTCGCTGTCACAACGCCGGAAGAGCTCACTGTTGCTACCGCGCCGTTGCTCGTGTTCCATGACACGGTCGGATTAGTCGCGTTCGCGGGAAGTACCGTCGCGGTTAAAGTTTCAGTTGCGCCGGTCAGCAGGGTAGCCGAAGCCTTGTTCAAGGTTACCGACGATACCGCAACCGGCGAGACAGTCACTGTGCACGTTCTGCTGACGCCATCCGCAGACGCCGTAATAGTTACATCGCCTGCTTTACCAGTGGTGTTCGCGGTCACTGTGGTCGTGTTGCCAGTCGCCGGGGATACTGTAGCTAACGTGGCGTCGCTTGTCGTCCATGACACGGTCGGGTACGTCGCGTTCGCAGGCGCCACCGTCGCGGTCAGTGTACCGCTTGCGCCAGATGCGAGCGTGAACGAGCTCTTGTCCAAATTAACCGACGCTACTGGAATCGGTATGACCCTCACAACATAAGTGGCTGTCCGGCCCGCTTCAACCGTCGTTGCGGTTATCGTTGCAGTTCCGATGCTAACAGCCGTCACGACCGCGCCGTTGTCTCCCGATGCCGCCACAGTAGCAATAGCATTGCTGCTGCTGCTCCATGTAACTCTCTTATTTTCAGCCGCAATCGGAGATACCGTAGCGGTAATATCCACGCTGCTTCCAATGTAAAGATCTATGGAATTCGGCGTTATCGATACTCCGGTTGGAATAACAGGAACTTTCACCGCACACTCCGCGAAGAGCGTCAGGTCTTCCGATATCGCCGCCTTAATGACAGCGAACCCCGGCGCAACCGCTGTGACTACTCCGGACGCGCTGACTGTCGCTATGTCCGGTCTGTTGGACGACCAGATTGTCGTTGCTTTTCCGGGGTATGCGACAGCATAGGAACCGCTCGATATTATGGCAGTAAGGGTGCTGGTGGCTCCTGGAATTATTTCCACATCGGTCTTGTCAAGGACAAGCTTATATTGGGATATTGAATATATCGCAAAGTCAAACGTTACGCACGCAACTCCGGGTTCCGGGTTATCGGGGTCGTCAAAGGCAAAGAATCTTATGTTCGTCATTTTGAAAGGCACGATCTCTCCCGTTGCGCGGCGCTGTCGTTCATGCGCCAGCCTGATATCCTCAGATCTCGCCCAGACGACTTCAGGCGTAAGCGTACCCGTGTTGCCAAACTCAATCCTGCTCTCGCCTTTGAAAAGCCTCGGTTCCTTGAATTCATCCACGCCCCACTGGTTGAAAAGGTCGGCGGGGTCAGCCCCGTTAACGCGGACGTCGTAGCTTATATGCTCGCCCCTCGCCCTGTCGGTCGAAAAACGCTCAATCATATGCTGAGTAGCGGGGTGGCTGTCTTTCGACGCGGATTTGCCCGCCATAACCACAGTTGAATCGTCCGTTAAAATAAGATTAGCTGTAGCGTCGTAATAACCGTTGCCCCAAATATGTATATCGGGATACGCAGGAGCTCCATCGCCCCAACTGTAAATTCCGCTCGGGTAAGCATGAGCTTCAACATTAACGACGTGCAATCCGTAAGCCGCAGTGGCGTTGGCGCCGGTGCTTGAACTCTGGCCTCGCCACGTATCGACATGGGTAATAAGGAGCCCGCCCGTCGCGTGTGCGAATGCGGTCTCATTTTCTCTTGCTTCGCCCGTATCGAAAGATGCAAGATATGAAGGGATTGGTATTGAATTAGCTATGCGGTTCCTAATTGAGAATCTGTTGTCGCCTTTCTTGTTACCTTCAAATCCCGCGTCCTGACTGAGTGCAATCAATTTATCCCTTGCCCAGTCAAACGCCGCCTGGTCATACGCTCTGTCCTCGTGAACGGACAAATAGAAAGCCTGATGCTGGCTGCCGCTGCCCATATAGCCGCCCGGAGGGGTGTAAGCAGGCCCTGGTTCTATTTTCATTATCTCGCCGAGTCTCAGAGTGTATGTTCCGTTCTCGGTAAGGATTTTGGGCTTTATGACTCTCGAAAGGTCGACTGCGTTAAATCCGTCGTGTATTCCTCCGCGCGCCGCCAGGTCCTCATTGCTCGCGCCGACATACCCGCAGATGCCCTGCGGCCCCCAGTTGCCGAACGCTGCTGTGTAGCGCGTGCCTGGCATCCAGTTTCGCGGATCCGTCGGCCCGCCCGGGAATGGTTGATCCTGCGGAATATTGACGACGTCGATATTGCCATTGGGCAGAAAATTCTCATTGAGATATCTGGGATATCTGTACGAAGCTCCGCCTAAGTCTCTCTGCTGAGCTCCCGTGTCATACGTGTCCGATATCGACAGGGTACTGTGGCTCAACTCATGCTGATAGACCACGAACTGACGCGGTCGGGTTGGCCAGTATTCCAGATCCGCCTCCGTTCCTTCGCCCTTCTTGCCCTCGTCAAGGCAGTGAGAAGTTACCACGAAGAAGGAGACCTGAGCGCCGGCGCCATTATATTCAGGAGGACAATCAGCCGGAGGTACGGTCACGTTGCCTGCGCTTTGCCCCCAAAGGCCGGGAAGTTTGCCAATGACGCATTTTTCCGCGCTGAACTCCCACGAGTAGCCCGTCATTATTAATCCGCCCGACGCCTGCGCCTGGGATACCGTCCATGTGTTGCTTGTCGCGCTGTAAGTACCGAACTGCCTTACATCAACTTTCTTAACAAATTCTTTCGCTGCTGCGGTTCTGAGAGGAGCAAGGCTGGTGGGAATGCCGCTTTCGCCGAATGATCCCTGTACGCCCGCGTTGTCGATAGGCCCGTTAAACTCTTCAGGCACAGTCACAGCGATTATACCGCCCCTATTCACTCCCTGAGTGTTTTCAATAGCCGCCTCAAGCGCATATCTGCCGCCGAAGCCATACCATAGGCCGTGTGATGTCGATCCATGATATATTCCGTGTTCCATAGCATGAAGATTACGCTGCTGGTTAGTCATACCCGCCGTCAACGTGTTAAACGCTGATCTGAGCGCTGTGCGGTCCTGAGAAATAACGTTATAAGCGGCAAAAACAGCCGGATCCATAGCGGTATAAGCGCCATTAGCCATATTAGCAGCCGTTGTTAACTTGTTGCCTGTAAGCAGCGCGTATGTTGTCGAGAACCTGTCCGGGGATACTATATCGCCCCTAAAGTATCTTTCGTCGACATACGGGCGCCATTCCTGATCCGCGAACATCACGTCATTGAAGTAGCTCGGCGCAGCCTGTATCGCGCCTTCTCTGAGCTGTGACGGCCCCTCGAACATTACGTAAGCCATCCAGGTTTTCTGAACTTTTCCGCCCCTTGGCGTGGTAGCGGTACCGCCCGGCCACGGGTTCGCATACTCGTCAACCTTCGTCGTAAGGGTCGGATGCAGAGGGTAGCCGTCCATATGATCGCCCGTTGCCATCGCGGACATGGAAGTTGCAGTGGACAGCGAGGAAATTGAAACTCCATCCGCTTCCAACTGCGCCTGTTTCGCCTGTATGTAAGCGGGCGTGAAAGCTTCTCCCTCTTCCTTTGCCACGGCTTCCAGTATCTTGTACTCTTCAAAAGTTATCGCGTCAGCCGCCGGTTCAAGTTCAACGACCTGATTTTCCTTATCAAACGCAATGCGTCTTTCCTCAGCCGCTTTATAGGCTACTTCAGGAATAGGAAATACTTTTGAGGCGGGAGGCGCGGCATGAACTCCCACCACAAACTCGTCGCCCTCTTCATTCAGTACCTGTTTCACTCCGCCCGTCTCAATGTCCCATTGACCGTACACTAAGCATCCTTCGTTATCGAGTCCCACCGCGAGCAGGTTGTTGTCCTTGTCATGAAGGTACATGAACATGTCATCCTGCACAAAATAGTACTCGATATTGACGTTATAGCCCTTCTGAGTAAACGTAGCCGCAAACGCCGCCGTCCCGCAGATAAACACTGCGAGCAGCATAACCGCTAAAACACATAAAAACTTACGCATAAACACACTTCCTTTCATAAAATTGACAACTATTAACAATAGGTACAAAAAACATTATCAGTGCTTTTTTACTCCTCCCTTCTTATAAAAAACTCTAAACATATTTCGGCTCTTGTCAACCGTCTTATGGCTTTATAAAAAACGCCCATTCACGGCAAAGAGGTTAATCCTCTTAAACCGCAAAACTCTATAACTTCTGTATATTTGGAAATGGGAATAAATTGGAATGCATTTTAACATGATATGCTCCATAAGTTGCTTATGATAATAAGCATACAATATTTTACACTACAATTATGTTTTTTTTGTGTATGCTTAATCGAATTCGTATTTCATAATTGAAAGACAAGAATAAAAATGAGCGGCAATTGGAGTGCAATGCTCAATGTTCAATGTTCAACGAAAAGAGAACGGGGCGGCAAAATGCCGCCCGCTACAACATTTTTATTGCTTAATTTTTGTTTTCAATTACGAATTCCGAATTTTCTTTCTAAGAACCAGCGGAGCAATTCCAAACATCGCAAGCGCAAGATAGCCTGCGTTGCATCCGCCTTTACCGCCACCGCCTTTCTTTACAGAGGCTAAGAATATCGAGGAAATAACTTTGCCGTTCTCTTCGCCATCCAGGTCAAATATACCGCCGTCCTTTATGAACACGACCAGTTCATAAACTTCATTAGGATTTATCTTTCCTTCGAATATATCGCCGTCTAAAAGCAGGGTGAATTTTCCGTCGCCGTACTCGGCCGCGTCATTCACATAATCAAAGAAGTCCCCGCCACCTCCGAATAGCAAACCTATCAGGTTTATCTCATCCGCATACGACGCCAACAAATCTTTTCCAGCAATCGAAAACGTTACTTCAACAACTCCGCCCGGCGCTACGCTTCCTTCAAATATCGGCAGAATATATGTATTCACTTCTTTGGCGTCGAGCAGAATTTTCGCTATTCCTTCAGCTACGCTCTTCTTCAGATATACCTTGCCGTCTTTCTCTTCAAGGTCTTCAGCAGGTATTTCGGTTGCACCCGCCACCTCGTCCTTACTCGACGGGAATTCTGGATCAACAGGCGTCGATGCAGGTACAGTAATTGTGCATATATCAGTGATACCGCCCACTGCCGTCGTTACTGTTATAATTGCAGTTCCTCCGCTCATCGCCCTTACTACTCCGTTTGTATCTACTTCCGCTACCGCCGGATTATTACTGTTCCATACCACTGCTTTGTTCGTAGCGTTATCTGGCGTGACTTTCGCGTCGAGTGCCAACGTTTCGCCTATCTCGACCGTCGCTGATTTTGGTTCAATAGTAACTCCGGTTACGTCAACATATTCCGCTGTCACCGTCACCGTCGCAACGTTGGAAGTAACGGAAGCCGCGCCTGCGGCGCCAACTACGCAGTAGTAGTAATACGTTCCTTCCAGTAACGCTACCGGTATCGCGAAGCTTGCAATTGTCGCTCCCGCGATTACCTGACCATTAGTTGTGCTGTTCGTCGTATTGTAATACCACTGATAAGTGAGCGTCTCTCCAACCGGGGAGATAGTTGCTGAAACCGACAGGCTGCCCGAAATACTGCCCTCTGTGACGTCAGCATCCTGCGGCCCCGCGGTGATCGTAATTACTGGCGTTGGGTACGCCGGCGGCGCTGTTACCGTAACCGCCGCCGCGTTGGAAGCAACAGAAACTGCGCCCGTTGCGCTGACCACGCAATAGTAATAATACTCTCCCACTCCCAAATCAAGAGGAATGGAAAAGCTTGAGCTTGTACCGCCCACGATTGCCGTACCGCCCGTATTGCTTTTTGTAGTATTTAAATACCACTGATAATTGAGCAAAGTTCCAGCGGGCACAACGCTTGCTGTTACAGTCAAGTTGCCCGTTATGCTTCCTGACACGACGGAAGCGTCCTGCGGCCCTGCGTCAATCGTTATGACCGGCGTTGGCTCTATCTGCGGCTCGGTTACCGTCACCGTCGCAACTTTGGAAGTTACTGAAGCTGCGCCCGTTGCGCTGACTACGCAATAGTAATAATACTCTCCCTCTCCCAAATTAAAAGGAATGTCGAAGCTTGAGTTTGTACCGCCTACGATTGCTGTACCGCCCGTGTTGCTTTTCGTATTATTTGAATACCACTGATATGAGAGCGGCGTTCCGGCAGGCGTCACGCTTGCGGTTACCGACAGTTCGCCCGTAATGCTTCCTGATACTACTGAAACGTCCAGAGGCTCTGCGTCAATCGTGATTACTGGCGCCGACTCCGGCCCCGTAACTGTCAAATTCCAGATATCAGTGTGTCCGCCGTCAGCCGTGGTAACGGTAATATCTGCGGATCCGGCTGCTAACGCCGTCACTACTCCGCTGCTTGCGTTGACGGTCGCTACCGAAGTATTACTGGAACTCCAAGAGACGTCTTTATTCGTCGCGTTATCCGGGGAAACCGTCGCTGTAAGCGGCAATGTTTCGCCAATTGATATGGAAGCTGACGCCGGGTTAATCGATACGCCAATTACAGATACTATGCCAACCGCGTTGACCGTTATTTCGCTGGAAGCGACAAATTCACCGTCATTTGTCGTTGCGGTTATTATCGCCTTCCCCGCGCCTGCTCCCGTTACAACTCCTCCGAAAGGAAACAAACGGCTGTTATCAACCGTCGCTACACCCGTGTTGTCACTGCTCCACGTGATTGTCCTGTTTTTTGCGTTGTTTGGGGAAGCCGTAGCCGTTAGCGCCACTGTTTCGTGAACATTAATTGAAGCCGACGCCGGTGTGACCGATACGCCGCTCACATGGACGTCGTTTATATCATACGAATTAACCGTTACTGTAAAAGGAGTTGGCGTAACTTTTCCGTCAACTGTCTCTGCGGTTATCGAGGCCGTTCCCGGGCTTGCCCCAACCAAGGCGCCTTCATAATTTACGCTTCCATTAATAACATACGCTATGTCAGGATTGCTGCTTATCCATGTCACATCTTCCGCGTCTCTCGCGGCGAATGCATCACTTGGCGTTGCAGTTAAGGCAATTGTTCCATAAACTGTTCCCACTTCTATGTTGCTTGTAGAAACTTGAGTATTTATTGCTATTCCGGTAAACGGTCGAGTTACTTTTACCGTACACATAGCTGTTAATGGGCCATGATCCTTCAACTCCGTGAAGGTGATTGTCGCATTTCCAGGATTCAATGCCGTCACGAGGCCATTCACAACCGTAGCTACAGATGGCGCGCTGCTTTCCCATGAAAAGTCACGATAATATGGCGTTGCGTCGACCGGCGTAAGCGTTCCTACAAGAAGGCGCGTATCGCCCACTCTGAGGTCAATATGCTGTTCTTCAAGGGTTACATTCGTTACCGGGATAACATTTGCGGCGACATTTACCGAACAAGTCCCCGTACCCTCTGTAACTGAGGCAGTGACGACCGTGTTTCCGAATGAATTACCCGCCGACAGCGTCCCTAACGGGCTTACGCCCACAATATCCTCTGAAGAAGTACTCCATGTTATGGAAGAGGTAGCCGGTCTCAATACGCCATCCTCAGAAATAAATACTGAAAGATCCCTCTGCCCGTGACCACTGCTGTTAATCGGAGAATTTGATAAATACACTTCGCCGGGAATGATTATCACTTCAGTAGCCGCAAATGCCGCCGTCCCGCAGATAATTACCGCGAACAGCGTCGCTGATAAAACACCTATAAACTTGCGCATAAACACACTTCCTTTCTGAATAATATCTTCTGCGCTCAAAAATTATTAAATATTATTACATGTTATAGTAATTCTATTATCATGTCAATTGTGGAATATTAGTATTTTACAGGGAGGAAATTAGAGCGACCGGAAAGCGACTGGTTAGTATGATGTGTGATGTGTGATCTGTGAAGAGAAAAATTCGGGATTCCGCTCAATTAGCCTTTTGTACTGAATTATTTTGCGCTTTTGTCTTTTCTAATCCCTAATCCCTAATCCCTGTTTTTCCCCCTTGACGTCTGAAAATAGTAAGGTATAATTTCCAGCGTTGTATGTGAGCGCGCGGAGATGGCGGAAATGGTAGACGCGCAAGACTAAGGATCTTGTGGGACAAATCCCGTGGGAGTTCGATTCTCCCTCCCCGCACCAGAACAAAAACAAGTCAAATAAAGAATAAGCGAAGATTCCTTGTAACGTCAAGGAATTTTTTTTAATCAGCCCAATCAAAACAAATTTAGAACAAGCTCACTTTATCTGATATCATGGGGTACATTTCGGTCAAGGAGGGAAATTGAAATGCAGATACAGACAGCGGAACGCAAAGAGTTACAGCAGGTGATTGACGCATTACCAAATATCTTCCTGCCAATATAGCGCGAAAGCGGTCATCGCTGCCGTACCGCTCCATAATGTTAACTCGTTCAATTGAAACTTTGGATTGTGATGAGGCATATCGCGTCCATCCCCAAAGGTAGCGTTATGAAAAAAGTAAGCTCCTTCTACCTTGTCTAGAAAAGCGGAAAAATCTTCCCCGCCCATCGTCGGTTCTGAAATCACATGCGCCATATCATCTCCCAGCGCCTGTTTTGCTATGTTCACCATTTTCAGAACGACCTCGTCGTCGTTTTGGACAACTCCGCATCCGGGAATAACGGTTACTTCAGCGCTCCCTCGCATACTCCGCGCGACGCCCTCAATTGTTTCAGTTATACGTAGAAGCAGACGTTTTCTCAACTCCGGATCTAGCGTGCGAAGCGTTCCTTCAATTCTCACAATATCGGGAATGATATTGAAAGCAGCGCCTCCGTTTATCATTCCAACCGTTATCACAGCGGGCGAGAGAGGACTGACTTCTCTGCTAATTATGCTCTGCAGTTGGCAGACTGACTGACACGCCATTAGTACAGGGTCGACAGTTAAGTGAGGCATAGCTCCATGCCCGCCTTTTCCCTTAAACTGAGCTATAAACCTGTCGGTTGAAGCCATGAGCGCGCCCGTTCTGAAACCGATAGCGCCCGGTTTTCCCTCATTCCAAAGCGTACCTGTATGCAAGCCAATTATCGCGTCAACTCCGTATAGAGCTCCGTCAAGCAGCATGGGAACAGCCCCGTTAATAGTTTCTTCCGCAGGCTGGAATATAAAGCGTACTTTTCCCTTGAGCTCGCTTCGCCTTTCTGCGATTAGCTTAACAACTCCTAAAAGCATAGCCATATGCGCATCATGTCCGCATGCATGCATATTGCCGTTTACCGATGCAAAAGGTGACAGAACCTCCTCTCTGATAGGAAGAGCATCCATATCAGCCCTTATAGCAAGGGTTTTACCGTTAGATGTACCGGTAATATCGGCGATAATACCGCAGCTTTTCGCTCCGTTTCTTAAAATTCCGACATTCTTAATAATACTTTCGACACCTAAAGATTGTAGTTCCCGAAATATATAATCAGCAGTTTTCGGAAGGTCGTGGGATACTTCAGGGATTCTATGCAACTCCCTCCTCCACTCGATTATCTGCCCTTCAATTTGCTTGCTTGCCTCTGATATTTTATTCATTTCATTATGCTCTTCCCACAAGTCCGAACCCGTTAATTATCCTGTCCAGCATTTCATCAATTGTATTGATATACCGGGCCATTGCGTTAAATGCCTGGGAGTACTGAATAATATCGAGCATTTCTTCATCGATATTCACGCCCATGATGGACTGCCTGTTTGTTTCAATGGACATCACAAGATAATTCTGATTATTATTCATCTGGTATGCCTCAGAAGCCTTTGCGCCGAATTTAGCAATGAATCCTTCATAGAAAGCGTTAAAATCCGCGCTGTTGTTGTTCAATATCTTCGCGTGCTTCAGCTGTGCCAATAACAGGGCATTAGACCCGTCCCCGATTCCGTTTGTCACTCCAAAACCGCTGCCCATGGCTGCGCCAATTAAATTTATATTCTGTATCACCAGGTCATTTACAGAAAACCTTCCGGATGCTCCATACTTTCCACGCACCGAATTATAAAAGGCTGTCCCGGTAACTTCCACTGCGTCGCCAATACCGTAACCGGCGTAATGGACGGCGTTAAATTCATTTACAAGCTTATAGACAATCTCATCAAACGTATCCAATAATTCTGGAATAATTCTATTTCTGGCGTCCTCAAGCGCTCGCAGTTCACCGTCATTGACATGATTTAATACAAGGATCCCTGTACTGCCCACACTTTTTAGTTTAAAGCGAAGTCCAAGTGACACTTCTTCCAGATTTTTCGCGCTAAAGTCCTTTCCGTCAGGAATTTTACGGGCATCTTTAAACATATTGCTTTCTGAAAGGTATTGTCTTCCGTCGAAAGTAAACGACGCGTCCTTTGCCTGCTCAATAACGTTTGTAACTTCGCGGTAAACCGGGTTTCCTCCTGCTCCCGTTCCGTACTGCTCAGTGCTAATCAATCCAAGACGCCTCAGCACCTGCATGTTTCCATCCTCGTCGCCAAGAATATTTATCATGTTGCTTTCGCCTATTACGTTGCTTTCGATTGTAATATAAAACGTCTCATCCTCCGCAATGGCAACTGACGCGTGCAACCACTGTTCTGCTGAAGTCAGATCGCTTAATATGCTGTATTTTTCGTTTATCTTGTTGCATATTGTTTGAAGAGAATCCTCGGGTTCTATATCTATCGTAATTACGGGCGCGCTGTCTTCCCGCGAGTCATTTGACAAACCCATCTGACGGGCTAAATCCCCTCTAACGTCCATAATTGAAATCAACCAGTTTTCACATGATTTAACGCCAATTTGCGTAACTATCCCGCTTGTATATTGATATTCCACCTCAAAAGTCTCTTCGCCGCTATCTGCTGGAGGATGCCTTAACAAGCTCTGTCTCAGAAAATCAGATATATCCTCAAGCATAAGCGCGCTTCCCGATGACGACATTACTGCAGTTCCAACGTCATCGGAAATATCCCATCTGCTTGTTGCATCATTCCAACTGACAGTTATATTTCTTTCGAAGCCTCCTGCGGACACACGGAAAGTATATTCCTCCATGATTTTCCCCGCGCCAAGCACCTGCCCGTCCGGAATTCCGGCTCTGCCAAGCGCGTTCTGAACAAGGTTCGTGGTACTCGCTTTCACTCCTGAGTTTCCGACCTGAAGCCTGAACGAGCCAGTAAGGTTTAGAGAATCATTTGCTGTACGGGGACGAAGCCGCATCGTGACATCGCTGCCCGACGAATCCTTAACTATATTCCCAAAAGCGTCAAGGCAGAACGCGTCTCCCCCGCCCATTTTCCATGAAGTCTCTGTGGCCAAGCGATGTATATCAAGCTGATGAGCGCCGTCCGGCCCCCCCGGAAGAACGTCGGCGACAGAACAGTCAGCGACAATATCAAATTCATTGTCTTCAACCTGTACATTATAATAAGTTTTACCGTCCCACTGGAACGCGTGAGCGACAAGATGACGAACGCGGTCGCCTTGAACCAGATTTTTTCCGTTTAGGTCGATAATATACTCGTCATTAATGGAGCTCGGAGGTTTAATCGTTATATTTATCAACTGCGACAACTTGTCAACAAGCAAATCGCGCTTGTCGTAGAGATCATTCGGGTTCATTCCCGATGCCTCCAACTGCGCTATCTTTTTATTAAGCTCAGCAATTTGATCCAATTTATTATTTACATCATCAACATCGCTCTTTACTTGCGTGTTTAAATGATCTGCATATTTATCAAAATTAGTTACAAGCTGATCAAGAAGCGTTCCAAAAGTCTTAGCCTGTTGAATTACTGCCTCGCGTACCGGAGCGCTTTCCGGGTTTTTACTCAATTCCTGAAGGCTTGCCCAGAATTCGTCAAGAGACGTTTGGATGCCTTGCCTATTGGGCTCTGCAATAAACATCTCAAGATTACTGAAAACAGTTTTTATCTGAGCCCAATAACCAAGAGGGCTCATCTCCTGTCGGTATTGAAAATCAAGGAACGCGTCCCTTACGCGTGTTATGGATGCAGCATCAACACCGGTGCCAATTTGCCCCGGTATTACAGGAGACATTATTCCGGGGTCTGTGTAAGGAAGGTTTGTAACAAGATTGACTCTCTGGCGGGAATAGCCTTCAGTATTGACATTTGAAATATTATGCCCCGCAGTTTGGATAGCGAGACGAAAAGCATTTGTGGCGCGGCGCGCCATTTCCAAGCCATAGAAGCTGTTGATCATTTCAATCGATCCTCTCTATTAACCTTTTAAATCCATAGAATTGATCCCAGAAAAGTCAGACCTTTCAAACCGTCGAATTTCAGATAGCATCATGTCATAAAATTTTTGCCCTTCTTCCACTAAGCGCTTTAAGATTTTTGACTCAGCGCCGACCGACCTGACGGCTTTTTCAAGTTTTTCGCCTGATAAACGAAGAGGCTCCCCGTCTTCCCCCATGGCTTCACATATAACATTCAGTTTATTTTCGCAATCTAAACCTGCGGCAACCGTAGCCGCCGCTTTGTCCCTTAAAGATTCATACTTGTATACTTCTAAAGAGGAGGAATGTAAAAGCTTTATCAAATCTTGTATTGTCTCTAAATCTTTATTAACTACCGCTTCGCGCTGTTGTGTCAAGTATGAGAGCAACTCATTTATACTTTCAGTTTCTCTCTCAATCACATCAACAAGCTCATGAACACTCAAAACGCTTTACTCCTCTCCATTCAAAAGACCGGCTATCAAAAGACAGCGGGCAACTTTATCAAGGTCGGGGTTGTAAGTTCCTTCCGTGATTTGTTTCTTATATCCATCTACTTTTTCCTGCCGAACTTCAGAAACATGCTCAAGTTCGCCCATTATGCGACCAAGCTCCTTCGCAAAAGGGCTGATGTTAGCCTCGTCAGTTACTCCGGCGACATGCTCTACGCCATATGACTTATTTAGATGTTTCTGCTTCATAATTGGGGTTAAGTTATTCTGTCCCGATATTCTTTCTACCATATCAAACACTCCTTTCCATTCCACCTCACTTAAAGTATCGGAATAAAAACAATAACCTTTAGTTTAGGCCTTTCTGATTTCGCATTCCGAATTATTTTTCTAATTCCGAATTTCCTATGTTTTGTCTTTATCTTTCCTAATCCCTAATCCCTAATCCCTGTCTTTTCAAGCTTTCGCCCACACAATCGCTCCCGTACACTCCGCTCCTGCTCTTGCGCAAGCGGACAAAGCCCGCTTTATGGTCGTTCCTGTAGTTATAACATCATCAATTATTATAACTCTTTTGCCTTCAATCTTCTCAGCGCTGAAAACATCCTCCGCCAGTTCAAGCCTTTCCTTTCCGCTTCTTTCGGTTTGAGTTTTAACGTCATATGACCAGCGTAAAGACTCCGACACTTTGAAACCTAAAACTCGCGAAATCCCAAATGCAATAGCGCGGGACTGGTTAAAACGCCTTTTGCTTTCTCTGTGCAGAGGAATCGGAACAAGAATAACGCTTCCTGCATCATACGAGCTTACAAGTATTTCATTGTCTCTTAACAATGCATTCCCGACGCTTTCGCCCATAGCGCGTCCAAGGGACTCATGGTTTGAATATTTAAAAGACAATAAAAGTCTGCGCGCCACGTCATTATGGCGCGCGAAAAAGTAAATCCATGCTTCACTCTCGTGCAAAACGCACGGGTGATCCAATCCGCACGCAAAACACTTGATCTTTCTGTTGAAACAGAGCGAATCTAAACATTCTTTACAGGCAATTTCCCCAGGATTCCCGCATATCGGGCAAGACACCGGAAAAAACACGTGAGCAAAACACTTTATAAAATGAGTTAATGGCTGAAAATCCATCTTATGCTCCTCTCGTCTCCAAGAGGCAGCATACCGATATGAACGGGCAACAGCGCGCCGAAAATTCCTGTGAAATTCCCCTCTTTTTCCGACCAGGGAGCGGAAGGCAGAGCGATGTTCGTTACCGAAGAATTATGAATATGGCTGTCTATTCTAATTGAGGCAACGTTCTTCAAATCTTCCGCCCTCAGTCCGACTGATTCCGGAGAGATCTCAATGAACATGACTGTTTTAAACTCGTTTCTGCGAATGGAGGAAACGATTTTACCCGCAGTGGAATTGGCTATTCCTGAATTTTCAAGCCCTTTTGCATTGGGCGATTTCGAGATGAGCTGGTCAAGTTTGTCCCATGCCGCATTTCCAACCAAAACATCGGTTTGTTTGACACGTTGAGCGGCTTGCTTCACCAGCTCGTAAATCACAGGAAAATTCTTTCCTTTATCTGTGTCTTGCCAAAAACTTGATATCAACTCGGACAATCCCTCGGCGTCAGGCGCCGCAACCTTGAAATCAGCCCTGATGCGCGATATGAAGTCCTTGAATGCCCCTATTTCTTCATTGGTGACTGTTCCGCCTATGAACACCGCAACTTTCCTGTCTATATCCTTAGCTTCTCCATTTTGAGCGCCATTGAGAGCAAAGAGAGCTTTTGGCAAAGCTTCGCTCCACGTCGTGGCTTTCCCGTCGATTTCTGGAGTTAATAAACGCCCTTCCATCATATCTTTGAAATGGTATCGCCCTTTCAAACAAGTTAGGCCGCGATTGGCGCATGAATCGCCAATTTCAGTCGTTATTCTCACTATTCTCTTGCGCGATTTGTCAAGGTTCATTATTAACCCGCACCCGAGCGGGCAATGCGGACATGTGGTTTTGACGGTATTTGGAATTTCACTGTGCGGCAGCCTCTCCGCGCGCTTTTCAAGCAAGGCGCCGACCGGGCACGCTTGCGCGCATAGACCGCAGAAAGTGCAGTCTGATAGCTCCATATCCCGATAAAACTGAGGAGATAATAGCGTTTCGAATCCGCGCTTTGTGAAATCTATAGCGTGAACCCCTGCAATTTCATCGCAAATGCGTACGCAACGACCGCAAACCACGCACTTATCCATGTTTCTAACATAATACTTATTGACGCTTTCGAGGTTCATCTCGGATTTCAGTATATGAACTCCCGCTACCCGCGACGGGTTGACTTCAAGTTCCGTAGCGTATTCTCGCAGCTTGCACTCAAATATATCCGCGCAACCGCATTCAAGGCAACGCGCCGAATCGGTTTTCACCTGCTCTTCAGTTAAGCCGTGATTGTACTCTTTATTAGGGTTGGCAAGCCTTACGCCGGCTTCCTCTTCACGCGGATGTTCGCGCGGAAGAGCGGCTCTCTTTTGTATCGGGATGTTCTCGCTACTGAAATTCGGATTAGTGACATCGTATACGAAACGCTTTTTGGCTTTCCCCGTCTTAAACCAGGCATCCACCGCCTCGGCGCAAAAATGTCCGTTTCCTATGGCTTCAATTGCAATCCTCGCGCCGCTCTGTTGATCTCCGCACGTGAAAACTCCCCGCAGCGGCGTCTCATAGTTTTCGTTGACCTTCATTTGCCGCCCGTCATGCAGAACTTCGGGGATATTCCTGAAATCTATTCCCTGGCCGACTGCGGCTATTACATTGTCAACTTCGAGAATAAAAATTTCTCCGGTCGGTACTGGGCTGCGGCGTCCGGAAGCATCAGGGCTTCCAAGCGACATTTTTTCGCATACCAAGCGTTCAACAATTCCGTTTCCCTCAATGATTTTTGGCGCTGCAAGGAAAATGAACTCTACCCCCTCTTCCTTCGCCTCTTTTATCTCGATCTTTTCAGCTGGCATCTCATCCTCTGTCCGGCGATAAACTAAGTAAACTTTTTGCGCTCCGCAACGAACAGCGCAGCGGCACGCATCCATTGCCGTATTTCCTCCGCCTATTACCGCAACGCGTTTTCCGAGCTTCATAGGATTATGATTATTTACCGTATAAAGGAAGTTTATTCCTCCGACGACTCCGGCAAGAGCTTCTCCCGGAACTCGAAGAGCAGAAGATCTCCAGCAGCCCATAGCCAATACAACAGCGTCATAGTCAGTTCTGAGCTCTTCAAGTTTTATATCCTTACCAAACGCCACTTTTGTTTTAACGGCCACGCCGTGAGATTTTGTCAGCCATTCCGCCTCTCTTTCCAGAATTTGCGGAGGAAGGCGGTAATCCGGGATACCATAACGCATCATTCCTCCAAGATATTCTTCTTTCTCGTACAATACGACAGAATATCCCGCAAGTCTAAGAAAATATGCCGCCGATAGCCCCGCCGCGCCTCCGCCTACAACAGCGACTTTGAAACCGTTTTCCTCAATATGCGGGATCTCTCCCAATCCACCGGCGTTCATTCCCCAATCCGATACGAAACGTTTAATTTCGCGAATGGAAACAGGTTCCTTCTCATCGGCAAGGTTACGTCGGCATTTTGCCTGACAGGGCGCCGTACAGACACGGCCTATCGAAGCCGGAAGTGTAACATGTTCGTGTAGCACATCCAAAGCTTCGCGGTATTTACCCTGAGCTGTAAGGTTAATATAAGCTTGAACATTTCCTTGAGCCGGACATGTTATGCTGCATGGCGGACGACAATCACCCACATGATCCGAAAGTAGCAGTTCCAGAGCTAAACGTCTTGCATCCGTCACGCGTTTGGTATTTGTTTTTATTACCATATTTGGAGCAACGGTATTAGTACACGCCCGCATGAGAGAGCGTGCTCCCTCTATCTCCACAAGGCAAACGGAACAGCCTCCATGCACTGAAAGGTGAGGGTCATAGCAGAGCGTGGGTATTTTAATCCCGCACTCCGCGCAGAGGTCAAGTATTTTCTGTCCTTCGAATCCATAAACTTCCCTGTCGTTAACAGTCAACCTTACATTTCTTATCATAAATTTTCACCTCTTGAGGGCATTTTTGAAGAGCCAGTTAATAATTTTATACAATTTGTTTTATTATACAATTTTACAGCCTGGTCTGGAACAGTCTCAAATATTTAACTTGACAATGCAGGCGAGATGAAGTATATAAAAGTATAGAATAGTACATATAAGTAAAAGGAGGTTATTATTTTGAGCGGTCGTGTAATATTAAACTTAAACGAACAGCTAATACAATGCATAGATACTGAAAGAAACAGAATCGGAGCAACACGAAACGGTATTGTTGCGCGAATACTAGAAAAATATTTCGTAGAGAAACAAGAGAAGCAAGAGCTCTATGACGTATGGTTTATGGCAGAGGTGGAAAAAAGCATAAAATCTGCCGGAGAGCAACCGTTGGTCGATCATGAAGACGTTGTTAAACAAGTACATAATATAATAACTGAAGCAAGAGAAAGAAATGCTGCTAAAGTGGTCTGAGTACGCGCGTTATAAGTATACCGAGCAAATAAAATACATCGCTTTGCGCAATCCAAATGCGGCGGAAGAAATCGAAGCAAACATAGAAAATACATTAAACAGAATTTTAATTTATCCTCATTCAGGGCGCATCGGGCGTTATCCTGATACATTTGAGTGTCTCGTAAACAAAACTCATTTGATAATTGTATACAAAATACACAAAGAAGTTATAACGGTACTAAATATTCTACACACAGCTCAAGATTATCCATAAGAAAAGGGAACTTATCTTTTTTGAAAATTTGTGATGTATAATCATGTTTTAAAATATTAAAAAATAACTTTTGAGGTGCTGTTGCGATGTTTGATTTCATCAAGGGTGTATTCGGTCTTGACCCAAATGGGCGCGCGTTAAAGAGATATACGGAATATGTTGAGCCTATAAATAATTTGGAACCTGAAATGCAGGCTCTGTCGGACGACGGCATAAGTGCATTGGCTCAGGATTTCAAATTACGAATAGATAACGGAGAATCTCTTGATTCTCTCATGCCGGGCGTTTTTGCTGCGGTTCGGGAAGCTTCAAGACGAACAATCGGATTGAGGCACTACGACGTGCAGCTTGTTGGCGGAATGGCTTTACACGAAGGAAACATAGCCGAAATGAGGACAGGAGAAGGAAAGACTCTTGTAGCAACGCTTGCTGTTGTCCTAAACGCCCTTGGGGGAAAAGGAGTTCACCTTGTTACGGTCAATGACTACCTTTCGAGGCGCGACGCGGACTGGATGTCCCCCATCTATAACATGATGGGGCTCAAAGTCGGGGTAATTTATCCTTACATGCCGCAGGAAGAGAGAGTGGCGGCGTATAAATCGGACATAACATACGGGACAAACAGCGAATTCGGATTTGACTATCTGAGGGACAATATGGTGCTCACCACGGCAGATATGTCGCAAAGAGGTCACAATTACTGCATAGTTGACGAAGTTGACTCAATCTTGATAGATGAAGCGCGTACGCCGCTTATAATTTCGGGGCCGTCGGACGACAACGTTGATCTTTATAAGGCGGCGGACCAGATGGCGCGACTGCTCAAAGAGGTCGAGGATTACGAAAAAGATGAGAAGGAAAGGAACATTTCACTGACTGAAGCCGGAATAGCTAAAACCGAACGTCAGATGAAAATGCCGGGTTTATTCTCCGATGCAGCGCGTTCCGAACTCGCGCACAGGATAATACAGGCGGTTAAGGCGCACAGGCTATTTACGCGCGATGTACATTATGTAGTCAAGGACGGAGAGATAATAATAGTCGACGAATTTACAGGACGTCTCATGGTAGGGCGCCGTTATTCGGACGGGCTGCATCAGGCGATAGAGGCGAAGGAGCGCGTTAAGGTCGGAAGAGAAAGCCAAACGCTCGCGACCATAACGCTGCAAAACTATTTCAGAATGTACGTAAAGCTCTCGGGTATGACCGGAACAGCCCTCACAGAGGCCGAAGAGTTCAAAGAAATATACGGGCTGAAAGTTATTACCGTGCCAACGCACCGGGATATGATAAGAACCGACCACCCCGATGCAATATTCGGCACAGCGCTTGAAAAATACAGCGCGGTAGCCGACGAGGTTTCCGAGAAACATTCAAGAGGCCAACCGGTTCTCGTCGGAACAACTTCCATAGAGAACTCCGAACGCGTAAGCAAACTGCTGAAAGCGCGAAAAATTGAACACCAAGTGCTCAACGCAAAACACCACGAGAAGGAAGCTCACATTGTGGCGCAGGCAGGCCGCAAGGGCACAGTCACGGTGGCTACAAACATGGCCGGGCGCGGAACGGATATTGTACTGGGCGGGCAACCTTACAGCGACGTCAATCACGACGAAGTGACAGCGCTCGGCGGGCTAGCAATAATAGGAACCGAAAGGCACGAGTCGCGCCGCATAGATAATCAGTTGAGGGGACGTTCAGGGCGTCAGGGTGACCCGGGTGAAAGCCGTTTTTACCTCTCTTTGGAGGACGATCTGCTCAGGTTATTCGGCTCGGAAAAAATACAAGGATTGCTTGGTAAATTGGGAATGACCGGCGGAGAATCCATAAATTCTCCGATGTTGACAAAGACGATAGAATCATCACAGAAAAAAGTGGAACAGATGCATTTTGACATACGCAAACAACTTTTATCTTACGATAACGTAATGAACCAGCAGCGAGACGCAGTTTACACGGAGAGACAAAATATCCTCACCGATGAAGACGTTAATGCCTATGGACTCGGAATAGCAGAAGGAGTAATTTCAGATATTATTGAATATTATTTTAATGAAAACTCCGAACCCGATACCGACCGTGCAGTATCAAGGATACGCTCTGTTTTCGGACAGGAAGTTGCAAAGGAACTTGTTGGGGTGGACTCAGCGAGAGGTGTGGAACTTCTACGGGAGGACATTTCAAATTCCGTTAAATCAAAATATGAGAGTAAGATTCAAGAATTTGGAGAAGAACTGGCGCCGCGTTTACTCCGGTATATATTGCTGAACACTCTTGATAATGGCTGGCGCGACCACTTGCTTGGAATGGACGAACTAAGACGCGGGATAGGATTGCGCGCCATAGGACAAAAGGACCCTCTTCTTGAATATCAATTTGAATCATACAATTTGTTTAAGGATATGATGCAAAGGACGCGCCTTTCAATTGCTGAACAGATTTTCAGGGTAAAAGTAGTATCGGAAGAAGCGAGACGCAAGGAAAGAAATTTATCCGAAAACAGGGATTTCAACGCGCCAATAATACCTCAAAGGTCAGAAGCCTACGAGACAGCACTGATGGCAGGAGAAGGGAAACAAACGCCTATAAGAAAAGGCGCGAAAATCGGAAGAAACGACCCGTGCCCATGCGGAAGCGGAAAGAAATATAAACACTGCTGCGGGAAATGATAAAGTATGTAATATGTAATTCTAAATGAGGTGAACATATGGTTTTACGCTTAAGAATTTTACTGTTTTTGATTTTGCTTGTTTTCGTTGCGTTGCCGCTGCAAAGCGCGGAAGCTGCCAACTTCGATTTTTATAATGCATCAGAATCATTCAGCGATTCAGCTCCAAAAATTGACCTTATGGAAATGATTCAGGAATGCCCGGATTTTTCTGCTTACCCCAAGTATGACGGAGTAATATGGCTTAAAGAGCATACATACCAGATAGACTCAAGCGGATTAATGTCCGTCACGACGGTTTGGGTAATTCTTGGAAAAAGCGAATTAGAGAGAAAGTGGCTTGACTGGAACATACAAATTCCGAAGGGTGGAGACGCGCAAATCTACGAGGCGTCTTTATACGACCCCGGAAGCTTGACGCAAATTGATAGAATTGAACCTCAAAGGAAAAACGATGTATGGCATATAAATTTTCGAACTGTACCGGACGAATTTATAATAGTTTTGTCGTATCGACAGTCTTACGCGCATGGAATTTTCATACAGGATATGCTGTGGCTAAACGAAAGTTTGCCCATATGGGAGCACTCTATCATTGCAAATGTAGAAACTGGAAGAGAATTTGAATATGTTTCAAACTCAAATGTTGAGCCAGAAATAACCAACAGCGGAAACCATGATATATATAAATGGATGATAGTAAATCAAACGCCGGTTTTATCCCATTCTCTCAGAACAGACTCAAGGATTTGGCTTGCTTTCGGGAATAAACAACCGCTCTCAAATTTAATAAAATTACTTGAAATTTATGAAAAAATGCAGGTTCCGCTTCCCCCTTCAAATGTTGAAGCGTGGCTGAAGAAAGGAGACCTGTCATCATTTTTTAACTGGTTGCTTGCACAAGAAATTGATAACTCGATAAACAGAGCTCGGGAAGAAATACCTGAAAGAGCGCCGTGGAGCAAATGGGAAAAATCTATCTTAGCTTCATCATGGATAAATCGTTACAACAAAGGTTCGTGCCGTTTGTTCTGGAGGTTATCCGTTGACCCTGCTAAATATAATTTTGCCAATGAGTCCATAATTTTAAACCCCGTTATGGAGCTAAAGAGAAAAAAAGATACTTTCTTTTACGATGCAGGCCAACCATACGAGCCCGGCCTCACATCTTTATCTTTAATTGGAGAAGCCCTTTACATTCCTAATGAAGGGAATAAACTCGAAAAAAGGTTAATTCCGCCGCGCGGCGCATCTGTCAACCGTTTGTCCATTATATGGAATATCAGCCTGGCGGAAGACAACACAATGACTGGTTCGGTGCGCTTAATCATACGCAACTCATGGAAAGATTTTCTGTTATCAAACATGAATGTAAATGATATTCTTCGCGAAATTGCAGGAAAAGCCGCATTTGAAAAGGACATAACAACGAAAAACATAAGGGAAGGGATTGAAATCATAGCGCCGTTAAAACCAAGTAAAATAATACTCGGAACATCAGGAACAAACGCTATTATTCCACTAACTCCACCTCAACCGGACTGGCTTCGTGATCTCGGAACTGCGATAGCTCCATATTCGATTAAGTTTCCTATGAGTGTAGAAATAAACTATAAGATAAACCTTCCGGCAAACGTGAAGGATGTGCTTCCTCCAACGCAGATAGACAGAGACGGAGGTAAAATAAAGTATTTGGAGAAATACGAGTATTTTAGGCGTTCGAAGAGACTGGATGTGACAGCCAGATTGACTTTTCCAAATTCAAGAATTGATCAGGACTCAGAGAAGGAGATTGCATTTGCGATCTCAAGATTTGGCTCGCAACGCTCAATTCCGATAAGAATCAGGGATTAGGGATTAGGGATTAGGGATTAGGGAGGTATTTGCTTGAAGGACATAGATAGTATTCTGCAGCAGATTTTATTTGAGGCAGTTAGTATAGTAAGCGATGGAAAAATTGAGATAAGCGAGATAATGTTTGAAAGGCCAAAACGTGAAGGGCAAGGAGACAGGGCGTCAAATATCGCTATGAAAGCGGCGAAGCAGCTTGGAAAACCCCCGCGCACATTAGCGGACGAGATAGTATCGGCAATCGAAAAAGGCGATTATATAGAAAAAGTCGAGACAGCAGGCCCCGGATTTATTAATTTCTTCCTTACTCCTTTGTGGCTGCAACTCACAGTAGAAAACATACTTTCGAACCCTGACGCGTTCGGCAGCTCGGACACAGGAAAGGGGAAAAAGGTTCAGGTGGAATTTGTGAGCGCAAACCCTACCGGACCTCTTCATGTCGGGCATGGAAGAGGCGCCGCAGTTGGGGACACCGTTGGGAACCTGTTGTCATTTACAGGCTGGGACGTGCAAAAGGAGTATTATCTGAACGACGCGGGGCTTCAAATGCAAATTCTCGGAACCTCAACACAATCGCGATACTTTGAGCTCGCCGGGGCGCCCGATAAAGCGCCGTTACCGGAGACGTCGTATAAAGGCGAGTATATATGGGATATAGCAAGTAGAATCGTTGAAAGCGAAGGCGACAAATATATATCGCAACCCCTTGAGGACAGCGTGCCGTTTTTTACAAACCAAGCCGTGAACTCAATTCTGGATGATATTAAAAACGATCTCTCCGATTTCGGAATAAAATTCGACGTCTGGTATTCGGAAAAAAGCCTCTATGAGCGCGGGCTGGTTAACGAAGCGATGGAATACTTGAAGAAAAGGGACTTCACGTTTCAGCATGAAGGAGCTTTATGGTTCAAATCTCCCACAAAATCCAATACGGAAGTAAACGAAGATGCAAACACCGAAGACAAGGAAAGAGTTCTTATTCGCAGTAACGGAGCGCCAACCTATTTTGCCTCGGATATCGCGTACCACAAGGATAAATTCGACAGAGGCTTTGTAAGGCTCATTGATGTTTGGGGCGCCGACCACCACGGATATGTCCCAAGGATGAAAGCCGCCATAGCAGCGTTAGAGCACTCGCCTGACTCGTTCGAAGTATTGCTTATCCAGTTTGTGAATCTGCTGCGGAATGGGGAGCTTGTCCCCATGTCCACGCGTTCGGGTCAATTTGTAACACTCAGAGAAGTGAGGAGTGAAGTTGGGAACGACGCGGCAAGATGGTTTTTCCTTATGCGCAACAGCGACAGCCATCTTGATTTTGACCTTGAACTCGCAAAACAACAAAGCAATGAAAATCCTGTATACTACGTTCAGTACGCTCACGCGCGCGCATGCAGCATAAAAAGGGAATGCACCGAACGCGGATTGATGAAAAGCATGAAAACAGATTTTAATATCGGCGCTCTCACTGAAATTGAAGAAAGAAAGCTAATATCGAGGCTGGCCATATTTCCACAGGAGGTTCTGCGCGCGGCAAATGAGTTAGCTCCGCATATAATGACAAATTACGTGTTCGATCTTGCCGCAGATTTTCACGCGTTTTACAACGCGCACAGGGTAATGTGCGAGGAGCAGGAAAAATCATCATCAAGGCTTCTGCTCGTGGAGGCGGTTAGAATAGTGTTGTCAAAAGCTTTGGGGATACTAGGAGTCTCGGCGCCGGAAAGAATGTAAAATAGTGTGGAGTGTGGAGTGTGGAGTGAAAGGAAAAAACAAAAGGCTATCCGCCCTTTACGGATTATTCCTTATATCCTCGCTCTAAAGAGCGTGGTTTTGCGAAACTGTGGATAAAAATCAAAAGGGATTAGGGAAGGATAGTTTATGCCGCGTATACGATGGGTATTTGTTTTTGTTTGTACAATGCTTGTTCTTTTGATTACGGGTACAGTTTTGTTTTATGAGGCGGAAAAAATAGTAAATCTTATTTCCATTTCCGCCGAAAGGACTTTACAACTCGCGGAAAAACAGAGTAAAGTAATTAAGTACAAGGAACAGATTGAGTTTTATAAGACCGATAAAGGAATTGCGCACCTGGGAAGAGAACAATACAACTTCATCTTCCCCGGCGAAAAGATATTTGTAATAGAAAAAAACTAAAGTATAATGTTCAATGTTTTTCTTTTGTCTTTCACTGTGCATTGAGCATTGATAATTGTGCATTGCCTTTTGGAGGCGCGTGCGCTCCGGTGAGCGTTCCGGACTTCAACTCCGGCGAGGGGCGGTTTAAGCCGTCCCTGGTGGGTTCGACTCCCACACGCCTCCGCCAATGAATACAATGTTCAATGTTAAATGTAAAATGTTCAATGTTCAATAAAAGACAAGGATAATGTTTAATGATACGGCGAAGGGGTTTTAATGCTCATGTTGAAATATACAAAAAAGACTGACCCTGATCTTTACAACATTGTGAGTGAGGAACTATACCGTCAGGAACACAATATTGAAATGATAGCGTCGGAAAGCACAGCCAGCGAGGAGTTGATGGAGCTTTCGGGATGCGTCTTCACCAATAAAACTACTGAAGGATACCCGGGCGCCCGCTTTCAGGCCGGTTCGCAAATAGCTGACAAAATGGAGAGGCTCGGAGTTGAACGGGCAAAATCGTTGTACGAAGCGGAACACGCTAATATTCAGCCCTATTCGGGTTCTGCGGCTAACTATGGCGTTTATGCAGCTTCACTAAAACCCGGGGATTGCGTGCTGGGGATGAGGCTCGATCATGGCGGGCACCTTACGCACGGCTCTCCCGCAAATTTCATGAGCAAGTTCTATAATTTCGTGTCATACGGTCTCAATAAGGAAACTGAGCTCATCGACTACGAAGAACTTGAAAATCTTGCCGCAGAGAATAAACCAAAACTTATAATAGCGGGCGGAAGCGCTTATCCAAGGCTCATTGATTATGAACGCATTGCCGCCATAGCTCATTCAAACGGCTCGCTCTTGATGGTCGATATGGCGCATGTTTCGGGGCTTGTCGCGGCAAAAGTGATTCCAAGCCCTGTCCCATTCGCTGACTTTGTTTCATCCTCTACGACAAAAACTCTTTGCGGCCCGCGCGGAGGACTTGTCTTATGTAAATCGGAACACGCAAAAGCTTTGGACAAAGGTGTTTTTCCCGGCTCGCTGAGTTCAATCCATCTCAATATAATGGCGGCCAAAACATGGCTTTTCAAACATGCAATGACGCAGGAATTCAGAAATGTCATGTCGCAAATACTAATAAACTCGCGCACTCTCGCCGCAGAGCTTGCAAAATATGGATTCAGGGTTGTAAGCGGAGGAACTGACAATCACATAGTGCTGCTTGACCTCAGGCAAAAGAAACTAACCGGAAAGCTTTTTCAGGATTCGCTGGAATATGTCGGTATAACCGTGAACAAAAACATGATTCCGTTCGACCCCGAAAAACCGTTAATAACAAGCGGAGTAAGAATCGGGCTAACATCGGTCTCACAGCGCGGTTTCAAAGAGCCGGAGATAACGCGGATTGCAGAAATAATGAACAAAGTGGCTAACGCGCCGGAAGACAGGGTTAACCTCGATAGATGCAAAACAGAAGCTCTCGAACTGGTAGCAACTCTCCCGCTCTACAAGGACAGAAATAATTAATTTTCATATAATTGCATTTATTGCATATTCGCCAAAAACCCAAGCGATGTTGCGGGCTTAACTGTTTTAAAGATTTCAACTCGTGTAATGTTCAAGTGAATTGAGCATATTAGCGGCGCTTTACAGAAGAAACTCAAGCAGATTTGTTTTCTTTCATTTCCTTCAGCACCCGTAACCCTAAAGGTATGGAAAGAAGAAACGTCGCGAAGTCCGCGATGGGCTGGCAGAGCTGTATGCCGAACACCCCCAGATATGGCGTCAGGATAAACAGCGCGGGCAGCAGAAATAAACCCTGCCTTGCAAAAGCGAGGAGGCTTGCCTCAAATGCCTTGCCTATGGTCTGCAACATCATGTTGTTAGGAATAACCCAGCTCATTAACGGGAAAGGTATGCACTGCAGCTGAAGCGCCAGAGCTCCTACCAATATGACTTCGGCGTCGTCCCTGCGAAACAGGGCTACTATTTGAGAGGCTAAGAAAAAACCTGCTACAGAGAGAAATAACATAATTACGAAAGACACCTTTACACAAAACCAAAACCCCTTTATAACCCGGTCATATCGTTCAGCGCCGTAATTAAAGCCGCATACCGGTTGGAATCCTTGTCCTAACCCGAGCAGCGCGTAATTCGCGATTATAGTGACGCGCTGCACAATAGAAATTGCTGCAATAACCGCAACTCCATAACTGCCTGCGGCGTGATTCAGACAAATAGTCGCTATGCTTGCGAATCCCTGCCTGAACAAAGATGGAAGCCCTCCGCGCACAATTTCCTTATAAAATTTAAATTGCGGGGAGAATTTTCTGGGATTTATACGTATGTTGCCCTTACACGAGCAGCCAACCAGCAACAGGCAACAACTCACGAACTGGCTTATTATAGTAGCTAAAGCCGCACCGCTCACACCCATATTGAAAACAAATATAAAAAGCGGATCCAGAGCGATATTCAGAACAGCGCCGCTTATCATTCCTATCATGCCGTAATTCGCGCTGCCCTGAAAACGCAACATGTTGTTTAGCGCCAGCGACCCCAACATCCATGGCGCGCCAATAAAGATGTAGAAAACATAATCGCAGGTATAAGGCAGAATCTCCTCCGTGGCACCGAAGAAACGGGCAAAGGTATCAAGGAAAACGAGCCCGGAAATCATCAATGTAGCCCCGCAGATGAGCGCGGATATGAAGCCCGTTGCGGCCATGGCGGCGGCGACATCCCAGTTTTGGGCGCCCATTTGACGCGAGATGTAGTTGCCTGAACCATGTCCAAAAAAGAAGCCCATAGCCTGAATCAGCATCATCAATGGAAAGGAAACCCCAACCGCTGCCGTGGCTCTTGTGCCTATCCATCCCACAAAATATGTGTCCGCCATGTTATAAAGCGCTGAAATCAGCATAATTGAAATTGTAGGAATCGCCATTCTGAGTATAAGGCGTTCCACAGGCGTTTCTACCATTCGGATATATTTTTCATCCAAATCCTTGACATTTCCAAAGATTCTAAGCACTCTCCTTCAAAAATTACTATCTGTATTTATTGCATCATGAATTTAAACAACTATGGCCTGAATCTTTGTCAGTCTTTTGTAAAATTAACCGTATAGTTCCAACTACTGCCATATTTCTTATAGAAATTCAGCCCGGAGTTTTCTCCAAGCTCTGTTATTGACTGCGCATTCATTTTATCAGGATCTCCGGCGAGTTCGGAAATTGATAAAATCCCGCCCGATTTTAACAGGCGATAAAACTCCTTCATGTACGCTGTTTTGTTCTCCACTTCTCCGAGAACCGCTACCATGAAAATCCTATCAAAACTTTCATCCTTAAAATTAAAAGATTTACCATCGCAAAGATAACTCTCCACGTTGACAATACCTCTTTTTTTCAAGCGTTTTTCCGCGAGACGAAGCATTTCAGGTTGAATATCTGCTATAACAAGGCGTCCCTCTGTTAGGGCGGAAGCTGCTTTTACACTGAAATATCCAGGTCCCGGCCCAATTTCCAATACGTTCATGTCGTCTTTTAATTCAAGACGATCAATAACCTGCTTTGGTGATAAAAATATATTTCGGAGCGGAAATAACAACGTATATGCATATTGATATGGAAACACTCTTTTCTCTTTCTTCTGAGGCTCGCCTTCTTCCTGAGCGGGATAAATTATCCCGCTTCCCATTATAACGGCAATCGGTTTGAGTGACTCAAAATTTTTACAGATAATCTTTATTATGACCGCTATCGGAACAGATAAAATAGCTCCGGGGATCCCCCATATTAAGCCCCAAAGCAAAAGGGAAATCAGTATTATCACTGGGCTAAGCCCAAGTCTGTCACCGACCATCTTTGGAGTTACAAAATTACCAAGGAAGATTTGAATGGCGCCAAGCGAAATCAGGACAATTATAGGCTTTATGTATCCCGGAGAAAACTGCAGTATCGCCATCATAACCGGCGGGATAGTGGCAATTATTGACCCCACAGTCGGTATGTAATTAAGGAGAAACGTCAAAACTCCCCAGCCCGCAGCGAGTTTCACGCCCATAATCTCAAGGACTATCCAGGCGCTGACTCCGGTAGCAAGGCTGATTAACGTGAGCGTTCCAAGATATCTGCTTATTTCGTAGGACACAGAGGACATGATATTTTTTATTCTGGCGGCGTTGTGATCGGAGAACGCAACGTCAATCTTGTTGTTCAAATACGGAGACTCCAGAAACATGAATAAAAAGAAAACAAGAGTTAAAACGAAATTACCGAAGATTGCAAAAAATACTCCCGAAATATTGCGCAGATTACGACCCACAATGTCAACCCAGTCTATACTTGGTACAGAATCCGGATCAATTTGAAACGCTGTTAAGAGATTTACCATCATCTCGCTGAGTTTAGAGTGATACTCATCGTATGCCTTGCTGAATTCTACGACCTGTGAAGTGCAAAAAACTATTCCAATGTAGAAAAGGCTGAATAAAACCGAAAAAACCAGTATCAAATTCACGAGCGGCGGCAGTTTGATCTTCTTACCAAAGTCTATGACAGGGTGAAATATCTGCAACATGAACCATGCAATAACCAAAGGGATAAAAACTCCGCTTGCAAACTTGAGAACAAAACCAAATGAAAATGCGCACAATAAAGCTACTAAAGTTACTAATATTTTTATATCAATCTCCTACTTTCAACAGTTCCAAATCATGCACTCTATTCATAAACCTTGTCAATGAGAGAATTTATTTTGCTTATAGCATCATCATAGTCGCACATTAAAACATGCTGCTCAATTTGTGAGAGAATCTCTTTTACCTCAACCCCAAGGGATTCGCTCGTGAGGTCATTTATTATTCTGTCTGCCATTATAGTATCCATATCATTTAAAGCATCTCTAAGATTCTCAAGATTCTTTTTTATCAATTCGAATGATATGCCTTCTTGAGATATGTTTTTTTCTGTCATGGCGTCATTTGATATAGCATGTTTTATATTATTTAGCAATACTTCAAGTTCATTCATAAATCTATCATTATTGCTTTTAATAAAAGAAATATCACCGTTATTGCCCGCTAGCTCTAAAGACATCGCAATTTCAGACAGTTTATTTGCTCCGATACTTGCAGAAGCGCTCTTTAACGCGTGTACATGCGTTGCGTACAGCGGAAGATCACCCATTTCCATGCACATTCTGATTTCCTTGATCTTTTCAACTCCATCTTTATAGAAAACATCAAGAATCTTTAAATATCCATCGACTCTTCCGCCTGTCATGGCAATACCTTTATTAACGTCAATTCCATTAATTACTATGTCGTTACTAATCCCCCGATCCTTTGCCTTGATAACTTTACCGTTTCCTTCTTCCGATTTAATTTGTTTTTCTTTCGGGATCCACTTTCCCAAAATAGCTTCCAGTCTAGCGGTATTTATCGGTTTTGATAGAAAATCGTTAAAACCATTGTTCAAGAACATCTCTTTTGTACCGATAACGGCATTTGCAGTCAGAGCAATAATCGGTATATCTATATAACGCGGTTCATTGGCGCCTAAAGCTCTTATTCGCGCTGTGGTCTCAATGCCATCCATTTCAGGCATCATATGATCCATAAACACTAAATCGAAATAACTTGATTTTACAGCCTTAATTGCTTCGGCGCCGCTTCTGCACTTTGTAATCTGCATATTATAAGGTTGCATCAACCCTTCTGCAACTTTTAAATTCGTATCAATATCGTCAACGACAAGTATGCTAGCAGTTGGCGCGGTGAATTTGATCAATGGATAATTGTTTGCGCTGTAGGAGAAACTGCTGGCAGCTCCGTTTATAGTATTGGCAATGGATAGCGAATGTATCGGAATTGTGAGAGCACTTAAATTCTTATCATCAGCCGTTTCGCCAAATTCCATGAGCAGTACTTTCGTGGAGTTGAGCTTTAGTTTTTCGCATATTTTTTCAACACTTTCGATCAATGCGGATTCGACAAAGATAAATGAATAATCCTGTTTTGACGCTTTCTCATAAAATTCGGTTTCGGTTGAGACATTTGTATTACTAACACCCAGATTGTTTACTGCGTAAATAATAGAATCTAAATATATCTTGCGCCTTTCATAAATAAGTATGCTAACTTTCTCCGGATTCATAACGGATGCAAGTTGCTCACGATTTCGGAATTTTTGCGGAATCGTAACAGTAAATGTGCTGCCTTCGCCATATCTTGATTTTACACTAATCTCTCCATTCATGGCTTTGACTAGATTTCGCGTTATTGCAAGGCCAAGTCCTGTACCTTCAATGCCTTTGTTTTCAGCTGAATCAAATCGCGTAAATTCACCGAACAGTTTTCTCATATCTTCCTGCTTTATCCCTATGCCGCTATCCGTGACATCTATTGTGAGATTAACAGTTCTTTCATCGGAAAATTCTCCTTTGACGCCAAGCGACACAAACCCTTTTTTCGTATATTTTACAGCGTTACTCAAAAGGTTGAGCAATATTTGACGAATCCTTATTTCGTCCCCATAAAGCTCGTTTGGTATATTACAGTCCAGATTTGTCACAAAACTCAATTGCGAATCAATTACTCTCATTCTGACAATGCTTATCACATCATTTAAGAGAGATGACAGTGAATAATCTCTCGAAACGATTTCAAGCTTTCCCATCTCTATTTTTGAAAAGTCCAATATGTCGTTAATTATGAACAAAAGGCTTGTGCTTGCTTGCTTGATTGTAAAGATGTGTTCACGGGCGGTATTCGACAAATCCTCGCGCAAGGCAAGATCTGTCATTCCTATTATCGCGTTCATCGGCGTTCTAATCTCATGGCTCATTCTTGCCAAAAAAATGCTCTTTGCCCGGTTTTCATGTTCCGCTCTTTGTCTTGCTTCTTCTATTTCCGTGACATCATTGCTCACGATAATATATCCAATTTTATTGCCATCGTTATCCATAAGATAATTCGCAAAACCTTTATAGTAATGCCCGCTTTCTTCCTGATACAAAATCTCGGCTTCTCTGTTCTCATGCAAAGCGGTAATAGGGCAGTATTTTGATTTATAGGGATAAACGCTTATTTCATGATACGAAGTGTTAATAATCTCGTCCAGAGTCTTACCAACTAAAATAAGCGAAAGATCGTTCATATAAATGATATTGTGGTCTATGTCAATAATTGAAAGCGGTTCGTTCACGCTGTTCACAATACTGTCGGCCATTTCATCAAAAGAATCAGCAAGCATTCCAAATTCATCTTTTGCGGAAGAATGCAGTCTGAATTGCCGTTCACCCGCTCTGAAACGTGATATGCCGTTTAGCAGGAACCTAATGTTGTTCGTCAGATAGGACGCCAGAATAAAAGCGACAATAAACACCACAGCGATTATGAAAGCAGTTGATAAAAAAAGATGCAACAAATTCTTCAACATATCGCTGTTAATGGTGTTGGTAAGCTTATTTTCTGTATCCTGAGCAGGACGGGTAAAATCGTCAAGACCGGCGCCGATTGTGACAAAACCGAATCCGCGCTTGGAATAGCCGTTCGCATCGGAAGGGGCGTATCGACCGGTATAATATGGAATAGCTCCGGCTGTCGTCAGTTTTTCAATACCGCTCCAGAGTATATAAAACGAACCCGAGCCGCCGCCCTCCGTAAGATCCATCCAGCCCGTACATTGCGGCGCGTTGTTCAGGTATCGTCCGTCAAGCCCGATAAAACCGATTTTTGTTAGTTCAGGAGCGGGGGTCTTACTACGCGATTGTTTGTCAAAAACCGGTATGACGGCGACGTAATCAGTCCATTTTTCTATCCCGCTCCCCTTCCATCCTTTATATATGGAATCTTCAAGCCATGGGATTGATGGTTCGCCGGTTTCAGGATCATAACCGACAATGGAATGGTGTCTAGGGTGACAAATACTGCGGCATTTATAATCCCAAATAAACGCGTAATTTCCTTCAAATGCGCTCGGCAGTTCTGTATAACGCTCTTTCATTGGGGTAATATAGTCAACATATTCCATAATATGGTCATGGTTCAACGCCATCGTCACATAACCGATAATTTCGCCTCTTTCATTTGTCGCCGGAGCAGCCCACCGCACGATACCTTCAAAGCGTTTCCCGTTCGGGTTTTCCATACCAGCATATGCTTGCCCTTCCGGGTTAAATTCTATATCATACCCGCGTTTACTTGCGGCTTCCTGAACAAAAGCGGGCGTATACATACCGATGTAGTTTGAGCGTACGTACGCTCCAATTACATCCGATACATAAATCTCTCCCGGTTTTAGCTTTTTCAACTCTTCAAAATAACTTTCAGCTTTAACATATGTATTTTTCTTATCTGATATATTAAGCTTATTTGGGTTAATGGGGTAATTTCTTTTCGTTGAGTTAGGCGTTGCATATTTATAGACTTGATTTCCATATAAATCAATAAATGCAATTTCATCATACAACGGCACGTTGTCATACGTGAAAAATAAGGGAGGTCTGGAATTAAAAGCGTCATTTTGATCATTTTCCGCATTTGAGGAATGGGAGAGCGCTCCGTCATATAAATCCGACTCTGTATGCACCCACGATTTATTATCCGTTGCAATTTCCCAATTTTCTTTCCGTATCAGTTGACCAAGCTTGTATTCAGCAAAAGTACGGTATGTTTCATCGGAAGGCGCCAGTTTTGATAGTAAAAGGATATCGCTGTCACATCTATAGAGAAATCTCGCTACTGCTTTTGCCGTATCGGTAGTCAATCTCTCTATGTTCTCAACAGCACTGCTATTTAGGGCTTTCGACGAGTCTCTGACGGCAATTCCACGCAACACAATACCAAGTGAATCAATTTGCATCCACGCGTATACCGTTATCAAAATAATTGGAATAACCTGTACAGCAAGGAAAATAAGGATCAACTTGGAACGCAGATTAAAACCTAAGTTTATCCGATTAAGCAACCTCCTTAATCCTCTCTCATTATTCTTTTTAGAGTGCTTCATTATTTACCTGCTTTCCTTATTCCAACAACAACATTATATGGCACGGCTTACTAAACTCTTCGGTTCTTAGATGAAGAAACTAAACCGTGATTCATGCTTGCCAAGCTATTATATTAGATTTATTCAAGCTGCTCGATAAATATTTGTAACGCTTGATAAAAAATAAATAACAAAATGCATAGCTGTCCTCTAGCTTTTATTACAGCTCCGATAATAATATAATTAAAAGTAGTTTTGTTTGGAGGGTGAATTAATATCATGCCAATAACCGGAGCGTTCATTATGCCGCACAAGCCGACAGTTTTACCACAGATTTGTCGAGGAGAGGAAAGCGAAATCCAAAAGACAGTAATTTCATGCAGAGAAATCTCAAAGCAAATTGCTGTCTTGAAGCCAGATACAATAATTATAACCTCTCCTCACAGCATAATGTACACCGACTATTTTCATATTTCCCAGGGGCGCCGGGCAAAAGGCGATTTAAGTAAGTTTGGAGTCGACGCGGAAAAATTTCAAATATGCGTTGAGTACGACTGCGATTACATATCGACGCTTCAGGAAGAGGCAGCAAAATATGGAATAGCGGCAGGAACTCTCAATGAAAAAGACGTGTGTCTTGACCACGGAACAATTATTCCTCTGGCTTTTATACGCGAACTGTACGACGGTTTTAAATTAGTGCGAATAGGGCTTTCAAGGCTTCCATTCTCAGACCACTATGTATTTGGAGAATGCATCTCCAAGACAGCCGATATTCTGGAGAGTAATGTCGTTTTTATAGCGAGCGGAGGTTTACCCCATGAAGCGCCGGCAAAAAACCATGATGGATTCACCGGAGAAGGGTCGCAGCACGACGGGCAAATAGCGAGAGCCATGCGTAACGGTGATTTTTTGAAATTCCTTACATTAGAAGAGACATTCAAGGATGAATCAGCAGCGCGCGGATTGAGATCGTTCATAGTCATGGCAGGCGCTCTGGACGGTAAGGGAGTAAAGTCAGAACTTCTATCATACGAAAAAGTTTCCGGCGCCGACTGTGCAGTTGCTTCTTTTATTCCATACGAAATAAATGAAAACAGGAAATTTCTTGATATCTATAAAAAGCTTGAAGGTTTTCAGTATAAAACAAAAGTAACAGAGGACGAATATGTCGCTCTGGCAAAATATTCAATCGAGAGTTATATAAAGACCGGCAAAATAACGGACTTGCCGCTAAATCTTCCGAAAGAAATGTTGGAGCGAAAAGCGGGAGTCTTCGTATCCCTAAAAAAGCGCGGCAATCTTCGCGGCTGTATTGGTACGATATCTCCCGCTACCGGCAATATAGCGCGCGAAATCCAAAGAAACGCTGTAAATGCGGCAACGAAGGACCCTCGTTTTGAGCCCGTAAACGTAGCGGAACTGTCGGAAATAACGTGCAGCGTTGATGTGTTGTCTCCGCCGGAACCGGTCAGTTCAGTAGACTGTTTGGATCATGAGCGCTATGGAGTTATTGTGAAGTGCGGACATAAAAGAGGGCTGCTGCTGCCCCGCCTTGAAAAGGTAAACTCGACAAAACGGCAAATTGAGATAGCATTAAGCAAAGCAGGAATAAGAAATGACGAGACGTTCAGTATTGAAAGATTTGAAGTGGCGAGGCATATATGATGATGAAGATCAGGAAAATGACTATAGATGATTATGAGCAGGTTTATAGCTTGTGGCTTAATACTCCGAATATGGGGCTGAATAATTTGGACGATTCAAAAGACAGCATTGCTAAATATCTTGCAAGAAACCCAAATACCTGCTTTGTTGCCGAAAAAGACGGCAATATAATCGGCGTTATCTTGAGCGGGCACGACGGACGCAGAGGGTTCATTTATCATGCAGCTGTGGCGCAGGGCGAACAACGGCAAGGGATTGGCGCCGCGCTCGTCAGCGAGGCAATGTCCGCTCTTCAACGCGAGGGGATAAACAAGACGGCATTGGTAATATTCACGAAAAACGATAATGGCGCCGCCTTTTGGGAAAAACAAGGATTTACGACAAGAAGCGACTTAGTTTACCGAAATAAAGCAATAACCGAGTCGAAAAGAATTTACACATAATAAGGAAATCTTGAGTATTTTCATGTTAAATATTATACTTTGGGCTATGAAAAATATAACCGAAATCAATATAATATTATTTGGCTATGTGTTGAGCATTGACAAAAGCATGAATGTTAACGGCTATCCGTGCTTTTCGCATGTGTTACTGTATCACCGCTCTAAAAATCAAGGTTTACGAAACTGTTCTACGTTCCGCAGGAAGTCCAATATATCTTAAGAAGGATGTGGTTATATGAGTAGTATGAAAAAATATGCTTCAGAGTTTATCGGTACATTTGTTCTCACATTTATGGGTTGCGGAAGCGCAATGTTTCTCGGATGCGACCCCGCAGGCGGGCACTTGGCTGTCGCGCTCGCGTTCGGCCTTTCCATCGTTGCAATGGCGTATGTAATTGGCGGCGTTTCCGGCTGTCACATAAATCCAGCGGTTTCAATTGCAATGCTCTTGGATAAACGGCTTTCCTCAGGCAATTTTATAGGCTATGTTATATCGCAGGTTTGCGGCGCGATTGTTGCAGCTATGCTGCTCAAAATTCTCACAACGCTTGGCATAAGCGACCTGACGGGCGGCCTTGGCGCAAACGGAGTCGCTAACGCCGGCGGCGTTTGCGGCGCGTTGATAATTGAATTTATTTTAACGTTTATTTTCGTATTCACGATTCTGGGAGTGACCGCCAACGAGAGCACGTCCAGCATAGCTGGCATAGTAATCGGCCTCACGCTCACATTCGTGCATATTGTCGGAATACCTCTTACCGGCACGTCAGTCAATCCCGCAAGAAGCATCGGCCCCGCGCTGTTTACAGGCGGTTCCGCGCTTATCAACGTCTGGATATTCATCGTTGCCCCGCTTGCCGGCGCAGCGCTTGCAGCGATTGTCTATCAGATGCTGGTTAAGAAATAAGTAAATAGCATTTTAGAAATAATTACGGTTATACTTTTTATCAATCAGACGTGAAAACTTTTATCTCATAGTGAGGTGAAACGGTTTAGGAAGTTAATCTCAAGAGGAGGGTTATATAATGCGTAACAAAAGTATTACGCTATCTATAGTTTTAGTTAGCATCATAGTTATGATATTCTGCGGAGCGGCATTCGCGAAAGACAGCCTCATTATCTATACGTCGATGAAAGAATCCCTTATTGGAGGCATTGTGGAAGGGTTCATCGTAAAATACCCTGATGTCGCAGTCGACTACCAGTCCGCGGGTGCGGGAAAACTAATGGCTAAAATAGCAGCCGAGCGGGAAAGCGGAAAAATTTTAGCGGACATCATCTGGACCAGCGAAGTCCCGGATTTTTACAGCATGAGAAAAGAAGGAATTCTGGAGCAGTACAACACCCCGCTCATTAATGAAATTCTGAACCCGTTCGACGACTACGACGGACATTTCACAGCGGCGCGCCTCGGAACTCTTGGCATCGCAATCAATACCGACTTGATAAAGACGCCTCCCGCTCAGTGGTCAGACCTCTTCAAGCCCGAATACAAGGGAGCTTTCGGTATAGCGGACCCCGCGCTTTCAGGAACATCTTTCATGAGCGTAGGTATGCTGGAAAAGCAGTTCGGTTGGGAATTCTTCGAGAAGCTGCACGCAAATCAGGCGCGTATCGGTAAGGGCTCCGGCCAGGTGGTGGACGACACTGCCTCCGGCGAGTTGGCAGCGAGCCTCGCCGTGGATTACATCACAAACGATAAGATAACCAAAGGCGCTCACATTGCCCTCTACTATCCGCCGGAACTGCTGATGGCGCCAAGCCCAATAGCAATTTTCAAAGGAAGCCCCAATCTGGAAGCTGCAAAGAAATTCGTTGACTATCTGCTCTCCCACGAGGCGCAGGTGCTGATAGCGGGGGAAGGAACGCTTTCCGTCCGGACGGATGTGAGCAATCAGGAAGGATTTATGCTTCCCGAGGCCAGCGAAGTTCTGGCGCGCGCTATAAAAATCGACTACATAGATATGATGGGCAGGAAGGAAGAGTTAATAAAGAAGTTCACGGATGTCCTTCAGGGGAGAAAATAGTGAAAAATGAAAGTGTGAAGCGTGAAGTGTGAAGTTAAAAGCAAAAGACAATGATAAAGGCAAAAGCGGTTGCTTTTGTCTTTCATTTTCAATTTTCAATTTTCTGAAAGGAGGCGTGCATGTGATGGAAGATTTGATCCGAATCGAAGGAGTGTCAAAGAGTTACGGCGCTCACAGGGTTCACGGGAATCTAACGTTGTCAATCCCAAAGGGTGAATGCTTCACTCTGCTCGGTCCTTCCGGATGCGGCAAGACGGTTTTGCTGCGGCTCATCGCGGGTTTCGAGGCGCCGGACGCAGGGAAAATCAGCATTGACGGCGTCGTGGTATCGGACCCCGCAGCGGGAGTGAACATCTCTCCGGACGGACGAAATCTCGGCATGGTTTTTCAAGATTACGCCGTCTGGCCTCACATGACGGTCTTTGACAATGTTGCTTATCCGCTGAAACTCGCTAAGAAAGACCGCAAAGAAGTATCTGAAAGGGTCATGGAGACCATAGCGATGGTGGGCATGAGTGGGCTTGAAAAGCGCCTGCCTTCGGAACTTTCCGGCGGACAGCAGCAGCGCGTCGCCCTCGCGAGGGCGCTCGTGGCGAAACCATCTCTCCTTTTGCTCGACGAGCCGTTGACAAACCTTGACGCTAACCTGCGGGAGGAAATGCGATTCGAGATTAAAGAGCTTCAACGAAAACTTGACGCCACTGTCCTTTACGTGACGCACGATCAGGAGGTGGCGTTGGCGTTATCCGACCGTCTGGCAATCATGGATGAAAGTGGTCGTATCCGACAGACGGGCTCTCCCTGGGAAATCTTCGAGCGACCCGTTGACCCGTTCGTGTTCAATTTCATGGGTATCGCCAACTTTCTCTCAGTAAGACGTGAGGGAGAAGAATACTTCGTGGGGAACGGAACGCAGCCCATGCCTTGGGAGAAGCCGACAGGCGACTGTAAGGAGTGGGTTGCGGCGTTTCGCCCCTCGGATGCGCGAATAGCCCACGATGGCGCGGGACTGAGGGGCGTCGTAAGGCGGGCAAGTTTTTTGGGCGCCATGATGGATTATCTGGTGGACGTGGACGGTGCAGCTTTGCGCACCAGCGTTGAGACCCACGAGGCCATAGCGAACGGGCTCATGTTCAACGATGGGGAAAACTGCGTCGTGGACTTTCATAACCTTCACTGGTTCGAGGCGGAAAGCCTGCGGGAGGTCATGGGGACGAGTGTTCGGGAGGGGAAATCATGAATACAGTTGTTCAAAAAAGCAGATTCGGCGTAGCGCAAATAATCCTTTTCCTGTCCATTTCCATTCTGGTTGTGGTGGTGGCGGTACCCGTGCTGCTGATTCTATTCAACGCCTTCTGGGTGAACGGAAAGTTCAACCTCAATGACGTTATTCGCATAATCAGCGAGCCGGATACGTGGCAAGCCCTGATGAACTCACTCATCATCGCGGCGGGAACTACCGTCGGAAGCACCATCGTGGGAACGTTCTTCGCCTGGCTTGTGACTCGCACGGATCTGCCATATAAAGGCTTTATGAAGGGAATGTTCTTGGTGCCATTCATGCTTCCGTCCTTCATCGGCGCGATGGCGTGGAAGATGCTGCTATCACCAAGAGCGGGTTTTATCAACAAATTTTTCATGACATATTTCGGCCTGTCAGGCCCTGTTTTCAATATTTATAGCTACGCCGGAATCATACTGGTTGAGATAATGTACCTGTTCCCGTTTGTGTTCATTCAAGTCTGCGGCGCGCTTGAACGCATGGACCCAACGCTTGAGGAGTCCGCACGAATCTCGGGGGCGGGGCTTTTCACCATCACGCGGAAAATCACCATCCCTCTGGTGCTTCCAAGCATCCTGTCGGGGGCGCTTCTAATAATGCTCTACTCGATGGCGCACTTCGGAACCGTTGCGGTGCTGGGAATCGAGAACGGGATATTTAACATCCCTACCCTCATATATCAGCGCATCCACCAGAGCGCGGGCAGTTTCTCATCCATAAGGACGGGAACTGTGTTGGCAACGATTCTTGTATTGACAGCCGCTTTTATTCTCTGGTTGCAGGGGAAAATCCTGAGCCGCGGGCACTACCAAATAATAGCGGGCAAAAGCTTCCGCCCAATGGAGCTGAAGCTAAGGACGCTACGCATGCCGTTGTTTATATTTTGCATAGCTTACATCGGCTTCACCATCGTTCTGCCAACTGTGGTTATTTTTCTTGTGGGCGGCCTCAAGACATACGGTCTGCCGTTTACGTGGGAGAACCTGTCGCTTGAAAACTATAAGTTCATCCTGTTCAAATATAAAGTCACGCGCGACGCCATATGGAACAGCGTCACTCTGGGGCTCAGCGCGGCGGTCATCACCATGTTTGCGGGAGTAATGATTTCTTACGTCATCGTTAAAATGAAGGTGCGGGGCAAGGGCATTCTGGAGTTTCTGGGAATGCTGCCTTTCTCGGTGCCGGGCTCCGTCATCGCGCTCGGCGTTATTTTAGCGTGGAGCGGCAAGTACGGCGTCAACCTGTATAATACCGTTTGGATAATTCTTGTGGCCTATATCGCGCGCTACATGGCGTTTTCGCTCCGCGCGAACTCCGCGGCATTAGAACAGGTGCACGACTCATTAATGGAAGCGGCGCGGGTATGCGGCGCCTCCATGTGGCAGACTCTGAAGGACATTGTGCTGCCATTGGTGCGGCCTGGAATGTTGGCGTCCTTCTTTCTCATATTTCTGCCGTCCTTACGGGAGCTGACAGTGTCAATAATGCTCTACGCGCCCACAACGCGCACCATCGGGGTGGCCATTTACACATTGAACGAGGACGGCGAGACCGTGGTCTCCGCCGCTCTCGCGGGCATAGCGCTTATAATCATCGTGACGGGGCAGCTTCTTGTGGAGCGATTCCTCGGCAAAAAAGCTCACAGGTAGGTGACGGGTAATGTCTCATATACGACTGTTGAATGTGACGAAACGTTTCGGCGACGTTACGGCTGTAAACGGCCTGAATCTGGAAATAGAAAAGGGCGAGTGCTTTTCCATGCTGGGGCCTTCGGGCTGCGGCAAGACGACGACCCTGCGGATGGTAGCGGGCTTCGAGGATTTGAGCGAGGGCGAGATTCACGTGGGCGAGCGGCTTATTTCCTCCAGAAGTAAGAACTGGTACCTGCCGCCCGAGAAACGCGACTTCGGAATGGTCTTTCAAGCTTTCGCCGTGTGGCCGCACATGTCGGTCTACGAAAACGTGGCTTTTCCCCTGCGCGTCCGAAGACTGCCCGCCGCTGAAATCGAGAGGCGCGTAAAAGACGCCCTGTCATCCACTAACCTGTTGGCGGTTTCAAAAGAAAGCCCGGAGAACCTTTCCGGCGGAGGCAAACAACGCGTGGCTCTCGCTCGCGCGCTCGCCATCAATCCGGACGTCATGCTTTTGGACGAACCTCTTTCCAGCCTTGACCCGCATCTACGCGAGGAGATGCGTTTTGAAATAAGGGATCTTCAACGTAAATACGGATTTTCAATCATCTACGTGACACACGACCAGGCGGAGGCAATGGCTCTCTCCGACCGCATTCTGGTGATGAACCTGGGCGTCGTACAGCAAATAGACACGCCGCTCAACGTCTACAACCATCCCGTTAACCGATTTGTGTTCAGCTTCATAGGGCTCTCGAACTTCCTGTCCGTTGTACGGGACGGAGACGGATTCCGGCTGCGGGGGGGCGAACGATTGCCTGAGGGCTTGAAGCCGACTCAACAGGATAAAGTGGTGGGAGAAAGCGGCGAGCGTATTTCTTTGGCCAGCCGCCCGTCGGAAATTGACTTCTGCAACGAAGAGAATTGTTTGAGAGGAGTCGTCAGCAGGAAGTCGTTTCTGGGTGAAATTGTTGACTACCAGATAAAAATCGGTGATCAGGAAATGCGCGTGCAAAAAAGCCGCCGCGCGCCAGGGCCCAACGTAGATGAAACCTGTAGCTTGCGCCTGTTGCGCCCATTTTGGTACACGGAAATATAGTTCAATGTAAATGTTTAATTGTATTGACAAAAATAAGAAATGTCATAATATATTTAAAGAGAGGACGCGCAAACGTCCCCTCATTTGTAAGCCGTTTGACGGTGAATGACTGAACTCACAAAAATTTAAAATATTTTCACGAGAAAATAAGCCAAACCTTGTCCGGGCGGCTTATTTTTTTATGTTTATTATCGCAATTATAACTAACCCAAAAGTTAAGGCAATCATCAATGCTTCGTAAACACTCACGGCTATCACCCCCTTTAAGGAGTCCAGCCGTATAAACACCGCCCACAGCTTACTATTTCATTATAACAGATTATAATCTCCTTATTTCAATGTTCTATGTTCTATGTTCAATGTTCAATGTTCAATGGTTAGCTTTTATCTTTGTCTTTTCATTGTGCATTGATCATTGTGCATTGTCTTTCATTGTACGATGGCTTGACAGAGTGTTAAAATATCGTAATATATATACAAAGGAGAGGGCGCTCTAACGCCCTCTCGGTAGTAAACCGTTCGGCGGTGAACAGCCGGACTCTCAAAAAATATTTAAGGTCCTAAAAAATAAGCCATTCCTTACCGAGAGGCGGCTTATTTTTTTATGTTTATTATCGCAATTATAACTAACCCAAAAGTTAAGGCAATCATCAATGCTTCGTAAACACTCACGGCTATCACCCCCTTAAGGAGTCCAGCCGTATAAACACCGCCCACAGCTTACTGTTTCATTATAACAGATTCTCTAACCAATCAGTCCGTCACTGCATCTCCAAACGGATCGTTATCCATGTCGGAGTTCCAGATATATTCTATATAATTTGCAATAGTTTGAGCTGTTTCCACTCCATGCATGTCGGATACAAAACCCAATAACATGTCAATTCCGGCTGAAATTCCTGCCGCCGTATAATATTTTCCATCTTTAACCCAACGAGCTTTCTTTATCCAATTCACTTCCGTTCCGTTACTGCAGACCCATTCAAAAACCATTTTGTTTGAGGTCGCCTTCATACCGTTCAATAGATTTGTCTTGGCAAGTAATGCGGATCCGGTGCATACAGTCAAAACATACGGGGCTTTTTCCGAAAAAAGCTTTAACTGTTCAACATAGTTTTCGTCAATTACAAGTTTTCTTGCCCCAAAACCGCCCGGGATCAACAATATTCCAGATTGATCCATTTCGGCAAACGGCAAAGTATCCACCGGAACTTGCTGACTGCTTACAACAATTCCTCCATTTAATGAATGAAATTTCAAAGAATAATCTTGGGGAAGTTGCCCAATAACTTCCGCAGGACCAAAAGCGTCAAGTGTTTCAAAACCACCATAAAGAACAATATTGAAGCTTGTCATTTGTAGTTGCGCAGCTTCTCTGCCGCGCTCTTAATTAGTTCGGCGGCATTTTCAAGTTGCGTTACGATTTCTTCTCTGCTTTCTGTAACATCTCTTTTCAGCATATCCAATACGCCCTGCGAGCTAATCCAGTCCTGCCAAGATTTAATGTAGCGCTTCCCTCTTTCAGACATTCTTATGCTTCGGGTCGCTCTGTCCGCCCGTCGTCTTCGCTCAGAAGCGTGCTTACGTTTGTGAGCCAGTTTTGCCAACGTAGCCGCCTGCGCTTTTTCCAATTCGGCTGACAGCTTTTCATTTTCCAGAAGCAATTTTTGATAATCGGCCTGATTGCTGATGTCCTCCGGTAATACAAAGTCAGCTGGTTCGTATTCATATTCACCATATGCCTGCATGAACCAGACCGAAAGCGTATAAGCCATCTCAAGCAGCGCCATGCATTCCTCAAATGAATCATAACCTTCATGAACAGCCTCGTTACGCCTTATTCTTATCACATAGAAGATATCGCTGATTTCCGGCGAAAGCTTATTTGCGCGCTGAAGCACCTTGATTCTGTTGGCGTGCGTGTTGTCGTTGCCGGACGGCGGCTTAAGGTCTTCCAGTTCAAGCATATAATTCACGATGGTTTCCGCAAGAGAACCCATCTTATACAGGCAGGTATTCGGGTCGGAGTAGAGATAGCCTTCGGCAAGGCATCCCATCTTTTCAAGCGCGGGGAACTCTTCTTCCAAAAATGAAAAATTACTAATCACCACTAATTCCTCCTTTTTCAATGTTCAATGGTTAGCTTTTATCTTTGTCTTTTCATTGTGCATTGTGCATTGTGCATTGTGCATTGTGCATTGTGCATTGAACATTGAACATTGTCTTTTTTCTACACTAAAGTATAATATTAACATCAAAATGCTCAAGGCGTTCAAGTTTCATTTCAAAATGAATTAGAATTAAGAAAGCAATCTACATGTTGAAAAACAATGGCGGAGGACAGCAGCAATGCTTAATAAACTAAGACAACTTATTCAAAACGGAGAAGGGCTGACGGTTGAATTTAAGCGCTGTGAAAAAGAAATTTCAAGCAATGTCTATGAAACTGTGTCGGCGTTTTCAAACCGTTACGGAGGGTATATTTTACTCGGAGTTGAGGACAACGGAGAGGTCAGCGGCGTAAACCCGGAAGCCGTAGCTAAGATAAAGAAAGACTTCGCGAACTCTTTGAACAATCCGCAACGGTTTGCTCCTACACTTTTTCTTGTCTTGGAAGAAGCGGAACTTGATGGCAAAATAATACTGTGGTGCTATGTTCCACCGGATTCGCAAGTCGTATTGTTCAGCGGCAAAATTTACGACCGCGCCGTGGACGGCGATATGGATATTACACGCAATTCTATGATGGTAACGCAAATTCATCAACGCAAAATGGCAGATTATTCCGAGCGAAAAGTCTTTCCCTATGCCAAGGAAAAGGATTTTGAATTCGATAGACTCATGCCAAAGGTACGGCGTTTGGCAACCAACCGTTTGGATAATCATCCGTGGGCAAGTATGACAAACATGGAAATAATTCAAAGCGCCGGACTATATCAGGAAAGTCTTGAAACCGGGAAATCCGGATATAACCTCGCCGCTGTTCTACTGTTTGGGCGCGATGAAGTGATTCGATCCTGCACGGCGAATTACGTTACCGATGCTATTTGCCGCCGGGAAAACCTTGACCGTTATGATGACAGATTGATGGTCACGAGTAATTTACTAGACGCCTATGACCAGCTTATCGAATTTATCACAAAACACACGCTTGACAGATTCTTTCTCATTGAAAGCCAATCCGTCAGCGTACGCTCTAAAATTGCCCGCGAGCTTGTAAGTAATACTCTTGTACACCGCGAGTACACAAGCGCGTATCCTGCTAAGATAATTATTGAACGCGATCGAATAGTCACGGAAAACTGGAGCTTGCCAAGAACGCCCGGACGTATTGACCCGCATAATTTTACTCCATATCCCAAAAACCCGCTGCTCGCAAATTTCTTTGTCAATATTGGCCGCGCCGATGTACTCGGTTCAGGTGTCCGAAACCTGTATGAATTTACGAAAATATACTCTGGAGGGGAACCTGAACTTATAGAAGGCGACATATTCAGGACGGTTATTCCACTCAATAAATCAAACAGCGAAGTGATCGATAAAACGAGCGATAACGTGAGCGATAAACAACCGATGAACGATAAAACGAGCGATAATGAAAAAATAATCAATAAAACGCTCAATAAAGATCACTGTCAAGCCATACTTGCATATCTTGATAAATATGGCGAAATCAACGCAACGACAACAGCTAGTATAATAAAACGTTCTCACGGAACAGCGCGAAGAGTACTTTCGCAACTCGTCAACAATGGTTGTATCGTAGCGACCGGCGCTAACCGGAATCGAAAATATAGAACATTAGAATTAAAATAATATACTATGTCATAGATGCAATATGACCATTATGTATTTTGGTATGATGTTCATCGTCCCAAACGGCGCGGACTTCCCTGTCGTCGAAAAAACGTATTGATATTTTATTTACCATTTCAGTACCCTCGTCACGCAATCCGTCACTACCGCCGTGTTTGATTGTCAGTTCATTATGCATGGCAAGAATCTGTTCCTTTGATGAAGTTATCTTGCATTTTGACATTTCCTAACCTCCTCATGCAATGTGAATACATTCAGCAAACGAGTATGATATTTTTTCGTTCGGTGAAGTCTCTATCCATGCCCTCTCTTTATGCGATTTGCCTGAGAGAGCTTTCGCGCTTAATTGACCAATTTTTAACAATACTTCTTCTACTATTTCCATTTCATCAGCATTAAGAGTGTTCGGAATACTGATATTATTAAGAAATAGAATTCTGGAAATACCATCTTCTCGCTCGTTTTCTCTTATTAAAACAATTCCTAACTCTTCAGCGTAATCATACAGATAATAGGAAATTCTTCCTGCTGGAACGGGTCCGTACTCCCAGCGCACATAGTGTAATCCAGTAATCGAGTAGCCATGAGCTTTATACATAGCAAAGTCAATGAAGAAAAACAATTTGTTAAGCTTGGTTATATAAGCTTCTTTGTTCAAAAGCCGAAATAGAGTATGAGCCAAAACGGACTGGAATTTTTCATGAGAAAAAACTCTATTACCATTCCACAGAGACGGAGAAGAATTATTAATTAGTTCATAATCTAAATATCCCCTGAGTGGACTTATTCTTGGCCCAATGTTTCTTTCTATGTTAATTTTTGCAAGCGTATAGTCTTTCGGGCTAATGTTGTTTCTGTTCTTTTCAAGTAATTTCAAAAGCTGGGGCGCATTATGCGCCTCACGAATTATTCCGTCATAAACAGGAGTTTGAACCGCTCCAGTCTCGTAACGTTGAATCGATGCAGACCCAATTCCAAGAATTGACGCAAATAAGTCCTGAGACAATCCATAATTTTCGCGTATTTGACGAATCTCGTCAGACGAAAGCAGGCCATTTCCTTTTTTATACTCTTCATATGCTGATTTCATTAAGGCATCATATTTGTCTGTCCAGAAAATCGTCCCACAATTGGCACAAACGTCAACTTCTCCCGAAATAGATATTTTATTCCCGCGAACAACAAACTCCTCAGTCCTCTCTTCACTGTTCACTTTGCAATAGCTTTCGCATTTAGGACATGCCAATTCAATTTTAAAGCGCGGATTCAATTTATTCACCACCAAATTACTGATACTGAGATTATATAATATCACATCAATTGATGTCAATATAATATGACATCAATTTCTCCTGAAAATAGCAGCAATTCGTTCTGCTTAAAATCATTTTTTCATGAAAGAATTATTTCGATAAAAACAGCAATGTTTTACATTAATCGGCAGAATCAATTTATGACCATTTTGTGTCCCATAGTAACCTAACTTATAACCGTCATT
>Ga0082212_10000761_pt1 | contig 47146 bp, 48 predicted proteins | sample TergutNt197P3_FD_71548 | JGI IMG/M metagenome (GOLD analysis project Ga0082212, IMG submission 71548) | Neocapritermes taracua P3 segment gut microbial communities from Petit-Saut dam, French Guiana - Nt197 P3 | ecosystem: Host-associated > Arthropoda: Insects > Digestive system > Gut ... | reverse complement strand
CGCAAGTGGCAGTTAGGACAGATTACTCTACAAGGCCACTCGGGCCGGCTTAGAAGCGCACAATCCCATAGAATCGAGCGCGTTAAATGTTCGCCCGCTCTGTGTGGCCGGCTTCAAGGAACAACCCCGTGTTCTGGGATATTCTGCTACAACAATTAATTGGTACGCCCCCTGCTGCATATACCCTTGATAGTCACACAAAAATAGACTACAATGAATGTGGGTTTAAGAAAGAAATGAGAGGTATGAATTTAATGAAAATAAGAGTGTTTGCGATTCTCGTTGCATTGGTGACAATTTTATGTCTGTCTGCGTGCGCAAAAGCCCCAAATGAATCTGCCGAGTATTCTCCTGTTCCTATAGAACAGACGGATATGAACGATGAACAGATGTACAGGAACGAAGCACCCGTTCCCGCACAAGACATTGAATCCGCCGACAATGTTGATACAAATATGGGGAAAAAAATTGTTTATACTGCCTGGGCCACACTGGAGGTTGATGATGTAGCGCACTCTATAAAAAACATTGAGGCCGAAACATTATCTATAGGCGGATATGTTGCACAGTCTGAATATTGGGGAAACGGCACAAAAGCTACAATTGTATTAAAAATCCCCATCCATAAGTACACAGAATTCAAAGATGGCCTTGAAGCTTGGGGGAACGTCGAGGAGCTGACTCAGTCCTCAGAAGACATCGGCCTGCAATACTATGACACCGAGGCCCGTCTCAAATCCTTGGAAGCCCAAGAGCAGCGTTACTTGGGGATTCTGAACGAAGCCGGAACAGTTGAGCAAATATTGAACGTAGAGAAGGCCCTGAGCGATGTACGAACCCGCATAGAGAGTCTTAAAGGGCAGCTTCGCTATTGGGACAATCAGGTGGATTATTCTCAGCTAACACTCACACTGCACCACTCGAATACAGGTGAAGGATTCTGGGCGCCTACTCCTTTAGGCACGACACTTGAAACCTGCTGGAATGCTATTGCTGTATCATTAGGCCTGGCGTGGAATATGCTGAATTATGCGTTGGTGGTGATCGCTTTTCTGTCACCTGCACTTCTGGTAGGCGGTTTGGTATTGGTATGGTTTTTCTTAAGAAGGATCAAGAAACGGAAAGCGGCGGAAGCTTTGATGTTAAAAGCAAAGAAAACTGAGGAAATAGAAAAATCGCAGAAAGGGGAGCAAGAGCCGACCGAGCAGCAAGAGCCAACCAAGCTTTGAGGGATGAGGGGGTTCATCACCTGATTCTTATCCTTCTGTTGGGCCATGAGCACGAAAACACGAACCGGCACCAATCCCTTGATGCCGGTCCTCATGATTCCAACTGAGCAAAAACACTATCAGGTCACAATTTCCAAGAAGCTCGGAATCACCTCACCCGAATAATAGAACAAGCCACGGCCCAATTGAGCGGCGTCCCACACCCTTTGAGGGTTATCCGGATAAGCCGTGTAACCGCCGGCATAGACCTCAATACGGTTTCCGGAAGGCTCCCAGAAGTAGATAGAAAGCCCACGGGTAATCGCATGACGGGTAGGTCCGATATCCAGCTTCAAGTGGTTAATCGCAATCCAGTCTGCCGCGTTGCCCACATCGTGCCAATCTTCCAGATAAAATCCCAAATGGTGAATCTTACCCGGCTGCGGATATTCCACAAAAGCCAAATCATGAGGCTTATTGCTGCTTGTGATCCAAGTCGCCAACCTGTTGCCATCCTCAGTATTGCAAATCTCCGGAACAAACATGCCAAAGACCTCTTCACAGAAACGCTCAGCCTCCGCGATATTCGGTCCATAGAGCAGGAAATGATCCAACCGCTGGGCACGCATCCCCCGAGGCGGCGTGGTCCATATATCCGGGTTTTTGATCTGGGGGCCCTTCTCAGCCAGATCCACATCACAGTAGACATCAAAAGTGTGCCCTGTGCTGATCTTAAAACTGTAGCGTTTGCCAAATCCAGGCTGATCCGAGTTGGCCGGTTTTTCCGTCACCTGATAGCCAAAAGCCACTGTTCTTTCCTTAATTTCCTCCAACGTGTTCGGTCCAATCGCCTTAAAAGCCACAAAATCCAAACCCGCTTCGTTGGCCTTACGCAGAGTCAGGCTGTGATGATCAAATTCGTCATAAGCCTTCAGCATAACACGGCCATCCGATGTCCGGCCCACTTCATCCAACCCCAGAACATTCACATAGAAATCAAGAGTTTTGTCCAAATCCAATACACGCAATTGCACCAGACCGGGTCTTAAAGTTCCACAGAATCCCATATTTTTTTCCCCTTTCGGAATAAAAATTAAATTTTTTCGCAATCTCCGGGATCTACCCAAAGGCAAAATCCTTTTTCAAGCTTTTCAAGACGGCAGAGTCACTCTTTGAAATCAGCAGATCACTGCGAGGCTGCACACAACAGAGTAAAACAATTCCCGCCCCTTCTTCTGTTTCGCTCACATGAGCCCGACTCATTGTTTTCACCTTCTCATATTGGCCATCGTCGATTTGCATCCGGCACACTCCACAGCCGCCCCCGCAGCAGCCGTGAGCGACAGGTCCGCGCCTTGATCTGATCATGGCCGCCAAGACACATTCGTCGGGACCACAGGGAAACCATTCCCCCGTCTCGCGAACAGTCACACGAAACATCCTCAGACAGCACCTCCTCTTCCAACGATTGGGGGACTGTTCGGAACAGCCCCAAGGTGTCAGCACACCAGACTTAGGCCACACCTCCCTTCTGTTTCAGCTGATAGGCCACATCGATGATCATATCTTCCTGACCTCCAACCATGCCGCGCCTCCCCAGTTCTACCAAAATATCCCGAGGTTCCAAGCCAAACTTCTCCGCCGCGGCATACACATGCAGCAAAAAAGAAGAATACACGCCGGCATAGCCAAGCATCAGGGATCCATTATCCACCACCTGAGGCCGTTGCATGAGTGGATCCACCACATCCTGCGCCAAATCCATCACCCGATAGAAATCCACACCGGTTTCGATGTCCCGCCGGTTCAGCACGCCCACCAGCACTTCCAGCTGGGTATTTCCCGCACCGGCGCCCAGGCCGCGCAGCGTGCCATCCACATATTCGGCCCCGGCTTCCACCGCAGCCAAAGAATTGGCCATGGCCAAAGCCAGGTTGTTATGCGCGTGCCAGCCCACCGGGATTTTCACAGCGGCCCGCACAGCTTTTATCCGGTCTGTCACACCTTCCGGCATGAGGTACCCGGCTGAATCCGCCAAATTGATATAATCCGCCCCATAGCTTTCCATCTTAGCCGCCTCTTCGGCAATATGCTCAGGGGACGTCATATGAACCATCATCAAAAACCCTACCGCCATCATACCCAATTCTTTGGCCGCCGCAATGTGCTGAGCGCTGACATCCGCTTCCGTCACGTGTGTGGCCACACGCACCACGGAGGCCCCAGCATCCCGGGCCTGCTTCAAATCCTCAATCGTTCCAATCCCCGGCAGTAAAAGCACAGCCACCTTAGTCCGGCGCACTTTTGATGCCGCAGCCCGAACCAAGTCAAACTCATTGCTCTTGGAAAACCCATACGTGTAACTGGACCCTCCCAGACCGTCGCCATGAGCCACTTCCAAGATAGGAACACCGGCCTCCTCAAGACCTTCAGCGATGGCCGCCGCCTGAGCAGCTTCATAGGTATGGCGTATAGCATGGCTGCCGTCGCGCATTGTCGTATCCACCAAAATAATCTTTGCCATGATTACGCCCCCTTTTCCATAGCCAGCATCTCAGCGGCAATTTGCTCTGCCGCGGCCACAGCTGCCGCGTTAATAATATCCAAATTTCCAGAATATTCAGGCAGGAAATCCCCCTGTCCCTGAACCTGGACGATGGTTGTCAGCTTGTCCCCTTCCAGCATCGGCGGCACCCTGAGTTGATACCCCGGGACATAGGTTTTCAGCTCCGCCACAATTTCATCAATAGAAGCGCTGATAGCCTCCAACCCCACAGAGGAATCTTTCACCCGCACCATAATTGTGTTGGTCATCATCAGCGGCGGTTCTGCCGGGTTCAAAACAATAATCGCTTTACCCTTGTCCGCCCCTCCCACAAGCTCAATCCCCTTTGCGGTGGTTTCGGTAAACTCGTCCATGTTAGCCCGGGTCCCGGGACCGGCGCTCTTAGAAGAGATACACGCCACAATTTCCCCATAGGCAGCCCCGGCCACCCGTGAAACCGCGTAGACAATGGGGATCGTTGCCTGGCCGCCGCAGGTCACCATGTTGATATCCGGCTCCATCTGCAGAGCCGCCAGATTTACACTGGGCACACAATAGGGCCCCAGAGCCGCCGGCGTCAAATCAATAGAAATGATACCCGCCTCTTTCAGAGCCGGTCCGTTGAATTTTACATGAGCCGCCGCGCTGGTCGCGTCAAAAGCCAGCCGGATATCCTTTTGCGCCGCAATCGCCTTCACGCCCTCCGTTGACACCGGTACGCCCAGAGACGCCGCCCGCCTGATGCCTTCAGATTCCACAATGCCCGCCATCATTCCCATTTCCAGGTTTTTGCTGCGGAATACTTTATACATTAAGTCCGTGCCGATGTTCCCCGGCCCGATGATCCCCACTTTAATCTTGCTCATACAAACCTCGCCTCCACGCTTCCGAAATCGGTGAAGTCCACCCGGAATACGTCACCCTTTTGAGCCGCCGGCGCCGCGGAAAACGCACCGGACAGCACCACTTCTCCAGCTTTTAACTCCACACCATAATCCCAGAGCTTATTCGCCAGCCACGCCACAGCCATCCGGGGATCCCCCATCACAGCCGCCCCCGTGCCTTCCCCCAGCAACGCCATAGAAGCCGCCGAAGAAACCTGTCCCGCCGGCGCGGCGGCTTGATCCCCCGCATATGTCATCTTATAAAGCTTCATGGCCACCGCAGCCAGATCAATCGATTTAGGGGTAATGCGCGTCTGACCCAGCACATAACGGCCCGACGAAGCATTATCCGCTATGGTATCCGGCAGTTTAATACGCCAGTCCGCCACGCGGCTGTCCACAATCTCAAAAGCCCCCACCACGTACTCCGTAGCCTCATCCACATCCGCCACAGTCACGCTGCCGCCTCTGAGATCCTTTTTCAAAACAAAAGCCAATTCCGCCTCAATTTTCGGCTGGATCAGGACCTCCGTGTTAATACAGCCATCCTTGCATTCCATAGCTTCAAACAAGTGCCCATAGTCCGGTTCCCCGACACCCATCTGTTTTTGCATGGGCAGTGAGGTCAACCCTATCTTCTTGCCGGATATCTGATATCCCATGCCCTGCGCCCGTGACACATTTTTCATCTGTACCTCATAGGCCGCATCCACATTAAAGGCAGGATTCCTCTCAGTGAGGGGCTGCACCCCTTGGTGGGACTGTTCCGCGTCAAATAGAGCCTGGGCAAATTCGCCGATCATCTTTTTATCCATGTAAGTTCCTTCTTTCACTTATCTTTTAAAAAACCTCAACAAAAGGTCAGCAAATTCCGCTGTCTTCTCAATTTGTGTCCAATGACCGCAATGACCAAATACATGAAGTTGAGCGTTGTCAATAAGCTGCAGCAGCTCGAAGGAGTTCTCCAGCGGAATCACCCGATCCTCCCGGCCGTGAATAATCAGCGTCTCATGAGGAATGTTGCGAATATAGGCTTTGTTGCCCGCCATATTCTCCACTCCTTTTTGCCGGGGCGCTGGGAACATCGATGAAAAACTCTCCTGAAATCCCGGTTGAATGCTGGATTCGTACCGGGTCTTCACCAGATCCTTTGTCACAAAACTATGATTATAAGTAAAAATCTCCAACAATTCTTCCATGTTGGCTTCACTGGGCTCATAGCCCCATGCTTGATCCAATCCGTAAGTCAGCGGAAAACTGACGCCCATACTGCCCATAAGCACCAATTTGTTGATGCGTTCCGGGTATTTAATAGCCATGCTCAAAGCCAAGGCTCCCCCAAAAGAATTACCCACTAAATTGGCCTTGTCAATCTTCAACGCATCAAAGAGATCAATCACCTGCTGCACCCAGTTGTTCATATTATAAACCGCGTCAGGAACACGTTCCGAAAAACCAAATCCTGCCATATCCGGAGCTACCAAGCGAAAGTGGTCTTTCATAATCGGAAACAGCTTGTTCCAGTTTGCCCACGCCGAGACCCCCGGGCCGCTTCCATGCAAAAATACAATAGGGTCTCCCTGACCCAGATCGTGATAATTCGTTGTAAAGGTACCTGTTTGAATGCTGTTCGCAATTTCCGGTCTGCTGCTCATGAGAATCCTCCTTATAAGAATGATTTTTAAAATAACGCTGAAAGATATCAGCTTATTGGAACATGTACCAAGTCAGAATAGACTCCAGACGCAGGGCTAGAGTTCCGAGTCTCTGTAGCCCATGAGATAAGATATCTCATCAGCCGATTCCACAACCGCCGCCTTCACGTTCTCCAAATGTTCTCCCGTCAACCGCTCCGCCAAGCCAGACACACTGACGGCATAGCGGACATCTCCGTCCTTGCTGCGGATGGGCGCCGCGACACAACGCAGCCCCTCCATAATCTCCTGGTCATCCATAGCGTAGCCCTGTTCCCTGATTTTTGCCAGTTCCGCTTCCATCTGGATCGGATCCGTAATGGTTCGGGAAGTCATAAGACGCATTCCTCTCTGTGTCACAATACGTTTCACCTGTCCTGGGGTACGATACGCCAACAAGGCTTTTCCCAGTCCACTGCAGTGCATAGGCAGCCGCGCTCCCAGTTCAGAGACGATACGAATGATATGGGTAGAATCGATTTTTTCTATATAGAGCACCTCACCGGCATCTTCAGTAGCCAGCTGCACCATTTCCCCAAACTGCCTGTTTAATTTACGCATGACGGGCAGCGCGACTTCGCGAATCTCCCAGTTTCGAGCCACTTTGTGGCCAAATTCAAATAACCGAACCCCTAAGCGATACCGCCCGTTCTGAACGGATTGATCCACAAAACGGTATTCCCGCAAAGTTGCCAGAATGCCGTGAACCGTACTCTTGGGCCACCCCAGACGATCTGCGATCTCCGTCAAAGTCAGATCCTGACTCTCGTCCGCCAGCATCTCTAACAGCTGCAGCGCCCGCGCCACCGATTGTACATGAGATCCTTTTTTCTCTGACTCTCTCATTTGATCGCTTCCTTGTTCAGTGTTCATTTTTTCATTTAAGCCGGTATTTCAGCTGATCTGGTGTGCCGCCATGGTGTGCCGCCTGATGGTGTCCCACCTGATATGTGTTAATTTTCGCTTATCTGACCACTTCCTCCTTTATATCAATAAGAATTCAAGAATTCGACATCTCTTCCCTTTAAGGATAGCATTGCGTCAACTCTTCGTCAATCAAGTTTTTCGTTATTTATGAATTTATTTTCCCATATGCCGAATTTTAAATTTATAAATATTGGGAATTTTTCAAGCCTTCCTATAAACACATCGTCGCCCCTGCTTTCCCACACACCGAATCACATCCGCTGCACTCAGAACCTTCATCGCCTTATGGACATCCTCATGTCGCGGCAAGCGCGCCGCCCGGCCAAATTCCAAAGATGTAAATTCACCTGCCAACTCAGGAAATTCAGGCAAGACCCGTTCCAATCCCCGTTCCCGTGTTCCGCCAAAACAGGTCATATCATGCCAGACCAAAGGAATACACTCCAGGCGGTCTTGGCCTTTATGAGAGCGGCCTTTGCAGACATGAGCTTCGGCGGATCCAGTTTTTTCCCCGGATGTACGCCTAGGCGCCCGCCGATACTCCTCAGCATCAAGACTCACCACAGCAAAGGACAAGTTCTCATGAGCTAATAAGTCTCGAATCCCGTAGAGTTCCGCGAGAATATGGCAAGCCCTGCCCATTTTCGGTGATTTGCGCCGGCGTACCACTTGACCTGACTCCTCATCCACCCAAATAATCCATTTTTGACGCACCACAGGATAAACCACTGTGACCTTGTGGGTCTCCAGCAGCTTACTCAGCTTATGGCGCAACACATAAAAGCGGCGCGACTGGATCTCGTAGACCTCATCTTCACGCAAAATATCAACAACAAAACCCTGCAGCCTCACCTCATGGCAAGACATATCAGGCTCAATATAGGATTTGAGCAAGCTATGGACAGACTTTTCATTGAGAACGCCAATCCCCCGGACAGCTGCCGATTCCGTCGACGCCGATACTGTGGATGTCGGTACTGTGGATGTCGGTACTGTGGACGCCGGTGCCTTACTCACTTTTACTTATTCGCATATCCCCGGAAACGTTTATCTTTGTTTCCGGTATAAGTATTTTCGAATTCCCTCGCATCCCCCTGAGACCGCGGAGTTCCACGCGGGGGCATCTTCAGATTGGTCCGGATATTATAGGAGTAGATATAATTTTCAATGTCAAGCAAAAGACGATCATAAGGAGTATAAAAATCCGACAGAAGAGCCGTGTATCCGCGGGTGCGTATCCTGACAAACTCTTTTTTCTTATCCGAGCTGCGAGAAAACTTGATCCGTTGAATATTGCCGGGATCAAACACCCTTCTTGACAACATATCACTTATAATAATTGCGTGCTCATCCACAATAATTCTTCTGGTTCCTGCCAAGGCCCATATACAGAAAATCACCACCGCCGTCACACCATAAATACCAAACAGAGTATACAAAGCCGCATTTACAATCGGGAAATACATATTCGCAACAAGCAAGCAGATCGGAAAGAACACCAAATAAACTATCCCCGGTATAACCACAGGTTTCATGCGATAGGTGTACTCATTGTAAGCCATATTGCACCCTCCTTTTTGATATTCGCGTTCGCGTTTCGCTGATGCGAAATTCACTCTCACATTCACCGCAGTGTGTGTTTAACATTCTTATCCAGTTCCTCCAACAGGTAATCATTAAGAATACGGATAAAAGTCCCTTTCATCCCTAAAGACTTTGATTCGATCACGCCGGCCGATTCAAACTTTCTGAGGGCATTGACAATGACCGAGCGGGTAATGCCGACCCGATCCGCGATTTTGCTGGCGACCAAAAGCCCCTCTCCCCCCACCAGCTCGGCAAAAATATGTTCAACAGCCTCCAATTCAGAGTACGACAAAGTCCCCACCGCGATTTGGACAGCCGCCTTTTTCCGGGCTTCCTCTTCAGCCTGTTCCGCCTTATTGCGCAGAATTTCCATCCCAATAATAGTCGCCCCATATTCCGCCAAAATCAGATCCGCCGAGTCAAAATATTTATTAAACTTAGCCAATATCAGAGTTCCCACCCGTTCGCCGCCACCCAAAATAGGAACGATCGTACTGATTTTCTTGGAAAAAAGGCAGTCGCTGTCCTTATTAAAGACGCATATGTTCTCATCTTGCATAATATTGGCGCTCGTCTCCAGAATCACCCGCAGCCCCTCATTATAACTTTCCGGAAAACGTTCCGCATGAACAACAATATCAGACATTGAGCGGCAGGTAAAATTGTCCATAAAACTATACCCTAAAATCTTGCCGCGCCGGCCAATAATATAGCAGTTTGCTTCAATCTGCTGTTGGAGAACCTCAGCCATCTCTTCAAAATCCACAGGCTGTCCCGCTGATCTTTGAATCAGTTTGCTCACGGCACGTGTTCTCTCCAATAATGCCAATAATGGATCCACTATTTTTTATCTCCCTTTCTCAGATGTCTTTGGGTGTCTTCAGATGTCTTCGGATGTCTTCGGATATCTATAGAAATATATATTAAGTCCTTTTGGTATATAACCCTCCAGGATCCCCATCAAAGGCTTTTCCGCTAGAGTATATAACGCGAAAGATCCTGATTCGTGATAATATCCTCCACACGCTTCTTGACATATTCTTTGCTGATCTCTAATTGATATCCTTCCGGCAGCTCCGGCGCATCAAAGGAAATCTCTTCCAGCATCTTCTCCACCATAGTATGCAGTCGGCGCGCGCCAATATTTTCCGTAGACTCATTGACCCGAAACGCCATTTGCGCCAACTCCTGAATTGCACTCTCTGTGAAAGTCACCTCAACCCCATCGGCCGCCAGCAAAGCGCCGGCCTGTTTGAGCAGCGAAAAATGCGGCTCGGTCAAAATCCTCTGGAAATCCGAAACCTTCAGAGATTCCAACTCCACCCGAATCGGGAATCGGCCCTGGAGTTCAGGGATAAGATCTGACGGTTTGGAAACATGAAACGCCCCCGCAGCAATAAAGAGGATATGATCCGTCTTAACAGGACCATACTTGGTCATTACCGTAGATCCTTCCACCAAAGGAAGAATATCCCTCTGGACACCCTCCCGGGATATATCCGGGCCGCTCCCCCCCTCTTTGCCCGCCACTTTATCAATCTCATCGAGAAAAACGATGCCTTCCTGCTCCGTACGCCGAATCGCTTCCTGAACCGCTTCATCATGATCAACCCTGTTTTGCGCTTCTTCCTGAGTCAAAATACGCCGCGCCTCACGAACTGTCACCGTTCTCTTTTTCCTTTTCTTGGGAAACATCCCCGACATCATCTCTTGCAGGTTAATCCCCATTTCCAGGCCCGTCGCGCCAAGGGCATCCGCATAGGACGAGCTCTCTTCCACTTCCACTGTTACCTTACAGTCCTCCAGCTCACCTCCTTGCAGGCGCGCGCGCAAGCTCTTCCGCTCCCGAGCTGTCTCCGGAGAAATCTCCTGTTCCTCTTCCTCAGGAGCACTCTGGCCCCCAAACAAAAGCTGAAAGGGATTCCCCCCCGTAGTTTCCCGCTGAGGCCCAGGCGCCAACAAGGCCAGCAGCCGATCCTCCACCACAGCCCGGGCCGCCGGTTCCGCTTCCAGCATCTTTTCCGTTTTGACCATGCGGAGCGCCGCTTCCGTCAGATCCCGTATAATCGATTCCACATCGCGCCCCACATACCCGACCTCCGTGAATTTAGTGGCTTCCACCTTGCTGAAAGGCGCCTTAACCAGCTTAGCCAGGCGGCGGGCGATTTCTGTTTTCCCGACCCCCGTGGGGCCGATCATCAGGATATTTTTAGGAAGAATATTTTCCTGCAGCTCTTCGGACAGCAAAGATCTGCGGTAACGGTTGCGCAGCGCAATCGCGACCGCTTTTTTGGCCTCGTCCTGACCGACAATGTATTTATCCAGTTCCGCAACAGTTTCTCGCGGGGTCAATTGCTCCATAAGGGCCTCCTTCAGTTAATCCAATTCTTCTACCACAATCTGATCATTGGTGTAAACACAAATCGACGCCGCGATTTTCATGGCCTCCAGCACCATTTGTCCTGCCGTCATATCCGTGTGACTCGCCAGCGCCCGGGCCGCTGCCAAGGCGAAGTTGCCTCCGGATCCGATGGCCGCAACACCATCATCGGGTTCAATGACTTCTCCGGATCCTGAAATGACCAGCAGGTTGTCCCGATCCGTGACAATCAGCAAAGCTTCCAGGTTGCGCAGCATGCGGTCCGTCCGCCATTCCTTGGCCAGTTCAACAGCCGATCGCTGGAGGTTGCCATGGTATTCCTCAAGCTTCTTTTCGAATTTATCAAAGAGGGTGAATGCATCGGCCACTGACCCGGCAAATCCTGCTAAGACATTACCGTGATAGAGCCGCCGGACTTTCCGCGCTCTATGCTTCATAATAGTGGCCTGGCCAAAAGTCACTTGACCATCGCCCGCCACCGCAGTCTGCCCCTCTTTGCGGATCGCTAATATGGTTGTCCCTTCAAACATAAATCAACCTCCCCTTATCAACCTCCTATAAGGATTTTAAATGATTTCTATGGATTTCGTCAAGTTTTAATCCCCTTTTGGGGGGAAGGTCCAAAAATTATGAATACACATCAATTCCAACAACCATCCGATCAATGGTTTTGTTGGTAAAATCAGTTATTTTGGCAATATAACACACTACCTGCCCTATATCGACCTTGGCAGTCAGTTGCATTTGGGTAAGAAAACAACCCGTTCCTGCGGAGAATATAATCTCGAAATCTAAGGTGGATAATATAATCATCACAGATCACGGATTTTGCAGTTAAAGAACGCACGCATTTACAATGCACATAATATATTATATAATGTTAGTGCGGCAAGCGAATAAAAAGGGAGGACCTTTAATATGGCACAAACAAATCTGACAATCCGTATTGATGAGGAGATAAAGCGGGATGCTGAAATCCTATTTAGTAGAATTGGATTGAATATGTCAACTGCTATCAATATATTTTTCCGCCAGGCGATAAGGGCTCAGGCAATACCGTTTGAGCTTAAAGCCTATGATGGTTATTATAATGAACATAATATGAAACGGATATTAGAATCAATCGAACAAGCCAAAACCGGGCAAGTCGTTACAAAGACCCTTGCGGAATTGGAGTCCATGGAAAATGATTGATAACATCAGCTTCACGATAAACGGGCTGGAGGAGTATATCTTTTGGCAGACTACGGACAAGCGGATGCTGAAGAAAATCAATCAACTCATATGGGATATTTCCAGAAACGGTAATAGTGGTATCGGACACCCAGAACCATTAAAAGAGAATCTGTCAGGTTATTGGAGCAGAGAAATTGACAAAAAGAATCGTCTTTTGTATCGAATCCTTGACGATAACCCTCTATTGTGGACAATGTTTCAAAGCCTACCGTCTGTGATCGCAACGCGGCATATTATGAGGTTTTTAAGGAAGCGTGTTACGCATAACGAACTAAGCTGAAACCACTGAAACAGTTTCGCCGCCAGGAATGGCGGCTTTTTCTGTGTTGGACCCTTTTTCAAACCTCTTTCGGGGAAGACGGGTTGCACAACCCCTACCCGTTTTTAGCCCGCATGAATACTGGGTTTGAGGGTCCTGAATTCTCCAGGATTATAACAGCTTGACATAATCCAAAATTTAATTCCATCATTTTCCATGTCCCATCCTTGAGAAATGCGCCTTTGTACGCCGAGAACCCGCATCAGATCTAAGTTTTTTCGCATGCAACCCCCTCTCCTTTCCTCATTCTCCAGGATGCCCTTTTTCGGGTGAAAACAATCTAATAAATACCAACGCCCTTATTAAAACCGCATTTTCAGCGCTTGCCTATGTGTGGGTTGATATTATCTTTTACGTTTTACGTTCTCCTTGCACTTGGTACAATTTTTAGATTGTATTTTCCCTGTAACTCCTTTATGCTGTCGTTGTAATATGCCGTTCTCTCTGCGGGGGTCATATCTTTTGTTTCATCATAAATCATCAATCTGATAGCGTGTACCTCGCGCAACGGCATTGGTTCATTTGCTACGCTCGGGTCGTTCATGTAATCATTTAGCGTTTTCACGTTCTACCACCTCCATTGGCGAATGTATTTCAACCGGCTTGTATCCATGTGCGGTATTAACAAGCCCTATCATTGTTACGGTCTTTTTCCTCACGATATGCCGAAAGTTCAAGCTGATAATCATATCTAAATCGTAGCAACGGCGATATGCTGTGCGTCAACCGTACTTCCGGGCGGGATGATACCTTGCTCTTGATATATCGCGGCAAGCGCGTCAACTTCTTCGTTGGCTTCTAAAATCGTTAAGCCAAACTCTGAAATTAGGTCAATCATTTTCTGCGCTCGTTCTTCGGGCGCTCTTACAATCTCCCTCGTTGCGTACATGGAGGTAAATGCCTGATACTTGCCTGCTTTAATTTCCTCAAACAGCTTCACAGTATCGGCGTGGGCTTCTCGTTCTTTGTCGAAATAGTAAGTAATTAAACATTGTGGTTTCAAGATAAATCCGTGGGGTACGCATTTCTATCAACTCCCGATTAGATTATACATTATTTGGAATGGTTTTTCAATTGCTTTTTGCAAAGCCGCCCACGCCAATTTTTGGGTGTATGGGCGGCTTTATCGAAGCATTGGGATACAGCGACTTTGCGGAAGGATTGATGCGATTCTTAGCGACGACGCGGCAAAATTCGACTGTTTGAACGCAGCGCATCGGAGTGAGTTTCGAAATTTTGCTGCAGAGCCAAGAGAGTACAGCCTACTTATGTCCGCAAGTGGCAGTTAGGACAGATTACTCTACAAGGCCACTTGGGCCGGCTTAGAAGCGCACAATCCCATAGAATCGAGCGCGTTAAATGTTCGCCCGCTCTGTGTGGCCGGCTTCAAGGAACAACCCCATGTTCTGGAATATTCTGCTACAACAATTAATTGGTACGCCCATCGCCATCCAACTTCGCCCGGGGATGAGCCTTCATAAAAATCTGCCGCAGGCGCTCCGTGGTAAGATGAGTATAAATCTGTGTTGACGAAAGATTTTTATGCCCCAGCAATTCCTGCACACTGCGCAAATCCGCTCCCCCATCCAGCAAATGGGTGGCAAAAGTATGCCGGAGCATATGGGGATGCACATGTTGATGGATCTCAGCCTTTTGTTCACAGGTATTGAGAATACGGCGCACAGACTGCGTCGTGAGACGGCCTCCGCGCAAATTCAGCAGAAGGGGCGATGCCGGCGCCGCTAACGGCATCTTCATCTGTTCACGTTTTTCCAGATACGTCGCCACAGCACTGACCGCATAATCCGTCACCGGAATAATTCTCTCCTTGCGGCCTTTTCCTGTCACTCTGACCAGCTTATTCATCAGATCAATCTGACCCAGATCCAAGGACACCAACTCACTGACTCTGAGCCCCGAGCCGTAAAGAAGCTCCACAATGACCCTCTCACGCCACAGAACAAAATCCTCTTTCAGGGTATCCGCTTCTTCCTCCGGCGGGCTCATATCGTTCGGCTCCAACAGCTTATCCATATGCTCCCGAAACAAAAACCGAGGCAAATTCCGCGTTGTCTTCGGGCTTTTGACCAGCAAAGCCGGACTTTCCGTCACCCAGTTCTCCCTGACAGCAAACTTATAGAAAGAGCGGATCGACGAAAGCTTGCGAGCCACACTCCTTTTGCCCACACCGCCGGCCATCAGATCCTGGACAAACGCACGAATCGTCACCGAATCCACATCGGCCAAGTCAAGATATTCCTTTTCCAAAAAACCACACCGCGCGGCCGCGAAGGCAAAGAACTGATCCAGATCGCTCAAATAAGCAGTCCGGGTCTTGTCCGAGAAATTTCCGGCCAGCAGATACTGAGTATAGTGGTGTAAGACTTTTTCGATCATGGCCGCCTTCATACTTTACAAAGATTTTATCAGCACCAAGAAATCATTTTGAAATCTGGTCATCGAAAAAACACAGAGGAAAGTCATACACATCGTGCCCACTTTCAAGCACTTCTCCATCAATTGTCAGCGTGACCGCATCCAATTGGAAAAAGGTTAGCAGCGTATTGACCACGCTGCCCAGCAGCAAATATTCCCCCGCGGTTCCTTGCTGCCTAATAGCCTGACCAAAAGCGCCGTTCATGTCCGCCACGCCGCTCTTAGCATCACTATGAAAAGACTTGAGAGCGCAGCCTTCCGGCAGAGCTTGTTCGCGAACCAAAAGAGCAATAATATGCTCCGCGGCGCCATCAGTAACAGCGTTCTTGAGGACAAAGCCATCCGCGGTGGTGTTTGGGAGGTAGAGAACAACAACCGCTGCTGAAGGATCCTTATCCAGGTTTTCCGTATCCAGGCCTTCCCTATCCGGATCTGTTGCCGAGTCCAATTTATGACAAGCCACGAAACTCAGCAAGATCAAAGTGACAAGAAAAATTTTAGCAGCTATTTTTTTGGGCATTATTTTCCCTTCTTTTTTTAAATTTTTGGAGACGTGTCTCTGAGGCTAAAACATCCATGATGACATCAATTCGCAATACCCCACACCTCTCTACACCACGTTATGATACACATATGTTAGGTGTGCCACTGTTCACCAACTTATGTGCGTCAATGCGTCAATGCTCACGAACTCTACAAACTCTACAGCATCCTCAGCCTCTCCTCCTTGAAGCTCCCTGCCCCTTCCCTCACATTTTCCAATTGCCCTATCATTCTCTCCCTATCCCGCGGCAAAGTCCCTTTGAGCGAAACATAATTCGACGCATGGTTGCTCCGGAAGACGCAGTCCCTTTTGACATCACTATTCTTAAGCATCAGAATCGTTTCCTCGACAACCTCCTCCGGCGCCAGCAGCGCAAACTTTCCGTTCTTCACATCCGCATACAGCGGCGCCGACGGCTCGACCATCAGCGTCAAAAGCCCAACAAAAGAAGGTTCCATCAGGCTGATCATGCTGCCCGTTTCTGTGGCATGCTCCCGCCAGTTCTCCTTTCCTCCCAGCCCGGAAATGAACGTCACCGAAGCCTTAATCCCCGAGGCTTCTATATCCTTGACAGCGGCAATGATTTCTTTTCGGCTCGCCCCCTTGCGCACATCCCGAAGCACACTGTCACTCCCCGATTCCGCGCCGATATAAATCATCCCTACCCCCTTTTCTCTGAGCGCTTGCATCTCTTCCGGCGTTTTCCGCAAAACATCCTGAGGAGACCCGTAGATGCCGACCCGCTCGCACTCAGGAAACAGGCTCTTAATGCGGTCCAAAATGACAAGAAGCTTGTCGTTACTCAGTACCAGAGCATCGCCATCAGCCAGAAAGATTCTCTCAACCCGCCTGTAAGAGTTTCTAGCCGTATCCAAATCCTCAAGGACTTCCCGGATCTCCCGAACCCGGAATCTCTTATCCTTAAACATGCCGCAAAATGTGCAGTCGTTATGCGCACATCCGATAGTAACCTGAATGATCAAACTGTATGCCTCGCTGGGAGGCCTGTAGATGCTGCCTTCGTATCTCATAGGTTCTCTCCTGTTCCGGTTCTTTGCGCTCCTATCCCCGTCTCCTGGCAAAAATCCGCCAGTTCCCCCAGCGCCCTCTGGGCAATCTGCAGATTCTTCTCCCTCTTGCTCTTAACGCGGCGTTCCAATGGAGGCAGCAGCCCAAAATTGACATTCATCGGCTGAAAATCCTGAGTCGGTGATCCGGCCAAGTGGCGAGCCAATCCCCCCAGAGCCGTATTCGCCGGAAAGACCAGAGTCGCCTGACCCCGCAAACGCCGCCAGGCATTGATCCCAGCCACTAAGCCGCTAGCCGCCGATTCCACATACCCTTCCACGCCGGTGATCTGCCCGGCGAAGAAAACCCGAGGCTGAGCCCTCCAGCTGAAATCCCCATCCAAAACCTTAGGCGCGTTGAGAAACGTATTCCGGTGCATAACGCCATACCGGACAAATTCAGCCCGCTCCAACCCTGGAATCATGCGAAAAACCCTCTTCTGTTCCCCCCATTTCAGGTGAGTTTGGAATCCCACAAGATTGAGCAGGGTCCCCGCTATATTTTCCTTGCGCAGCTGCACCACAGCAAAAGGAACTCTCCCCGAACGGGGATCCCTGAGGCCCACAGGTTTCAGCGGCCCATAAGCCATCGTTTCCGCCCCCCGGGCCGCCAGAATCTCAATAGGCACGCATGCTTCAAAAACCTGCCCCTGTTCAAAACCATGAACTTCATGAGTTTCTGCCGCCAACACAGCCTCACGGAACTGCTTGTATTGATCCTCATCCATGGGACAATTCAAATAATCCGCGCCGCCTTTATCATAGCGGGAGGCCCAATAAGCTGTCTCCATATCCACAGATTCCGCCGTGACAATAGGCGCCGCCGCGTCATAAAAAGCCAGGGCCTCCTCCCCCGTAGCCTGCCGGATACTCTCGGCCAAAGCATCAGAGGTCAACGGGCCTGTGGCCACAATAATAATTTCTGTCATCCCCGGCAAGTCGGCATCCTCCTCACGAAAAACCGGCAAGGCGGTAACTTCCTCACACAGAATCGGCAAGGCGGTAACTTCCTTACGCAGAACCGTCACCTCCGGCAGTTCCTCTACCCGACGGGTAACCTCTTTGGCGAACAGATTTCTGTCCACAGCCAGAGCCCCTCCCGCCGGCACACTCACCTCATCTGCCACCGCCATAATCAAAGAATCCAAGCGCCGCATCTCCTCTTTAAGGAGACCCACAGCATTTTCCAACATATTAGCCCGCAGAGAATTGCTGCACACCAGTTCGGCAAAATGAGCCGACGTATGAGCCGGCGTCATTTTATGGGGCCGCATTTCATAGAGACGAACCCCGACCCCCCGCCGGGCCAGCTGCCAGGCAGCCTCCGCCCCCGCCAATCCGGCGCCAATGACTATGACTTCATTGTGTTCTTCACGTTTCATAGGTCTTAACCTTCCAACCTCTTAATCTCCTCATACAGATGATCATTGACCAGAGTCGGCACACCATACTTTTCACCCAATTTCCGAACCGTCCCCGAAAAAAGCTCCACCTCCGTCGGCCTCTTAGCCAAAATATCCTGATAGAGAGAAGGCAACCCCTCCGGATCCAGACCATCCAAAACAGCAATCCATTGCTCCACATCCCTGTCCGTCAACACGACCCCCTCACAGGCGGCCACCACCTGCACCTCTTTCATCGCGTCAATCATCATCTTCCTGGCCGCGCCTTCCTTCAGGATACCGCCATACCCCACGCCAAAAATTGCTGCTACCTGGTTGACCCCCGTATTGAGCATCAGCTTGCTCCACATCTTTTGCTGAATATCCCCAGGAATTTGACAGGCAATCCCCGCCCGGTCGAAAAGATCGGCAACAGCTTCTACATCTTCCGTCCTCCGGTTTTTCTTGTCGCCAAAGACGATATACCCCATATTCTGATAGCGGATATGACTCCCGCTCCGGGTAGCATCCATACCATGGACAACGCAATAAAGCAGATGATCTGCCCCCAGAGCGTCACCTATGACGCGTTCACTCTCAATCCCATTAAGAACCGAGAGAAAAATGGTATCCTCACGGCAAATGCCCCTCGCCATCTCCACCGCGGCTTCCATGGCCGTATATTTTACGGCAAACATAACAAAATCATAGGTCTGATCAGGCCGATTCCCATCTACCCACCGGAAATCACATCGCTCTTCATTGCAGAAAACCCCCTGGGTCTCATAAGACGCAATTCTCCGCCTGTCCGCCACAAAACACACATTGTCCCGGCCCAACTTTTCCGTAAGCTGCCGGCCATACATGACACCCAAGGCGCCCGCCCCAATGATTGCTATATTTTCAATCCGTTTCATCACATCATTCCTCCAGGATTTACTTCGTAGATGAACTTCTGCCACCAACGATCATTATAAAAAAAAGTTGATGCAAGCGCAAACCGCCTCTGATCACTGACCGAGGAATCGGCCAGCGGACGATTCTCGGTTGTACCACCTTGCGGGCAAAGCCCGCAGGTTTTTTGACGTCCAAATTAAAGATGTGGTATATTTGAGAAAAGATTCGTGATTTTTGGAGCATACCCTTAAAGGAGACGAAAAATGAAAAGCCATATGATCAAGCTCAAACTAGAAAAAACAAAATGCATCGCCCTCATTGCCCATGACGGTAAAAAACCAGAGCTCATCGAGTGGGCAAAAAAGAACAAGGAAACCCTCAGTAAACATTTTCTCTATGGAACCGGAACCACAGGAACATTGATCACAGAACACACAGGCCTGCCCGTCAAAACCTATAACAGCGGCCCCCTGGGAGGAGATCAGCAAATCGGCGCGCGCATTGTCGAAGGTGAAATCGACTTCGTCATTTTCTTATGGGATCCGCTGGCAGCCCAGCCCCACGACCCCGATGTCAAAGCCCTGCTGAGAATCTCGGCAGTTTACAATATCCCTATTGCCAGCAACCTGGCAACAGCTGATTTTATTATCAATTCCAGCCTGATGAATGAAGAATACGAATATGAGATCAAGGATTATCAGAAAGATCCAGATTGACCAACTTACAATGTTCAGATCTGTGTCTCCCTACCGCCAGGCCGTCTCCAAACAAATCCGCACAATACGCTCCAGCGCCTTACCCTGCAAAGCCTCCCCTGTCCGAGCCGCCATCTCTTCCAGAACAAAAGCATTCTTCAACAACTCATCGACCTTCTCCCAAAGCCCATCCCCAGTCAGCTCCTTGTCCAAAATCAAACGTGCCGCCTTGCGCTCCACCAAAGCCCGGGCATTAAACTCCTGATGATTTTCCGCCGCATGAGGGTAAGGGATTAAAATACTCGGCAGCCTCGCCGCCGAGAGTTCAGCCAATGTCGTCGCACCCGCCCGGCACACACACAGATCCGCCGCCGCCAAAGCCTGAGGCATATTTTCAATATACGCCGCAACACACCATCCCCGCCTTTGAGGATCAATATCCACGCGCTTAAGTTCCGCCAGCGTATCCTCATAATCCAAAGTTCCCGTCGCCCAAATCAGCTGCATGTCCTCACGTTCACTCAGATGCTCCGCCACCGTGACCATAGCCCGGTTGAGACTGCGGGCCCCCCGGCTCCCTCCCGTCACCAGCAAGACCTTCTTCCCCGGCACAAGACCAAAGAACTCCAACCCCTCCGACCGCTCCACATGGCCCACCTGCGGGCGCACAGGCTGCCCCACCACTTCCACCGGGCATCGCTCCGGAAAATGAGCCCGTCCCTCCTCAAAAGCCAGCATAACCTTCTTCACCCGACGGGCCAGCAGCTTATTCGTCATACCCGGCCAGACATTCTGCTCATGCAGCAGTGTAGGAAAGCCAAACAAAGACGCCACCAGCAGCACAGGCCCGGAAACAAATCCCCCCGTCCCCACTACAAGATCCGGATGAAAACCCTTCAAAATCTTTTTCGTTTGCCAGAACGCCTTCACGCTGCTCCCCATCGTTTTCAGCATACCCAGGCTGATCCGGCGCGGCATGCCGCGTCCCGCAATACCCCGAAACTCCCAGCCATTTTCCGGAACCAGGCGAGCCTCCATCCCTTCCCTCAGCCCTACATAGAGAACTTCAGCTTCAGGCTGAGCGTTCCGTATGCCTTCCGCAATCGCCAGAGCCGGATAGATATGTCCGCCTGTCCCTCCTCCCGTGACCAAAACACGCATGAGCACACCTCCAAAAGTATGACAGGGAGTACCAAACAAGACTCACCCTTCATTGTGCTGCAAATAGTCAAGTTACGTCATGACCAATCTTCGTCCCAAAAAACTATTTTGACCAGATCAAGAGGCTCAATAAGCACGTCATCATAATAAACACGCATATTGCCGCCGGAAATCTCATCAATTAATACAATTTGAGAGTCCACACGTCCAAATTCAAGCTTGATATCATAGAGTTCAGCCCCTGTGGCTGCCAGATCATCCTTAATCAGGCGGCTGATTTTCTTTGTCAAATCTTCGAGCACATCGTACTCCTCTGCCGAGAGAATGTTGAGCATGTCCAAAGCATCCTTGGAGATAGGCGGATCCTGGCGTGCGTCATCCTTCAGAGTGACTTCCACAAAAGCATCAAGCTCCTGACCCTCTTGAGCGTACATCCCATACCGTTTGATAAAACTTCCCACAGCCCGGAAGCGGCAAATCACCTCCAACCCCTGTCCAAAAACCGTGGCCGGTTTGACCGTCATAGCCGCCTGATCCATATCGGCGCTGATGTAATGTGTAGGAAATCCCGCCGCTTCAATCTTCTTGAAAAAATAGTCGCTCAGCCGCAGCCCGCCCCGGCCCAAACCCGCGATAGACAACCCTACCGTATTGGCGCCCGGATCAAACTTGCCATCCTCGCCGGTAGCATCATCCTTAAAAGTAAGTATATAGGTACCGTTTTCCAGTTCTTCAACACGTTTTGTTTTTCCTTCATAAACCAATCTCATATCTCCAGCTCCTTCGTGTGTATAAATAGTGTTATTTTCATTGTAAATTCCCTCGTTTCATCTCAACATAGGCCTTATTTCCATATCCATCATAACAAATTTTTTTAGGACATTCAACGGATATTTCCTTTTTTTATCTCCTGATTCTTTTCCCCGTTCGCGTTAAGAAACCTCCCGCGACACATTCAGCAGCAGCCCCGCTCCCGCCATCGTAAAAATCAGCGACGTCCCCCCATAACTCAGAAAAGGCAGCGTAATCCCCGTCACCGGAAGCAGCCCCGTAACCACGCCCATATTAATCATAGCCTGAACACCAATCAGAGACGTGAACCCCGCCGCCAGCAAGCTCAGAAAAGGATCACGGACATGCATCGCCACCCGGAACCCCCGCCAGATCAAGAACGCAAACACCCCAATCACAAAGATCCCGCCAATAAAGCCCAATTCTTCACCAATCATAGCAAAAATAAAATCCGTATGATTTTCCGGCAAATAAAGAAACTTCTGCCGGCTCTGCCCCAATCCCAGCCCAAACACCCCCCCCGGCCCCAAAGCCAGAAGAGACTGGATCGTTTGATAACCACTGCCCGCGGGATCCGCCCACGGATCGATATAGGCAAAAATCCTCTGCATCCGGTACGGCGCCGCCGCAATAGCCGCCACCACAAGCCCAAGCCCCACACCGCCCAACATGGCCAAATGCTTGACGCGGGCCCCCGCCGCCACCAACATAATACAGACAGTCGCCATGATCACCAGGCTGGTCCCCAAGTCCGGCTGCAGCATCACAAGAACCAGCACCAATCCCAACAGCGCCAAAGAAGGCAGCATCCCGCGCCGAAAAGCCGTAAAATCCCGGGTTTGACTGAGCACCTTAGCCACCATAATCACTATGGACAGTTTGATCACCTCAGACGGCTGGATTGATAACGGCCCCAGACCGATCCACCGGTTTGCCCCATTCACGCTGCGCCCCAATCCCGGCGCCTTAACCAAAATCAACAGAACCAGCGACACCATAAACAGCACCTTAGCCCATTTCCACAAGAGCCGGATATCCACCTTCATAGCAATCACCATGGCAGCCACCCCCAAGGCCACCCACAGCAGCTGCATTTTAAAGAAATGGTATTGATCGCTGTAATACAGCATGCCCTTCACCGCACTGGCGCTGTACGTCATGATCATACCCAATACAACCAACACAACGATAACGCCCAGAAGACCCTTATCACACTCCAAAGCAAGCCCCAAATTTATGGGAGCCTTCCGCGGACTCTTCCCCCTCTTCGGCATAAAGCGCACACCTCTTTTACAATGTATGATGTACATTATTTATAATGTGTACGCACCAATTCTTTAAAGCATTCGCCCCTTTCCTTACATTTTTTGATATTGCCATAGCATGGCGGCAAAAAGACAAGGAATAATGTCAAAGTTATTTAGTTACAGTCCCTAATGTCAAACTTATTGAGTTACAGCCCCTTACACTCTGACATAGGCTTGCATAGGGCTTTTGGGTTTGTCCGGCAGACTCATCAGCAAAAGACCACTGTCAATCAGAGGCTGAACAATATTTGTCATGGTATGGAAACGTGTATAGCCCATAAACTCAATGATTTCTGCTCTGCTTCTCGGAACCGCGCAAAAATTCAAAAGTTTCTTTTGCGGAGTTTCCTTATTCTTCTTGGGGCCTTCCCTTCCATAAATGGTGTTCTTGAATGTCACCTTAAATTCGCCGCGATAAACCGCAAAGACCGGCGCGGGGAGTCCGTCTTTGCGGCACTCTGACCGAATCGTTGGAATGCCGGAATATCGATTTTCCGTTACACCCAGCAGTTCCAAAATGTTGGCAAGGGCGGCGTTTCTTGTGTCGGGATGTACTTTGCCCAGGGAGTCAATCGTGATTTTTCCGTAAAGACCGCCAGGGTTGATGACCTCAAGCCGGTCACGGTACATTTCAATCCGGGCAGGCACATTTTGTGTATGGATACTGTAGTCGCGATGAACCAAAGCGTTTAAAACAGCTTCCCTTACAGCTCTTGTTGGGTATTCCGGTTTGTCCCGCCGCTTGCCGTCATCATCAACAATAGTTTTGTTGCGGCTGTTCTTGCGAACAAAATCCACTGCCTGATCAATCATATCAGGGATCGCACCGGTTACGCGCTGGTTATCGATAAATCTCTCGCCATCACTGCCGGTTTCGCCCATTTCCGTCCCAGGGATTGAAACGGCCGTAATAGAGAGCTGGGGGAAATATCCTTGAGGATACTTGGAAAAAGTCATGACGCCGGCGACAGTCGGTACACCATCAGAAGTAATGCCCATCAATTCCATGATTTCATTGTCTGATACACTTTCCGCCAGATTTCGGCGTTCCATTTTGACAGATCGAAAATAGGTTTCCATTCGGGTTGGGTTGAAAAGGGAAAGTTTGGCATGATCCACTATGCGCAGATCATCTTGGACACGTTTGCGAAACGCGTCATAACTGTACATTTCATATTCGCTCATGACTTCATCCGCGTCGCCGACTCGGACATAAGAACCTTTAACACGCCCAACGCCTCGATAATACACAGGTCGTTCTGATATGTCTACAGCTGGGATCTCCGCGGCCACAACAATTTTGCCGTCAATTTCACAAATCGTAAAGAGCGGGCGAACCATGGGTTCCATCTGTTTGCATTGCTCAACAACTTTTTTTTGCAGGTCCTGCGCATTATAGACGCCTACTACCTGAAAACCTGATTCCTCATCAACACCAAAGAGCAAGATCCCGCCGTCGTCTTGGTTAGAAAAATCAGACAGTGTGGGATAAAGTTTTGTTGGGCAACCCAAATGGGCGGCTTTCACTTCCAAGGTTTGCGTTTCACATTTCAGCTTTTGCACACGTTTGACCAAAGCAACTAATTCATCTGCCTGCATTTTAGAACCTCCTTCATCTTCCAGTCACTTCATTAATAGCAAAAATGCATAGCAAAGTCAAGAGAAATAGCAACTTTTTCATGCATAAAGCAAATCTCTTTCTTGATATGGAAACTTTTTTCGATCCTTAGCCTGAATACAGTCACTTTACATCATAATGTGCACGCACCAATTCTTTAAAGCATTCGCCCCTTTCCTCATAATTTTTAAACCCATCCCAGCTCGTACACCCCGGCGACAGCAGAACCACATCTCCCGGGCACGCCTCCTCAATAGCCGCCGCCACAGCCTCGGCAAAACCCTTCCTTTCCACAATCCGAGGAACCCCAACCCCTTCCCCGGCCCTCTGCATCTCAGCAGCCGCCTCACCATACACAACCACACATCGCGCACGCTCCTTGGCCACCTTCATAAAACCCATCATATCAAGGCCTTTATTACGCCCTCCCGCCAGCAAAACAATAGGATTCTCATAAGACCCCATAGCTTTGATAGCCGAATCCGGGTTTGTCGCTTTCGAATCATTAATGTACAGAATCCCGTCAAAAGTCCCCACCACTTCCTGGCGATGCTTAACAGGCTCAAAAGCCGTCACGACCCGGCTCATCTCCTCCTCAGACAACCCCAATTCCTCCGCCACAGCCAAAGCCGCCATAACATTCTCCCAGTTATGAACCCCTTTCAGGGAAAGCGCCTGAGTCTCTACCACCCTCCGACTCTTCCCGTCACGGCGGCGGACAATCCAGCCCTGTTCCAGGCCCCATCCCTCAAAGAGCAGAGTTCCACTGCTAAAAAAGACCCGGCGCGAGGACACCGTCTCACTGATCTCGCGGCACACCGGACACTCCCAATTGATCACACAGACATCCTCTGGCCGCTGATTTTTAAAAATACGAGCCTTCGCCGCCACATACGCCTCAAAAGACCCATGCCAGTCCAAATGATCCGGTGTAATATTAAGCAGCACCGCAATAGGAATCCTCAATTTATCCAAAAAAGCCAGCTGAAAACTGGACAATTCAGCCACAATATACTCATATTCCTCAATCAGACTCGTCAGCGCCCGGCCAATATTCCCCGCCACCACCGACGATTTCCCCGTCATCGCCGCCACAGCCCCCAGCAAACTGGCCGTCGTCGTCTTGCCGTTACTCCCCGTCACCCCAATCACAGTCGCCCGGTGTCCGCCATTCTTACTATCATCTGCATCCTCGCCTTCTTCCTCCATTAATTCTCCCAAGGCCAGCTCAACCTCGCTCCAAACCCGGATCTCCTGATTCAGCGCCTCCTGCACCACCTTGAGATGAGGCGGCACCCCCGGTGACAGCACCACCAGATCCGGAGGCGGTCCCGGTACACTGGACAGAGTCATCTCAGCCCCAAACAAACGCCGCTCTTGCGGCAGCGGCAGCTCCCGGGCATAAGGAAGCCCGGACTCGTCCTTCCCATCCATAATGTAAACCAACGCGCCTCTTCCATGCAGCAATTTCGCCGCTGCCGCCCCGCTCATACCCGCCCCAATAACAACAACTTTCATGTGATACCCATCCATTTTCTTTGCCTCCGCAAGTAAAATCCCCTTCAATTAATGAAGAACTGGTTTTTGACCCTTTTCTAAGCCACAAAGAGCAAAATCCCCGCCGCCGCCGCCATAAGGGACCAAGACCAGAACGTCTTCACAACCTTCTGTTCGCTCCATCCCCCCAGCTCAAAGTGGTGATGCAGCGGACTCATGCGAAAGATACGTTTACCACGCAGCTTAAAAGAAATCACTTGTAAAACCACCGACAAAATCTCGATCACATACACAAAACCAATCAGCAAAAACAGAAACTCCGTTCGCGTCAGGATCGCCATGGCCGCCAACGCCCCTCCCAAGCCCAGCGACCCACAATCTCCCATGAAAATCTTAGCCGGAAAGCTGTTAAACCTCAAAAATCCCAGACACGCCCCCATCAGCGCCCCCGCAAACAGGATAACCGCCCAGCTCTCATCCCCATACATCCCAGCATTCCAATTCACCAAAGCAATGAAACCGAAGGCCCCGGACGAAATCATCACGCTGCCCGAAGCTAACCCGTCCAACCCATCCGTAAAATTAACCGCGTTAATCATCCCCACAATCAGAACAGCAATAAACGGATAATAAAACCACCCCATGTCAACACTGACAGGGATTGATGGAAACAGGTTGGGAAGCAAAGGAATCTCAACCACTGTTCCCCGTCCTGCCATCGCCGCCAGAAAAAGCACAAGACCGGCAAAAACGAATTGGCCCAAAATTTTTTGCTGCGCCGTAAGACCCAAATTACGTCTTTTCGTAATTTTTATAAAATCGTCAATAAACCCCAAGAGAGCAAATGACACAAAGGACACGAGACAGATAATCGCCGGCAGCTGCGGCGGCCACGCACAGATAAGAACCGCCATCACCACGCCGATTACCATAATAATACCACCAGCTGTTGGTGTTCCCGCCTTACTCTGATGATGCCGGGGCCCCTCTTCCCGAATAGTCTGCCCAAACTTCCATCTGCGCAGCAGAGGAATCAGCAGAGGCCCCAAGGCGAGGCTTACAACCAAAGCAATCCCTATAGACAAGGCAAGCATCAAATATGTGGTATACAATCATTCATCACTCCTTTCTATGGATCAACCGACAGCTAATCTTCTCCATCTCCATGCCTCGGGATCCCTTCACAAGAACCCAACTGCCTGGGCCTTCTTGGCGAATCAGTTCCAAAGTACGCCCCGCCGCTTCCTCATGACTTTGACAGTGGAAAATATGATCAGCTGCCAATCCGTTCTCCAGAGCGCCTTGAGCGATTTGCTCCGCCAAAGCTCCCACCGTCACAAGATAAGTAATGCCCAGAGACGCCACCTCCGCCCCCACAACCAAGTGCTGGCTCAGAGCCAGCTGCCCCAATTCAAACATATCCCCCAACACCGCGATCGTTACACCATGAGCACGTTCTCGAAGAATCTCCAAAGACGCTTTCATGGAAGCCGGATTGGCGTTATAGGCATCATTGATAACTGTAGCCCCCCCGATTCCCGCAGTAAATTCCAGGCGCATCTTACTGAGACTGAGGCCCTTCAGCCCTTGGGCGCCCTCCTGCAGAGGAACATTGAGAACGCACCCCACCGCCAAGGCCGCCAAAGCATTTATGACGTTGTGGGTTCCCGGCAGAGACAACTCCACAACCACCGGACCCTCAACCACCGACATAACACCCGCAGGCAAAGGATCCGCAGTAAACAACGACCTGTCACAAACCGACCCCTGGTTGTGATCACACGCCCCACGCCAAACCTTTCTTGCCCCGGCCATGGCACACTCCACTTTGAATCGGGTTCCTGTTTCCCGGTATGCCTCCACATCGCAGCCACGAACCTGTGGATCCCCATAGCGGCTCTCCCGGCCAAAAAAGACCTTCTGACAACGCATTCCTCTCAACTGTGACATTGCCGCCGTTTCCGAATCCTCACAATTCAGAATCGCCATCCCTTCCACCGGCAGCGACACAATAAGCTCCCATTTCGCCTGAGATATAGCCTCCTGAGATCCCAGCATTTCAATATGGGTATTGCCAATATTAGTGATCACTCCAATATCGGGCCGACAAATCTGGCACAGCTGTGTGATTTGACCAGGTCCCCGCATACCCATCTCCAGCACCAAAACCTCTGTCCCCCGGGGGGCGCACAGGATACTTAAAGGAAGGCCAATTTCCGTATTGAAATTTTCCGGGCTTTTGTGCACCTGAAATTTTGTAGACAAAACAGCCTCAATCATATCCTTCGTTGTCGTTTTTCCATTGCTCCCCGTCACCGCCACCACCAGAGCATCCAGCTCGTTCAGCCAAATATAGGCCAATTTACGCAGGGCTCCGGTAGTCTCCGGCACCAGAATAAGAACCTTCCCCGGCGGCACTGTAAACGAAACATCTTTATCAGTCAGAACTCCAATATGAGCGCAAAAATGATTTTTATATCCTTCCTGGCTCGCGATCACAATAGACGCCCCCGCTTCCCAAGCCTGCCGGATAAAAACATGTCCATCCGTATTGGCGCCCGGTATCGCTAAAAACAGGGATCCTGGACTCACTTGACGGCTGTCAATCACACACTCCTTGAACGTGTTATCCTTGGGCCCAAACAGCGTCCCATCAATCAATGCACTTATCTCGGAACTCTTCCACATAACTCACTTAACCTCCAGTCTCCTCAGACCCTCTAGAACCTCCGCGGCCACCTCACGGTCATCAAAATGTATTCTCTCTCTTCCGATAATTTGATAATCCTCATGGCCCTTCCCCGCAATCACCACAGTATCTTCGGCACAAGCACACCCACAGGCCCTTTCTATAGCCCTGTACCTGTCAGGGATACTCTCGTAAGATATGGCCCCTTCCAGACCAGGCAAGATATCGTCAATAATAGCCAAAGGATCCTCCATCCGCGGGTTATCAGACGTCACAATCACATGATCACTCCAGGCACAGACCGCCTGACCCATCAAGGGCCTCTTCGTTCGATCCCGATCTCCCCCACAGCCAAAAACACAAATCAACCGGCCTTGCGTGATTTCCCGCGCCGTCGAAAGAACATTGATCAATCCATCAGGAGTATGGGCATAGTCCACAATCACCTGAAAATCCTGCCCGCATCGCACACTCTCAAACCGTCCGGGCACCCCCCGCACCTCAGCCAAAGCCGCGCACACCGCCTCTTCCTCATAACCACTCTCCATGGCCCACGCGAAAACCGCTAAAGTATTATACACGCTAAAACGTCCAGGGGTTTGCACATGAAGGATCAGCATTCCCGGCGCCGGCGGCGCTTGTGTTCCTTTCGCGTACAGTGCGGCGTCTCCCGTGGAAGCTAAGCCCTGCGTGGTGTCCCTTGCAGAACCTGAGTCCTGCGCAGGCCCCTTCCGCCCATACACCACCTCAAAGCTAACCCCTTTGTCTGACATATTGATATTTTGCGCACGATAATCCAACTCTTCCCCATCAATCCCGTAAGTTACCACAGGAGACACAGCCTTGTTTTTCAGATACGCACAAGCAGAATCATCCCCGTTAAGAATCGAAATCCTGCCTCTTTTGTTAAAATCCCGGCGGGAAAAAGCCAACGTTTTCGCTGCCAAGTACTCGTTCATGCTGCTATGATAATCCAAATGATCCTGAGAAAGGTTCGTAAAAATCACAGCATCATAAGCGCACCCATTAATCCGGCCCTGATGCAGAGCATGAGAAGACATCTCCATGGACACCAAGTCCACACCCTCATCCAACATGTGGCTCAACATCCGCTGAACATCTACCGCTTCCGGCGTGGTATGACCTCCCGGCTGCAAACAGGTATTCACCCCAGCGCCCAGAGTCCCAATCACCCCCGCCTTATGTCCGGTACAGGCGGCAACATGTTTAACCAAGCTCACCACCGTCGTTTTGCCGTTGGTCCCGGTGGCCCCCACCATCGTCAACCGCTCCGACGGCCGTTCATGCAGAAAGGCCGCTAAGTATCCCACCACCTCCCGAACCTTATCCACCCTAATTTGCGGAATGTCATAGGATAAATATCTTTCGACCAATAAGGCCCCAGCTCCTGCCTCAAGAGCCTTGGCAGCAAAATCATGTCCATCCGCATTGTGCCCGCGAATACATACAAAAAGCGAACCCGGCTCCACCCGCCGGGAATCCTGACAAATCCCCGTAATCGGTGTATCCACATCCCTGCCATTGTTCTCCGCCTGGATTCTCTGGATGCTCTCAGACTGCAAAAAACGAGTTATCTCCCGCACAGTTTTCACAAGAATCGGCACAACTTCACCCCTTTGTTTTCATCACTCCGGCGGCTTCCGATCCGGCAACGACCTCATCGCTTCCACGTCAGGATCCCCCATCTCCCACCAATCAGACATAACTGTTGACGATGCCTCTGCGCCCCCTGTATAGAGGAGCACTGTGCTCCCTTCTTCAACCTGAGCGTTCCCTGAAGGAATCTGATCCAAAATCACTGACCCGTTCCCCTCGATCATAACCTGTAATTTCGCTTGTTGCAAGGCAGCGCTTCCCTCTTCCAGGCTCATGCTCACCACCTGAGGCACCGTCACCGCATTTTTAACCGGCGGGAAAATCTGATCCGGAAGAGGCGGCGCCGGCGTCAGAGGCGCATTGGGATCCGGTTTACATCCCAAATACTTGAGAGAATCAAGCATGACACTCTGGACAGGAGGACACGCCACAACCCCCCCATAAAACGGAACACCGTCCACCACACATAAAATAGCAATTTGAGGATCGTTAGCTGGCGCAAAGGCTACAAAGGAAGCCACATATTCCCCCTGAATATAATGCCCGGCCTCAACCTTTTGGGCGGTGCCCGTCTTCCCTGCCACCCGGTATCCAGGCAGAAAAGCCCTCCGTCCCGTTCCGTTGGTTACAACACTTTCCAAGACCTCACACTCCAAGCGAGAGGTAGTGTTGTCAATCACGCGGCGTACTTGCTGAGGCGCGAAAGACGAAACCATTGCTCCGGCAGGCGTCACAATCTCCTGTACCAACTGGGGTTTCATAAGCACCCCTCCATTGGCCACAGCGGACACCGCCGTCAACAGCTGAATAGGCGTTACAGCATTAGTCTGCCCAATAGACATCGTCGCCAGATCAAGATCTGTCGCATTTTGCTTTTTTGCCAGAATCCCCACAGCCTCCCCTGCCATTTCGATCCCTGTTTTTTTGCCAAACCCAAAAGCCTCAAGATAATGATAGAAATTATCCTTCTTCAGGCGCTGCCCCATCTCAACAAATCCAGGGTTGCATGAATTCTGCACCACTTCCTTCATCGTCTGAGATCCATGCCCGCCAGCTTTCCAACAGCGAACCTGGCGCCCTAGGATATCGTAGGATCCCTTGTCATGAAACCCCTCATCCATCTTCACAACCTTCTTGTCCAGGGCCGCCGCCAACGTAATGATTTTAAAAGTCGACCCCGGCTCATAAGCATTTTGGACTGCAATATTGCGCCGTGTCTCCACCGGATACTCCTGATAATGATTGGGGTCAAAAGTCGGTGCGGTGGCAATGGCCAAAATCCGCCCTGTCTTGGGCTCCATAGCCAGAATAGAAGCGCTCTTGGGAATCGCCCCTTCCATATTGACGCCCTGTCCCGACATGAGCTTCGCCAGCTCCCGCTCCGCAAAGGACTGGATATTTCGATCTATACTCAGGCGCACCGTGTTGCCGTTAACAGGTGCCTGATAACGGCTGGCCGCATCAGGAAGCTTAATCCCATCGGCCCCATACTCGTTCTGGGTGCTGCCGGATTGGCCGATCAATTCTTCATCACGGGAATATTCAATACCTTCAAGCCCTTGGCCGTCGACCCCCACAAACCCCAAAAGATGAGCCGCCAGAGTCCCATTCGGGTAGAATCGCTCGCTGTCTTCCGTTATGCCAATACCTGGAAGATGAGCGTCCCGAACCTTCTGCGCCTCTTCCGGAGTCACTTTTTTCTTAATATATTCTATAGAAGTCCGTTTGGTTATTTTTTCGTAGACTTTGTCCCGTTCCATATTGAGGATGGCAGCCAGAGACTCCGCGCTGCGCCGGGCCTGCTCATCTCCTCCGTTGCGGACTTCCGCCGGAACAGCGTAGACTGTTTCGGCGCTGATGCTCATGGCCAAGATATTTCCGGCCGAATCCTCAATCGTGCCCCTTTTGGGCGCCACCGGCACGCCGCGATAATGATAATTGTCAGCGATATCACTCAGGTGATCCCCCTGGCGCAGCTGGACAATCCCTAAACGAATTGTCAGAGCTGTTAAGAAAATGATACATAAGGAGAACACAACCATAAGACGCCTGTGCCGGAGAGCGGCTTGGGACATAGGAAAATCCCCCCCTGTTTTAGGGACTGTATCACATTTTATCAACTAATGACTGCAATAAACCTCTCAAAGAGTTTCTCCAGAAAAGTCTTCTCCTTCTGCGTCTCTGTTGCTTTTGTTTCCACGGCTGCTGCGGTTTGTATCCTGTGCTTAGAAGCGGAAACACCTGTGGATTCTTCTGCCGTGTTCCGGGCAGCGTGCACCTGTATCTCCTCTTGCGTCTTTGCCGGCAGCAAATTTTTATCTACATAGATTGTCCCTCCCGGTTTCTCCATTCCCATAGCAAGGGCCGCTTGTTCAATATGCTTGACCGAACTCAAAAGATCAATCTGTCTCTTTAATCCCTCATTTTCCAAGTTCAATTTCTTGATGTCCTCCTCCATGAGTCTCACTTGAGTCCCTTTGATGAGATGGACATGGGCTGCTTTGACCGCAAGGCCGCCCAAAGCAATAATAATAATTAAGGCTGTCACAAAGGCGCGTATACGGGCTTGTTGCCGTCTCTTTTTGCGCTGCCGCCGCTTCGCCCCATTCCTGGTTTTCTGTACGTCTGCCTCAGGCCCCGGTGCAGAATCAGGAAGTTCAAAATCATATTCCAATTCCCTGGCAGTATTTGTATTATCCAGCTGGTACCTATAGGTATTGTTTTTGCGCTCTACTCCCATAATATTCTTTCGCCTCCTTTTCTAGACCTCTCGGATCTAAGGGACTGTAACTAAATGGACTATTCACTCCGTTGTACAACCCTGAGCTTAGCACTGCGCGCCCGGGGATTGCCCTGAATCTCAGCAGCTGAGGGGAGTACAGGTTTGCGGGTCACTACCTCTACACGTTGACAAGCACCGCAGCGACATTCGGGAAATCCCGGCGGACAGGTACAGCGGCCAAGCCATGTCCGTATTTTATCTGTCAGTATTTTCTCTTCCAAAGAATGGAAGGTTATCACAGCCAAGCGTCCCTGCGCCCCCAGGCACTCCAGCGCTTGATCCAAGGCAGCGGCGAAAACGTCAAGTTCTCTGTTGACCTGGATGCGTAAAGCCTGGAAAATACGTTTAGCCGGGTGGGGCCCTTGGCGCCGCGCGGCTGCGGGTATGGCGGCTTTGATGATCTCCACCAGTTCTCCTGTGGTGGTGATGGGACTCTGCCGCCGCCGTTTGTCAATAAAATGTGCGATACGCGCCGACCAGCGTTCTTCCCCATATTCCCTGAATATTCTTGTAAGCTCTTTCACGTCGGCAGAGTTAAGAATATCCGCGGCGCTGACCTCTGACCCTTGATTCATCCTCATATCCAGCACCCCATCATGGGTATAGCTGAACCCTCGCTCGGCTTCATCCAGTTGAGGCGATGAAACTCCTAAGTCAAATAAAATCCCCTGAACCTTATTTATGTCTCTTTCTCTTAAAATTTCAGATATGTTCGCAAAATTACTCTGAACCAAGGTCACCCGGCCATCATGCCCCAGTGTCTGCCGGACATGAGCTATGGCCGTGGCATCCTGATCGATGCCGATAAGCCTGCCTTCGGGAGCCAACCTTTCCAACAAACGCCCTGCGTGTCCCCCACCCCCCAGGGTACAGTCCACATAGATACCACGAGGGTCATGGAGGAGTTTCGAGAGGGTCTCCTCAGGCATAACGCTGATATGGTGAAAACCAATAGAGTTGCACATAATCAAATCCCAAGATCAACCAAAGCTTGAGCCGCCTCACTGTAGTTCTTTTCCGCCTGAAGAGAATAGCTTTCCCACAACGCTTGAGACCATATCTCCACCCGGTTCATCACACCCACCACCACAGCATCTTTTTCCAGGCGGGCATGGTTCTTGAGCGGAGCTGACACTAAGATCCTGCCCTGTTTATCAATATCACATTCGGCAGCGCCGGCGTAAAAGAAACGAACAAATTCACGGGCTTGGGGGCGGGAAATGGGCAGGGTTTTAAGTTTTTCTTCGAACTTCAGCCACTCAGGCCGTGGAAAAACAAACAAACAATTATCCAACCCTTTTGTCATCCAAAACTTTACACCGAGCTCTTCACGAAATTTGGAGGGAATGGTAATTCTGCCTTTATCATCAATCGAGTGGATGTGCTCACCCATAAACATGATCCATTCCCCCAGACCGGCCCACTTGGAATCCATTTTGAACCACTTTCAACCACTTCACACCACTTTACCCCACTTATTTCGCTCCTGATTCGCAGATTCCTGCCCCATTCAGAAAAAAACCATTAGCAATTTAGGGTAATTTTAGGTATTATATGGAATAAATATATTACTTTTTACTCATATTATAGGAATAGGCATCTTGATACAACACGCTTATGTAACACATTTGTATAACACATTTAATGAGGTAACATCACTTATGCGCATCCTCCATGTTCTCAATAGCCTTGACAGGGGCGGAACTCAAAATATGCTGATGACTCTCTACCGGCGTATCAACCGTTCCCGGCTCCAGTTTGATTTTTTGGTGCATACGGATCGTGTCGGGGGGTATGAAGATGAGATCCGTTTGCTTGGCGGCCACGTTTACCGCATCCCCGGCGCACCACAAACCGACCCGCCCAGCCTCCTGCCCGGCCCCTCCACCCTGCTGCCGGGTCATACGGATTATGTCACCAAGCTGCGGGAGTTCTTTCATGGATTGCCTCTGTTCCATTACCCCGTGGTTCATTCTCATTTGGGGCTCTTATCGGGAACCGTGCTGGCCGAAGCTGAAGATGCCGGCGTTCCTGTGCGCATTGCTCACAGCCATACTAAAAAAACCGCGGGGAAACCTCTGAGCCGCCTTTATAAGTACCTGTGGGGACCTTTTATCCGCCGTCATGCCACCCACCTCGCCGCCTGCTCCCGAGAAGGGGCGCGCTGGCTCTTTGGGCGGGGCGCCCGCCGCGCTCACGTCATTCCCGATGCCATGAACGTGCGGGACTTTGTCTATCGCGATGATCGCCGCCAACGCCTGCGGCGGCTTTATCATTGGCAGGACTCTTATGTCATCGGCTATATCGGACGGCTGGAGGCTGTTAAAAACCCAGAGTTTCTGCTGCGGGTTTTTGCGCGCCTGCATTCTCGCCGGCATGACGCCATATTGGTTTTTATTGGCTGCGGCTCCCAGGCAAAGGCATTAAAATCCCTGGCGTCCGAGCTTCGTCTCACGCCCTATGTGCGGTTTTTTGGCGAACGCAACGACATCCCCGAGCTCATCAACGCGCTGGATATTTTAGCGGTTCCCTCCCTGGCTGAAGGACTGGGCACAGCGGTTGTGGAAGCTCAAGCCAATGGTCTTCCCTGCTTCGTCTCCACCGGCGTGCCCCGCTCAGCGGATATGGGGGCGGGCCTTGTACACTTTATGCCGCTCCTTGAGGAAGTCTGGTGCGATCATCTGCGCCAGCCCCCACAACGCCGGCCCACGGCCTGGCACCATGTGGTTGATCAGGGGTATGACGCTTATGATGTGGTGGATAAGATCACGGACTTTTATACGAGGGCGGTGAAGTACGGGCTGTAGGAACTGCCTTTAAAAAGTCAATTAAAATATCGCCTTAGGATTAATTTGTAATATTCTTTGTTTTGTTTGGCTGGAAAGCGATTTGCATCCGTTAAACGCATTATCGTATATACTTGTTACTTTGTTGGGGATCGTGATTGACGTGAGTGCTCTGCAGCCGAGAAACGCACAGTTGCCGATACGTGTTACAGTGTCTGGGATTGTGATTGAGGTAAGTGAGCTGCAATCCTCAAACGCATTGTCGTTGATGTTCGCTACGCCGTCAGGGATTGTGATTGAGGTCAGTGCTCTGCACCCGTAAAACGCACAGTCGCCAATATTCGTTACACTGTCTGGGATTGTGATTGAGGTCAACAGCTTACATTCATTAAAAGCACGAACGCCAATACGCGTTATGTTGTTTGAAAGTGTAATTGATGTGAGCGAAGTACACCATTGAAACGCACTGTCGCCGATACGTGTTACAGTGTCTGGGATTGTGATTGAGGCAAGTGAACTGCAATCTTGAAACGCCGATATGCCGATACTTGTTACACCGTTGGGGATTGTGACTGACGTGAGCGAGGTGCACCCTTCAAACGCCGATATGCTGATACTTATTACACTGTCGGATATTGTGACTGACGTGAGCGAGATACAATCCTTAAACGCTGAGATGCCGATACTTGTTACACTGTCAGAAATTATGACTGACGTAAGGGAAGACCCTTCAAAAGCCCCATCAATTCCGACAACAGGGTATTTTCCGATTTTTGAAGGGATTATAACATCAAGGTCTTGCCCTGTGTATTCTGTCAAGACAAGGCCGCCTAGGTATCTATTATATCTAAATGGAACTTCAGCCGGATCTTCAACAGGATCTTCAACAGGAATTTTAATAGGCTCTTCAAAAGGATTGTATATGATGCATACAACCACAATAAGTGCTATTACACAAAGGCTATTGATGATCAGGGGGAATCGTATGTTTTTTGGGGACGGCTCATGTGTCTTGATGTTGGTCATTTCAATCCTCCTCTTTAAATAAGTTATAAGTTTTTAATCAGGATCCCTCAAAAAACACAACTGGGGTTAATTTGCATAACTCTTTGTTTTGTTTGCTGGGGAAGCGAAATGCAACCGTAAAACCCATAGTTGCTAATTTTCGTTACACTGTCAGGAATCGTGATTGATGTGAGCGAGCTGCATCTAAAAAATGCCATATCGTCAATATTTGTTACACTGTCGGGGATTGTGACTGATGCAAGTGAGTTGCATTCATAAAATACACCTTCGTTGATATTTGTCACATTGTTGGATATTGTAAGTGATGTAAGTGATCTGCAACCGTAAAACGCATAGGGTCCGATACTCTTTACACTGTCGGGAATTGTGATTGATGTAAGTGAACTGCAACCGCCAAACGCAGTTCTGCCGATACCCGCTACACTATCAGGGATTGTGATTGACGTAAGCGAGTTACAATTAACAAACGCTCTTTCACCGATACTTGTCACGCTGTCGGGAATTGTGACTATCACAAGTGAGTTGCAATCCGCAAACGCCGCGGTGCCGATATTCGTTACGCTATTGGGAATTGTGATCGACACAGGCTGACAACCTACAAACGTCCCTATGATTCCGACAACGGGATATTTTCCAATCTTTGAAGGAATTATTACATCACTGTCTTGCCCTATGTATTTTGTCAAAACAACACCGCCCAATTTTCTGCTGTATTCATGGATAAAAGGAACTTCAACAAGAGCTTCAAGAGTTTCAATAGGAATTTCAAGAGGAGGAATTTCAGCAAGACCCTCAACAGGAGCTTTTAAAGAACTGGCATATATTATGCCGACCACAGCAATCGTTGCTATGACATAGAGGATGCCAATGACAAGCGGGAGCCGCTTATTTTTTGGGGCCGGGGTTGTCACGGACGGCGTCACGGGCGGCCTATTTGACCGGGCGGCCGGGTTAACGAACTGATTCTGGGCCGACGGCTGAGACGATTCTTGAGTTGAGGTATGATGGTTTTGGTGTTGCCCAGGAAGTCCATCGCTTTGGCCTTGGGCTAAATTTTTAGAGTGTTGCTCCTGTTGGTCTGATATAGGGGAACTGTAGTTGTGACTTGGTGTTGAAGGCATATACACCGGATTCAGTGCAAAGGCACTGTACTGTCGGGGTATCTCTGCAACTGCCGAATTTTTGGTTTGTTGGAATATTTCCTGTAACTGCCAACTCACACTTTGCACCCTCTCTATCCCTTCCAGAGCTTCACGCATTTCTCCGGGACTGACAAACCGTTCCTGGCGGTTATAGGCGCAGGCTTTTTGCATAATGGCATTCAACTCTGGCCTGATTCCTTGGATACCGGGCACAGGTTCGCCGCTCATGCGCCTTTGTAACGCTGCATCCCTGTGGCCGGGCATGATATCTTGAGACTGATCCGGTAGGAATGGGGTCCGGTTCTGATTCAGAAAACGGTACAAAACAATGCCCAATGCATAGGTATCCACATTGGGCCCGTATTGTTCTCCCCGAAAAATCTCCGGCGCCATATAAGTGTATGTGCCTTTTTTAGAAAGCCTGGACATGGTGTGCTCAAGCTGCCGGGCAATCCCGAAGTCCCCCAGTTTGTATTCGCCGTAGGGAGAGATAAAGATGTTTTCCGGTTTTATATCCCGATGGATGATGTTTCTCTGGGCACACAGTTCTAAAGCCCGGCAAATATGGATGCCCAATTTGACAACATCGGCCTCGGAAAGAGGGTTTTGCATGACATGGTCAGCAAGGCTCGTCAGCAACTCCATGCGGATAAGGATATCCCAACCGATTGAAGCCATTGTACTTGTTGTGTTGGCGAGATGTGAGAGATGGGATTCGGGAAGTGCCGCTTTATCAATAATCTGATAATCTTCCAAGCTGACAATATTGTTGGTACCCCTGAATTGCCTCATGAGATCGATTTCAGAAACAATGTCCGTGACAAAGGCATATAAAAACTTATGCATGGCAGGATCGCTAAATCCTTCACTTTGCATCTGCCGTATCTCGCCTTCATCATGGGGAACAGAGATGATTTTTACAGCGGAATAATGGGTTTTGCCAAACTCTATCCGGCGGACTTTATAGACTTTGCCGAATCCTCCTTCTCCAAGCAAGGATTCGACGTCCCATGAGCCCCATAAGGGCTCATATGTCTTGATGTTGGTCACTGTTGATCCCCCTCTTTGTTTTTGATTTGTCGATTTGTGTTTATAATTTATAAATATATATAGATATATTGTATCATATTTGAAGAGATTTTGGATGATAAGCAAAAAAAAGAACGGCCCCAAAGCGCAAAAGTCAAAGTGCAAAAGGCCGCAAAAGCTGCAAAAATCCATTGAGAACAACGATTATCATAACTATAAATTCAACCATGCCTTCAAATTCCAGCTCTTCTTCATTTGGCTAAATATGAATTTGCGATTTTCCTTCGCCAGCTGGCTTGGTACTGATAAAATATGATATAGGGGTTTACAGTTCCCCGGCAATCCTCAAGGCTCCTTGACCATCCACAAGATGCTGCATCTTTTCAGAGAAGTCTAAACGCATCCGATAATTGGTCACCAAATGAGATATTCCTTCTAATATCCTCTCTAAACACAGCTCCTCGCTTTCCCGAACATCTCCCGCGCTGATCATAAAACCGTTGCCTAGGCTGGCGACACCGTCCAGCTGATTCTCTGCGAGAGCAAATGCCACTGTTGGTGTTCCGCAAGCACACAATTCATAGAGTGTTGATCCCCCTGCGGAAACAGCAATGTCGCAGTCCAACATTAATTGAGACATGGTTTGGACAGAACTATGTATAAAAACATCCTCATACTCTTTTTCCATCTGCCTAAGCTCGTTTATATAAGGATTGAAAGAGCCCGCGACAATATGGAACACGAGATTTTTTAGGCCTTGTGAACCTTGTGAATCTTGTAAGCCTTGTGGGCCTTGTGGGCCTTGCGCGTTCTTCGCTCTTCGCACTAATTTCCCCGCAATATTTCGGGAATCATTTCCTCCGGTTGTAATCAAAACAGACCCCACGTTACGGTGTAAAACCCGCCGGGATAGATTTTGAAACTCCCCGCGCAGCGGCGCGTATTGACATCCCAATAACAACTTGGTTTGGGGATAATACCTCGGATAATCAAATTGATCATAATAACAATTGTAGTTGATCAACATATGGCAAGGATAATGGAAAGCATCTAAATCATCTATATAAGCCACATAAGTCAGCCCACAAAGCTTCTGCAAATACGCAGGGGTCACAAAATAACTGTCGATCAGCAGTTTTTTGATGTTTTGACTTTTGATCAGGGCGGTCAGGGTTGGGATCTCCGATTCCAGGGTGTCCCACGCCAAGGCATTACCTAAAGTATCACCTCGTGAATTGAGAACAACCACAGGATACCCTCGTTCAGAAAACAGAGGCGCCATGTGATCCTCACCAACTATAAAAGTTGTTTCTTGACCTCTCAGGCACATAGCATCCGCGATAGAAAGACATCGCATGATATGACCTGTGCCAATTGCCGGATTGCCATCTACACGGATATAGAGCATTAAGTTTCATCCTTGCCAAACAATAAAAAATCTCCTTGTTGAGAATACTGCAAAAACCCCAGTTTCTCACTTGTGCGAATGGATGCCAGGTTATCACCATGAATTTCGGTATAAAAATGACAAATCCCTTCTTGCTTCAAGCGGCAGATCAGCGCCAAAACAGCCTCACTGCCATACCCTTTACGCCGGGCGCCAATTTCCGCAATCATATAGGATATTTCACATGATTTTTTATGATAATCCAAAACATTGACACCAACAGTCCCGATTTTGCTATCAACACTTTTTCGCAAACGAATACCCTTGCGCGCATGCTCACTCGTACCTGAATGTGACGCCTTCTCCATAATCACAAAGTCGAATCGGCTATCATCATAAAGGTAGAAATTGTTAAACCACTCCATGTGGCCCTTAAGCGTCAATGGTTCCGGATTTTTAAAATATCGAATCAGGTCACCCTCCGACCTCCATTTAACAAGGCTGTCAGCATCCTGTTCACTGATGCCCCTATAAAGCAAGCGCTCCGATTCAAAACAATCAAACTTATTCACTGATCTCCCCTTCCCCTATCGGATCCCCTCTCTTATACTCCCGCTGCGCCCGCACCTTCAAAAGACTCTCATAATACTTCGGCGCCATCCCATATCCCGGCCGGATACACCGCACATTATTTTCTGTAAACGCCTCCCCTTTCTTAATATCCTGCACCGCAAACAAGGAACGCCGGAAAGCCATGGATCCTTTCTCCTTTTCTGTCAGCTCATAACTGACCTTTCCACGAATTTTTAACGCACTTTTAACATGCACTGCCATCTCCGCAAACTCCATCGGCTCCATGGAAAATTTGCTGTCCGGCGTTTCTATATTTCGGCCAAGGCAAAAATGCTTTTCAATAATACAGGCCCCCAAAGAAGCGGCCACCACCGGCGCCAGGAAACCTATGGAATGGTCGGATAACCCGACCCTTACCCCAAAGCGCGACATCATATCCGGTATGGCTGCCAAGTTCATGTCCGCCGGATCAGCCGGATATTCACTCGTGCATTTAAGCAGAAAGATCTGATCCCGTCTTAGTCCTGCCTGGACGATTGTCTCCACAGCTAACTGAATTTCGTCTATGCTGCCCATACCGCAAGAGACAATCATAGGTTTGCCTTTTTGGGCCACATACCGTATCAGCGGAATATCCACCAATTCAAATGAGGCGATCTTATAAGCCTGTACTCCTATGCTTTCCAGAAAATCCGCGGAAGTCACATCAAAAGGCGTCGATAAAAAATCCATGCCGGCAGCCTCACATTCATTTTTGATGGTTTGCTGCCACTCCCACGGCGTGTGGGCTTGGCTATACAGGTCATAGAATGTATAGCCGCCCCATAGCCCGCCTTGAATACGGAAATAGTCGTTATCACACTCAATGGTCATGGTATCTGCGGTATACGTTTGTATCTTCAAACAATCGGCTCCGGCTTTTTGGGCCGCATGAACAAGAGCCAGCGAGCTTTCTAAGCTGCCGCCATGGTTGGCGCTCATCTCAGCAATGATGTAGGGGGGATTTTGTGCAACAGCCTCGTTCAATTTCACGAGAAAGTCCTCCTTTTGCGAAGGGTGCTGGTCACCTGCAGATTTTGCGCCCGGCCCAAAGAGCTGTGGGGCCATGATTAACGGAGTGCTGCACTAGCCATTAACTGCCACTTGAGCTCCGCCAGCTTCCAATCCTCCGGCGTATCAAGATCCTGAGCCTCCGATTCCGGCATATAGAGAGGTCGTGTTTTTTCACCCATCAAGGTTTTCTCTCTCAGAAAAGCTGATGTTTTGGCACAATAAAACTGTCCGCAATCATGATAGATCGGTTCTAAGTCCTGACTGCGCGTTTTATAAAACCGGGGATACTGCATATGCACATAGTTATCCCGAATGACAACAGCCCGTTGGGGATTGAATGAATACCGCACAACCGGCAAGACATAATCGGCCTCTCCGCGACTCAACAGAGACATGCCCTGTCTTAATTTATCCGCTGTCACAAAAGGCGCTGTAGGATAAATACAGCACAACTGCTCGAAATCGCATCCCTGATTCTTATAGTGTTCCAAGACCTCCAGCAAGACATCTGCTGTGGAAGCAAAATCATCAGCATTCTTTTGGCTGCGCCGGCAAGGCACTTGGGCGCCACAAGCCTGTGCGATTTTCGCTATTTCATCATCCTCCGTAGAGACCATAACCCTGTCAAACAAACAACTTTCTAACGCCGCCTGTATCGAATATGCCAGAATCGGCCGGCCGCAGAACTCACGGATATTCTTACGCAGAATACGTTTACTGCCGCCTCGGGCAGGTATGATCGCGATCCTCACAACATGAAACTCCTATACAATATTGATTACACTCTAAAATAACTTACAACCTTATCCAAAGCCCTGATCACACTGTCCACATCATCGTCAGTCATTGAGTAATAAAGCGGGATACTGAGTATTCTCTCGTACACATGCTCCGCTTTAGGGCACAACCCTTTTTCATATCCCAACTTCTGATAATACGGCATAAAGTATAGCGGAATATAATGGACGTTAGGCACCACATTTTCCGCCGCCATCGCGTCAAAAAATACCCTCCGGCTGCACATTAAGCGCTCCAAATTCAATTGAATCACATATAAATGCCACACCGTATCCGACTGCGGGATTTCCCTTGGAAGGATAATCTCCGGCATCTCCGCCAAAGCCTCGCGATATCGCTCAACAATGGCCTTGCGGCGAGCGGCAAAACGATCCAGCTTATCCAGCTGGCTCCTAATCAGAGCCGCCTGAATATCTGTCATGCGGTAATTATACCCCAACCCTATCTGCTCATAATACCAGGAACCTTCCGGCTCCCGGCTCATGCCGTTCCTTGGATCCATTTCATCAAGATTGCGCGTAATGCCATGGGTTCGAAACAGCTTCAGCTTCTTATAGAGCTCTTCATCAGAAGTCAGAACAGCGCCGCCCTCGCCTCCGGTAACCGTTTTCACCGGGTGGAAGCTGAACGTTGTCATATCCGCCAGGCTTCCCACAGGGCGCCCGTTGAATTTTGTCCCCAGGGAATGGGCGCCATCTTCAATAAACACAAGACCCTGTTCATGGCAAATCTGCCGTATCTCATCCACCTGAGCAGCTTGCCCGGCAAAATCCACCGCAATGACCGCTTTTGTCCAGGACGTTACACACTCCCGTAGTGACGCCGGCGATAGAGTATAGGTTTCATCATCAATATCCGCAAATACAGGCATGCCGCCACAATACAACACGCAATTGGCCGACGCCGCAAAAGTCAGGGGTGTTGTAATCACTTCATCCCCCTGTTTTATGCCCGCGACAAAACACGCCGCATGTAAAGCCGCGGTTCCATTGGCAATCGCCACAGCATATTTTGCTCCTGTGAGCTCGCACAACTTTTGTTCCAGTTCGGATATTTTAGGCCCCGTGGTCAGAAAATCGCTGAGCAGAACCCCCTGCACAGCTTTGCAATCCTCTTCGTCAATAAAGTGACGTCCATAATAAATCGGTGTCTCTCTCACAGGAGTCCCACCATAAAGCGCAAGTTTTTCCATCTCTGCCTTACTCCATTTTATATTCCTCATCGACTCCAAGTGATCCTCAATCCAACTCCGTCTTCACCGTCTTCAACAACTCCGTCAAATCCTCCACAGACAGCCATTCCTTGTTCGTCCCGGAATTATACTCAAACCCCGCCTCAACCCCTTGACCGCCCGGAATAACTTTTGTCGGACTCCACCATTCCACATGAGGATAGACAATATAGTGCTTATCGTACTCATATGTGTGCCGGGAATCCTCTGTTGTCACCATAACTTCATGCAATTTCTCCCCTTCCCGGATCCCGATCTCCCGCATCTTACAATTAGGACACATAGCCTCCAGCAAATCCGTTATCTTAAAGGAAGGGATCTTGGAAATAAATGTCTCTCCCCCCTTAGATTCCATCAGAGCTTTGAGTACAAGTTCCACGCCCTCTTCCAGACTGATCCAGAAACGTGTCATCCGTCCATCAGTGATGGGAAGTTCATCTTGATTCTGCGCAATCAGCTGCCGGAAATAAGGAATCACCGATCCGCGGCTGCCCGCTACATTGCCGTAACGCACAATAGCAAAGCGCACATCCTTGTTCCCCGCATAGGCGTTGGCGGCAATAAAGAGTTTATCCGATACCAGTTTTGTTCCGCCATAGAGATTAACCGGGCTCACAGCCTTGTCCGTGGACAGCGCAATAACCCGTTTCACGCCCATATCCAAAGCACATTCGACAACATTCATCGCCCCATGAATATTGGTCTGGATCGCTTCGTTGGGATTGTACTCGCAGGCAGGAACCTGCTTCATGGCCGCAGCGTGAATAACATAGTCAATCCCGTCAAAGGCACGGCGCAACCGATCCTTGTCCCGGACATCCCCTATAAAAAAACGAAGTTGAGGGGCATGCTTTTTCAGCTTCTCACGCATATGAAACTGCTTGTATTCATCCCGGGAGTAGATAACAATCTTGTGAGGCTCGTGATGCTCCAATATGTACTCCGCAAAATAATGGCCGAAAGACCCTGTCCCTCCGGTAACTAAAATGGACTGGTTTTTGAGCATGCCCAATAGCTCCTTGCAATGATTTCTCAACGGCGTCTTGAGTACTTCTTGAGTATTTGTCTTCAATATGCCATCATTTTAGGAAATCTATGCATGATTACGCTGCAAATAGTCAATTTTCAGGAGAATCAAAATATGGATATGAGCTCAGAAACTCAGTATAATCCCCTTATCACACGCATATAACGACGACAGCCCTTTGGTCTCGAGAATCACTATTCTGCCAAAGTCAAACCTTTCACCCGCCTTAACTCGCAATTCTTCTGCCAGCGAAAGATTATTGCAATGAGAAATAATCAAATCATCTCCTTGAATCTTGCGTTTGCACTGCGTGATACACTCCAGCAGCTTGCCCGCAAGATTGGACGAGCCGCGCAATTTGCTAAAGACATCAATCTCGCCGTCTTTGGAGCACAGCACAGGCTTTATGTTCAACACATTGACCAGAGCTCCTTTTATTTTTCCCATCCGCCCGTTCTTAACAATATTGCTGATATCTTCAAGCAGGACAAAGGTTTTCATCTCTTCAATAAATCTCTCGACTTTTTTTATGACAGCCTCAAATTCTAACCCTCTTTCTATAAGCCGGCGAATTTTCAATGCCACCAGGACCTCACCGCAGGATGCGGATTTTGAATCAAATACATGCCCCACAAGCCCCGCGACTTCATTCTTTGCCATTTCCAAACCCATTTTTGCCGCCTGATGCATCCCGGACAATTTGCTCGAAATAGTTACGGCAAAACCTCCTCCAGCTTTGATAAACGCGTCCATCCACTGGACAGGTGAAGGACATGCCGACCCCATTTTTCCAGCGCAGGCTTTCATTTTCTCTATTAAACCGGGCATTGACAAGCTGTCATCATCAACAAGGGTTTCATTTCCTATCTCAAGGTAAAACGGTACCACACGCTCAGCATCCAGTTCTACTTCCAATTCTCTGGTTAAGTCAAGGGCGCTGTCACCTAATATTTTTATGGTATTCATGCGATTCCCCTCTTCCTAAAATGTTTTTTGCGCTCCCAATCTTGTATTCATTATTATATTATATTGTAGGAATACTGTCAAATGATGTTTTCGAAAATATATCTTCTTGTTGACAATATGTTATGCTTATGTTATATTTTTTGACAGAATGGGAGGTTTATTTATTATGAAGAGTCTGGAGGACATCACAAAAAGTCTGTCCGAAGAACGCCCGGCAAGCTGGGACGCCCTTCCGGACATTGATCTCTATATGGATCAGGTGCTGGGATATATGCGCCGCCAACTCTATTCCTCACGCCCCGAATCAAATGTGACAGCCGCCATGATCAATAACTATATCAGAAGTGGAATTTTGCCAAGGACAAGCGGCAAAAAATATTCACGCGGGCATATTGCCCGTTTGACCACCATCTGCGTCCTGAAACAGGTTCTGTCTGTCGGGGATATTTCCCTTTTGATTAAGCTGTTTCCACCGGAGACCTTGCATCAGGTGTATGAAACATACCGCGAAGTTTTGGACGGTGAACTCACCTCGGTCGCGGAAAACGTTCCGGAAGAGGACGGAACCCTAATATTAGCAGACGCGATTGTGCGCTTTGCCGTCACCAGTTACGCCAATAAAGTCGCCGCCGAGCATTTGATCGACATGGTTAAGGAACAGATGTGTGACGAAAAAGAAAAGGATCAGAAACATAAGAAATAAAAGCAAAGCGTGGTCACATTTTCTATCGCTCCGTTGTGAACCTAAAAGTCGGCTAACCTGTACTTAAGACGAAACCCCCACCAATAACCCCCCCCTTATATTAAAAAAAGCTTGAAATAGAGCATTTTCCGCTTGCGTTTTATTTAAGTATATGATATAAT
>Ga0082212_10000760_pt1 | contig 47147 bp, 46 predicted proteins | sample TergutNt197P3_FD_71548 | JGI IMG/M metagenome (GOLD analysis project Ga0082212, IMG submission 71548) | Neocapritermes taracua P3 segment gut microbial communities from Petit-Saut dam, French Guiana - Nt197 P3 | ecosystem: Host-associated > Arthropoda: Insects > Digestive system > Gut ... | reverse complement strand
AAATGCAGGAATTGGTTCATAACGACAAAGAATTGATAGGCGCTTAATTCTCTATACTGCTCTGTCGGTGGGGTGACTGACACCTTTTTTGGGAAGCGGGAAGCAGGGGGGAAGATTTTTTACCACGAACCATGCGAACATGGTTTTATTCGCAAGTCTGGTTTAATACCCCGAGGCTTGCCTCGGCTGAAAGGAAGCAAAGCATGGGAGTGTTTGGTGTTAAACCAGACATATAATAAACTTCCTTACAGAACGACGCTCCTGTCAAATAAGGCAAAGCCTAAAGATACCACGAGGCTTGCCTCGGGGAGCGTCATTTTCCAAAAAAATACTAAAAAACGGCAAGGTAGGTCTAGTAAGGAGATTTGGTTGGGTTTTTAATAAAAGCCGGGCTTATTGTCTAATACCCCAGATACTTATTTTACCACCGTTTTCTGGTATACTATTGGCATGATAATTTTTGGTATTTACTGCATTATTGGGATCGTTAACCTTGTAAGCGCTTTCTTCTTTAAAGAAGCTTTGCGGAAGATCACAAAAATCTGCCTTATGCCTGCACTGCTTGTTTTTTACCTTATGGGGGCGGGACAAATTCTTGTGGCGGTTATTGCCGCCATTATCTTTAGCTGGGCCGGCGACATTCTCCTTATCAACAAGGACAAGCCGCTCTTTTTTAAGCTGGGGCTCGCGGCGTTCCTGCTGGGCCACGTTTTTTATATCATCGCGTTCCTTACCCTGGCAGGGGGCGTCAATATCCTTGCGCTTGCCATTTCCGCAGTTATCGCCGTCCCCATGGGGGTGGCCCTCCTAAAGCTGCTGGATGCCAAAGCGCCTATGAAGGTCCCGGTTGCCGCCTATGCCGTGGTTATTATTTTAATGAGTATGGCGGCCCTCCAGCTTATGCTTGCCCGCCCGGGTTTTGCGGGTATCCTCCTCTTTGCGTCAAGCATAGTCTACCTTTTTTCCGATACCTTTATGGCGTACCTCCTCTTCCATGGCAAACCAAAATACTTTAACGTTATTACCATGGTCCCCTATATCATCGCCCAGGGGGGCATTATTATGGCTCTTTTTTGGGGTTTTAATACTTTTCCCATTGACACTTTTCCAAAATAATTGTATGTTAACGACCGGTCGGTAACATACAATTATTGTTACTTTTTTCTTGCTTTATCGTAATATAACCCTTGTGGAGTATGAGTATGAAAAAAATATATGTCATTTGCCTGCTTTTTGTAACAATTATTTCATTTGCCCAGCAAGAATCAGGTAATCAGCCAATAGCTGGTATATCAGCGCCAGTTGTGGGGCAGATAAAGCCCCCGCCACTATTAATTACCCCGGATAAAGCGGTGGAAATGGCTATAGAAAACAATCTTGGCCTAAAATCTACTATATTAACCAATCAGGCAAAGCGCAGGGCCAGCCAGGCGACATGGAATGTGCTTATCCCCACGGCAGATGCATCGGCGACACTGGGAAGGCTTAATGAGGCGCCGACGCCATACCCGCCGCCGTTCAATACGATTTTTGGCGACCGCTACCAATGGGTACTAACCGGCGGCCTCCAGTTCTCGCTTACCCTTAATATTGGCACTTTTACCGGGATGAAGCAGACAATCGAAGAATGGAAAGCGGGGAAGATCACCATAGAAAAGGCAAAACTCCAGCTGGAGCGGGATGTCCGCAAGTCGTATTTCCAGCTTCTTTTAATACAGGAGCAGGTTGAACTCTTGCGGGGGAGTTATGCAAACGCGGAAAGGCAGTTTGCCGTTGCGCAGGCAAATTACCGCGCCGGGCTTATACCGGAAGTAAACCTGCTGCAGGTCCAGGTGGCAAGGGAAAACCTGCGCCCGCAGATTGACGAAGCGGAAAATATGTACCGTATGGCGCTGGCTTCTTTTGCCATGTTCCTTGGGCTGCCCTATAACGCGGAATTTGAATTGGAGCCCATACCGGGGAATGTGGAATTTATTGTACTGGAAGCGGACGAGCTAATTACCAAAGCGGCGGCAAACAAGCCCGAAATAGAAGAATTCCGGCGGACCCTTGCGGCCCTTAAAGCCCAAAGGACTTCGGTTTTTTTTAACCTCTTTACACCAAGCATTGTCCTGGGCCTTAATTTTGACCCCACGTTCCAGGGCGACCCAATGAAGGACAAATGGTTCGACAGCAGCAACTGGGGCCAGCAGTCGGGTATGTTCAGGGTTACGCTGGCGTGGCGGCTTAATGGGTTAATCCCCTTTACAAAAGAATTCCAGGGGTACCAGGCCATAAACGATGCGGTAAAAGCGATGGAGCTGGGCATGAGCCAGCTTGTACAGGGCACCGAGATGGAAGTGTACAATATTATTTTACAGCTGGAAAGGACAAGGACAACGACGGATGTTCACCGTATGACGCTGGATTTGGCCGAGCGCACCCTGCGGCTTTCCGAGGCTGCCTACAGGAGCGGCTTTAAAACATTCCTGGAAGTCCAGAACGACGAGCTGGCCCTGCGCCAGGCGCGGCTGGGCGGGCTTCAGCAAAACTACAACTACCTTATGGGTTTACTCGATCTTGAATATGCAATCGGCGTCCCCTTTGGGACCCTTAGCGGAGGACAAAAATGAACAACAATTCAAACCGGTTTTTAAAAAGTATTTTGCATACCAAAATTATGCCTGCACTATGCGCGCTTTTAATAGCACCCCTGTTTATTGGCTGCGGCGGTAAAAAAAAGGCCGCTCTCGGCAGCGATATTCCGGTATTCGCCGTAAATACATCGACGGCAGCCCAGGGCCAGGTATGGGACTATATCGCCCTTTCCGGCGACATTATTGCCGGTTCAACGGTAGATGTTTTTTCGGATGTCGCCGGCAGGGTTACCGAAGTTTTTGTCGGCCTGGGCAGCAGGGTAAGCCGCGGCTCCCCCATTGTCGCTGTCGATCCAAGCAGGGCAGGGATGAACTTTATGCCCGGCATTTCGTACGCAACAATAGACGGGACGGTAATTGCCCTGCCTGCCCAGCTTGGTGCTACGGTAAGCCAGGCTATACCGGTCGCCCGTATTTCCGGTTCTGGCGCACTGGAAATTAAACTCTATGTGGCAGAGCGCTTTATTTCCAAAATAGCGCTGGATCAACTTTGTGAGATTACCCTGGACGCCTGGCCCGGCGAAACCTTCCGCGGCACGGTAACCGAGATTAGCCCCGTTATCGACCCTGCGTCCCGTACCATGGAAGTAAACGTTAATGTAACAAACCAGGATGACAAACTAAAACAGGGGATGTTCGCAAAGGTAAAATTAATAACCGAGCAAAAAGAGAATACAGTAAAGATACCTTCTTCCGCCCTAATCCAGCGCTTTGGAGAAAGTTATGTGTTTGTGGTAGAAGAAGCGCCGCCCGAAGCGCTGGAAGAAGGGGAAACCGGCAGAATACTGGTTGCAAAAAAACGTGTTGTCCAGCCTGGAATTTTAATTGACGGCATACTGGAAATAACAAGCGGTTTAAGGAACGGCGAAGAGTTTATCGTAAAAGGGCAAACCCTTTTAAACGAAGGGGCGCGAATTAATATAATCGAAAAAACGCCGCCCCTGGGCAGGGACCGCTAGGAGGCCGGCATGAGTGTTGCACAGACAGTCGTTAATAAACCGACTACTTTTTTAATTATATTTTTGCTGCTTATAGGCCTTGGCTTTTTTGCATTGATCAATTTGCATATAGACCTGTACCCGGAAATTAACCCGCCTTACCTGGTAGTTATTACAAGGTACCCCGGCGCAAGCCCGGAAGAAGTCGAGCGCACCATTATTCGCCCCATGGAGGCGTCGCTTGCAACGGTATCGAGCCTGGAAAAGGTTTTCTCCACATCCTCGAAAGGGTCGGGGATGGTTATTATGCAATTTACCTACGGCACCGATCTTGCCGACGCCTCCAACTCGGTACGCGATGCGCTGGAACGGATTAGGGGTTACCGCCCTGCCGGTGCAGACTCGCCGATGATTTTTAAATTTGACCCCTCCATGGTCCCAATTATGGGCCTTATGGTAAAGGGCAACCGTTCACAGGAAGAGCTGCGCGAAATTGCCAACGATACAATTATCCCGCGGCTGGAACAGACCCCCGGCGTTGCAACCGCAAACCTTATGGGCGGCCGCGAAAAGATCGTTAAAGTAGAAATACCCCAGAGCCGCCTGGAAGCGTATAACCTAACGGTAACCCAAATCCAGATGATGCTTGCGGCCAACAATACACAGGTTGCAGCAGGGACAATTACCGAAGAAGGGATGTCGTATATCCTTACCACAATGGGGGAATACAGGTCGCTCGACGAAATTCTCAGTACGGTAATTTCTTACCAGGGCGGCGGCCTTGTGGGCGGTAAGCCCATGCCCCGCAGTGTATACCTCCGCGACCTGGCAAATGTTACCGAAGGGTACAGGGATCAGACGAGTGTCGTTTTAATAGACGGGATACCTTCGGTAATGATGACGGTCCAGAAGCAGAGCGGGAAGAACTCTGTACAGACAGCGCGGGACCTGCGGCACCGGCTGGAGCGGATTAAACATGAAATACCCCGCGACCTGGAAATTGAGGAGCTGTATAATACAACCGACATAATCGAAAACTCCATTAACCAGGTTACCTCTACGGCAATAACAGGGGCAGTGCTGGCAATCCTTATCCTCTTTTTCTTCCTCCGCGCCATCAAGCCCACGATAATTATTGGCGTAGCCATCCCTGTCTCGATTATTATTACCATAATGCTTATGTATTTTGCCGGGCTTACCTTAAACCTAATGACCCTTTCGGGGCTTGTGCTGGGTATAGGTATGCTGGTGGATAACTCTATTGTAATCCTGGAAAACATCTACCATTACCGGGAAAAGGGGGCAAAGCTAAAGCCTGCAGCGATACTGGGGACATCGGAAATGTTAACGGCTATTGTCGCATCTACCATAACAACCATTTGTGTTTTTGCGCCAATGGTTATGTTCCGGAACCAGCTGGAAATGGCAGGGGAATTGTTTTCCGGCCTTGCGTTCACCGTTGTTATCTCGCTTTCCGTTTCGCTTATTGTTGCAATGTTCCTTGTCCCTATCCTGTCCAGCCATTACCTTCCGCTGGTTACCAGGAAACAGCAGCCTTTGGAAGGCCCGCTTGTAGGGATTGACAATAAAATTGCCGGCTTTTTGTCCTGGCTGGAAGAAAAATACCGCCGGGCTGTACGCAAGGTGCTTAAACTTAAGCTTATAGTGATCGTAGGGCTTTTTGTTTTATTTATAGGAAGTATGGTTGTAGCCTTTACCGTCGTTGGCTACGAATTTATGCCACAGCAGGAAGCAGACAGTGTATCTATAACCGCGACGCTCCCCATGGGGACGGCGCTTAATCAGACAGAATCGACCCTGCAGCAGTTACAGGGTATTATTGAACGGGAGATAGACAAAGCCACATACAAGGAAATTGTCTTAAATGCCGGCGGCGGAGGCATGATGGGCATGGGCGGGGGCGGGAGCCATAGCGGCTCTTTGCGGATTAACCTGGTTGATTTTAAGGATCGGACCATGTCTGCCGATGAAATAAAAAATATCCTTCGCGGCCATTTTAACGAATTCCCCGGTGTTTCTTTTTCCCTTGGCGGGGGAGGCATGATGGGCGGAGGTATGTTCGGCGGCAACCCCATCGACATCGTGGTGCGGACAGAAGACCTTGTTAAAGGCAAGGCAATAGCCGACCGCATTGCAGACTTAATCCGGGAAAAGATCCCCGAAGCGACAGAGCCATCGGTAGACCTGCGCGACGGCCTGCCGCAAATCGAAATTGAAATAAACCGCGAAAAACTCTATGCCCTGGGGCTTAATACCTACACCGTCGGGAACGAAATAAAAGCAGCTGTAGACGGCATTACGGCGACACGGTACAAATCCGGTTCGAACGACTACGATGTGGTGCTTATCCTTGCCGAAGCCGACCGCAGCACCCGCCCTGCGCTGGATCATATTTTTGTAAACAGTCAAATTGCCGGCCGGGTGCCGCTTTCCAGTTTTGCGTCCTATGTAGAAGGTACAGGCCCCTTAACGATTAGCCGCGAAAACCAGAGCCGGGTTATTCATGTAAGCGCCGGCAGGGCAACAAATATTAAGCAGAACGAATTGTCCGACAAGGTCCGTAACCTTGTTACTTCGGAAATCCCTGCAGAAGATGATGTAATAATCTCGTTCGAAGGCGATACGGCGGAATTGCTTAAAATGATGAAGACCCTGGTTTTAATCATTGCTGTCGCGATATTCCTGGTATTTGGGGTAATGGCCAGCCTTTTTGAGTCGTTCAGGGACCCGTTCATCATTATATTTACCATTCCGCTCTCCATGATTGGGATTGTGTTTATTTACCTGATCACCGGCTCTATTTTAAATGCCCTTACCGCTGTCGGCCTTTTGGTATTAATTGGGGTTATTGTCAATAACGGCATTATCCTTGTGGACTATACCAACCTGCTCCGCAAACGCGGCTATGGTTTAATAGACGCCTGTGTCGAAGCGGCCGGGAACCGCCTCCGCCCCATACTAATGACCACATTAACAACAATCCTGGGGCTGCTGCCAATGGCATTCTTCCCCGGCGAAGGGTCGGAACTGGTAGCGCCCATCGGCAAGACTGTCCTTGGCGGCCTTTCCTTTGGCACATTAATGACCCTGTTCCTTATGCCGACTATTTACGCCGTCATGAACAGGCGGGACGACGAGCGCAAGGCGCGCGCCGATGCCCGCCGCGAAGAAATAGCGTCGGGGCATAGAAGAAAAAGGAAAGCAATAGCCAGCGAAGAAGGAATCGAGACTGAAGGGGGAAACAATGCAGAGGGTTGAAATAATCGCCAATCATTCGGTGGAAGAAAATGTCATCGAGGCCCTTAAAGAGCATGGGGTAGCCAAATACTATACACTTTACCCTAACGTAATGGGGGTTGGCAGCTGCGGCCCCCGTATGGGCGATGCCGTCTGGCCGGAGCAGAATTTTGTTATGGCAGTATGGTGCGAGGCGGAGGAAGCCCAGGGTATAATCGCTGCCATCGAAGACGTAAAGAAAAAATTCCCCGACGAGGGTGTAAAAGTTTTTGGGGTATAGGCAATAGCCATTACCTTGCCGAACCAGGCATAATGGTTTAAAATGGTATTGAGGAGTACAAAAACATGGCTTTCGATTTTACCATAGAAACACTGGGACCTTGCAGCATTAAATCCCCAATTGCCCTTTCCAAAGTACACGGGGATTTTATAGCTAACTATGTGGAAGATACTGATTATTACCGTACCGATACATTGGTTAAACTGGGCAAGCAGGATTCTTTGGACCGGAAGCAGGTCTTCGAGGCGGCAGGCCCGCGGGAAATGATCTACTTTAGCCCGCAGCATGTCCATGCGGGGATTGTTAGCTGCGGCGGGCTGTGCCCCGGCATTAACGACGTTATAAGGGCTGTTGTTCGCTGCCTTTGGTACCGTTACGGCGTGCGGCGGATTACCGGCATACGTTACGGCTATAAGGGGTTCCTCCCCGAATACCGTTTTGGGACCAGGGAACTTAACCCCGATGTTGTGGACGATATCCACAAGCTTGGCGGGACCTTTTTGGGTACCGCACGCGGCGGCGGCAGGGAAGTTACCCAGATTGTCGATACCATGGAAAGGCTTAACCTGAATATGCTCTTTACCATTGGGGGGGACGGGACCCAAAAAGGGGCACTCGATATTGCCGAGGAAATAAGCCGCCGGAAACTAAAAATTGCCAATATCGGCATTCCAAAAACTGTAGACAATGATTTTTCTTTTATACAGCGTTCCTTTGGTTTTGAAACAGCCGTAGACAAGGCAGTGGAAGTGGTTAATGCGGCGCACATGGAAGCCCACTCACAGATAAACGGGATAGGGCTCGTTAAGGTAATGGGCCGGGATTCTGGTTTTATCGCAGCCCATACAGCCCTTGCAAGCCACGAGGTAAATTTTGTGCTAATCCCGGAAATACCTTTTGAATTTGACGGACCGAACGGTTTCCTGCGCCACCTGGAAGAACGGCTTAAGCGTTCCAAACATGCGGTAATTGTTGTTGCAGAAGGTGCCATGCAGGATCAGCTAATTAAAGAAGTTAAAACCGACGCCGGCGGCAATGTAAAAATGGTCGATGTGGGGACCTTTGTTAAAGACAAGGTAAACGAATATTTTGACGACAAGGAAGTGGAAATTAACCTTAAATACATCGATCCCAGTTACATGATCCGTTCTGCCCAGGCCAACCCCAGCGATTCAATTTACTGCGAAAGGCTGGGTAACGCTGCGGCACACGCAGCCATGGCGGGAAAAAACAAATGCGTGATCGGGCTTGTAAACAATGAATTTGTCCACCTGCCCACAAAGGCGGTTGTATCGCAGCGCAGCATGGTGGATCCGGAAGGCAACCTTTGGCGCGATACGCTGGACGCCACCCATCAGCCAATACTAATGGTAAATAACCCCATGGCGACCTTTTATAAAGAGACTGACAAGGAAATGCTGTAGCTTACTGGTTCTCTTTCTTAAACCCTTCGGAGAAACGTTCAAGCAGCGCATCGATCTGTTTTTTCGATCCAATGCCAAAATTGTCCAGTACCTGGGAATCGAATTGATCCAGGCTTACACTGCCGGCCTCGTACAAACACAGCATATTGGCAAGGTAAACGGTAAAAATCAGGTCGCGTTCTTCCGGGGCAGCGGCAAGGGGGTCGTGGTGGTACTTTATTGCATGGACGAGCTGTTCGGGGAAATTCCACTTTTCTGCCACCATGCTGCCGATTTCCGCATGGTTCATCCCGGCGGATAGATCCTCGAAAGTCGAAGCGGGCATACCCTTGTCTGCACAGAAAACCCTGATTTTTTCCAGAAGATCCGGGTGAACATTGGCAAAAATTATCTTCCCCATATCATGGAGTATGCCGCCAACATAGGCGTCATCCAGCAGGTTGTGATCCTTCTTGAAATTTTTTACAAGGTTAAAGGCATAGAAAGCTGCTTTGTAGGAATGTTCCCAAAGCGATTTTTTCTCGCCGGTATCGCCGCCAAGTATCTTTTGGGTACCGTAAGAATAGAGCAGGTTTTTTATGCCCCTCATACCGACCAATTTTACCGCTTCGGAAATACTGTCCACTTTTTTTGCCAGCATATATTGCGCGGAATTGACTATCTTTAGGAGGTCTGCCGTAAGCGCCGGGTCCATGGAAATTTGCCGGGCAATATCGGACATTTCTGACTTGGGGTCGCCGATCATTTTTTGGACCATAACGATATTGTCCGGGAACTGCGGCAGGGAGTTTACGTTATCCACAATGGTTTTTGAAAGGTTGGAAAGGTTTTCGAGCCGGGTTTTATCCAAAGGGATTATTATCCTGGCAATTGTTTCCGTATCGGTCCCCATTATATCGAAACAGTCTTCGTCCAGGCCCATTTTTTTAAGCATAAGCACAAGGATAACCAGCCCAAGGCCTGCCCCTTCCGAATCGTCCAGTACCTGGGAAAGGGCGTCTTCCAGGTTATTGTACTGCCGGGAACGCGCAAGTTTATCGTGAATACGTACCAGTTCTGTTTTTGTTATGGCAATGTTGTTCCGGATTTCAACATAGATTATGTTCTTTTTAACCTGGAATATTAGTTTTATATAAAGACCCTTGTCCTTCTGGAGCTGGAGGTAATGCCCAATATTTGTAAGGGTGTCTTCCTTAAAAGTGTTCATGCCAAGTTTATAATCTTCCGGGTTGGATAAATCCAGGCCCCGTTCTGTAAAATAAACCCGCTTGGTATTGGCTTTTTTTGCATTTACTGCCAGTTCCTGGACACAGTAAACCACATAGTCTTTTAGTTTTTCCTGGTCTACCTGCCTTAGGAATATTGTCAATACCTGTTCCACATAAACTTCTATCTCGTGCGGAAGGGTATAGGTGGTTATGGTCAGGGGAATCCCTGACTGAACCGCTTTTTTAATTTTTTCCTCGTCAACAACCAGTTCCTGAGAAGGCATCTATCTTTCCTTTTTATTCCTATACACTATATTAACACAATCGGCTGCTTCACGCAAGTCTCTTAGCTTATTATACTGCTAAATAATGGAATTAATCATCCTCGAGTGTCTGGCTGCCCTTTTTCTGTTTTTGTCCATTGTCAGGCCCCTTGTTAGGGGGTTGTGGAAACTTCCAGGGTTAACCGTCTGCCCGCTTCTGGCCCTGGGTATATTATTGGGCATTTTTCCTGCCTATGGGTTCCGGCCGGAATGCGTGCCCCTGTTATTTTTTGCAATTTTCCTTTTTATTGCCAATTTATCGGACTTTTTGGCCCTGTTTTCCAGCCTTCAAAGCGATGCTTACCATGATAAGGGCCTGCTTTTTACCTTTGGTTCTGCCGCTGCCTTTGTTTTTTCCTTGTGGGTAACCTTCCAGTATGCCCCCCCCATGCACGCCGATCTTGCAACTGAAGGGGTAAAAACTATTTTCCTGCAGGGGGACAGCCTCCATATACGGGTTTACGGCCCGATGGAACCGGGAAACGGCACAGAAAAAAGCGCGGGGCTCGATGCCCCCGACGGCGAAACTGCAGCAGCCATGGCGGCGCCGGCAAGGCCCCTTTTAATACTTTTACCCCCTGTTTCAAGCTCTTTTACCATAACTGATGATGTTTGTACGGCGCTTCGGGACCGCGGGTTTACCGTCCTTACCTATTCCAGGCTAAACTTTGATTCGCCTTTTGTTAATCGTAATGGCATGCCTGTCCGGCTAAGCTTCCCCGGTGTTTTCCGGCTTGGCAGCGCCCAGATCTGGGGTATGCGCTATATAAAGGCCAATGAAAAAACCCGCAAACTGGAAGAAACCAGGAAGCAGGATACCCTTTTGCTCCTGCGGGAACTGGCGGAAAACAGGACTTTGCAAAACCTGCTTGGGGGCATTAACAGGAACATTATTTTTTTGGCAGGGTACGGCGAGGGGGGCGCTGCCCTTACCTCGCTTGCCGGGGAAGATTCTTTTACCTTCGGGTACCCGGAGGTTCGGGGGGTAATCTCGATAGAAGCGCCGCTGCTATCTTCGCTGGAAGGCGACCCTCCGCCGCCCCCGCCGCCGCCTGCCCCCGACCCATTTAACAGGTTTTTCCAGCTTGTACAGGAATTTTTCGAAAAAGTTAAACCGCAGAAAATTACCCACATATCGGAAATCCCGCGTCCCGGTTTTCCCGTCCTCTATATACTTTCGGATCGTGTAATAAGCGAAAGGGGGGGGCGTTACGAAACAATAATCCGTACAATCAGCAGCTCCAGAAACGCCGCCCTTATCGCTGCCATCCCCGGCGCCGGAAGGTTCGATTATTCTGCCAGCCCGGAACATTACCCGCTCCTGAGCGCCCTTTTTAAAGGGGCGGAACAGACAGGTATAAGCCGCAATTGGCCGGAAGTTACCGCCTCGCTTATTACCAATTTTGCATTTTTAATTTTGGATAACATTTCTGATGATGCGATCCCGGATAAAATTCCCCTTGTAAAAACTGCCCTGGACAACAACACTTATCTTGAACGCGGGGGGGTCTGGCATATTCCGGATGTACAGTCTATACTCCAGCCATAAGGCGGTATTAGTTTGAGTAACACAGCGGCGCTGGATAAATTTTTTCGATCGACGCTCGACATCGAAGGTTTTCGCAGTATCGATAACTCCCTGAATGGTATTCAGGTAGATAACGACGGCAGTGAAATTAAAAAAATAGTTTTTGCCGTGGATGCCTGCATGGAAAGCTTTAGGCAATGCGCAAAAGTTGGCGGCAATATGCTTTTTGTACACCATGGCCTTTTTTGGGGTTCCCAGCTTGCCGTTAAGGGGCCGCACCGCGATCGTATTCAATTTTTGCTGGACAACAATATTGCCCTGTATGCGGTTCACCTTCCGCTGGATCAGCACCCCGGTTTGGGCAACAATGCAGCACTGGCGGAACTTTTGGGCATCGAAAACCCGGAGCCTTTTGGCCTTTACCATGGAAAAAAAATTGGGTTTATGGGAAAATTAAAGCAGCCATTAACCACAGATCAGGCGGTAAAGGCCATTGGTTTTAAGGGGAATAACCCATTGGGGGTGCTGGCTTTTGGCAAGCAGGTTAACGAGACATGCGCGGTAATTTCCGGCGGCGCCTGTTTCGAGGGAATGCAGGCTTTGGATGAAGGGGTAGACCTTTATGTTACCGGGGAAATAGGCCATAATATCTATCACCCGGCCATGGAAGGAAAGATGAATTTTATTGCCGGCGGCCATTATGCTACAGAAGTATGGGGGGTCCGCAAACTAATGGCTGAATGTTCCGCAGCGTTAAATTTGGAAACAGAGTTTATAAATATACCGACAGGATTGTAATTTTTATTTATTTGGAAGGAAAAGTATGTTAAAGAAAAAATTGTTGCCCGCATCCCTTACAGTTTTTGCAATTATTGCGGATCAGGTTTCCAAAGCTTTTATAGTAAAAAACTGGCCCAATGATTATACCTTTATTGCCGATGTTTTTAACAACGATTTTTTATGGATATACCATGTACGCAATAAAGCCATTGCGTTCAGCCTTGGTGAAAATTTGCCGGATAACCTAAAGCCTTTTCTTTTTATCCTGCTTCCCGGCGCTGTCCTGGTTTTTTTGCTGGTGTATTACTTTAAAACCGATGAATTTACCACATTGCAGCGCTGGGCCCTTGCGGGAATACTGGGGGGTGGCCTTGGCAACCTGATTGACCGTATTTTCCGGCCAGAGGGCGTAATTGATTTTATAAGTGTCCGGCTTTATGGTTTCCTGGGCTTTGAACGCTGGCCTACCTTTAACCTGGCGGATTCTTTCGTTGTGGTTTTTGGCATACTGCTCCTTATCTCCGTGTTTATGCCGGACAAAAAAATAAAACCCGGAAAGGTAATTAACGAGACACCGGAAAACCAGTAATGATGTAAAAATAGGGTTATATTAATAGCCGTCGGACATGGCACGGTTCAAATCGCGCTGGTAAAGATCCTGGTAGGTATAGCTGCGGCCGCGGAGTTTTTCCTTGATTGCCTGCGAGAAGGGAATATGCCGCCAGAAAATGCCGCGCACTTCCTTATCGAGTTTTTGAATTGCGTCGCTTTCCTTGGTCATCCAGGTTATATAATCGTCAATAAAGGTTTCCTTTAGATCCCCTTTAAGCTTCATCTTTTGGAACCATTGGTAATAATTTCCCGTTAACCCTTCTTCCATCCAGTAGTACGATGCTTTTTCTTTGGCTACCTGCCAGCGGAGATCGGCGACAGCGGACAGGATGGCAATAAAAAGGTTTTTTGGGTACATTGGCAGCGCAATACGGCCGCGGCTTGTTGCACGGTTAAATCGGTCAAAAGGTTCCCAGCATACCCCATAATCGCCGTAACTGGGCACAAGTACCACATAGGGGGCAATGCGGTTCAGCCTGTTTTTGTAGGAACGGCAGAACGCTTCGGGGTCTATGCTTTCGATTTTTGAAAGTATGCTGATAACATTTTCCCGGTAGCCAACGTCATTGGGCAGGCAGCGAAAATACTCGCCGGTTAAGATGGGGAAATGGTTCCCCTGGCGGCCAATGGTCATCTTGGCCATTTGCCGCACTGTATTAAACTCTGTATCAACCGCACCCATGTCTACCTGGGCGCCGCCGCCCTCCTCTGTTATTTTTTGTTCCAGGGTCCTTACATCTGTTTCCGCCTGGTAGAAATCGCGAAGGTACATTTCCAAATCATGATCGTTTTTTATGAGGCCCTTTAAAAGTTCGTGAATTTCGTTGAACATCTTTTTCTGCATATCCGTGTAACAGGAATTTACATCGGGCAGGCCGTCCAGCGGGTAATGATCGGTAAGGTCTTTTATACGATCCCTAAGGATGCGTTCCAGGTTAATCCGCTCTTCGTCTTTTGCTTTTAACAAACTCCGGGCGCCATCCCTTTTACCGTTGGCTTTATCCAAAAGCGCCTGGAGCTTGGACGAAGCGCTTATTTTGGAAACCCGGACTTCGTCTGTCTGGGAATTCCGGATTACACCGGTCCCAATGGCCTTAAACCATTCATCCAGGTAATACACAGGCTGATTAAGCTCGTTATTGACAACAATTTTGGCAAAAAGATCCCTTTGTTCCTGGTTTATAAATGTTGGGTGTAATATAAAAAAACGAAGGAGGAATTTTTTGCAGTCAGGAAGTTTCCCCGGCGCTTTTCTGGCTATACCGGCCATAAAATCCCAAAAGGCGGTGGTTACCTGCTGGCGGTAAACACTCCTGTCTTTGGGGTCCTTGGTTGCTACATATTTTTGCAGAATGTTGTGGACCCTTTGGGCGATGTCCCCTTCGCCGGACAGGGCTGCTTTATAATAATTTGGATCGGCATAAGCCGGGTCTGGTTTGTCTTCGAAGCGTTTTGTAATTTCGGGAAAGCCTTCTGCATTCAGGTCCAGCTCGGCTTGCTCGGGTTTATCGTCCTCGTCTCCGATTTTTTCGTTAAAAAGGGCCGAATAATCCGGCGCTGCCGCACTGGGGGCTGCTGCAGGAGTATCTGCTCCAAGAAGGGCCGCAATTTCCGGGTCCATCTCCCCTTGAAACATATTTGCCATACAAAGTTATTCTACCTCTAAAAACCTGATTTTGCAACCCTGGTTTTTCCGCAAAATTTTACTAAGGGAGGCTTTTTAAAATTTCTGTTTTTAAAAAAGGCTCAGGGTATTACAAAAACAGGATATATTTTATAATATGACATTACGTTGTCATATTATTGAAGTAAAATAACAGTAAGGTAAGGATTATGCACATTAACCGGCTGTTTGAAATTGTTTATGTTCTTTTGGGGAAAAAGCAGGTTACTGCCAAAGAATTATCCGGGCAATTCGGCGTGTCCCAGCGTACAATCTACAGGGACATAGACACATTAAGCCTGGCGGGAATTCCGGTCTACGCCGAAAAGGGCAAGGGTGGCGGGATAAGGCTGCTGCCGGAATTTGTACTGAATAAATCCCTTTTAAGCGAAAAGGAACAGCAGGAAATATTATCCGCTTTGCAGGTCTTTTCGGGTGTAAAAGCATCCGATACCAGCCAGGTGCAGCAAAAGCTATCTGCCATCTTTAACAAGAGGACGGTAAATTGGCTGCAGGTTGATTTTTCTTCCTGGGGTTCTGACGATGACGGTTTTTTTAATGATTTTAAAACGGCAATACTGGAACAGCGAATTGCGGAATTTGATTACTTTAGTTCCCTTGGCGAAAAAACCCACCGCTATATAGAACCGGTTCAATTAATGTTCAAGTCGAAGGCGTGGTATGTTAATGGCTTTTGCCTTAAGCGGAATGAAATGAGGATGTTCCGTCTTACCAGGGTAAAAAATTTGTCAATCACAAGAAAGCATTTTTCCGAACGCGGTTTATCAACAGCCGAAAACGGGACTGGTTCTTCCGAACACCAAAAGCAGTATATACATCTTAAATTTAAAATAAAACCGGAAATGGCCTATGTCGTATATGACGATTTTAACGAGAAAATGGTACAAAAACAAAGCGACGGCAGTTTTATTGTTTCGGCAGCCATGCCGGCCGATGATTGGGTAATAAGGTTTATCCTGTCCTTTGGCGACAGTATCGAAGTGCTGGAACCGCCGCAGTTACGAGCTGTTATAAAAAGAAAAGCAGAAAAAATTTATAAAAAATATTTATAATATGACATGCTGTTGTCATATTATAAAATGTATACTTATGCTATTATTAATATTCCGGAGGATATAATGGAAAAATTAGTTGCTTATTGCGGGATTGCCTGTGCAGACTGTGATGCCTATAAGGCTACACAAAACAACGACCAGGCGCTCAGGGAAAAAGTCGCTGCCGAATGGACAGAGGGTTTTAAATTTAACTTTACGCCGGACATGATCAATTGTACTTCCTGTACGGGCAATGGGGTTAAGATTGGGCATTGTACACAATGCGAAGTCCGTTCATGCGCTACAGCAAAAGGGGTTATTCATTGTGGTGTCTGTGGCGAATTTAAAGGCTGTAAAACCATTAACGATTTTATCGCACAAGTTCCGGAAGACAAAAAAAATGAGTTTCTGGGGAACCTTGGGCAAAAGTAATTGGCATGGGGCTGTTCGGGTTTTTTACAAAACTCTGTTAGTTTAAAAAAGACTCGGATAGCTCCTTATTGGAAATAAAATACGGGAAAAATAATGGCTGGCATTGTTGACTACAAAAAAGAATACAGGGATTTATACCTGCCAAAAACAGAACCGTTAGTAATTAAGGTCCCGGAAATTATTTTTGCTGCTGTAGACGGTAAAGGCAGCCCCAACGATCCTAACGGTGAATATCAGGCTGCTCTGGGGGTCTTATACGGGATTCAATACACCATTAAAATGAGCAAAAAAGGGGCATCGGTTCCACAAGGCTATTTTGATTATATTGTACCACCGCTCGAAGGTTTATGGTGGCTCGACAAAAATGAAAGATGGCCGCCAAAATCCAAATCCGGCTTTAATTGGGTCTCGATGATCCGGCTGCCTGAATATGTAAACCCCGGTGTTTTTGCCTGGGCCTGCGAAGAAGCTTCAAAGAAGAAAAAAATAAATACGCAAAAAGCATATCTTTTTAAATTTAACGAAGGGTTATGCGTTCAATGTATGCACATTGGGCCTTATGACAATGAACCGGCGACCCTTGCCCAAATGGATGACTACATTGGCAAAAACAACCTGATAAAAGATATTACCGTAAAAAGGCGGCACCATGAAATATACCTGTCAAACCCGGGAAAAGTTCCGCCGGAAAAACTAAAGACCGTTTTAAGGGTGCCGGTAAAGAAAAGGTGAAGGAATTCCTAACGGAGACAAAGGGTATACGAAAAAGGCCGGTATCGCAGGTAATTACTATGTTTGTACATGTATTGTCAGATATAATCACTCTATAGACAATGAAGGATGCAAAATGACAAAAGTGGGGGAAGAGCTATATAATATGAAATCAGATAATAAAAACTTAATGCTTGATAATAAAGCCGTCTTTGAAGAAGTTATCGCAATTATAGAGCGTGCCCGGGAAAACGCTTTTCGTGCAGTAAACCAAGAGCTCATCTCAATGTATTGGGAGATTGGACACTTCATTAGTCAAAAAGCTACTGCTAATAACTGGGGAAAATCTGTTGTGAAAGAGTTCTCAAAGTTTATTCAGTCTCATTTTGTCGGTATAAAAGGTTTCTCACACCAAAATATCTGGCGAATGAAGCAATTTTATGAAACCTATGCCGAAAATGAAAAACTCTCGCCACTGGTGAGAGAAATTAGTTGGACAAACAACATCCTTATTATGATGGCCGCAAAAACCGATGAGGAGCGGGAATTTTATTTGTTGCTTTCAGCAAAGAATAACTACTCCAAACGTGAATTGGAACGGCAAATTGATAGTAGTCTTTTTGAACGGATAATGATTTCCACTGAGAAAAATCAATTATTCTTATCACAGAACACTGGTCTGACTGCACTGCGGGATAGTTATGTACTTGAGTTTCTTGATGTTCCTGAACATCATAAAGAAAGAGAATTGCGTAAAGCTATTATTACCAATTTACGTGATTTTATACTTGAATTCGGCAAGGACTTTTCATTTGTAGGTGAAGAATATCGTGTGCAGGTCGGTAATACAGACTTCAATATTGACCTATTGTTCTATAACCGTGAACTTTCTTGTTTAGTTGCCATTGAATTAAAAATCGGACGCTTCAAGCCAGAGCATTTAGGACAGCTTGAATTTTATCTAGAATCCCTCGACCGGGATGTAAAAAAACAAAATGAAAATCCCAGTGTAGGGTTAATTCTCTGCTCCAAAAAAGACGATGAAGTAGTTGAATATGCACTAAGCCGCAGTATGTCGCCTGCATTGATTGCTGAATACCAAACTCATTTACCGCAGAAGGCTCTACTGGCAAACAAACTGCGTGAACTGCGTGAATTGGCGGAAGCAGAAGGTTTAGCAGAGAATGATAATGAGAAAGACGATGATGATTGAGATGATATGGAGAAACACAGAATAATTGATCACGGAGAACGCATATCTGACTCCCTCTCCTGAAAGTGTAACTTTTCGTGTGACTTTCAGAGTTCAGTGTGATATGCCATCCGTTGTCGGGTAGGCTATTCCTTATAACATAAGGAATTAGGAACTGGAGCTATCGGATACTTCGTATCCGGGGGAATTGCCCTTCACCCCTCGATCTCCTGTCTCGGGGTTCCGGGCCGCCTTTTTTGCTAAGCGGTCATCCATGACCGCTTGCCTTGTTTGGAGCTGCGATGTCTCGCCCCAAACAAGGCCGCAAAAAAGTTTCAATTCCCCTTAGCTCCTGAGGATCTTATTGAGTTATTAAAATATTAGTTTAATAAAAAAATCTACCTGCAATGTTTAAATTTTTAGTGGAGCTAAGGGGAATTGAACCCCTGACCTCTTGAATGCCATTCAAGCGCTCTAGCCAACTGAGCTACAGCCCCAGAGAAAGTAACCATAGCAGTTACTTAAAATTGTGTCAAGCGTCCGGTTTCCACGTCCTGCTTCCATGTGCGGTTTCCATGTGCGGTTTCCAGCGGCGGGCTTTTTAGTCGTTTTACTCTTTTAACGAAAAAACTGTCATTGCCCCTGTGCTGCCCCGGATGCCGCTTTCTTCCATAAACAGGACTTCTGCCCCGTTGGCTGCAGCAAGGGTAGCGCCTTTTTCGTAACCCAGGATAAAGCAGGAGGTGGACAGGGCGTCGGCATCCATGGACGAGGCAGCTATAATAGTAGTGGAAAGGACGCCGTTCATTGTTGGGTAACCCCGCCTGCTTTCGCCTTGTTCTCTTAATTCCAGGATATGGTGGTAGCGCCTGCCGTCTTCCCCGGTAAAGAAGCGTTCGTACACGCCCGAACATACAACAGAAATACTGCCTTCCAGTTCCAATATGCCCAGGTAAGTTCCCCTTGGCGCCAGGGGGTCCTGTACGCCGATGCGCCAGGGCGTCCCGTTTTCTTTTTTCCCCCAGACATAGACATTCCCGCCCAAATCCAGCAGCGCCCTTGTTACCCCTTCTTCCCGCAGAATTTTAACCAGCTCGTCGGCGGCATAACCTTTGGCAATTGCGCCCAAATCAAGAGCCATGCCCCTGTTTTTAAGAAAAGCTGTGTTACCGTTTAGCTCCAGTTCCCTGTAATTAACCAGGGCAAGGGCTGTGTCGATCTCCCTGCCAGAGGGGATGCGGGCGCTTTCTGTGCCTATACCCCAAAGTTTTACCAGCGGGCCGATAGTTGGGTCGAATGCGCCGCCTGTGGCTTCTGCAAAGTAAAGCGCCCGTTCCAGGACGGCGTATAATTCGCCCGGTATTTCAACCGCCTGCAGGCCGGCATTCCGGTTCACCCTGGCAAGTACCGAGTCGTCCCTGTTGGCGCTTAGGATTATTTCCAGTTCGGCAAGCCGGTTAAAAAGCCTGTCGTACAGGGCAGGGCGCCCGTCTTCGAAAAGGTTTATCGTGCATAATGTGCCAATAACAAATTCGCTTTTTCCTTCGCTACTGCCCTCGTGCGGCAGGCAGGCTGTTAAAACCAGTAAAAGGGGGAAAAACAGCCTGGTAATGTTCAAACGCTTGCGAATCATTTTCTTTTGGATTATCATAGATATATGGCTGATGGCAATACCGGATTTACCGGAAAAAAAATCTTCTTCCTCCACCCTTCGGTTTTTACCCAGAATGAGCTTATTCCCGAGCTTGTCCAGCAGGAACATGAAGTTTATACTGCCAAGGACGAAGATAAACTTAAAAAGGTTCTTAAAAAATATCCCAATTCCATAGTATTTGCCAGTATCGACGAAACGCTTTCTTCGAAAAAATGGGAAGATTGGATCCGCTCTATAATGGATGATGCGGAAACAAAAGAGACAAAAATCGGCGTCCTTTCCAACACAAATAACACGGAATCCCGTAAAATCTATCTGGATACCCTAAAAGTCCCTTTTGGGTTTATCCCAATCAAGCTGGAAAAAGCAAAGGTTATAAAGACCATGCTGGATATACTTAACGCTGCCGACGCAAAAGGCCGCCGCAAGTATATCCGTGCCGATACCCGCGGCGAATCGATGACGACGATAAATGTGCCCAATAAAACCGGTTTTGTTACCGGCGAAATCCGGGACATTAGTGTGGTTGGCCTTTCCTGTGTTTTTGCCCAGGACCCGGAACTGGACAAAAATTCCCTGTTGCCCGATATCCAGATGAAGCTCCAAAGTTCGCTCTTAAAGGCAGAGGGGATAATTTTTGGTTCACGCATGGAAGGGGACGACAAGGTGTATGTGGTGGTTTTTTCCCAAAAAATCGATCTTGCCGTAAAAACAAAAATAAGGGCCTATATTCAAAAAAACCTTCAATCCAAAATGGACGCCGAGCTTAAATAGGGGAACCGGTAATTAGCGTGAGTTTTTTAAAGATGCCCACAGCTATTCGACTTTAAATTTTGCAACTTCCATAACAAGGGCATCTATGTTTTCCCTGTTGCTTTTGCTAATGTCGTTGATCTGATTAATCGCCTGGGTAATCTGCACCGCCCCTGCGCTCATTTCGTTCATCCCGTTGGTAATTTCCTGGGTAACAAATTCCAGGTTTTTGCTTTCCGTAATTACTTCTTTGCTGCCTGTCATCATTTCTAACGACCCGTTTTTAACCATGCTTGTTAACTCATTCAGCTTGCCTACTGCCTCCAGGATTTGCTGGCTCCCCTGGCCCTGTTCTTCCATGGCATTGCGGATATGGTCTTCCTGATCCGAGACAATCTGTATTTTTTCGTTGATTGCCGTAAATTTTTCCAGCACTTCGTTGATAGAATTGGAAATTTTATCGATGGAGCCTTTTATTGTCTTTAAAACATCCGAGATGGTCTTGGACTGCTCGCTGGAACTTTCTGCAAGTTTCCGGATTTCCCCGGCTACAACTGCAAAGCCCTTGCCCGCTTCCCCTGCATGGGCCGCCTCTATTGCTGCATTCATCGAAAGAAGGTTTGTCTGGCTTGCAATCGCCTCCATAACAGAGTTGATTTCCAGAAGGCCGGCGGACTCGCGGTCTATTTCGCGTATATTATTGGATACTTCGTCAATGCTGGAACGGCCTATGCTGGAAGCTTCTGCCAGCTCTTTTACATTTTCGGCATTCCTTACCAGCGTGTTGGTTACGCTTTTTATGTTGGCAAGCATCTGCTCTATTGCCGACGATGATTGTGAAACGCTGTGGGTCTGTTCCGCTACGTTCCCATTAAGCTTCTCGATATTTTCTGTTACCTGGATCATGGTGGCGTTCGTCTCGGTTACCGATGCACTCTGGTTTATTGCCTTGCTCTTTATGCTTTGAATATTGGTTGTAATCTGATTAATTGCCGAAGCTGTTTGTTCCATATTGGCGGCAAGTTCATTCCCAACAGTATGGAGCGAAACGCTTTTTTCCTTAATGGTAATAATAAGGTTTTTGATTTTCTCCAATGTCATGTTAAAGTACTTTGCAAGCTCCCCAATCTCATTGTCCTTGTGGTAATCTATGTGCCTTGTTAAATCCCCCTCGCCGGAAGCTATATGCTGCAGTATATCGTCAATTTTGCTTATTGGGCCAAAGATCATCCGCAGGAAGATCAGCATTAATATTATGCCAAGTAAAATAAAAATACCGGCGATTACAGCCTGCTCCTCAAAATTGATCAGCAACAGTTTATGAATATGATCTGCGTCAAAATCCGCGCCCACGATGCCGGCTATTTTGCCCATGGAATCTTTTATGGGGACATAGACAGAAACCAGCCAGCCCCACCCTTCCTGTTCTACAATGCCGCCGTATTGCGTTTCCCCGGTTTCCAGGCATTTAAAGAATGCAGGATCGTAATCCGAGACATCTTCTTCGTCCCCCAAAGAAGAAAACTCGTCGCCGTCTATTACATCGCTGCCGTCGATTACAAACATCCACACTGTGTCCGAAACAGGCGCCATTGAATAAAGGTATTTTGCGCTTGTGTTGTTTTTTGTTTCCAGAAGAACAGCCTGGGTCTTTAAGTAATAGGGGTCTTCTTCGTCCAGGGAAACAACAAGCTTTTTAAATTCATCGCCGTCGATTAAGGCTGCGGCTTTTTCTGCCAGGTCCACACCCTGCTGGGCAAAAACCTGGGATACCGCTTTGGAAGTGTTGTATATGGTTAGTAAGCTTGTTACCCCGCAAAGAACAAAGATAAACAGGGCAAAAAGCAAAATAAAACGGAATTTAATTGATTTGGTTAGTTTCATAACCATAGTATACCCAAAGGATACGGTTTTATGCTATGCTGGATTGGATGCAAAAGCCATTGATTGCTGCACTTGGTGTGTTGGGTTCTGTTATCTTCCTCGTTTTTGTTCTGGCAGGGACCGGGCTTTTGTGGCTTACTTCCAGGGAATATAAACCTGAAGACCGTGAGCCGGTAACGGTTACGCCGTCCCTTTCGCTAAAGCCGGCACGCTTCCAGCCCATAGAACTGTATTCCTGGAACATTGGCTATGCGTCGCTCGACGAAAAGCAGGATTTTTTTATGGATGGCGGCAAAGGGGTTCGCCCGTCTACAGCAAGAAATGTGGAAGAAAATATGTGGGCTATCCAGGCTTATTTTGCCGCCGTTGCCCCGGACATTATCTTTTTGCAGGAAGTGGATGTTAATTCCAAACGCTCCTACAGGGTGAACCAGGCAGAATATTTTTCCGAAACCTGGAAAGGCTCTTCTGCTTTTGCATTAAATTTTAATGCCCGTTTTGTCCCCGTCCCTTTCCCCCATTTTATTGGAAAGGTAGAAAGCGGCCTCCTTACCCTTAATAGCTACGGCAGCAGCGGTGCTGAACGGCTTAGCCTTCCATCTTCGTTTACCTGGCCAGAACGTATCGCCCAGCTAAAGCGTTGCCTTTTGGTACAGCGGGTCCCGGTCCAGGAAAACGGGGTAAACGGAGCCGGGGCTGGTTATACCCCCCCGCCGGGTGCAGAGCTGGTGCTGGTTAACCTTCACCTGGAGGCGTACGACGAAGGGGGCGTCGGCCGGGTTGCCCAGACCAGGTTCCTGGCAGATTTCCTTAATGCCGAATATGCAAAAGGGAACTACGTCGTAGCAGGCGGCGATTTTAACCAGGTCTTCCCTGCCTTAAAAGATGCCTTCCCCATAGTGGAAAACGAGTTCTTTACCCCCGGCGTAGTGGACGCCTCCCTGTTCGGCGAAGGCTGGGTACTCGCCGCCGACGCTTCCGCACCCAGCTGCCGTTCCCTTGACAAGCCCTATAACGGCGCCCGGGAGGGGCATCAATTTTACATAATAGACGGTTTTATCCTTTCCCCGAATGTCGAGCTAATTTCTGTACAGACCCAGGACCTGGACTTTAAGAATTCCGACCATAACCCGGTAAAGCTTACATTCAGCCTAAAATAGCAGGAATTTTTACCCTGCGCCTCTACCCGTCAGCGGGGCTGTATTTCGTCGCAGAGCAATGAAAAAATATATAAAGCGCTTTGCCCGTAAAGGCCTGTGCTGTCATCCGAATAACACTTGCCAATATGGGATTTGTAAAATATTTTAAGGGCTTCGTTTTCCCCGCATGCAAAATGATCCATTACCAGCGGGATTATGGTTTTTAAGGTAGTTGCACGAATTGTTCCGTGGCTCATAATTAATCCAATTTTTGGGATTCTAAAAAACCCAGATATTTTAAAGATTTTTTGGAACAAAAACAATATTGGTTGTTGGAAGGCATAAAGGCAAGTTTATGCAGTGCAAGGTCAAATGGCATAAACCCATCCAGAACAGCCTGGATTGTCTCCCCAACATCATCATTGGCGATTTTCCCGTACACAATATCCAAATTGTGACTATAGTATGGGTCTTTACGGCAATTAACAACCATTTCGAGCCATTCTTTTGAATAATCATTGAATATTTTTACATCTAAATTGCTTTGCGCTTTGGCTAAATCAAATTCATACATGCTAAGAACGGCAGTTTGTTTCCGGATTCGGCCTTGCCGTATTGCCCATTTTTCTGCCTGGTTCCGAATATCTGTACAATAAAATCCTGTACCAAAATCCCGCCCGCTGGGTTGAACCCCGATAGCCGGATTTTCTATAACCTCAGTACCGCCGTGATACAATATCATAAACCACCATTTTGGATTATTGCTTCTATATCGTGGATTATATAGTCAAAACCATGTCCATGGAGTACATCATAATCATCATCCAGCATTTGGAGTATGCCGTTTTTTTCAAACAAGGTATATACTTCGTTACTTGGCATTGATTTTTTATCAGCAAATAACTCAATACAAAATGTTTTAAATGAAAGACGGCTCATGGAAATAGTATTATACAAATGATTATTCCGGCTAGGCAATAGGGGCTGGGCGGGAATTTTCCTCGACAAGTTGACGGTTACTTCTCTCCAGGCAGGGGATAGCGAAATATGTTAAAATTCAGCCTAAAATAGCAGGAATTCCGCAAAAAACCTGGTTTTTACCCTTAAAAAAGTGTATACTAATGGCAGGTAGTTTGTTTTAATAGCAAATAGAGGGCAAAGTTATGAAGAAAATGGCATTTGTTCTGGTTTTAATAGCGGTAATTGGCCTTGGTTTTTCCCATGCACAGGAAAAGAAAGTCTCGCTGCAGACAAACCCGTTTATTGCGATTTATAACATTGCGATGGGGGCGATAGAGAAGGAATATTATGTCTATTTTATAAACATGGAATTCCAATATGCGGTAAGCAATAAATTTACTTTGTCGTTAAGGCCCCATTTTTTAATAGGTAATGATTACAATTTTGTATATGCCATAAAGGGGTTTTTTACCAGTACGTATAAGGATACTGTTCTTCTGCCGGATGATTACAAAGATATTATGGTTAGCTCCATGATTGGTCTAATATTCCGCCCGGGCGGCAAAGGCCTAAAGGGCTTTTATATGGGGCTCTACCCGAATATTGGCTGGGAAAACCTAAAATACGAAGACACGATGCTGGGCCATATAGACGACAGTTTTTTGATTCTTGGGATCGGTGCCGAGTTGGGGTATGAGTGGGTGTTTAGTAAAGGTTTTACCATATCCCTGGGCGGCGGCCTGGAGAGGAATTTTGGCATTGGGCTTGGGGAAGTCAAGGGGAACTACACAGACCCCAGTTTTTTATATAATTTACGGCTTAATTTTATGATGGGGTATTCGTTTTAATGCCTTGACACTGTAAAAAAAGCAGTATATTTTTTCTCTAAGATAATCAATGGGGGTTTTTGTATGAAAAAGGCGCTCTTTATAGTTTTAATACTGCTTATGGTAGGCGGCATGGCTTTTGCCCAGGAATGGGGCGGGCTGGTAAAATGGAGAGCTAGCCAATCAATTGTAAGTTTAGTCTTTGGCTATATTGATATAGATGTTGCTTGGGTGCCTTATGTAACTGAGAATATTGGCATACCGATTGATTTTGATTTAGAATTTTTTACCGATGCTACAGTGATTCAATTATTGACTGGTATTGAGTTTATTCCCCTGCATAGTAAAGAAAAAAATGGTTTATTCCTTACTCTATTAGGAGGTGTTTCTTTATTTTTCCTTGATAATGGAAAAGTTTATCCTTTATTCTCTTTTAGAGCAAATATAGGTTACCAAATTGTGACCGATCGTGGTTTTGTATTCACTCCTGGAATTGGATATAGATTCCCTATTTCTGGCCCTCTTGTAGTGGACCTTATGCTTGATATAGGGTTTGCATACCGGAAAAGAAGTTAAACTTTTTAGTAGATTTTCTTAGTAGACTCTTTTTCTCTGCGTCTCTGCGTGAAATATTTAATTAAAAACTGTGGAAAGGTCTATTATCTGGAAATAGTTAAATTTGTCCGGAAAGTACCTAAGCGAATTCGTGCTGCCCATGGCCCATAAGCCGGGGAGGACGCCGAGTTTTTCGTTACTGTTATTGTAGACTTCCACATCGGAGCAGTCGTTCCCGGTATATATGCTAATGCCGCGCGCTTCCCCCTTGTCGCCGTAAGAGCCGGTAAAGCGGAATTTTGCAGCGACTGTACCGTTGGAAATAGTTAAGGCAACGCCGTATTTATTGGTAATGCCGACAGAGCCGGTAAATTCCTCTTTTAGGCGGTTGGTAATGGTAGCTTTGCCGTCCAGCCTGTATTCGGTTTTAATGGTTCCTGCCACTTTATAAATGGTGCCGGTAGTTATGGTAACAAAATCCTGCGTTTTAAATTCACGGGACGACCCGATAATAATGGATCCGCTCGAGATTTTGCCGGCATTTTTGTTAATTTTCTGTGTCCCGTGGCTCGACCCGGAAAGGGTGGATAATGAACCTGTACAATGATAGGTAATGTCGTCCAGGTCAACTCCGGTTTTGTTCAGGTTAACCAGTTCGTCATAATTTCCCTTTCTTAGGTTGTCCGTATCGAATACCTGCCCTGTTTTTGCTAAATAAGCTGCTTTAAATACCGGGCTGTCTTCGTTTTTTATTGCATCCAGCAGGTTATTAATCGCATTGTCGCTGTTAAAAAAGTTGCTAAAAAGGTCTTTTGCTTCGTCAAGGGTTGCGGCCTTTACCCCGGCAGGGAACGAAGGGAGGGTCCTTGCAGCCGGGATGCTAAGCTGGTTTAGGTTAAGGCCAATAATGCCGTTTATGCACCCCGCAAGGAGCAATATTGCCAGGCAAGAGACAATTATTCGTATTTTTCCTGTAGCCAAAGTAGTTCTCCTTTACAATAATAAGCCGCTGTGAGTAGTTTTCCACTGAATGGGCAATTTTGTCAAGAAATTTAGACCCCTGGAGCCTTAAAAAAGTTGCAAATTCGTATTTTTTTTCTAGACAAATTGAGTATACTGTGTCATGCTTGAATGATGTTACCATGGAATGAATACACGACGAATTGGCCAGATTTGCCGCACCGCAATTTTGTTGCGCTTGTTGACTATATCGAAAAAGAATATGGCGAAAAAACCGCCATACATTACAGGGCCGGCAAACAAAAAGAATTTACCCGTTGGTCTTTTGTTTTTTATGCCGCCGAATGCCGCCGTATTGCCCGCGGGCTAATAAAGGCCGGGCTCCGTAAGGGGGACAGGGTTGTGTTATGGGCGGAAAACCGGCCGGAATGGATGGCTGTCTGGATGGGTACAATTATTGCCGGTTGTTCCATTGTCCCCGTAGACTACCTTGTAAGCGAAAAAGAATGCAACAATATCGTCGATGTTACCGAAGCCAAGGCGTTTTTTTATTCAAAGCGGAAAGAAGAATTTGTTAAAACACTCGACCTCCATACCAGCCTTAAAATCTGTATAGACGACGAAGAAAGCAGTTACAAACATTTTGGCGAAGATGTTACTGTTAAGCTTCCTGCGGTAGACGACATAGACGGCGGCGACAGGGCATCCATAATTTTTACTTCCGGTACAACCGGTTTTGCAAAAGGGGTCATGCTCTCGCATAGGAACCTGTTGTCCAATGTAAACGGCGCGTATCTTGCCCTCCAGCCAATCCCAAGCGACTTGTTTATAAACGTGCTTCCCCTACACCATACATACCCCACTTCCTGTTCATTTCTCCCGCCCATTACACTTGGCCATGGGGTAATTATCGTAGAAAAACTTGTTGGCAAAGTAGTAATAGATGATATACGCGATGCCGGCGGTACTTTTCTTATTGCCGTGCCGCTCCTCTACGACAAGGTTAAAGAAGCGCTCGATGCCGGGATTAAAAAACTGGCGCCCCCTTTGCGGTTTGTGGTTAATACGCTGCGCAGCATAGCCCTTGCCGAAGCCCACAAAAGCCGGGTTGGGTTTGGGCAGGTAATGCTTAAATTTGTCCGTAAAAAAGCCGGGCTTGGGAGCATACGTTTAATGGTGTCCGGGGGCGGCCCTCTTAACCCTGCCACAGCGGATTTTTTTGAATCGCTGGGGTTTAACCTGTTTAACGGCTACGGGATGAGCGAAAACTCGCCACTTATATCTGTTGGCACCCCGGGGTTCAAGGACAACTATTCCGTTGGCCTGCCGATTAAATATACCGAAATACGGATTGTTGACCCGGATGGCGAAGGAATCGGGGAAATTTCGGTAAAGTCGCCGTCTGTTATGCTGGGGTATTTTAATAACAGCGAAGCTACCAAAGAATCAATTACAGAAGACGGCTGGCTCATGACAGGGGACCTGGGCTACAGGGACAAAAAAGGCTTCCTCTTTATTGCCGGCCGCAAGAAAAACCTTATCGTCAGTTCCGGCGGCAAAAATATTTACCCCGAAGAAATTGAAATGTGCTTTAACGATTCCCGGGTAGTAGGGGAGATCCTTGTCCTGGGACGCAAAGACCAGACAGGCGGCGAACATATTTTTGCCGTTGCTGTACCAAACCGCGAAGCCCTGTCTGCCGATTACCCGGATACCATAAGCGCCGAAGGCGGGCTCGACAGCGGGCAGGAAGAGTTTATCCGCGCCCTTGTTAAAAAAGAAATTGAGCAGGTTAACCGCGGGCTTCCCGGCTACAAAAAAATCGCAGATTTTGTACTCCGGCACGAGGAGTTCGAAAAGAACGCCCAGAAAAAAATTCGCCGCTTCCTTTACAAAAGCTACGAGAAAGCGTAATGTTAATCGATGCTGTCTTTTTTATCCGGCGATAAGCCGTTCCAGGCTGGTTTTTTGGTTAAGGATCTGGAGGCATGTGTACACTCTTACAGTGAACGGTTCGGCGTTTCCGGATGGCAGGTTTATACCTATGGGCCGAAAATTTTAAGCCGGATGATCTACCGCGGGAAAAATACAAGCTATTCGAGCCGTATTGGGCTTAACTACATTGGCGCTACCCGCATAGAGCTTATTCAGCCTCTGGAAGGGTATACAATCTTTAATGAATTTATCGAAAAGCACGGCTATGGCCAGCACCATCTTGGTATTTATGTTGATAATATCAAAGAGTCAATCGCAGAAGCAGAGGCGGCGGGTTTTAGCGTAATCATGGAGGGCGGCGGTCATGGCGCCGACGGGGACGGGTTTTTTGCCTACCTGGATACCGAAGAAACGCTGGGCACGACATACGAGTTAATCGAGCGGCCGGCGCGCAGAAGGGAACCCGAGCTGGTACTGTAATAATAAAATGACAGAGCGCTATGTATGATATTGCCATAATCGGACTTGGCCCTGCCGGCGCAACCCTGGCAAGGCTTTTGGATAAAAAATATAAAGTAATTGCCATCGACAAAAAAAGCAAAAAAGCAAGTAAATGCTGCGGCGGCTTATTGTCGCCCGATGCGCAAAAAATACTTGCCCAGTTTGATCTGTGCCTTCCAAAAGACATTCTTGCAGACCCGCAGATATTTTCCGTTAAAACAATTGATCTGGACAACAACATGGAACGTTTTTATCAAAGGTTTTATGTTAACATGGACAGGTTAAAGTTTGACGGGTTTCTTGCTTCATTAATACCAGACAATATTACAATATGCAGGGGTAGTATTTGTACGGGGATTGTTCAAACGGAAAATAAGTTCGCCATTAAAATAAAAGCAAAGGGGAAAGAAAGAATAATTGAATCCGGGATGGTTATTGGGGCGGATGGGGCTTCTTCCATTGTGCGTGGTACTTTTTATAAAAAATTCAAAATTCAAAAATATGCCGCCATTCAGGAATGGTATAAAGATAAATCAACTTCCCCTTTTTATTCCTGTATTTTTGACAGGGAAATAACCAATTCGTACTGCTGGACAATTTCCAAAGACAACAGTTTTATTATTGGCGGGGCTTTTCCGGTTAAAGACTGTAATAATAAATTTGAATTGCTTAAACAAAAGGTTCTGGAACAGGGTATTTCCTTTAAAAAATTGATAAAACGGGAAGGGTGTTTTGTATTTTTGAACCAGAACCCCTTTAGCACCTGTACCGGGCGCAGCGGGGCTTATTTAATTGGGGAAGCTGCGGGTATGATTAGCCCAAGTTCTCTGGAAGGGATAAGCTATTCGATGAAAAGCGCGAAGATACTGGCAGGCATTATAAATAAAAATTCAAACCATATTGGGCGAAGGTATTTTTTTGGGGCAATGGGGATAAGGTTTAATTTAATGCTAAAAATATTTAAGCGGCCGTTTATGTATAACAGCTTTTTGCGGTGGCTGGTAATGAAAAGCGGCATTAAAGCAATCAGGAAATAATTGCTTCCTTATTTTGGGGTTTTGCTGTAGGATAAGGTATGGGTATACGTGTCCGATATGCTCCTTCCCCGACCGGGCTCCAGCACATTGGCGGGATAAGGACGGCGCTTTTTAACTGGCTGTTCGCCCGTTCGACAGGCGGAGAATTTATCCTGCGCCTCGAAGATACCGACAGGGCCCGCTATGACCCTGCCTTTGAACGGAACCTTTACGATACTTTTAGCTGGCTTGGCATACATTGGGACGAGGGCCCCGATGTTGGCGGTCCGTTCGCCCCCTACGTACAGTCGCAAAGGACGGAACTGTATAAAAAATATGCTGCGGAGCTTTTGGAAAAAGGGCAGGCATACCGCTGTTTCTGCAGCCCGGAACGGCTGGAAAAAGTAAGGGCGGAGCGCGAAGCAGAAAAATCCAGGGATACCGGTTACGACAGGAACTGCCGCAGCATTAGTATAGAGGAAAGCGGGCGCAGGGCAAAAGCCGGGGAAAGTTTTACCATAAGGCTAAAGATCCCGCTGGGCGAAAATGGCACAGGGGGGCAGGACGGGGGCGCCCAGGCTATAACCAGATTTAACGACAAATTGCTGGGCGCCATTGAATGGAAAAACAGCGACATTAACCCCGATCCGGTATTGCTAAAATCCGACGGGTTCCCCACTTACCACCTTGCCAATATTGTGGATGACCACCTTATGGGGATTACCCATGTGCTTCGCGCCCAGGAATGGCTTTCGTCTACGCCGCTCCATGTACTCCTTTACCAGGCATTTGGCTGGGAGCCGCCGGTGTTTTGCCATTTGCCCATGGTTATGGGCCAGGACGGGAAAAAACTCAGCAAGCGCCATGGCGCAGCCAGTATCGATGAATTCCGCAGCCAGGGTTACCTTGCAGATGCCCTGGTTAACTATACTGCGCTCCTGGGCTGTTCATACGAAGAAGGAAAGGATATTTATTCGATCGGGGAATTGGGTGAACTTTTTTCGCTGGACAAACTTAACAAAGCGCCCGCTGTTTTCGACTACAAAAAACTTGAATGGTTCAATGGCCAATACATAAGAATGAAAAGCAGCGAAGAGCTTGCCCGGCTTAGTATGCCCTGGGCGCTTGAGCTGCGCCTTTTTGGGCAATCGCTCGACGAAAGGGAAATGAATTTGTATATGGCGGCAATGGATTTAATCCGGGAGCGGGCAAGTTATCTCCCCGATTTTCCTTCCAAACTTGGTTACCTTTTTTCTGATCCGCCCATCCCCCCGGCAGAAGAATTCGTCCCCAAAAAATCCGATCAAAAAACAGCTTATGCCCTGCTCTGTATGGGAAAAGAAATGATAAGCGCCTTTTTCCCCGGCGGGAATGCTGTAAGCGGCGAAGAAATGGAAAATATCGTTAAGGGAAAAGCGGAAAAGGAAAATGTAAAACTGGGGGATCTCCTTATGCCTTTACGGGTTGCCATTACCGGCTCGCGGGTAAGCCCGCCCCTTTTTGGGTCTATTGGCCTTTTGGGGGAAGCGCGCTGCCTTTCACGTATAGATAATGCATTAAAAATTTTGGGGCAGGGTCTGTAATGGCGGTGTCCGAAAAGTTTGAAAAACTTGTTCGGACACCTTCCTTAATGCAGCATTTTCGTACCGTTTCAACGAAACGGGAGAAAATGCAAGGGCTGGCCGAGAAGTAACCAACTTCTTGGCCAGCCCCTATGTTTATGTGCCAAGGAGCCGGTCGATACCGGAAAAAACTGTTTCCAGATCGTTAAAGCGCAGCATCGCAATATTGTCCATGGGGGTTTCCATGTCGTTTACAATAACAATGTTTCCCCCGCCGCGCAGGGTAATTTGGGGGATGCCGGCAGCGGGGTAAACAGTAAGGCTTGTACCCAGGACGAGCATTAAATCCGCCGCCCCTGCTTCCTTTTCCGCTGCGGCTAGTGCACGGGCTGGGAGGCCCTCGCCAAAAAAGGTTATCGCCGGTTTTAACACCCCTTTGCATTTTTTGCAGCGCGGCAGCTCCCCGCTTTGGACGATAGCAGCAGCTTCGTCAAAATCCATAAACCCGCATTCTTTTACTTTCCCGTCAAGTATCGCTGCTTCTGCACTGGACGGGCTTTGGCATTTTGGGCAATAGTGCGCCTGGGCAGACCCGTGGATCTCTATTACCTTTTTGCTCCCCCCTTTTGTGTGGAGAAGGTCGATGTTTTGGGTAATTAATGATTTTAGGTAATCTTGAGCCTCCAGCTTCCCCAGTACAGTATGGACAATGGATGCTTCCTTTCGATCCAGGGCGTAAATAAAATCTTTTGATTGGGTATAGTAAAACGACGGGTCCCGGTAAAAATAGTTAATGTCAAATATCTTTTCCGCATCCATTTCCCTGTAGAGGCCGTTTTTGCCGCGGAAGTCCCGGATTCCCGACAGGGTGCTGACGCCTGCCCCTGTAAGTGCGGCACAATGCTTTGCATTTTTAATTGAGGCAAACAGCTTATTAATGTTGTCGTCCATTTTAACCCCGTCCTTCATTTTTTTAATTTTGACAAACAGTTATCTATATAAAAGGCCGATGCGCCGTCGTCGGGGAGGTACTCCAGTACCTTGCGGAAATCCTGCAAAGCTTCGGTATATTTTTTCTGGTAATACAAAAACATCCCTTGTTCAAAAAAACGGTTTGCCTTAATTTTCTTTTGCTGGATTTTTTCGTCCACGCCGTCAAAAATCTCGAAGATCGAAACAGGTTCCTGTTTTCCCTTTACCCTTACCTTGCCTACAAAGCGGTACTGGTAAGAACCGGGGTCTTCCAGTTTTTTAAATGTCGCTTCGCTTATTGCAAGCGGTATACGAAAAGACTTGGTAAGGCTTTCTACACGGCTGGCAAGGTTAACCGCATCGGAAATAACGGTACTCTGCATCCGTTCCACCGTACCAACAACCCCAACGATCAGCGCCCCGGTGTGAATGCCAATGCCCATCGAAAGCGGGCGGTAGTTGCATTTTGCCCGGTGCCCGTTGTATTCCTGGATTTTTTCCTGAATGGCAATGGCTGTACGTACTGCCATGTCTGCCCCGTCTGAGCGGGGGAACAGGGCAAGTATTGCATCTCCAATGTACTTGTCAACAAACCCGCCGTTTTTTGTAATTTCCGGGACGATACGCGAAAGATATGAATTGATAAAGGCAAAACTTTCTTCTGTCGAAAGGTCTTCGGAAAGTTCGGTAAATTGCCGTATGTCGGAAAAAAATATAGTCATTTCCTGTTCGGTATGATCACCAAGCTTAAGTTCATCGACGCTCCTTTTGTTAAGGATAGAAAGAAATTCCCGAGGGATAAACGAAGAAACAGAAGGGTTTTCCAGACCGTTATCTTCTTCCAGCACTATTAATTCCGCTGGTTCATCCTGGTCCCGGATAAGCGCCGGCTTTTTTTCCGCAATGGGGAAAAGCCTCCTAAAAAGACCGGGAAAACGGCGCAGCCGGGAAATCGTATAGAAGGCAAAAACACCTGTTGCTATGCCTGCAATAAAAAAAACAAAAGGGGACATCTGTTTAATATTAACCTGAATTATTGTACCATGCAATATAAAAATACTGCCGGTAAAAGGGAAGGATGTTTAGGGATATTGTTTTTTAAATGCCCGGACCCTTGCAGAAGCGGTTGTGTTTAAAGGCGAGTAGTCCCCCCGCAGCAAGTAACACTCTCCAAGGCCTGCTACCATTGCTGCATTGTCCCCGCAAAATTCCAGCGGCGGGAATTTAACGTTCCGCGTATTGGAGGCGGGGTCTTTGCCGCCTGCATTTTCAAATTCCATTAACCGTTTCCGTAAATACGAATTAGCTGCCACCCCGCCGCCTGCGACAATGGTATTAAGGCCGGTGTCTTCCACCGCGCGGAAGAGGCCGCGCAGCAGAATGTCTATCGCGGTTTTCTGGAAAGATGCGGCAATATCCGCGCCGGTGGTGTCAGTCACCACCCGGAACTGTTCCAGTTGGTTGGCGGCTGCGGTTTTTAGGCCGGAGTACGAAAAATCGTAGCGGTGATCGTTACCTTCCCTGTCCAGCTTGTAAAGGTTAGGCAGGGGGAATTTAAATGCGGCGCTGTTTCCTTTCTGTGCAAGTTTATCAATTGCCGCCCCGCCTGGGTACCCAAAAGAATAATGCTTTGCTATTTTGTCAAAAGCTTCGCCTACTGCATCGTCAACCGTCGTCCCCAGAACAGTAACTTCGTCAAAATTGTCAACGCGGCAAATTGCGCTATGCCCGCCGGAAACCAGAAGCCCAAGGAACGGGTATTCAGTCCTGCTTTGGGGCTGCCCGCTATAGGAAAGGCGCGAGGCAAAAAGGTGGGCAAGGAGGTGGTCAACGGCGATAAAGGGGATATCGCGGGCCCAGGCAAAAGCTTTTGCGAAATGGAGCCCCACAAGGAGCGATCCGAGCAAGCCGGGGTGGGCTGTTACAGCAACGCCCTCAATTCCGGAAACATCAAGAGAGGCGCGTTTAACCGCCTCGCTGGCTACATCGTAAATCCATTCGGTATGCATGCGGCTTGCTATTTCTGGAACTACTCCCTGCCAGCGGCTGTGGAAGGGGATTTGTGTTGCAACTACATTGGAAAGGACAACGCTGTTATCCACTACCGCAGCGGCACATTCATCACAGGAAGTTTCGATGCCAAGGACGATCATTGTTATTTGCCGCGGCCCACGACAGCGGAAACAGTTGCAAAGGCAAAGCCCCTTTGGATTAATTGCGGGTACATTTCGATAAGAATGGCGGCAAGGCGCGGGGTCCAGGTATGGCCGATTAAAATAGCCGACCCGTTTTGTTCGGCGCGTTTGCAGCCTGCTTCCAGGGCGGCAAGTATTGATGCGCGGTCCTGCTCGTTATCGAGGAAGATGTCGCGTTCGGCAATGGTAACGCCAAGCTGCCTGGCGACCTGGGGGGCCACGGTATCTGCTATGGTCCTGGAATCGAGGAAAATAAGGGCGCTGTCGCGGCTCACTTCCAAAAGGGGCCTCATTATTGCCGCATCCATTGTAGCGCGGGAACCCTCGTGGTTGTTAAAACCGCTTACAGGGCCAATTTCTGTAAAGTTCCGGACGAGTATTTCTTTAACCTGGGCGGGGCTCATCCCTGTTGTGATTGCCCCGGGCCCTGGGTTCTGGCCATTGAGCGGCTCCATGGGCTGGTGGAGGAACAGGTCCTTTCCGGCAGCCCGGACACGCCTTGCCGCTTCGGCTGAATTTGGCAGCCCAGGCAGGACAGAGATCGTAATTGGGCCGGGGAATTTTAGGAAAGGGTCCAGTTCCTGAAGGTTGTTCCCTGCATCGTCTATTACCAGTACCAGGATGCCTTTGTGCCGGGCCGGATCTGGCAAGGGTGGCTTTGGCTGGGCAGCGGCCGGGGCAGCTTTCGCAGTGGCCGGGGCAGCCGGAACAACAGCTGGCGCAGCCGTCGGGGGCGCGGCGGCTTCCAGGTTGCGGATTGCCTGTTCAAGTTCGGGCAGTATATCTGTCCCCGGCGCTGTTGGCGGAGCTGTATTTTCTGAAGTCGGGGGAAGGATGTCCACGGGGGTTTTTTCCAGACCCCCCACCGGGGCTTCCCCTGCTGTGTCAAGGAGTGATAATTCTGCCTTGTCGCCGCTGGAAAGAACCGAACGGACGGCAAAAAAGCCCCCCACCCCAAGGACTGCAACAGCAATAACAACCGCTGCCACAAGCGCCCCGCGCACCCCGTCTTCGAACTGGAGTTTTTTCCGGGCGCCCCGTTCTTTTGGAGGGTTTTTAACCTTTTTCTCTTTTGCCTTCATGTATGCTACTATACTACAATAATCGGGATATTAGCCCGGCGTAAAGAGGGTTTTTTTCCATATATAATACCTGGTTCACTATAGGCAGGGGGTGAAATTACAGCATTTGTATACTATAGTACAGAAGAATGGCAAAAGCTGTTTTATTGCTGGCACTGCTTATCTCCCCTGCTGCCCTTAATGCCCAGGATTGGTACCGGTCCAATCAGGCGGGAATGGCGCTGGAAAAAATACCGTCGCGGATTGTAGCCCTTCATTATGAATGGGCGCTATCGGTGGAAAGCGCCGCTTATGCCGTACTACCCGCGCTGCTGCGCAGTTACTACGACGCTTCGTATACCATGGAACAGCGCCTCCTTTACGAAAGGGGTACCTTAAAACGGCGGCAGTGGATATTCCGCGACAGGGGGGGGGCAACCCGGCTTAATGCGTCGCTGCCTGCAGACCTGTCGTCTGTCGGGAAAGATGAGGGCAGCGAAATCCCGGCTTTTATAGAAATTTTTTCTGCGCAACGTACACTTACAGAAACGCACCAGTACCTTGTGCCGGGTGTGTACACGACCCGTTATATATACCAAAGCGGGCTTTTAATAAGGGCAGAGACTTTTTTGGATAGCAAGCCGCTTTGGGCCGACAGCTACCGTTATACAAGGGCAGCAATGCTTCGCGGCGTAGAACGTATTTATTACGAAGCAGGTGCATACGCGGAACAGCTGCAAGGTACCAGCAGCAGGCCCCCTGTGCAGCCTTCGTCGCCTGCAAACTATGACCTTAACCGCGAAGGCCAGCTTGATCTCCGCAATGCGCCGCCCATACCCGGTTTTGTAAACCCTGTTATGCCATACGACACCAGTATTATGACAGATGTCCTGGGGCCGGTTTATTCTGTTAATGCAGCCAGGGTGAATTATGATTTGGACAGCCAGGGAAGGGTACTTGCCGAAACCCGTTATGATGAAGAAGGGGAGGTACTTGCAGAAATAAACAATGAATGGGCCGATGACCGGATTGCCCTTATCCGCTGGAAAAGCGGGGAAGAAGAAGGAAGGGTTGTTTTTCGTTATTCGGGGAAAAACCGTATCTCCGAAGAAGATTACCGCAACGGTGTTCTGGAACGCAGGGTAAGTGTCCGCGGGGATGAAGAAATCGAAGAAATATTCAAGAACGAAAAATTAATTCTGCGTGCTGTGTGGAAGGACGGGAGAAAGCTGTCGGAGGAGAGGGTCCGCGAATGAGCTGGGTTCTCTTTGTAGCCGCCCGCATAAGCGGGCGAGCACGCATGAGCGGGCGAGCACACATGAGCGGGCGCGACCGCATAAGCGGGCGCGATAGCCCGGGAGGTAAAAGTCATGTAAAGGCCAGAAAGCGCGGCGCTTCTGTATCTGTGCTGTCTGTACTGGGTATCGCCGTGGGTGTCCTTGCATTAACAGTTATCATATCTGTTATGAACGGCTTCCAGCTTGGGTTTATCGAAAGCATCCTGGAAATCTCATCGTATTATGTACGGCTTGAATCCCCCCCGCCAATCGAACAGAGCGGCGAGTTAATAGAAAAAATCAGGAATATACCCGGTGCAGGCGCAGTGGTCCCCTTTAGGGAAATACAGGCTCTTTTGCGCGGCGACTGGGGCCAGAATGCCGCTTTAATCCGGGGCCTTAAACCGCAGGTTTATAGAGACGATCCGGGAATGGCAGAAAGGCTTGTTTTTGAAGACGGCTCTTTTGACCTGGAAGGGCGCGATTCGATACTTTTGGGGGCCGAGCTTGCCGCAAGGCTCCGGGTAGATGTCGATGATACAATAGAACTTGTCTCGATAAGCAGCGGCAATTTACTAACTGCGGATGAAGGGGCAAGCGAATCATTTTTTGTAGTAAAAGGAATATTCCGTTCCGGTTTTTATGAATACGACCTGGGCTGGGGGTTTATCAATTTTGACAGGGCGGGCGAACTGGAAAGCGATGGCTACACTCTGGGGATAAAACTTAACGACCGTTTCCAGGACAAAAAGTTTGCCGCTGCGCTTAACGAACTGGTGCTGCCCGATTACTTAAGCGGTGTGGAGAGCCAGCCTGTGGTAAAAACCTGGCGCGATTTTAACAGGGCATTTTTCGGGGCGCTCCGCACGGAAAAACTCTTTATGTTTGTTTTGGTTGGTTTAATATTTATTGTAGTTGGTTTAAATATTTACCAGGCGCAGCGCCGCATAGTACTGGAAAGACGCGAAGAAATCGGGCTCTTGCGGGCTGTGGGGGCAGGGGACTTCTCGGTACGGCTTGTCTTTGTTATGGACGGTTTAATCATCGGGATGCTTGGCGCAGGTTCCGGGGCTATACTTGGGCTTTTGATTAGTTTTAATATTGCCGCTGTTTTTTCTGCACTGGAAAGCATTGTTAATGCAATCCTCTTCCTGCTGTACCGGGGCGGGGGCTTTGCTGTTTTTTCCCCGGCAGTTTTTTACATCAAGGAACTAAAAGCGCGCGTTATCCCCCAGGAAGTATTATTGATCTTTTTATTCGGCCTGCTTTCGGCATTAATTGCAGCCTGGTTTGCTTCCGGCAAAATTTCCCGGATAAGGCCCGCGGAGGTATTAAGGTATGAGTGATCCTGCTAACGGTAATATTATTCTGGTAGAAAACCTTGTTAAAAATTTCCAGTCTGGTTCGGAGACGCTTGCCATCCTTAAAGGGCTAAACTTTACTGTACCGGCAGGCGCTACAGCGGCGGTGCGCGGGCAAAGCGGCTGCGGGAAAAGCACGCTCCTTAATATTCTGGGCGGCCTTGATAAAAGTGATTCCGGCCTGGTAAAAGTCGGCGGTCTTGATATTACCACCCTTCCCGAAAAAGAACTAACCGAGTACCGCCGAAAAAGAGTTGGCTTTGTTTTTCAGTTTCATTATCTGTTACGTGATTTTACCGCGCAGGAAAATGTAATGATCCCCGGCTATATAGGGGGCATGAAAAAAAAGGCTGCCCTGGAAAAAGCAGAAAAACTACTTGTCGACCTTGGGCTTTCCGGCAGGCTGCACCATTTTCCTTCGCAGCTTTCGGGCGGCGAACGCCAGCGGGTTGCTGTTGCCCGTTCCATGATTAACGACCCCGATCTAATCCTTGCCGACGAACCTACCGGCAACCTCGACCCCCACAGCAGCATGGCTGTAGCAGAATTGCTGTACCGCGCTGCGGAAACCTGGAAAACAAGCCTTGTTGTTGTAACCCACGACGAAAAAGTTGCAGGCCAGGCGCAGCTTCACTACGAGCTGACTGAAGGTGTGCTGAGGGAGTGCTGAGATTTGCTTTAAAATTTTACATTAAAGCGTTTTTCCATAACTCTTTGGAGTCTGGGGCAGAGCAGCGGGAAAATATTTGAGTTGAATTTAACCAGTGTTGGTTTTATAATAACTGTATTATTCCGATAACAGCCAAAAAGGGGGCTTTGCTTGTTTAAAGGTCTTACCCGGCGCGCCCAGCGCATACTTACCATAGACGCGCAGAACGAAGCGCGCAGGAATAATGCCGACGAGTTATTGCCCGAACATGTAATTATATCGCTGCTTAGGGAGGGGGGCGGTACAGCCTGCAAGGCGCTGCTTTTTTTGGGTATAGACCTTGCGGAATTCCGGGAAAGCCTGGAACGTGACCTTCCCCGCATCCGCAGCGAAAATTACAGGGGAAGTACTGCAGCCCTGCTCCCCGGGGACCTGCCCCCCGCAAAGCGTACACGCAAAATGCTGGAAAATGCCGCCGAAGAGGCGCGGGTGCTGGGAAAAGACTACATTGGGACAGAGCACATTCTCTTTGCGGCAATGAGGGAAAGCGATATGCCGGTGCGGAACTACCTTTCCTTCCGTGCTATTGATACGGAGATGCTCCGGGTGGCCGTGGAAACAACCGTAAACCCAATCAGGACAAGCAGGGATGCGGCCGCAAGGGCAAAGCCTGCCGTCTACCCGGTGCTTACGCCGCTACTGGATGAGTTTTCGCGGGATTTAACAGCACTGGCCAAACAGGGCAAGCTGGATCCGGTTGTTGGCAGGGAAAAAGAAATATTGCGGGCTGTCCGCATACTTGCCCGGCGCACCAAAAACAACCCCATAATGGTAGGCGAAAGCGGGGTTGGAAAAACTGCCATTGTTGAAGGGCTTGCCCTGTATTTTTCCGGCAAAGATAACCTGTCCGACAAAAAACCTGTTCCCGAAACTTTTTCCGGGAAACGAATACTGCTCCTTGATATGGGGCAAATTGTGGCAGGTACAAAGTACCGGGGGGAATTTGAAGAGCGGATTAAAAAGATCATCAAGGAAATAATACAGGCAGGTAATATAATACTCTTTATTGATGAAATCCATACCATAATCGGGGCTGGCGGTGCGGAAGGTTCTGTCGATGCTTCCAATATGCTTAAGCCCGCACTTTCCAGGGGGGAGATCCAATGTATAGGCGCAACCACGCTTGCCGAGTACCGTAAATATTTTGAAAAGGATGCCGCCCTGGAGCGCCGTTTCCAGCCTATCCTTGTAGAAGAGACCAGTCTGGAGGAAACAACCGCTATACTGCGGGGGATTCAAAAGCGGTACGAGGATCACCATAAAGTTAGCTTTACCCCCGGAGCGGTAGAAGCTGCCGCAGTCCTTGCGCGCCGGTATATTTCCGGCCGGCGGATGCCCGACAAGGCAATCGATGTGCTCGATGAAGCGGCGGCAATGAAAAAACTTGAGCACACAGCCGCGCCGGAAGAAATAGCCGGAATTGAAAGGGAAATACGGCGCATCACCGAAAAAAAGACCGCCATGGTCAGCACGCAAAATTATGAGCTTGCGGCATCGCTGCGGGACCAGGTACACCACCTGCGGGCAAGGCTGGAACAGGTGCGCTTTTCCTGGGAAATCAGGGAACAGCCGGTGCAGGTAGAGGAAGCGGATATACGGAACGTTGTTTCGGAAATTACTGGCATCCCGCTTTCGCGCCTCGATGAAAGAGAGTCCAGGCGGCTTCTTCATATAGAAGAAGACCTTCATAAAACCGTTATTGGCCAGGACGAGGCAGTACGGAAAGTAAGCCAGGCTGTACGGCGATCGCGTGCAGGTATCGCTTCGTCTGCGAGGCCGCTTGGATCATTTATTTTCCTTGGCCCTACCGGTGTGGGAAAAACCCTCCTTGCAAAAGCTCTGGCGGAATACCTTTTTGGTTCTGTCGATGCCCTTGTGCGTATAGATATGTCGGACTATATGGAAAAACATAACGCATCACGCCTTACCGGTTCCCCCCCCGGCTATGTTGGCTATGAAGAAGGCGGTGTATTAACAGAGACCATAAGGCGTAACCCCTATCGTGTAGTTCTTTTTGACGAAATCGAAAAAGCTCACAAAGATGTATTTAACCTTCTGCTGCAGGTACTGGAAGAAGGCGAGTTAAAAGACAACCTTGGCCATACGGTAAGTTTTAAAAATACGGTAATTATAATGACAAGCAATGCAGGCGTGCGGGAAATATCGCGCGATTCCCGGATGGGGTTTTCTGCAAGCCAGGGGCTGATGAACAGCAAAGAAATTGAAGCGGCGGCGCTTTCGGAACTAAAACGCCTTTTTAACCCGGAATTTATTAACAGGGTAGATGATGTTATTGTTTTTGGCTCCCTTTCCCAAAAAGAAATTGAGGCAATACTTGATCTGCAGCTTGCATCCCTGTCGGCGCGGCTTTCCGAACAGGGCTTTTCTATCCTTGTTAACCCCGCAGCCCGCCGCATACTTATCGAAAAAGGCTGGGACCCCAAATACGGCGGGCGGCCTTTGCGCCGCGCTGTTCAGAAAGAACTGGAAGACCCGCTGGCAGTTTTAATCCTCGAAGGGGAATATAAATGCGGGACAGTTTTTATTGCCGACGGCAGGAATGGTAAAATCAACCTAAAGGTAAAATACACGGAACAAGCCGTCTTGCAGACAGATGCCCCTTGCGAACCAGTGCCTGACAATCTTGTTCATTATTCGCTAACCACTAACCACTGATCACTAACCACTAACCACTATTATATCACTGTGCCCGGATACAAAACAGTATTTTTTGGGATAACGATGATCCCGTTTACTATATGGTAGTGGCCATAGTTGCCGTCTTCGCGGTTCATGTTGTCTATGCCAATGCGGCAGCCTTCGCCAATGCAGGCGTTCTTGTCGATTATCGCCCCTTTGATGATCGCTCCTTTGCCAATGCCAAGATTGGGGAGGCGCTTTTCCTCGTTAAGTTTTTTCTGCTCTTCCGTCTCGTAATAGTCGGCGCCCATGCAGATAACCCCGTTCAGGCTTGCCCCCGATTCGATGGTGGTCCTGACCCCGACAATGGAATTGGAAATTGACGCATTGGTTATAATACAGCCTTCCGAAGCTATTGATTGATTCATATTGCTAAAGTTCATCTTGGAAGGGGGCAGGGCGCTCATGTGGGAATAAATCGGCATACTTTCGTCGTAGATGTCGAAGCGGGGCCGCACCGAAGTTAGTTCCAGGTTTGCCTCATAAAAACTTCTTATGGTCCCAATATCTTCCCAATAACCGTCAAAAACATAGGCATTCACCTTGAGCTTGTTGATCGATTGGGGGATTATCTCCTTGCCAAAGTCGGTAAGCTCGTTGTTCAGGCATTCTTCCATGGCGGCGGCGTTGAAAATGTATATGCCCATGGAAGCCAGGTATTCATCATGGCCGTTTTTTCCTTTTTTTAGCTCCTGCGGGGCTTTATAGTTTTGGATGTCCCTGTCCGGCCCCGGCTTTTCCAGAAACTCGGTTATACCGGAGTTTTTGTTTACCTTGAGTATCCCTAACTGGCTTGCGTCTTCCCTGGAAACGGTGGTACAGGCAATGGTAATCGCCGCGCCGGAATCTATGTGGTTTTTAAGGAAAACCTTTAGATCCATCCTGTACAGCTGGTCGCCGGAGAGGATCATGTAATAAGCCGGGTTTTGCGTCCTAAAGTGGATAAAGTTTTTCCGTATGGCATCGGCTGTACCTTCGAACCAGCTGGAATGTTCAAATGTCTGCTCGGCGGCAAGAATCTCGACAAAACCCTTGGAAAAAGTGTCGAAAATATAGGTTTGGTTAATATGCTGGTTTAGGGATGCTGAATTAAACTGGGTTAAAACATAAATTTGCCTTAAATTGGCGTTAATACAGTTGGAAATGGGGATATCCACAAGCCGGTATTTGCCCCCAAAAGGGACAGCCGGCTTTGCCCTGGCCTGGGTCAGCGGAAAAAGGCGGGTCCCCTTTCCCCCTCCCAATACTATAGATAATACTTCGGACATGGCGCCCTCTCTTTTTTCAAATACTTCAGAAATAATTAGTAATATTCCTATTATATAATGAATTTTGCCTTTTGTCGAGTGAATTAATGCAAAACCGCAGCCTTTAGCTGCCGTTGCCTGTTATGTGCAGCGGCGCATTTCTAACCTTCAATTATATTAGTTTCCTTTAATATAGTTATCCAATCCCTTCGTCCATATAAAAAACGAATAATGTTTACTTGCTTTTCTTCTATAATGTAAAATAAAATATAATTTTTCACCATTGTAAATCTAAAACCCATTGACGCTAAATAATCATTGGGTACAACAGGGTACATAAGTGGGTTTTGTTTAATATTTTTGTAAGTCTTCTTTATTTCAATTTTTAAATTTTCTGCAGAAACTGGGGCTTGCAATGTATTCTTTATATAATTTAATGAGGCTATTGCGTCTTCCTTAAAATGCTTTGTAAAATATAATTTGTACATACTATTTCTTTATAATGAATCTAAAAAGTTATCCATTTCACCTTCAGATAAAATATCACCATTTTTAACATCTGCTATTCCTTCTTCCAATAAATTGTATAATTTTCTTTTTCCGATAACCTCCTCATATGTCTCTATACTCATTACGGCAAGATCCCCTGCGCCATTTTTTGTGATAAAAACAGGCTCCCTATATTTGTGGCAAAAGTCAGAAATTTCACCATAAGAGTTTCTTAAATCGGCGCTTTTCCTAATAACCGGCATAGAAATTCCTCCAAAAGTATATATTCATATATTATCGAAATATTGATATTTTATCAACTATTATTTAACCGCAGCCTTTAGCCGCCGTTGCCGGCAGGCAGACTGTTATAATGACGCTCCCCGAGGCAAGCCTCGGGGTATCTTTAGGCTTTGCCTTATTTGACAGGAGCGTCGTTCTGCAAGGAAATTTATTATATGTCTGGTTTAACACCAAACACTCCCATGCTTTGCTTCCTTTCAGCCGAGGCAAGCCTCGGGGTATTAAACCAGACTTGCGAATAAAGTTCATTGAGGTAAATATCCTGCCCATGCAGCCATTCAATGCTTAATCCGGCAGGCTTAACGGTATTGAACAACGTTGTATTTCTTAACTCGTCAAACGGCTTAAAATTGAGGTACGGCTTAACATCAAACAACCGCTTCTCATTATTGCTGAACGTAACCAAGAGGCAATAATCAGGACGCGGTTCTACATCAATAGCCTTTGGACGTATCATATATTTTACCGTATTCCGTAAAATTGTGATATTAACGGCATTTATGTTTCCTCTTGCAAAACTATACTATAACCGCTTTTGTATGCCAAGTTGCCAAAAATGCGGGACTTTTTTTGGGGAAACCTGGTATTTACATGATTAAAACCGTATCCTATACTATAGCCATGATAAGTCCAATAAAAGCCGAAGGGTCGCTCACGCCCGGGTTTTGCGCCGCGGCAAGCGGCGTTACTGCGGCAAAATCGGCACGGCGTGGCGCACAACAAAATTCCCAATTACAAAAAGTGCGCGGCTGGTTTATCAGCCGCAGCGCGCCGCAAACACGCTCATTGCCAGCGCCCGATACGTTGAGGGCGTTGACGGGGAAAATGCAACACGGCGTAAGCCCAATAAATTCTTTGCACCCAATAAAAGCCGTAGGGCCGCACAAACAAACAAACAAACAAACAAACAAACAAACAAACAAACAATTTTGTAACTCATCTTACTTTTGTCAAGCCCCCAATAGCTTATATCCTCGCTTTAGGCGGCAGGACGCCGCTGTTTGTGTGCTTCAGATGGAGTTTTTGCCTATGGCAAAACTCCAGGGAAAAAAATCCACAGGACGTGGATTTTTTGCACTTTCTCCAACCAATAGCTGTATTTTCTTACAAAAGGCGCGTAGTGCCTTCAATAACATCGTCGCATCAAGCGGCGTAAAGAGGAGCTTTGTATGAAAAACACAATCAAACTAATCGGGTTTGCTGTATTAGCTGTGGTAATGGCAAGGGTCCGCCAGGGACGGCGGAGAGGTAATGCTTTAGCTGGAGTTTTTGCCTCGCAAAAACTCCTACTAATACTATTAGCAGGGACGCTAATAGTATTAGGCTGTAACAAACCCACCGGCGGCCACACCCACACCTGGCAGTTGGTAACATCATCGGGCGCTTTAATAACAAAAACGTGCAGTGGCTGTGGTGAAACAGATGGTGCACCGTATACACTCGAAATCGGCGACACCGGTCCCGGCGGCGGCATAATCTTTTATGTTTCAACAGGAGGCTTTACCGTAACAGGAACAGGTTCGTTTACCGCCCACTACCTTGAAGCATCGCCTGAAAACTTAACAGGCGGAACCGGAAGCGACGAACGCATCAGATGGTTAACCGCGACAGGTTTCCCTTACCCGGCTACAACCGGAACATTGGAAACAATCGGTTCGGGCAAAAATAATACGGCAATTATAATTACGGCAGAATCCACGGCATATTCCGGTAACACATACATATATGCCGCACGGGCGTGCAGTGAATACACAGGCGGCGGGAAAGATGATTGGTTCCTCCCCAGTAAGGATGAACTGGACGAACTGTATAAAGCAAATGAAAATGCAGGTATATCGATAACAGGCTGGTTCTGGTCTTCGTCGCAGTACGATAACTACAGCGCGTGGCATCATGATTTTGACGATAGCGGTCAGAGCTACGGCACCAAGTATTATATTAGCAATGTTCGTGCAGTCCGGGCTTTCTAGGGCAAAAATTACCTTCCAGAGGTAATTCAATTACTAAAAAACAGTGAACGATTGCTGAAATTCAGTGGTCGTTCACTGAATTTCAGCGGCCGATGTCTGGAATTCAGCGGCCGTTCACTGAATTTCAGTGGCCGATTACTAAAAATCAGCGGCCGATGTCTGAAAATCAGCGGCCAATTACCTTAAAACAGTAAAAAAGGAAGTAAAAACCATGGCAAAAAAGGAACCATCAGCAAAAAAGACAGCTTCATCAAAGGCGCCAAAAACGGCAAAGCCAAAAACGCCGCCGCCGCAAACGGCGCCAGTACCGCTGGACGACCCCGAGCCGCCCCCATCCGGCGGGCAGATAGAACTACTTGACCCCGGCATGGTCGCGGCTATCCGCATACAGGTTGGCGAGCTGCTGGAAGAATGGGAAGCCGCAACCGAAAACAGCCTTACCCTTGTCCAGCGCCGCCGCAAAACCGGCCCCGGCGTGAGCAACTACGGGTTTGTCGATCAAGTGTCCGACCTGGCCCTGGACTATTACAAACAGGTGAAGGTACGCGCCGACCGCGGCGACCCGCAGGCAATCGAACTCTACCGTATTCTGCGCACCTGCTTCACCCGCGGCCGGCGCCGTACCTCCGCCGAACCGACCAACAAAGAAATCGAACGCAACGTACACGCCATTCTCACCCACAAAAAAGACGGCGAAATCCTCGTCACCGGCAAAGCCCCCAAAGTAATCGCCGGCGAAACCACCGTCGTCGACGATGTGCGAAAAGGCAAGGCGATGGTGAAGGAAACGGCGAAGATGAAAGCTGATAATTGAAGAGGTTCCCGCAGAGGCACAAAGGCGCAAAGAACGCGGAGAAGGATTAAAATTTTTAATACTCCTTTGCGCCCTTTGCGAGCTTGGTGCCTTTGCGAGAAAAAAAGGGGATAATTCCTTTGCGCTTCGTTGCGAGAGACTCTTCTCTCGCAACTGACCACTAACCACTTCCTAAAGCACAGAACGCAGCCCATATTGAAAATATGAGCATTTGCCCCTATAGTAATAAGATACCACAAAAAGGGGGTAATTATGGCTGAAGC